>Ga0129316_1000234_pt1 | contig 37128 bp, 32 predicted proteins | sample Cm1ome_2_FD_94429 | JGI IMG/M metagenome (GOLD analysis project Ga0129316, IMG submission 94429) | Eastern black-and-white colobus group fecal microbial communities from Wisconsin, USA - Cm1022B metagenome | ecosystem: Host-associated > Mammals > Digestive system > Large intestine > Fecal...
ACATAGATGAATCCATTTTATTGATTGCTACTATAACTTTTTTATTAGATTTATATAATAAATTACTAACTACTTTATCATTAGAATTTAATCCTTCTTTACCATCTACAACAAATATAACTACATCAGCTTCATCAATAGCTATTTCAGCTTGCATCTTTATTTCAGTATTAAATTCTGAAGTGGACATGTCTATTCCACCAGTATCAATAATATTAAATTTATAATCCTTATAACTAGTAACACCATATATTCTATCTCTTGTAATACCAGGAGTATTTTCTATAATAGATATCTTTCTTTTAAGCATTCTATTAAATAAACTAGATTTACCTACATTTGGTCTACCTACTAATGCCACTGTTGGAATTTTCATGTTTTTCACCTCGTTTCCATATAAATTATATCAAAATATATAAAAAAAGAAAAGAAACTATTCTTTTCCGTATACAATTTCACCAATTTGATTTTGTATTTCTGGTTTACCTAATCTTGTTCTTGAAGAGAATAATACTAGATTATCTCCTTCTTTAATATTAAGTGTTTCATTTATTATTTTAATTTGTTTATCTCTATCATTCTTACTAACCTTATCAACTTTAGTAGCTACTATAGTAACTGGTAAGTTATGATAATTTAAGAAATTATACATTAATAAATCATCTTGTGTTGGTTTAATTCTAAAATCTATTAACATAAATACTCTTTCCAAGCATTCTCTATGTTCTAAATATTCTTCAATCATCTTTCCAAATTTTTGTCTTATTTCTTCTGATACATTAGCGTAACCATAACCTGGTACATCTACTATATAGAAAGCTTCATTGACATAATAAAAATTAAGAGTTTGTGTTTTACCTGGATTAGAAGATACTCTAGCTATATTCTTTCTTTCTACTATAGAATTAATAAAACTAGATTTACCTACATTACTTCTTCCACAAAGTAAAAACTCTGGTTTACTATCTTCTGGATATTGACTTTGTCTTACTGCACTAATTGTCAGTTCACAAGAATTAATTTTCATAAAAAATTTCACCTACATGTATCCATTATATCAAAAATACGTTGAAAAATCAACGAAAGAAAAAAGCACTGTGTAAAGTGCTTTTTATTACTCAAAATCATACCATGGATTTTTTTGCCATACAGCATATAAGTATACTGTCATCACATTATCAACATATCCCCACATAGATGGACATGGATATGATTGATTACTTAAATTCCATGAACTTGTATTAATTGTATAAGCTGCTGGATAATAAACATTACTATTGCCTTGTGTACATGCAGTTAATGGAGCATTAGTTACACCTGTTGAATTAGTAGTTTTACCCATTGCTTGCCATGCTTTAAATCTATATCCTGTTTTTATCGGAGCAGCATAAGTAGAAATTGTAGAATTAAGAGTTTTAGTTTGTGTAGCTCCATATGAAATTGTATCATTCATATGGATTACTCTTATAGTTGGTCTAATAACTGCTGAACCCGCATTTCCACCAGATACCTCTTGCCAACTTTGATTATCATTATCCCTAGCTAAGAATGATGCAATATACACACCATTTGCTCCATTTGATGGAGCTCCATAACCAACACCATTACTACTTTGATCACCTGTAGCAGTGAAATGACTAAATTCAAAACCATTAGATTGACCTGCACCTATATGCCATTTATAATCTTGACCAGATGCTGCTGCAGAATAAATTGCTACATAATTCGCATTAGTTACTCCTGAAGCAGGACTAATTGTCATAGCAGTATTAGCAGAATTTTGAGAAATAACATAATTTGAGTTATTTGTTCCTTGTCCAAAATTAGCATATGTATTATTTTTTGTATAATAAAATTTTAGTGTATGATCACCATTATATGTTACAGTTGCTCCATCAGGTGTACTATAACCACTTATTGAATCTGGATATATTGTTTCTTGTACTCCATATTCTTTTATATAAGAATTTCTACTATGCTCATTACAATTATCACCATTTTCATCACAAATATAATTAATAACTGTTAATTCAGGATTTTTATAACATTCTGCATACAATGTTGTATTCCCTTTTATTGGTATATCTGATTCACTTATATAGCAATAACCACCACTATCACAATCCATTGTTGCCATTGAACTATCTTCTTCAGTATAAGTTTCATCGGTATATACTTTTTTCCAATAACAAGTATGATCTGCTTTTGTTACAGGTTGAGATTCTAATACACCGTATGAATAGTTTGCTAATAATTTATCTCCCTTACATTCATGATAATGTGGGAAAGAATTACTACTCATATTAATTCTTCCATCTGACTCAATAAGTGGATCATATGTTGATAAATCATTATAATTATAATTTTCTTCATATTCATCATGATTATAATTATAAAAATGTGAATCACATTCATAATAATTTGAAAAATATTCATCATAATCAGTATCTCGATAATAGCCATCAAATGGTCCATTAACTACTGCAGTTGAATCACTAAATGTTGCTCCTGTACCATTATCATCATATGTTACAGTATATGCTATAGTAGGAACTTCAATATTACTTAAATAATCTTCTGCCTCTTCATCAGAATAGAAACCTGTATCATATTTTTCATATACAGCGGATGTACCTTGAGTAGTTCCACCATTTTTATCTAAAGTAACTGTATATGTTATTGGATTACAATATTTTTGTGGGCAAAATCCTGCGCTATTATATATTGTATATAATTCTTTTAATGCATTATCCACAGTAATTGTATTATTACCTTTATTATACATAATATGTTCTGTTGATAAAGTAAAACATGATTCTGGTTCTACTTGTGTAGGTAGAGGTGGTTTATCACATCTATAACCAGTAGAACAAGTACTATTACTTTCTGCATATAAATCATCTAATATTTTTTTAACAGTTTCTCCATTACTATGGGAGATGTTAGAAGAATTAGTATCTTCTGAGCAAACATCTCCAGTAATTGGATCTATTATAGATGATTTTAATTTACTTAATAGATTTAAATTTTTTCCTAGTATTATTCCAACAACACCTACTAATATTATAGATATTGTTGTGATTAAAATAATTTTCTTTTTATTTTTCATATTTCCTCCTACCTATAATATTATTTAAAGTATTGTAATAATTCATTTAATGAACATTCTAATGACTTACATGTTGTTCCTACATTAGAACTATTAACATTTACTTTATCTGTTGTTGGGAAACCTAAATCAAATTTAGAAGTTTCAGATGTTCTTACATTTCCTGCTTCATCTGTTATCTTAACATATACATAATATGTTCCATATGATAAACATGCACCTGTATTCTTTGATTTTTCTACTATTTCATTTGTAGGTTCAAATGTAGTTTGTGGTAATTCAGTATAGGTTTCTGAACCACATTTTTTATAGAACCATTCGATCTTAGTTGTTCCTGATCCTAAATCTTGAGTCTTAACTGTTACAGTAAAGTCATCATCTTCTGGATCAACTTCTAGATTTATTAAAGTAGGTGCTATATCATCAATACATTCAGATAAATAAGTATAGCTTCCATCTATTGTTATAGTCTCATTAGATCTTCCCACTATATTATCATTTACTTTCCATCCTTTAGCAGAATATCCTTCTAAAGGTTCTATTACATTTAATCTTAGATTTGAATCATAAGATTTCTTTGTTTCTGATGGTCTACTAACACAGTGATCACCAGTTACAAATGTTGAACTATAATATATTTTAACTTTGCCTATATTATAGATAATACTATAATTACTTGTTACATCATTATCACCAGCTTTAATAGTAGCATCACTTGCAGTAATAGTACCATTATCAGTTACTGATGATCCATCTTTAGCAAGAGTTATTTCTGTAATAGTATGACCATCTACTAAATTAGTAGCAATAACATCAGATACTAATTTACTTATATCTTGTCCATATTCTATATCTTGTTCTCTTGGAGTTATCTGTAATTCTCTTTTTAACACCTTACATGTAATAGTTTTAATAGTTGAACCATCTTGGAATGCATAATTAGGTGATGCTGTTGCAATTATTGAATAATCACCTGCATCAGTACCATAATTATCTGTATATTCAACTAATGATCCACCTTCTATTAAGTTTTGTTCATAGTTTGAATAAGTAGGATTAATACATGTTCCAACAGTAGCTATTGGACTTGGCGTTACAGTTAATGTTCCTTTTTCAGGTATAATATTATAATTATTAGTAACATCTACTCCATCTTCTTTAATAATAACTCCTGTTATTATCTTATCTGCTTCACCAACATTTTCTATTGATCCAGCAGTTGTACATGTAACAGTAAATCCATCATAATCACCTACTAATGAACATAAGTTATCAGCTTCTAATGGTGTTCCATCATAGACTTTACTTTGATCTGTTGCTCTTACTGTTATATTTTTTTTATTAATAGTTATTGTATTAGTTCCACAGCTTAAATCTGTGTGATTTTCATCTCCAACTACTTTTGTATATACACTATGTACTCCAGCAGCTGCTACTCTTACTTCATCATCAGTCCAATTAATATTATCTAAACTATAATATAATGAACCACCTGATAAACCATCACCAATTACTAATGAATGGTAATTTCCATCATATAATGTTTCAACATCTTCAATAATAGGACATGATGATGGAATTTTTTCAATTGTAACTGCTTTAGTACATTCTAGTATTCCTGGTTTATACTAGTTATTACCTGGAGATGTAGCAGTAGCATAATATACTCCAACATTTCTAGGTTTTCCAGTTATTGGTGTTGAACATGTTGGATCTTTATAATATACTGCAGTTATTTCTGTTTCACTTAAATTATCAAATTCAGGTTCTATTTCATCACCTGTATATGGTGTAGTAACTTCTGTTACTGTTATTACATCATCTTTTTTATTAATTTCAATTCTTTGATGAAGAATAATTTCTAACACATAATCTGCATCAGCTTTAACTTTATATAAAGGAGTTAAACATAAACTTAAAGTTAATACAATTAATAAAGTTTTTATTTCTTTTTTTCTTCCCATAGTAATTAAATAAAATGCTAGTATTGATATTATTCCTACTATACTGACTAATAAAATAATAAACGAATAGTTAATTGAATCCCCTGTAGTAGGATTAACTACAACAGGTATTGGTTTATCACAATCAGGGCATGGAACATCAGAAAGATTATAATGTATTTGGAATCTAATTATTTTTTCACTATCAAATGCCTTATCATTCATTATTCCAGTTATTCTAATAGTTCTAGTTTCACCTGGTTTCATTTCTAGATTTTCACTATCCATAGTAGCGCTATAATCTACGCCTTCACTTTCTGTTAAGATAGTCAAATCTTTCAATATAACATTTTTATTACTACTATAATTTTTTATTCTAACTTCAAATTCTAAAGTATCTCCTAAATTTTTATAAGTAGCTGCTACTTCATGATTATTAATAATGTTAAAAGTAACATTATATTTGTTTTCAATTTGTTTAATATTTTCAACTTCAAGTATTGCAGTTTCTGCTTTAGCATTATTAATAAAGCAAAAAGATAATAATGAAATTAATAGTAAATATGTAATTCTTTTTATTATTTTCATATTACTTACTCCTTTTCTTTAAGCATATAGAATAGGCAAATGCCTATTCTATAGCATCATATATTTTTATTATATCTAATGCACTTCTTAACCCATCACAGTTCATATCAAGTGCATATTTTTCTGTGTTTGTATATGATAGATATATTCCATTTGCTAAAGCATCATAAGCTTTTGCAACGTCTCTTATATCTATTATTCCATCTGCTTTAACATCACCTAAAACTGCAATATTAAATGCTGGTTCATAAACACCACTTGTATTTATGATATTTAAAATATAATTTGTTTGAATTTTTCCAGTTGTTACTGATATGCCAGAACCATCTGACATTGAATATTTGTTAACATAAATAGTTTTTGATATTTCATCAGATACCTCTTCATAATCATATGTAGAAGCTGTAACATATCCCATCTTGTTTTGACTATCAAAATCATCTAGGTATATTTTACTAGTACCACCAGATACAGCAGTTATAGTAAATGTACCTATATTAAATTCTCCTAAAGGAACATTTCCATATAATAAGAATGGTCTATCTCCTTCAAATACAGAATTTATTTGAATATTACTAATAGTTATATTATTATTAGTTGCCATTAATTTAAATGCTAATGCTCTCATTTGTTTTGTAGTTTTACCTTTAACAGTACATGTAGTTGATTCATTAACATCTAAATTATATTTAGCACATGTAATTCCAAATGAATTATCTGCTATAGTTTCATCTTGACTAGATGTTGAATTAACTATGTATGAAACATCTCTATTTATATCAAGCATTATATAACCTATATTTTCAGGTTTATCTAAATCAATACTATCTAATGTTGATTTAGCTATATTTAATTCTTCTATTGTAGAATTATTAATGCTTAATGTTTTTAACTTAGTATTTTTACTTAAATTCAATTTTTCTACTGGATCAGCGCTATTAATTATTAAATTAACTAATTCAGTATTTGATGATAAATTCAATGTATTTACTTCACAGCCTGTCCATAAGTTAATAGTTAAATTCTTTAATCCTGTTAAATAATTTAGATTAGATAAATCTTTAACTTCAACTCCATGATATTTATCATGAGAAATTATTAGTGTTTCTAAACTAGCAAGTTCTGCTTCTGTGAATAAGTGAGTATAATCATATGATGTTCCTTTTTCTGTATTATATGAATCAATTAATTCACCATATAATCCAACATCAGTAATTATTGAACCTTCTGGAAGTACTATTACTTCTGATTGAGTTTCTAATACTTCAAAGTTACCTGTAGTTACTGCACCATTATAGTTAGCTGTTGAAGCTATAGTAGCTTTAACTGTATATAATCCTTTTGTTGTTGGTGCCGAACTTGTATAATTATCTGTTCCTCTAACTGCATATGTGAATGTCACTAATCCACTTCCTGTATTACCTGTTACTACAGGTGTACTTGGAGTAGAATTTTCATAGTAATTTGCCATAGTAACAGTTGGATTTATATTGGCTTTAATAATTGACCAAGCATATATTAATGCTGCAGTTGTACCATCACTCCATGAATAATTACCAGTATCTTGTAACGAAATAGTTGCTGTATAACTACCAACTTGAATTTCATTATTACCTGTAACACTCATAGTATTTGAATCAAAGTCATTAAATGTTAATCCTTGATATCCACCATTGTATGTCTTAGATGTTGAACCATCAATTGTTGGTTTTGTTAGTGCAGCTTTCATTATTGACCAGTTAAATACGATATCACTAGTTGTATTATCTGACCATTCATAATTATTTGAATTTGTTATAGAAACAGTTGATGTATAATTTCCTGCATTTGTTTCAGCAGTTGTTCCTGTTTGTGTCATTGTATTTGAATCAACACCATTAACTGTTATTGATTTTTCTGTACCATCATAAGTAAATGAAGAATCACCGCTTAATGTTGGCTTTGTTAATGTAGCTTTTGCTATTGACCAATTTAATGTTACATCTGTGATTGAATTATCAGACCATGAATAATTATCAGTATTTTGTAATGAATAGATAGCTGAATAATTTCCTGCATTTGTTCTAGTTATGTAACCAGTTTGTGTCATTTTATCAACATCGAATCCTGTTATTGTTGGCCCTTGTGATGTACCATTATAAGTAAATTCATTACTTCCAGTAATAGATGGTTTTGTTATTTTTGCTTTTGTTATTGACCAATTCAATACAACATCAGTTGTTGTACCATCTGTCCAAGATGTATTAGTTTTATCTTTTAATGCATATGTAGCTGAATAATTTCCTACATTAGTTTTACTTGTAGTTCCTGTTTTTGTCATTCTACTTGAAACATAATCCGATACTGTTGGTCCTTGTGATGTACCATTATATACAAATGTGCTTGTCCCACTAATTGAAGGTTTAGTCAAAGTTAGTTTTGAAATACTCCAATTGAATGTAATATCAGTTTGTGTTCCATCTGCCCATTCATAATTAGTTTTATCTGTAATTGCATATGTTGTTGAATAATTTCCTACATTAGTACCTGATGCATCACCAGTTCTAGTCATTTTAGTTGAATCATATCCTGTGATAGTAGGTGTAATTGCACTACCAGTGAATGTATATGATGATGTTGCCATTGTAGGTTTAGTTAATTTAGTTCTAGGTTTATGACAATCTGTACTACTACTAACTGTATCAACATATGAATAACCGCTTGGAATAGTAGTTGCATTTACCCATTGATAATTAGTTCCATCTGAGTAACATCCTTTGTATTTAGTTGGATGATCTGTATATAATTGAGCCATTGTATATGGATCAACTAATTTAAATTTCTTACCGTTTGCTGATGCCATAGCATATACTTGATCTATTGCATCATAAGCAGCTGCCCTACTAGTTTGAATTGTTCTAATTATTATGAATTTTGAACTAGTACCATTTAATTGATTATAGATATCTTGTGCTAATGTGCTTGTATTTGGAGCAATATTAGCAGAAGGAATGAACGGTGTTGAACCAACAGAACCACTAGATTCTAAAGTTCCTTGATATCCAACCATTACTGGTGATATTGAAGCATAATCACTCTTGATTGTATTACTAATTGTATTATTTCCACCAATTAAGAATCCTGTTATATCTATATCAAATTGACTATTTCTTGAAATATTATGATTTTTCCAAGTAGTTCTTCCTGAACTATCTAATTTCATTGGATTTAAGTATCCAGTACCATTATCACCAGCTACAAAGTAGTCATTTCTTTCTTGATGTTCATATAGCCAGTTAAATGCTTGAGGTACTCTATCAGATAAATCTGATGCGATTGGCCATGTTAATGGATATTTAGCGTTACCTGTAGTATTTAAGAATCTAGTTGGTAATACTCCTGATGTCCATGCACCACAATCATAATCTCCCATGAATAATATAAAATATTTTGTATTTGAATCATAAACTTCTTTTACTACTGCATCTGATTTAATTGCTTCTTTATCATTATTTTGAGTTAAATTAGAATTTAAAGGTTGATGTCTATATAATGAAGCATTTGTTAAACCAACTGGTGACATTGCATCTGCATCTGATTGACCATTATATGTTGATATATAATCAATCATCTTCCATTCAGCAGCAACATCTCCCATACTTGATGAACTATCTGATGTTGAAGTATATTTAACAAACCATGGTACGAAACCAATTACAGTAAATATATTTCCATTAGCATTTGTTTTTTGTTGAGATAGTAATGATGTTAATGTAGCAACATCTGTTCCAACAGTTTGACCTCTATCATCTATTGGAGCAATTGAATTATCTGGACTTAAATCAAAGAAGAATGCTTTATTAGCAATTAAATAATCTGATGTATTTAATCCTGCATTGAATATTCCTTGTGGATAAGTTCCATAGTGTTCTGTCTTTTTATTAGCAGTTGAAGATGAACCAACATTAATTGTTAAATCTAATGTTCCATTAAACCAACCATATCCATCATGAACTAATCCTAAATTTAAACGATAAGTTCCTGCAGTATCAGGTGCTTTTATAGTAAATGTTATTCTTTGTCTTTCTCCAACTGATATATCATTATCTGGATCTATATAAATTCTAACTCCATAAGCAGTATCGCCTTGTTCAAATCCATATTGTGCTGCGGTTACTTTAAAATCATTATGTCCGCCATTACCACTATTGGATGCTATTCTATAATTTCCACTTTTTGTCCATGTTTCATTTGAATTAGTATTATTATTTAATACTGTTATAGTTACTTCTCTTTCTTCTCCTGGATTCATATTTTCAGGTACTGAAGAATCTACGAAACATGCTCCTGTTGAACATGGTTTAATCCAAGCATCTCTTGTATAACCCATTACTGAAGTACTTGTTTTATTTGTATCTAAGTAATATTTCTTTGCCCATCTATAAGCATCATTCTTTGTACTTCCTGTACTTGCTGTTCCTGAACTTTGTGTATTTAAATTAGCATCTGGTAAATATCCAGTTCCAGTAAATTTACCAGATAAATCTCTTTGAACAGTAAATACACTTCTATTAACTATTAAGTCTGTATAACAACTTAAATGAGATATATCTTTTCTAATAGGTACTAGGTTTTCTACACCTGCGATAGTAGATGCGACATTTGCTGTTGCTGGTACTTTAGGATCCCAAAGTACTGCTCCATTAACAACTCCCATGTCTTTAGCTAATTCGATAACTTCATCAAACGAATTAAGAGTTACTTTTTGTTTACCTGCTAAAATATTGTTGTTATTAACTAATACTGATTCCCAAACATCTTCCATGTAATAAGTATTAACATATTGATATGGTCCTGGTTTGTAATGATAAAATAAAACTGGTTGTTCTCTATTGATTAATCCTTGAAGTGCGAATGCAACTTTCATATAATCATATTCCTCAGTAGATGATGGTAGCGAATTAGTAAATGCTTCTAAATTAAAATAATAATATTTATTAGAAGAATATGAAACACTTGCTCCTAATTTATTTTTAACGTTCCCAAAGCCAAATGGAATTGCTATTCCTATAAAGGCAATTATTGTTAATAATGTACCAATAATTAAAGTTTTTTTATTCTTATTTTCCATATATTCAACCTACTATCCTATAATAATAATATTTTATCATATTTTCCATAAAAATAAAAGAAAAAATAAGCAATTTCTTGCTTATTTTATATTTACTATTTTCATTAAATTTGTTGAGTGTTCTTCAAAAGTTTCACCATTAAATCCACCAGTAACTACAACTAGATCTCCAGATGCTAAATTAAATCTTTCTTTTGCTACTTTAATTGAGTTATCAATCATTTCATCTGTTGAACTATAGAAGTCTACAACCCATGTTTCTACACCATAGAATAAACTTAGACTTCTTGCTGTTTTAGCATTAGAACATGTAGCAAATATACTAGCATTTGGTTTCATATTACTTAGTTTTCTAGCAGTATAACTTGATAGTGTACCTGTAATAATTAATTTAGCATTTAATTCATTAGCAGATAAACATGCTGATTCAGCAACCATTTCTACTATATTATTTTTTCTTTCATAGTTATAGTTTGTATCATAATGAGTATATCCTTCTTGTTTTTCACAGATACTAGCCATTATTCTAACTGTTTCCACAGGATATTTTCCTTGTGCTGTTTCACCTGATAACATAACTGCATCAGTACCATCTACTATAGCATTAGCAACATCTGATACTTCTGCTCTTGTAGGTCTTAAGTTTTCTTTCATTGATTCAAGCATTTCTGTTGCTACTATAACAAATTTAGAATGTTCTCTAGTTTTTCTAATAATCATTTTTTGATAATGTGGTAAATCTTCTAAAGATGCTTCTACACCTAGATCTCCTCTAGCTACCATGATACCATCAGCTTCACTAATTATTTCATCTATGTTTTTGATAGCCATAGTATTTTCTATTTTAGCTATTATTTTCATTGTAGAATTTTGTTCTTCAATAATCTTTCTAATAGCAAGTATATCTTCTTTACAAGATACAAATGATGCTGCTAAGAAATCACCTTCATTATGACATGCAAATATAATATCTTCTCTATCTTGTTCACTAATAAATGGTACATTTAAATGTACTCCTGGAACATTAAGACTCTTTTTATTTCCAAGTACTCCACCAGAAACTATCTTACAAGTAACACTATCACTATCTTTTTCAATTACATCTATTTTCATTAATCCGTTTTCTAATAATATAGAATTGCCTATTTCTAAACTATCAATTACTTCTGGATGATTAACAGAGAATCTTTCTTCATTACCTATAACATTTTCTTTTACTACTTTAATAGTTTTACCTTCTACTAAATTTATACCGCCTTCAATTACTTCATCATTTCTAAATTCAGGCCCTTTAGTATCAAATAAAATACTAATATTTTTCTTAGCTTTTGCTTTAGCTTCTAGAACATTGTCTACTGTTTCTCTTGCACTTTCATAAGTAGCATGGCTAAAATTAATTCTAGCACAATTCATACCTACATTAATCATTTGTTCAATAGTATCTACACTGTTACTAGCAGGTCCAATACTACATATTATTTTTGTTTTTTTCATATATATCACCTTAAGTAATTATATCAAATTTTAACAAAATAAAAAAGTGGAAAACTCCACTTTTTTATTCTATATCAATTAATTTTTTATTAGATTCTATTTGTTTTTTTGGAACTTCGATTTTTAATAATCCATTATCAAATGAAGCTTTAATATTATCTTCATCTATATCTCCTAAATAGAATGCTCTTTGAACTCTACTATGAAAATGTCTTTCTCTTCTTAAATATTTCTTGTCTTGATTTTCTTCTTTAGAATCTTCTTTCTTTTCAGCAGAAATAATAATACTACCATCTTCTGCTTCTATCTTGATTTCATCTTTATTAAAACCAAATACTGAAGCTTCTACAAAATATTTACCATCTTTTTCATAGATATCACAATCCATTCTTTCTTTAGGGCCATGCATTCTTGGTTCTCCAAAATCAAACATATCATCAAAAATTCTGTCAGGTAATAACATATATCATCTCTCCTTCCATTAGATATAATGCACATATTACTGCATTTTATCACCTTTCATTTATAATTATACCACTATTTTTAGCACTTGTCAATAGAGAGTGCTAATTTGATGTAAAAAAGAAATGAGAATTAATAATTCTCACTCTTTAATTCAAAATATGATTGTGGATGATTACATACTGGGCATACTTCTGGAGCATATTTACCAATAACAACATGTCCACAGTTTCTACAAATCCATACACATTCTTCATCTTTAGAGAATACTACTTTATCTTCGATATTTTTAAGTAATTTTCTATATCTTTCTTCATGGTGTTTTTCTATAGCAGCGACTGCTCTAAATTTAAATGCTAATTCCTTAAATCCTTCTTCTTCAGCTGTCTTAGCAAATTCTTCATACATATCAGTCCATTCATAGTTTTCACCATCAGCTGCTTCATTTAAATTAGCAACTGTATCTGGAATAGCTCCACCATGTAATTCTTTATACCACATTTTAGCATGTTCTTTTTCATTATTAGCAGTTTCTTCAAATATTGCAGCTATTTGTTCATAACCATCTTTTTTAGCTTTACTAGCAAAATAAGTATATTTATTTCTAGCTTGACTTTCACCTGCGAATGCTGCTAATAAATTAGCTTCTGTTTTACTTCCTTTTAATTCCATAATCTTTCCTCCTATCTAAATTATATATTAAAACAATGGATATTCCAAGTTAGTCTTACCAATTACTTTTAATAAATCTTTAGCCATTTCTTTAACTAATGGATCTATTGTTTTAGATGTATTAATAAGTCTAACTAATAATTCTTTTTTTAATGTTATATCTTGTAATGTTTTTAAATCATTACTATAAAAAACATTAAATATTTCTCTTACAAATAATTTTCTTTTCTCATCATCATATTTATCTAACCATTTAGTAAAACCATCATCAAACACTTTACTAAATCTAGTTAATCTAGTCTTTTCAAGATGATCATAACTTACTTGCCAAGTATTTGGACTATGTGATACTAATCCAGGCATATTAGATTTAACAACAACATAATCATTATCATGTCTAAGTAGTAAACCCACTATACTAGAATTAGGAATTATATGAATATATCTATCTTTAATTTTTTTATAATAATTTGAATCGATTTGAGCTTTTCTAAGTCCTTGTCCATCATTACTATAAATTTTTATTATTTTCTTTTTGACAAAATAATTCGCATACATAGATGAAACTAATGCAAGATTACCTCCTTTAGAGTGACCACCCACAATAAGTTTAACATTTTTTAAAACAAATCTATCTAGATATTTCTTTGCATATACATGAGCTTCCACAGGAAAATTATATGCCATCTTGCAGTCTTCTTCCCATCCGCTTAATAGCTTATCAGTTCCTTCAAAAGAAACATAATATAGTTTTGGATTTATCTCACATGTTACTACTGAAAATTGTGAATTTTCATCACCTTTATAGAGATAATTAAATAACTTAACATCTTTAAATCTTTGCGTTTTTGCTAATTCTTTTAGTAACTTAACTCCTTCTCTATTAGATACAAATAATTCTTTTATTTCTTCTTCAGTATGTTTTTCAAAGTATTCTTTTGATACTTGTTCAATAGTCTTTTTATTTTTTTCATTTTCAGATACTATACCAGAAAAATCTGCATATGAAAGAGTCGCAAAAATTAAATTATCAATTTCATTAAATTGTCTATCTTCAAATGTATTATAGCCATAATATGTAAGATAACTATAATAATTATTTGAACTATTTTCTTTTACTTTTTTTATTTTTTGAGTTACTTCTAATTTTGCCTTTTGAAAGGTTTCTTTAATTTTACTTATTTGATTGTTTTCCATCTTTTTTCTTCCTTCTATTTTTCTTCTTTTCTTTTAATTGAGAAGTAAATGCTTTTTCATCATATCCCATTAAATATTCTATTAAGTTTTTAGTTTGATAGAACGGTAAAAGGAAAGAATATTTTTCTTTTCTTTCTTCTTGTTTTTCTTTTATATGTAATTTAAGTTTTTCATACATGATATCAATATTATTATTTTTAGCATATTTTCTAATCTTCTTATATAACTTAGTAGAATAAATAAAGTCTATAATAATACATCCTGTGAATATACCTAATATATAAGAGAATGATAAATTATTACTAAACCATTCCAATGCATTTAATACATGAGTTGCTAAAAAGAAATAATAAAGTGCACCTGCTAAAGTCCATATAATAGTAAATGTAGGGCATATTACTCCTTTATAGTTAAATTTTCTATCTCTATAATCCCATAGTCTAACACCAGCTTTTAAGAATATTAAACCTCCAATTAATTCTAGTAATGTCATGCATAAACCCATTAATAGAATCGCAAATATTGGATGAAGATCATAATTATCTAAAAATACATGGATAGAAGTCATAATAGATAGACCTAAACCATATATAGGTAGATAAGGCCCCACCAAGAATCCAGGGTTAACCCATTTACCATGAGCAAATCTTCTATAGAATAATTCTATTACCCATCCAATAGAACTACCTACATAAAAAATAAATACAAAAATTAAAAATAAACTCATATTCTCACCTAACTATATTATAATTTAAAGATTTGATTTTTACAAGGATGTTATTTACCACTATTTATATATAATTAGTATATATAATTAGTGTAATTTTATTTTCTTTTATCTTATTTTTTATATAACTTATCCGGGTGTTTGTATTAAAATATAATAAAAAGATGATTTTATCATCTTTTATTAAATATACTTAAAAATTTACCTACTCTAAATGTTATTTTTTCACTATTATTAATAGCTATGTTTTTTCCTAATGCTTTTCCTGTGATTGTTAATGATGCAATTAATGCTGTTGTGATTAAAATTACTAAAGTTAAATCTAAATTAAATGTTTTAGATATATAATTAGCAACTAATACTCCAGCACTACCACTAACTACTCCACATACATCACCTATGACATCGTTACATATTGATGCTAATTTATCAGAATTCTTTAATAATTTAACTGAATGAGTAGATCCTTTTACTCTTTTTGAAGCCATTGAATGAAATGGTGTTTCTTCAGCAGCAGTAATAGCTACTCCAATAATATCAAAGAATATTGATAAACCTATAAAAAATAATATTACTACTATTCCAAAATACATATTTATCTTAGGTATTAATGATTCAGATACTAAATACATTGCTATAGATATAAAAAACGATAGAAATAGTACTGTTAATATCCATTTTGTTCTATTTTCTTTCTTCATATTATCACCTTTATAATTATATCAAATTTTAAGTCAAAAAAAAATATGATTGGTATTAATATAATTAACTTTGCGTCATAGGTCAAGTAGGATTTCCCACAAATTCAGCCTTCCGTTACCAGAAGGTGGTTCCCCATTATTGAATGTATATACCGTCACCTAAGTATACGACTTGATTACCACTTAGTACGCACTGCAAACTTATATTAACGAACAGCCTAGGAGATTTCCTCCCTGATTTATCTATTATTAGTCTTTTTTGCAAATATAATTTCATATAATATAACCTTATAAACTATTTGGCCGAACAATTTACAATAATCATAATCCCAATATATTCACTCAAGTCAAGCTACTCTATCCAAAGCTTTAGGCCTCAAAATAGGTTTAATCTTAACCCGTACTAAATCAATGGTTTAGCACATAATTAAGTCTCTATGTAAATGGGTAGATATATATGCCGTTATATATTTCCCATTTTACTACCTTCCAGCACCCACCCAAATCTGGGCGAAATAAGCAAGCACAAGAAGTTTCACAGGTATGCTCTTTAACGAATTTTTAGGCTCGTCTTCATAATAGATGTATCAACTAGGATACTGCACCCGTCATACATGAAAAATTATAGCATATTTATACTTAAAAGTCAAATTTTGTAAACCTACTCAAAAAAGGTATTGACTTAATATATTATATTTGTTAATAAGAAAAAAATTGAACTTAAAGTTCAATTTTTATACTTCTTTTTTAAAATATTTTTTCTTAACAAATATAAATATACCAATAATTGCTAATACTGAAACAATAGCTAGAGGATATATAATTACATTATTACCAGTTTGTGGCATAACTACTCTTTCTATTTTATATTCAGAAGAACCAATATTATCTAAGATAACTGCTTTATCTTGATAAACTTTGATTTCTCCACAAGTACTATATAAATTAGATTTAATAGTTTCTAAACTATGTTCACTATTAACTTTTATTATTTTATTTGTTTGATCAATTGTATAAACATTACTTCTAATTATTAAATCACAATGAATATCAGGAGTATATGTATTATGTACTAATATTTTATAATTTTGACTCTTTTCACCTTTTGTAATTCCTATATTACAAATAGCAGATATTACACTAGAACTATTTGGTAAAGTACACTTTTTACCAGTTACTGTAATTCCTTCTTCAGATGTTGTAGTTTCGAAATTAATTTCATGAACATTTGCAAAATTAACACTCATTTCGTAGTTATAAATATCTTTTTTAAATGTAGGTGTTAAAACTGCATCAACATCGTAAGTTAAATTAGTTATATATATGTCAGCTTCTGGTGTTGGTGGTGTTGGAGTATATGAAGTGTTATTAAATGTAATTGAATATGTTGAAGTAGTTACTCTATCTTCAGCAGTTACAACTATATTACAAGTTACACTTTCTACTGTAGTACTATCAGGTATTGAGCATTCAGTATTTCCAACACTAGCCATTGGATGACTCTTAGTTGCAGTAAATGTTACTCTTGATACTCTAGTGAAATCTATATCCATAGTATATACAAACGTATTACTTGCAAAGTCTGGAGCTAATTGTCCAACATTTGGAACTAAATTACTTAATGTTGAATCATCTGATTTAGGTGTTGGTGGTGTATCCCCACCAGTAACAGTTAATTGGAATGTAACTGGATCTAAATAATAGAAAGTATCACCAGTAGCATCAATAAATCCTAAACCATCATCTCCACCGAAATCTCTTAATGTTAATGTTCCTGTTCCTTCAGCTAAAGCTGTAACAGTAAAACTTACTATATCATAATTTCCTGCAGGAACTGCAGTACCTTTATAATAATAAATTGGAGTTCTACCATCAGTAAATGGAGAAATATTAGTAATTCCACTTATTTCTAAATGACTATCACTACCAAGTTTACCAATAACACCTCTTGAAGGATGATCAACAGTTCCAACAACCTTACATGTAGTTGTTTCACCAACTGCTATTGAAGAATCATCACATGAAAATCCTAAGCTATCTGCATAAGCTGTATTTATTTTTACAAAGCCTAGGCAAAATACTATTAAAAATATTATTAAAAATTTCTTCTTCATATTTATCACCTAATCCATATCATCATATATCTTAACAAGGTCTAACGCTGAATATTTACCATCGTTATTCTTATCAAGAGCTAATCTTTCAGCACCAGTATAAGCTGTATATATACTATTTGCTAACCCATCATAAGCTTTAGCAACGTCTCTTATATCGATAATACCATCTGCTTTAACGTCTCCTAAAACAGATATTACATATGCTGGAGAATAATTACCACTATCAGTTACTATATTAAATGCATAGTTTGTTTGAATATTTCCTGTTGTTACTACAGCAGAAGCACTATCAGTAACATTATATCTATTTATATAAATAGTTTTTGATATTTCACCAGTAACAGGTACATAATCATATGTAACTGTATCAACATATCCTTTTGGTGTAGTCTCATAATTATCTAAATAAATTTTTGCTGTTCCAGCTTGTCCAACTGCAGTTACTGTGAATGAAATAATATTAAATTCTCCTATTGGTACTGAACCATATAATAAGAATTGATTATCTCCATCTAATTCAGCAACTTTTGTTATATCGCTAATTGAAATTAATTCATTAGTTTTGTTTAAAGTAAATATTACTGCATTCATTTGAGCAACAGTTTTACCTTTAACATAACATGTAGTTGATTCTCCAGTTGTTAAATTATATTTAGCACATGTAATTCCAAATGAATTATCTGCTATAGTTTCATCTTGTTTTGATGAACCTCCAAGTAAATATGAAACAGGACGTCCTTTATCAATTATAAGGTTTGAAGCAGATTCAGATGAAGGTAAAGATGAATCAAATGCAGTTAATGCACTTGCACCCACAAGTGATAATCTAGATAATGCTGGAATATCAACATCAATACTAGTTATACTATTATTTTTACTTACATCAACATTAGTAATTCCTGTTGCTTTTATTACTAGTGTTTTTAAACTAGTATTATGTGATAAATCAACAGTTGAAACAGAAATATTTTTTAATGATAAATTTTCAAGTCCAGTTAAATAAGTTAAACCGCTTAAATCTTGAACTTGATGACCATGATAATTAGGACCTAATTCATCAATTGATAATGCTTTTAAACTAGCAAGTTCTTGTTCAGTAAATACATGATCATAATCGTAACTAGTTCCTTTTTCTGCATTATATGAATCTACTAATTCAGAGTAGAATTCAACATCAGATATAGTCGATCCAGTAGGAACAGCATCAACTATAGTAGCCTTTATTCTGTTTTTTAAAATAGATAAGCTATTATTACTTAGCAAAACAATAGATGTGCCTATTGAAATAATCGAAATACCAAAAATAACAACTATTATAAGGTAATTCTCATAAAATTTTTTCATACATATCCTCCTATATTATAATTACTTCTAGTATAACACAATTATTTAAATAGGGTCAATGTTTTAAATAAAAAAAATCCTTTTAAAAAAGGATTTTTATCTTCCAAATAAACCTATATTTGGCATGTTTTCTACATCTATTATTTGGTATTTTTTAACCATATTTGGATGTTTACCAGAATAAATAAAATCTAAAGTTAAAATAGATACTAATAATAATGTAATTATTGCTAATTTCTTAGGATCATATCTATCAAATATTTTTTTTAATTTAGGAATAGCTATATATATCCCAAATAATCCAGCTAATCCAAAAAATATAGAACCAAGTAAGTATATTCTTCCATCTATATTAAATGGCATATGATCATATACCCACCATCTATTATGTTTGTATGTTTCAAGCCACCATCCAGTAGCATATTCAATTACTGTGCAAAATACAAATGAACCCATAAATACTACTAAAGGATGTTGTTTAAATCTATTTAAAAGAACATATATCATTAATCCACCTGCACCATATATTGGAAGCCATGGTCCATGTAATACACCATGATTTGCAATAAATCCATGTGCTAAGAATTCATAAATGCCTTCCCATAACCATCCTAACATTGAAAAAGCAAGTGCTATTAATATTGGATATATTATCTTTTTTAATATCATATTTCTATTTTCTGTATTTTTCATATATACTTCACCTATCATAAAAATTGTATCATTATTTTTACATTTTGTTAAGTAAAATGTTATTTTTATACTTGTTATTTATCAGATAATATGATATATTAACTTATGTAATTTTTATGGCGGAGTTGGTGAAGTGGTTAACACGGCAGATTGTGGCTCTGTTATGCAAGGGTTCGACTCCCTTATTCCGCCCCATTAAAAAAAGGAAGTTGCTTATGCAACTTTTTTTAGTTGTAAAAAAATAGAAACCTTTTGGTTTCTATTTTAATTTTATAATAGCATACATAATAACCATACCAATTATAATAGCAATAATACTAATTATAATTGCACTAGCATTACCTTTTTCTCCTCTAGAATCCTTTATTTCTTCAGGCATAACTTCTTTAACTTCTTTGTTTTCAAATACTGTTTGGCTAACTTCTACTGATGGAGTTATATCTTCTTCAGGTTCTACTATTGGTTCTTCTACTACTGGAGTAGCATCTACAACTGGTACTACATCTGGAGTAATTTCTTCTTGAACTGGTGTTTCTTCAACTACTGGTTCAGGAACTACTCTTTGAGCAGCTTCTTCTGCTTCTTTCTTAGCTAAGAATTCTCTATATTTAGCATCCATTTCATTGCTGAATGATCTTAATTCTTCTTCAATAACTTCAAATGGTTTACTTAAATCATCATCATTATATTTCTTTAAGAAATTAATATATTCTTCTTGAGTTATAATAGGATTATTTTTAGCACATTCATTTAGTCTATTAATAATTTCTTTTCTTCTCAAATCTTTTAAATCTGCTTTATACTTTTCAAATAATTCTTTTTTTTGTTCATCAGAGTATTCAGCATTATTTAATATTTTCATAACTTCTTCGTTGTTGTAATCATAATTTCCCATCATAATTGCGTCTCCTATCTTATACATTTCCATTATACTAAAAAATCAATACTTTTGTAAAGGTTTTTCTTTGATTTTATAAGAAAAAAAAGACTTTCATAAGCCTTTTTAAAAATTAAACATAACCCAACCTGGTTTAACAATTAATAATATTCCAATTATAAGCATTATTATACCTGCTGCTAAATGTGAATATTTACTATATTTAGTACTAATTACTTTAAGATTCATAGTCTTAACAGCTATAAAGAATATAATAAAATCATCAAGCATAAAGAATATAATATATATTAAACTATATATCCATGCTAATCCTGATCCAACCTCATTTATTGAAAGTATTTCAGTAAATACAACTGGTAATCCAGCAGAACATAATAATTCTACAAAATTAACTCCAATCGCAAGTACTATAATTCCTAATAATCCTAGAATTAAATTCTTTTCTTGAGTAAATTTTTTAATTCTAGTCATTATACCTTTTCTTTGATTAGTATTAGTAACAGTACATCCATCATCTTTCTTCTTAAGTGATTTATAATAATTATATAAATTAAATATACCTGCACCAATTGCAAATATAGCAATAATTGTTCTAAATATTAAAGATAAACTAATAGATGCAATAACATTTAACCAAGTAAACATTAATAAAAAATAAAATAATCCACTTGTTAATAAAAATACTGACCCAAATAATACTAATTTTCTCTTATTTTTTAAACCAATTAATATACTTAATAAGAATATTAATACCCACATAGCACATGGATTAAATCCATCTACTAATCCTATTACCATAGAAATCAATGGTAATGATACATTTTTTGGATTAACTTCACCTAATATTGGTAATTTATATTTTTGTTCTTTTTCTTTTTCTTTTGGTTTTGTAGGATTATCAATTGTAGGTTTACCTACATCCTCATTTTTAGCAATTTTACCAACTATATCCTCATACTTACTATCACTTCTATATTCTTCGATTACGCCCTTAATATTCTCGTCAGTTATTCCTTCAGTATAACCAAGTAAAACAGTATCCCCTATTACTAAAAATGGTACACCAGTTTTATGATTATTTAATTTATCTTGTACTTTACTAAGTAATGTTCTATTATCTGCGTTTTTCCATACTTCATATCTAACTAATTCAATATCTTCATTTTCTCCTAGATATTCTTCAAAGAATTTCTCTTCATCTGCGCAATGAGGACATCCATCACCATAGAATAAATATGCCTTAATTGTATCCGCATGAACTACATTCATTGGAATAAATAGTAATAAAAATAATATTAATATCTTAATCTTCTTCATACTTCTTTAATACCTCTTCTATATCAGATTTATTTTTTTCACCAATTAATCTATCTACTTCTTTATTATCTTTAACAAATACTAATACTGGTAATGTATCACCAACATTATATTTTTCTATATCATCATAATCATAATCTAATTCTTCTAATTCAAAATTATAATTATCTTTTAAATCATTAAGTGAATTATTTGTTATTATGCATGCTGGACACCAAAGTGCACCAATCTTAATTATCTTCAATTTAACCACCTTTTTAATTATACTATTTTATAATTAAATTAACAAGATATCACCTATATTTATTAAGTTAGATTTAAGATTATTTTTATTTTTAATATTATCCACAGTAGTATTATTATTCTTTGCTATTGAGTATAATGTATCTCCTTTTTTAACAGTATAAGTATTAATTTTAGGTATAATTAACTTTTGGTTAATACTAAGAGTATTGGATGTAAGATTATTAAGTGATTTTAATTCATTAACAGTTATATTATATTTTTTAGAAATACTATATAAAGTATCTCCAGATACAATTTTTATGTAACATTATAAAATGTAAATATAATATCTATCGTTTTATCTTGATAGATATAAATCTTTTCCACTAAATTAATTATTAATTCTCTAGTTGGATTTTCTAATGATAAAAATTCATTTATATTTTTTTCTATTTGTTTATTATCTACTTTGTTTTCATTTATTTGTTCATTTTTAAGATTATCAATACTTAATTTATTATTAAATATTTCTTGTTTTAGATTTTCACTTATTCTTATGTATTGTTCTTCATCAATAATTCCTTTTAACATATTCATATAGTTTTTATCTAAAGTTTCAATTAATTTATTATTAGTGATTTCTAAACTTTCTATTTGTTTTTTTATTTTTAAAATACTATCTTCAAATTTTATGTTGCCAATAAAATCTTTTATTTTATTTTTATCTAAATAATTTTTACATACATCTTTAATATTATCTAAAATAACTTTTTCTAATGTTTCATAATTATTTGTATGTGTAGTACAAACATGATATTTTGAGTATGTTCTATAATAATCACAAGTTGTATAACTTCTGCCAGTTTTAGTTTGATATCTAATAGTTATACGATGTTTACAATCACCGCAATATAAAAGTCCATCTAATAAATAAAATCGTTTCTTTTCTGGTCTTTTAACATTTTTAGGTAATAAAGTTTGAACATAATTAAATGTATCTCTATCTATAATTGCTTCATGAGTGTTTTCTACTATTATAAAATCATTTGGTTTGTTCTTAACTGTTTTCTTTAGTTTATAGTTAATCTTTTTAGTTTTACCTTGCACTACATCACCTACATAAATTCTATTAGTTAAAATTGCTTTAATTGTTGTATCAACCCATATACCATATTCTTGTGATATGCACTCTGTACTACATTTTGTATTCCACACATAGTTATAATAAGATGCTGGAGTTTTAATTTTTCTTTTAGTAAATTCTTGAGCAATATAGTGGTAAGTATTACCTTTAAGCGCTAAATCAAATATTAATTTAACTACTTCTGCTTGTTCATTATTTACAACTAAATGATTTTTATTATTTGAATCTTTCATATAACCAAATGGGCATCTACCAGATACATACAATCCTTCTTTCATTCTAGAATGCAAACTTGTTTTAACTTTTTTAGAAATATCTTTAGCATACATATCATTCATTATGGCTTTAAAAGGTGCTATATCATTATTGGTATTATCTATGAATGTATCTATCCCATCATTAATAGCAATATACCTAACATTTTTATTTGGAAAATACTTTTCAATTAATTCTCCAGTACCTATATAATCTCTACCGAGTCTTGACATATCTTTGGTAATAATCATATTAATTTTTCCAGATTCGATATCTTTAACCATTCTTTTAAATGATGGTCTTTCAAAATTTGTTCCAGTAAATCCATCATCCACATATTCATCAATTAAATTATAGTTGTTCTCTTTGATATATTGATTAAGTAGACTTCTTTGACTAATAATACTATCTGATTCAATGTTTCCATCATCTCTTGATAATCTTATATAAATTCCTACTTTAAAACTACTATTCCCAATCATTAATTACTACTCCCTTCACTTTGGGAATAATGAGTATGATTACATGGTAGCTCTCTATTCAAATAATTGCAAGTCATATTCAATTTCTTTTGTAATTCTATTTTTAATACTTCAGTTATTGTTTCATTTAAAGATTTTCCATCTTCTTTAAACTTTAAATTAACTTTGTATTTAACCATAGAGTTTAATACCTCCAATAAATTCTATGGTTTTAAATTTTGTTTTAGTAATATTATTTGGTATGCCTGTAACATACCTAACAATATTACTTACTATCATAAACCTCCATTAAATTAAAAATTATTATCTCCATATTCTTCACCTAACCCTTTCATTTTTATAAACTTATTTATTTTTTCTTGTATCTATCATATCTATATATCCGATTTCTAGTAGTTCTACCATTAATTTAGTTATGGAAATATTATAGAATTTTGAAAGTAATTTAATTCGTTCAAATAACTCCACAGGTAAATATAAATTAAATCTTCTCATATACATCATCTCCTTCGCATGATGCATGTTACCTCTACAAAAAAGAAGAGTCAAGTCTTTGACTATAGAAAGTTTTGTCTAACATCCTAAAAAACATTGATGATTAATCAAATTATGTAACAGCAGGATAAGAAGATGGTGCATATACACTTACTTTTCCTTATAAAACAAGGATTTATGTATGCACCATTCTTATTTCGTACTTACGAAATTCAACCTACTTTGTAGGTTTATATAAAGGATGATTATTAAATTAAACTTTATATTGTAAGACATTAAAGCATAAAAAAATCATCCTATTATCCAATTTTCGTTAGATTTTATAGGATGATTAATTTTTTTATTTTATTCAAACATTACCTTTAAAAATACTTTCTTACCTTTTTGTATAATTATAAATCCATCTTTGAAATCATCTTTTGTAATAATTCTATCAATATTGTTTTCTTTTTCTTGATTAACACTAATACCATTTTGTTCAATTAATCTTCTTCCCTCAGATTTTGATGAAACTATCTTTAAATCATTTAATAAATCAATTAATAAGATTGGTAAATTTCCATTGAATTTAATTGTATCTATATTATCTGATAATGTCTTATTAGCCTTTGCATTATATTTATCTTCTGCATCTTTAATAAAATCTTCTCCATGATACATTTTGATTATTTCTCTAGCAAATTTTCTATGTGCATCAACTATATCAGTATTAATCCAATATTTATAAGTATTTGTATCAATATCAGTTGTTAATCTAAAATAATCTTCTAGACAAGAATCTGGAATTCTCATTGATTTTTCGAACATAATTGATGGTTCTTCATCTATTCCAATATAATTATCTAATGATTTACTCATTTTTTCTTTTCCATCAAGTCCAACTAATAAAGGAAATACTATAACATCTTGTTGTTCTTGCCCATAATCTTTTTGTAATTCTCTACCAACAAGTAAATTAAATGTTTGATCTGTTCCACCTATTTCAATATCAGCATGAATTGCAACTGAATCATATCCTTGCATTAATGGATACATAAATTCATGTACTCCTATTGGAGTTTTATTATTAAATCTATTACTAAAATCATCTCTTTCAAGAAGTCTTGCAACAGTATATTTTCCTGTTAATTCAAGTACATCTTTAAAATTCAGCTTATTTAACCATTCAGAATTATAAACAATTTTAGTTTTTTCTTTATCAAGTATTTTAGTAACTTGCTTAAAGTATGTTTCTCCACTTTTTCTTGTTTCTTCAAATGTTAATTGAGGTCTAGTTTTACTTTTACCACTAGGATCTCCTATCATAGCAGTAAAATCTCCAATTACAAATACAATATCATGTCCCATATCTTGTAACATTTTTAAAACTCTTAATGGCACTGTATGTCCTAAATGTAAATCAGGTCTTGATGGATCTGCTCCAAATTTAACAACTAATTTCTTCCCACTTTTTAATTTTTTTACTAAAGTATCTTCACTATAAATTTGAACTGCTTTTCTTACGATAATATCAATATTATTTTCATTATTCATTTATATTCCCTCCTAAATAATTTGTATAGTTAATTAAATTACAATCATCAAAGTAATAATAGTAATAGTCACTATCCATACAAATCACCTCCTTGAAAATAAAAACAAGCAAAACATCCATAAAGGACGAATTGCTCGTGGTACCACCTTTGTTTGTAATAATAGTTTATTACCTCTTATTGATAACGGATACTATCCAACTTAAAATCATCACTTGTAATTCATTATTTTAATTTTGTTTGTTTCCACCTACCACAAACTCTCTATAAATTATATTAAAATAATTACTTCGAATGAATCGCTTTTTAATTAACTGCATTAATTATACTATATTTTATAAAAAATAGCAATAATGTAGTAATAATTAAACTTCTACTATATTTTTACTATAAAATGCAAGATAATATTTTTTTATATTCTTCTATTTCTATATAAGTATCTATACCTTTAATAGGAGCCAATTCAGCAATTTTATATGCTACTATTCCTTTACCGCTTATATTTGAAAATTCATCCCCAAAATTTTCTTTTAAATAGTAATCTTCTAATTCTCCCTTTTGCATTATAAATATATTCTTTTTATACAATTCTAATATAAAGTCCAATATTTCTTGTTGCAAATCTTTATCTAAATCTTGTAATTTATCTTTTGTATACATTCTACTTTTAAAAATACTCCATAAATCATTCAAACCACTATCATATTGCTTTTCTAATGAAATCTTGTCCAAAATTTTAACTAGTGATTCCCAATCTCTGCTTTCCATCTCTTTTTTCAGTTTTTTATTATTTTTGATTTTTTGTGATATTTTCCCTCTTATATTTGATATTTTTTGTTTTTCTGTATCATCCAATAAAACATCTAGTCCATTATTAATAATGTCATAATCAGCAATAATATAATTTTTGATATTTAAATCATCCAAAACCTTTCTATAAATATTAAAATACGACTTTCCACCTACTTTTATAATAGAAATATCATTATTATTCAGAACATTTTTTCCATATATTTTTTTTACAATTTCTGGAATTAGTATTTGTTCTTCACCTTCAACAAGTATTACTTTTTCAGCAAAGAACATTTCAGCATTTTTATGTTGTAACTCTATTTTTAATTTTTGTAATTCTTTACCATCACCATAGTCTTGCTTATTGATTCTACTTTTCTTTGTTCCATCAACAGTTTTTCGTATAACATTAATATTTTCTATATCAATGTTATGTATAAATTCTTCCGAATGAGTTGTAATAATTATCTGATTTTTTCCACCTGTAATAAAATCCTCTAATATATCTGATAACATTCTTTTAGCATGTGGATGTAAAAACAATTCTGGCTCTTCTAAAATAAGCAATGAAGATTGATTAAAAACTTTACAATAAAACTTAAATAATTCTATCATAATAAGACTTTGTAATCCACTTCCTTTATTTTCTAATGGTGTTTCTACTCCATCATTTACAGATAATCTTATATTTTTGTAATAATCTTCGCTTTTACTTTCAAGCATATTTATATCAATTTTTACATTCATTAATGATAATGTTGTTTTTAATTGACTATTAATATCTTCTTTTAAATCTGCATATACTTGTCCTATTGTTTGTTTTAAATCATCCGAACTTTGTTGAATAGCCTCTTGATGTTCTTCATTACATGAATCATTCCATTTTTTTTGGAGCAATTTTCCATACCAAGACCATTTTGTTATTTTTAAAGTAGTTTCTGTTGATCTAAATGCCGGAATTAATAAACTTGTCATTAAAGTAGCTTTAACATTTTGATTTATATATAACATTCTATAATATTTAATACTTTTTTTATCAGAAAATGGATCTACACATACCTCCTCTTTAAGAATTATATTATATAAATTAAGTTCTTCATCTTTGTCATAATACTTATATATCCAAATTTTTTGCGTATTATCTAAAACCTTTTTTAATTCTTCAGTTTTTTTCCAAATTAATAAATTAGTACCTCTATAATTAAAAAGGTCTGGATATTTTTCTTTCAATTCATCATCATCATTTATTACCCACTCGTTATCAAAATTCTCATCACTTTCATTAAAGTAACTAGTTATATCTAATAAACCTGTACTCTTTTTTATATTATCTAATAATGAATAATCCAAATTATTTATTTCATCTATTTCAGCAATTATTTTAAAATTTTTTTCATATTCATTATTTTCATTACAATAAAATATTTTATCTTCATACGATGTAGCATTATATTTATCGCCTAATATTTCATTTAGCGCTAAAACTATATTACTTTTTCCAGCATTATTTTTTCCAACAAGAACATTTATTCCTTTATTAAATACGAAAGTTTCATCTTTAATACTTTTATAATTTTTTATGATTAGTTTTTTGATATACATTTTGTCACATCCTTACTACTTAATATATTAATATAAAATTACAATAATATATCTTTAAAGATTTCATTTAAACAACAATATTATATCATGTAAAAAGACATTTTTCTTCAAAATGCCTTAAATTTAAACCATATTTTTACTCATTATTCCCCATAAAAATTGTATCTCCCTTCTTAACTATATACTCATTATCAAAATTATAGCTATAGTTTTTACCATAATAATTAACTATTCCTTTTACAACGCTTTCGGCGTATCTAGTATAATTATTTAAAACATTATTAATATCATCATTATTATTGATATAACCATAATAAATATTAATCGTTTCATTCTTACTATTCTTTAATAGATTATCATAATCTTTACTAGTATCATTTTCATCTCTTTTTTGATATATATCATTCACATAAATATCTCTTTCATTAAATGAATCCCCTATTTTATCAGGAAGATTAGAACTATTTTTTAGTGAGTATTCTATTTCTACTCCATTCTCATCTCCATAGTTTAATCTATTAGATATGACTATTCCATTATATTTATTAATTAAATTAACTCTATCTTCTATTGATAATGATTTATCAGTATCTCTAGTTAAAACATTATTAATACCAAGTTCATCTAACCTATTCTTTATATATTTACTAATCATAAGATTAAAATCTTTTTCAATAACATTATTCATCTCATAACCAATATCAGATCCACCTCTATAAGGATCTATAATAACCATATAATCACCAATAAATTATATGCATTAAAAAAATCTAGTAATACTAGATTTATTTTAATACTAATTTCTTATATTCTTTAACTACTTCTAAATCCGCAGGTAACCAATCTACAGAATCTAAATTATTTTCATCTAGCCATCTTATTTCACTATACTCTAAATGATTTTCATCATGTTTTAATAGTTCTAATTTGTTTTTTAATGAGCATATGAAAGTATGCATAATTAAATGAAACGTATCATAATCACATTCTATCCTTCTTAGTTCTATTAAAACATTTATATCTGCATTTAATTCTTCTTTTATTTCTCTTTTAAGAGCTTGAGATTTAGTTTCTCCTGGTTCTATTTTTCCACCTGGAAATTCCCATTTTCCTTCATATTCGCCATAACCCCTTTTAGCACCTAATACCATATCATCTTTAATAATAACGGCGGCAACTACTTCTACATTTTTTAATTTATCCATGATGATTCCTCCTATCTATGCACAACAATTAAATATATTCAGGTTAAAAAAATTAATTCTTTCGAACTAATTTTTTCTTGAATATTTTTTTATCTTTTTTCTTTTTATTTAAATTAAATATTTTTTCAACATCAGGTTTTAAACCTATACTTTTGAATAAATAATATTTTTCATCTTCAGTCATTTGTGATATTATTTCTATTATTCTTTCGTTCTCGTCTCTCATGTTTTCCTCACAACAAATTAATTATAAATCATTAATCATTAACAATCAATAATTTAATAATTATTTCTAACACAATTTTTAATTTTTTTCATATGATTAAATTAGGATGTGATGATATGGTGTTTTTTATAGTAAGTGTAATAGTTATATCTATAATAGGTACTCTATTCCATTTTATGTATGATATAACTAATCATAATAAGACAGTAGGATTATTCTCAGCGGTTAATGAAAGTACTTGGGAACACATTAAGATAGCACTTACTCCAACTTTATTATGGAGTATAATTGATGGAATAAAATTTCTAGGTAATCCAAATTATTTTCCTGCGAAATTTATTAGTCTTTTATTAATTATATTATTAATGCCTCTATTATTTTATGGTTATACTTATATTACAAAAAAAGATTTATTTATACTTGATATATTAATTTTTTACATAGTAATTATAGTAAGTCAATTTTCTTTTTATTACATTATGAATATAGATGCATTACCTCATATATTTAGTTATTTATCTTGTATAGGAATATTCTTAATATTTGGTGGATATATGATTCATACATTAATGCCTCCAAAAAGTATATTATTTAAAGATCCTATAACTAAAAAATATGGTTTTAAAGCTCATTCTGATATAAAAAAGAAGAAAAATTAATTCTCTTCTTTTTTATTTTTAAAAATAAATTTATTACCTGGTCTTATATTTTTTTCTTCTTCTATTTTATTTACTATTTCTATATATTCTTCTAAATTATTATCATCAAATACATCAGTATCTGTTATATTATTTAAATAATTTATCATACTCTTTGGTAATTTATATAAACTAGCTTTTTTAAAGAATCTTAATATTATATTTGGAGTATTTGCTATTTCTCCTCCTCTAGCTATTACTTGTTTAAAAAATGATTCTACGATAGGGTCATCATAATCTGGATTTGCTTTTTTAATTTCTCTTATTTTATATAGTAGAGCTAATACTTGATAACTGTCTAAATAACAAAAAAAATCATCATTCATATGAACCTCCTATCTTTTTGGGTAAAAATATTATACCACATTATTAAAATAATAATATATATATTATTATTTTTTATGTTATAATCTAAAATAGGAAAGAGTCTATGCGGTAAGGAAGTGTTTTTATGATAAAAAGCAAAAAGAGAATTGTTTTATTATTTATTCCTTTATTACTTTTATTAACATCTTTTACCAATGTCTATGCATTAGAAGATGTTGAGCATTATACGCCTCAGTACAAAGAATATTTAAAATTAAGTGATGAAGAAAAAGCTAATGTAGAAGTTATTCCTGATAAATATGGAATATCTCTTGATGAATTTAATAGTATATATAAAAAATCGCCTAGAAGAAGTAGAACAGTTTTACCTTCTAGATTTAGTTTAGCAGATACTTATAATATTAAAGTTGAAAATCAAGGTAGTGAAGGAAACTGCTGGATATTCGCATCAATCGAATCAATTGAAACTTATCTTCAAATTCATGAAGATAAAACATTTGATTTTTCTGAAATGCATGTTAACTATCTTGAATCTAATCTATTTGAAGATACAATGGCTTTTAGAGATATTAATACTGGTGGAAACTACGGTTACTTTGTTGATTATATGAAAAAGAAGTATGGTACTACTTTAGAATCAGATTTTCCTTATTATGGTGAAGATGGTAAAGTAACTAGTTATTCTAAAGAAGAGTTACCTACTCTATTAGAAATAACACCAGTTGCGTATGCATCTACATTTATTAATTTTCCATTCTTAGATAAAGAAAATGAAACTTATACAGAAGAAGAGTTAACTGAATATAGAAATAATGTTAAAGAACATATTATGACTAATGGTTCATTATATACATCAATAATTGCACCAGATAGATATACTAATGTTAATTATAATCCTATTACTTATGCAGCATATTTCCCATCAACAAGTCCTGATTATTTAGATCAAAGTCATGCTGTATCAATTATTGGTTGGGATGATAATTATTCTAAAGATAACTTTGTTGAAGGTAATAGACCTGCTCATGATGGAGCGTATATTGCACTTAACTCATGGGGAACTACTTTTGGTGATTATGGTTTATATTATATTTCTTATGATGATGTTTATGTAGAGCAAAACTTAAACGGAGTATTAGAAGCTTCTACTGATAAAGATGCTTTAACTGCTAAAACAACAATTTCATTTAATGATAATAATCTTTATAAAAAATTAAAAAAAGAATTAAAAAGAAAAATATTTGATTATAATGATAATACTAAAACATTAACTATATTAAATCAAAATATGCAAGAGATATATGAATTAGATTTAGCTAATGCTAATATTAGTGATTTAAGTGGTTTAGAAGGATTTACTAGTTTAACTTCACTTGATTTATCAAATAATAGTATTTCATCTATATCTAATTTAATTACTTTGCATGATTTAGATTCATTAAATTTAAGTCATAATAACTTTACTAGTATACCTGATGAATTAGATTATGCTAGTTTATCTGTATTAGATTTAAGTTATAATCCAATTGAAGATTTTAGTGGACTAGCAGATATAGTTAAAATTGAAGTATTAAATGTATCTAATACTGAATTTAGTAATCAAGACTTATCTTATCTAGATAATCATCATATGATTAGTTTAGATGTATCTAAGACTAATGTTAATGACTTAACTAATTTAGATGCTAGTGAATTAGGTACTATAATTATGGGATATGATGAGAATATTAATTATAGTTCTATACCTAATATATATTTTATAAATTTAAATCATACTTCTACTACAGAAGAAGATATAGCATTAATACCAAATACTTCTGAATTAACTACTATAGATATTTCATATACTAATGTTCATGATTTGAGTTGCTTACCAAATACAGTTTCAACATTTGTTATGAATGGCCAAAAGAATCTAGAACATTTAGAAAAACTTAATGGTGCGATTAGAGTTTATAATGAAGATGCTGAATTAGATGATATATCTATATTTAAAGATTTAAATATTGGTTATTTAAAATTAACTAATAATAATATTTCTGATTATAGTGATATAATCGATGAAAATTATTTAATAATATTAGATTTAGCAGATAATAACCTAACTGAATTAGAATATAGTGAACATGTAAATTTAAGAGCGGATAATAACTTTATTAAGCCAGATCCATCAAATGAATCTTTCTTAGAGTCAGCATATAATCAAAGATATGTAGAAACTATTAAATTAGATGATAATAGAGATAATTTATTCTATACTATAGGAGAATATCTAACTATGCTTGATGGCGCTGGTTATGATTTAGAAATAGAAAATGCTACTTTAGATACTAAGAGTATGACACTTACTGTTACCAATGAAGATGAAGATGTTGTAGTAACTATTAATCATGGTAAATTTGAAGGTAGTACAATAACATATAAAATACAAAAAATAGATTCTTCTGAAATGAATGATATATTCTTAGATATAACAGGTTTAAGAAAAACATATATTGAAGGAGATAACTTTGATAGAAATGAAATTAAAGTATACGCAGCATATGATAATCAAACTATGACTTTAATAGATGATTATGAAGTTATAGGTGGAGAAAACCTTCAAGCAGGTAATAATGAAATAACTATTAAAAAAGGTAATTTTGAAAGACAATTTTATATTAATGCTGCTGATCAATCTAAAATAAAAACTTTAACCTTTGAAAATAAAGCTATTTATGATGCTGCATTAAGAGTATTTAGACAAAGAGAAAAAGAAAGACAAGAATATCCTGAATATTATGATAGAACTTATATAATTATTAGTAATGATGATACTAATAAAACTATTACTATATTTGAAGAAGATTTAATAGAAATTAATTCTGTTGAAATAATTTCAGATGATATTGGTTCTCTTGAAGATTTAAGGCAATTAAATGAACTTAGATCACTTACTATTAATAGTAAAAACTTTAGTGATATAGATTCACTAGAAATATTAATAGAAATTATGAGAGCAGCTGGTAATCAAGGTTTACCTGGATTAACAATAACTAATAATGAAGCATTAACATCTATAGATAATGATATGTTTAGATATATATCTATAAAAGATAGTAATGTTACTGATATAAATAGTTTAAAGAATGTAGAAACAGTTTATTATACTGGTAATAAAGATTTAGAAATGGAAGAATTACTAGATACTGTAGGAGTTGTTAATGTTAATATTACTAGGAAATATGATGAAATAACTAAAGATGAAAATGGTAATTTAGTATTACCACATATATATAAAAATCTATATGATAGAGGATATAGATTAGAAGCTAAAGTATATGATCAAATTAGAGATACACAGTTCATAAATCCATTTAATATATATACTATTGATTTAACTGATAATGGAGATAATATAATTATCGAATTAGATAAGTTAAAAGAAATAGATTATGATGGTACTAAACAAACAATTGAAATAAAAGCAAAGAATATAAATGAATCAGATTCATACTTTGATTATGTTTATACTATTAAATATCAATTATTCGAAGGATTAGAACTTATTAGTGATACACCTATAGAAATAGAAGAGGATAGTGTTATAGACTTATCTAATTACAAAGTATATAAAGTATATTCTAATCAAGAAAAGATTGAAACTAATCTATTTAACTATGATAATACTCCAATTAAAAAAGGAGCTACATCAATTGAAATAACTTATTCAGAAGACGGTACTACAAGTAAAATAAGTATCCCAATAACAGTAGTTGATCATAACCATACTTGGAGTGATTGGACTATTATAAAACAACCAACTACTTTTGAACCAGGATTAAAAGAAAGAACATGTCTTAAAAATAGTTCTCATAAAGAAACAGTAGTCATTGATAAATTAACACCTAAAGATAATACAAATCCAAGTTCAAATACTAATAATACTACACCAAGTAATGATAAAAAAGAAAAGAAGAATGATAATAAAAAAGATAATAATAAAAAAGAATCTGATAACAAAAAGAAATCAACAAAGAAAAAAGAAATAATAGATATAGAAGAAATTGAAGAAAAAGGATTCAAATATTATTATATTATTCCAGTTATATTAGTTACAGGTATTATTATTTGGATTATAATTGCTAAAAGAAGAAAAGATGACGATGAAAAAAACACTAACTAAATAGTTAGTGTTTTATTTTTTTTTAATGGCAGGGGTGGAGAGAATCGAACTCCCAACAAAAGTTTTGGAGCAAAAAAAATCAACTCTTTAAAATGCCTTGAAATGGTTTAAAATCAAGGTAAATCAAGGGCTTTCAAGTTCACCAAAATCTTAAAAAAATGGCGTTTTTGAGCATTTTTTTGATAATTGTGCCACTTATATTTTAACCGAAGAAAAAAGACTAATAAATAGCCTATTCTCTTGGTAATTCTAGAAGATTATCAAAACCATATCTATTTGGAGTTGATTTAACATATCTATCAGTTGCAGTTGTAACAGCAACTAATTTAGGATAAGGATATATATTAACATTTACAACACCATTATTATTTTTAATGTAATCATGTATGCTTTCCTTACTAAACCAACCGGGATTATCTAGATTGCCTTCCAATTTTAAATCTTTAATTTCTTCAAGCTTCATTGAATTAGTTGAATATTGTTTCATTCTTATTTTAGTAACTTTTATCATTTATATTTCTCCTTTCTATAACATTTTTTGTAGAAAGGACTACATATACTTTAATTATCTATCTTTCTTTTCTAACACCTTTAATTTTTCCACCACTAGTCTTCATATCCATGAATCTACCTGTAGTTCTATCTCTTTTAACATACATGTTTGTTTTAGGATTGTATGTCTGAGATCTTCTTTTAACTGCTCCAATTCTAGCATTATCACCATTAGGTCTGTTCACAGCCATAAGCATTTCTCCTTTCATAATATACTCGGAGATTTGACATCATCTAATAATATTTTAAAGAATTCTTGATTTTGCTCTTGACATGTGGTAATATATTATTAGAACAAGGATGTCATTTTAATCTCCTGTTCTTCTATATAAGTCTATTGCTTATATAATTTTTCATTTTGTATATGTAGGTCCAAACTACATATATACAAGGTATTTGTCCATTGCAAATACCTTTTTTTATTTGCAATTGATGGACCTACCGCTGTATATAACCAAATTATATCATGTAACTATTAAATTAGCAAATTAACAAATATAAAAAATCTTACATTTTTTAATGTAAGATTATAATTTACTATTATTTTTTGTTTTTTTTTATTAATTTATATAAAACAATACCTATTATTACTCCAAAAGTATTAAGTAATAAATCATCTACGTCTGTTTCTCTTCCTATAAATAATTGAGATGTTTCTATAAAAAGTGAAATAAGAAAACCTAATAGTATAGTTTTCTTGTTACTACAATTCCATAATAGTTTTATAAATAAGCCAATGGGTATAAACATAACTATATTACCCAATAGACTTATTATTAAATAATCTATATTACCTTTTTTTAATTCAGCAATAGTATCATATACTATTTTGAGAGGAATTATATTTATACTATTTTTAGAAAAATCTATTGAATATTTTGGTATAATTGCTTGTGAAAATAATCCTACTAAAAAAAGATAAAATATTAGTAATAATTGAAGTGATAAAGTAAAAGTAGACACATAAAAAGAATGTGATCTACTTTTCTTTTGTTATAATTGAATTAAGGAGATGATTTTATGGGGAGACCTAAAGGAGGAAAAAATAAATATTGG
>Ga0129316_1000236_pt1 | contig 36954 bp, 38 predicted proteins | sample Cm1ome_2_FD_94429 | JGI IMG/M metagenome (GOLD analysis project Ga0129316, IMG submission 94429) | Eastern black-and-white colobus group fecal microbial communities from Wisconsin, USA - Cm1022B metagenome | ecosystem: Host-associated > Mammals > Digestive system > Large intestine > Fecal...
AGCGGCGGCCTGTAGAAAAAATGCGATTGGCAGACCTTTCGATGCCTCTTAAGAGGCTGCCTGTAATATGCCCTTCCAGGGCTTGGAGCAAACCACCAGTTCAACTGGTGGTTTTGATTGTGCCTCCGGAGCGCATGGAGTCAGCGGTTTCGCGGGAGGGGGTAAAAGCTTTCGCTTCAAGAATCGGGCAAACCGGGGCCGGGTCATGCTTCTTCGGAGGCAGAAAGCTGCCGGCCGGGCAGCGGATGCCTGTTTATGGACCGCGGGGCAAGTGCCGCAGATGGAAAAGCGTTCAGCGGCTCCAAAAAGGCATACCGGAATCATGTTCTTCCGGAACCTGCTCAAGCCCTGGATACAGGCTCCAAGCCCCAAGTCCAGCCGGAGGTCCCGACTTCCCTCATCGGATCAGGAGCCTCTCAGGAAAGGCTTCGTTCCGCAGCAGGTGCCACATTTGATCGATGTAGGAAAGTGTGTAGTAATTCTCGAAATAATGGTAGTAATAGGCGCCGCGGGGCGTTATGCGATATTTGTTTCCTTCCCTTTTTGCCAGACCGAGCAGACACGCCATCCGAAGCTCGAAGTCATAACAGCGGTCCAGTTTTCGGCCAAAGAAAGCTTCAAACTCCCCGGCGTCCACAACGGTGGTATAGGCGGTCCAGAAGAGGTAGTAAACCATCCGCTGCCGAAGGGTGAAGTGAAGGGTCAGAGCGGTGGGAAGCTTACCCTCCTCGATCCGCCGGAGATAGGCGGGGATGGAGAATGTGTTGATTTTGAACTGACCCCGCAGCAGAGTCGTCGCGGAGCAGCCGAAGCCTAAAAAATTGTCCCGCGTCATTGAAGAATACTTTGGAGTGCCGGGTTTCGAGAAGGTCCAGATCGAATCCCGGACGTAGCCCTGCCCGGCACAGTAAGCGGTAATCTGGTCGAGCAGCTTTCGTTTCTGACGCTCCGGCATCTTCGGAAAGCTGCGGGTGGTGTCGGTAAAATCAATGAACGGGTAAATTGCAACATGATTTGCCCCATGGGAGAAGGCCATATCGATATCCCGCCGAAGCTCCTCAAAGCTCTGACCGGGAAGGGCAAAGATGAAATCCATCGAGACCGTCTCAAAGGGGACGCGGGCCAGCGCGTCAAAGATTTGTTCGGGCTGTTCCAGCGTTCGGCCCAGAGCATGCAGGCCTGATTCCTGAAACGATTGGACCCCGATGCTGATTCGCGTGACACCGGCGCTTTTGAGCAGCCTCAGCGTCTCTTCATTTACGTCCTCCGGATGGAGTTCAATACCGATCTCTTCTGAAATTTCAAAATATTCCCGCAGCTTTTTTACAATTCGTCCGATTTCGGCAGCGAAAAGAGCCGGACTGCCCCCGCCGAAATAAAGGCTGGTGACCTGCCTGTGCGAGGGAAGGGAGCCTCCCACCAGATCGATCTCTTTCAGCAGTGCATCGAGATATGCTTTGGCCAGCTCCTCCTGATAGGGAACCTTGCAGTAGGGGCAGAAACTGCAAAGGGTCCGGCAGAAGGGAATGTGGAGATACAGCCCCAGATTTTGTTCCTCACGAAGATCGAGGGATGAATCATAGGCGCTGGTAAAAGAGAAAGGGCGGACCGAGCGGGTCAGCCAGATTCGGGCAAGCTCTGTCAGAATACTCATGTTCCTCTATTCTCCCGGCAGGACACTCTCATATGTATTTGAGATAGGTATGCAGCATTTCGGCGGCTACGCGCAGATTTCCCCGGAACAGCAGGGAGTATTCCGCGGCAAAAAAGTAGCCGCATTGATCGCAAAGTCCCGGAACGTCGATACACCGCCCACAGACCGACTGCTTTCCGTTTTCCATCACGATGCACTGGTGGCAGGGGGTTGGAAAGGAATTGTCGACCAGATAGGGAAAAGCGGATTTCAGGTTAAAGATGGGATACCCTTCCGCCATCAGAATCCGAAGCTCGTCGCAGCAGGCGCGTTTTTCCTCCCGGGAAAGCGCGAGTCCGGCTGTGTCCGGGTAGGGGGTATGGAAGTTGAAGGAAACAGCCCGCACCGTGTTCTGTTCCCGCGCCGTCTCGCAGACCGCCCGGATAGAACCCTTGTTGATCTGATTGATCGCCATATAAAAGCAGAGGTTGTCGGAGGATGCGCGGGCGACATTTTCCAAAATCGTCCGGTAGGTATCTCCGCGGATTGCATTGTGACGGGCCTCATCCCCGTCCAGGCTCAAAAGAATCAGATCGGCTTCCGGCAGATCGAGCGGGTAAGTGCCGTTGGTCACGACGTTGACGATCAGAAAGCCGATTTTCCTTGCCTCGGTTACCAGATCACGCAGCGTCCTGCCGGAATCCTCCCAGAGAAAGGTTTCGCCGCCGCAGAAGAAAAGAATCCGGATTCCCTGACGGTAGAGCAGAAGCATCTCCTCACGAATCGCAGAATAGGGATAGATCACCGAAGTCAGATTGTTGACCGAGCAATGCCTGCAATGGAGGTTGCAGCGGTCGGTCAGGATGATGGTGCCCAAGATTGCTTTTTTGCGCCGGAACAAAATGGTGCTGATTCCGAACCAGCCCAGCCGGATCAAGGTGGATGGTTTCATCGTTTCTCACCAAATTTCCTCGGATGATGCACCCATTGTAGCACAAAGGTGCGGAGGCCTCAAGCCTCCGCACCTTTGTGCGGGATCGGCATGTTTTGTCCGCCCGCGAATAGGTATATTGGGAAAGGGGGAGACAGGATGCTCGAACGAATTGCGTCGGCTTTCTGGGGACCGTTTACCCTGCTGATCCTGCTGGGACTCGGCGGATATCTGACGCTTCAGACACGATTTTTTTCGATCCGCTGCCTGCCTGAGGCCCTGCGGCAGATGTGCCGGGGAAAAACGCAGAAAGGCGTGGGGAGACCTTCGGCCTGGATGGCCATGAGCACCGCGCTGGGGGCGACGATGGGGACGGGGAATATTGTCGGAGTCGCGACGGCAATGGTGGCCGGCGGACCGGGAGCTGTCCTTTGGATGCAGATTGCGGCGTTGGCTGGAATGATGATCAAGTTTTCAGAAGTTGCATTGGCGGTTGAATACCGCAGACTTGGGCCCGGCCCGATGGGCTATCTTAAGCTGGTTTCTCCTTCTGGAAAGGCAAAGACCTTGCCTGCTGCTTTTGCAGTCTGCTGCCTGACATCCGCCGTCGGAATGGGGAATATGACACAATCAAACGCAGCGTCACAAGCGCTTTCCTCCCTGTCGGTTCCGCCGGTCTGCTGCGCCGTATTTTTTGGAATTTTCACATTCATGGCCACCGGACGGGGCGTTGGCGGCGTTATGCGCCTTTCCTCCTGGATTGTGCCGGTTATTACGGTGGGGTATCTTGCTCTCGCAGGGGCCGCGGTTTGGCAGGAACGGGCTGCCCTGCCGCTTGCCCTGCGCACCGTCGGAGAGGGAGCGTTCGGTTTGCGGGCGGCGGCGGGAGGCGCAGCGGGATATGGTGTCCGCTCGGCTGTGCGCTATGGCTTGTCGCGGGGAATCTTTTCAAACGAAGCAGGGATGGGATCGAGCCCGATTGCCCATGCGGAGGCCGACGGAAAAGGCCCGGTGGAGCAGGGAATGTGGGGAATTCTCGAGGTGCTGATCGATACCAGCCTCAGCTGCACCCTCACAGCCCTGGTGCTGCTGACTGCGGGAGGCGGAGTCTTCTGGCAGGAGAGTGGTCTTGACGGCGCAGCTCTGGCTACTGCCTGCTTTTCCACCGCGCTGGATTCCCGCTGCGGGCCGGTGGTGTCCCTTTTCATCGCCTTGTTCGGAATCACTTCCGTATGCGGGTGGTATGCTTATGGTAGGCGCGCACTGGAATTTCTCTGCCCGCATTGCCGGACAGTCATGGGCGTTTATCGCCTGCTTTACGCGGTGGGTGCGGCATTGGGCGCGGTATGGGGCTCCCGGGAAATCTGGCTGCTCTGCGACTTCTTTACCGGCACAATGCTGTTGCTGAACCTGCCGGGGCTGATTGTCCTCGCGCCTCGGGTCTGCCGGATGGTGCGCACATGGGAGGAGCGGCGTCACCGGCGGTAGAGCCTGACCTTTCCGGTATTGTTGAGGTAGCGCAGCAGAAGGGCGATCACCGGCGCGAGCAGCATTCCGAGAAGTCCGAAAATCCGAAGCCCGAGGAACATCGCGGCGAGGGTCGCGGCGGGATGCAGGCCGAGCTGTTCTCCCACTACGCGGGGCTCGATGATATTGCGCATCACGGCCACTACGCCGTAAAGGATCAGCAGGCCTGCGCCGAGGGTCGGACGGTTGGAGAGCAGGGAAACAATCCCCCAAGGGACGAGGAAAGCGCCCGAACCAACCAGCGGAAGCATGTCGCACAGGGCGATGACCGCCGCGAATTTCCAGAAGCCCTCAACCCGCAGCGCCCACAGTCCTACCGACAGTTCGGCAAAGGTGATCAGCATGATGATGCTGTAAGCTTTGATAATTTTCGATACGCAGGAAACAAGAAAATCCTTAATGTCGAACATCAGGGGGCGGACGGAGCGGGGAAGCTGCCGCAGCAGAAATTTCGTGACCCCGTCGTAATCCGCCGCAATGGCGAAAGAGGAGACGATCATAAAAACAAAACCGATCAGGAAGAGCGGCATCTGACGGAGAAAGCCTGTCACCATTCCGAGCAGCGAGGCGGACAGGGAAGCCGCCATTTCCTGCAGGGAATTGGCAAGCAGTGCAAAAAGCTCACTGACTGAGAGGGCGGTCTCCGGGGCAAGGGCCCGCAGCAGTGCCAGCAGGCGTGAAAGGATCTGTTCAGCCATCGGCAGGAGCATTTCGGCCACATAGCCGGGCAGCGCTTCGGCCCAGTCGACCAGCTTGCCGGCAAGCAGCACAAAGACAGCCCAAAACAGAAACACAATGGTCAGATAAAAAGCAACGCCGACGCAGGCGACCGCCGTCTTTCCGCGCACCCGCATTACTCGGGAAATCTGCCGGAACAAATAGGCGAGAGCAAGCCCAAATAAAAACGGCCAGAACCATGGCAGCATAAAGCGAAGCACCAGCATGGCAATGACCGAAACAGTGAAAAAGTAAGCGGCGTTCATGAGAAAATCGAGGCGTTTTTGATTCACGCGGCGTCCCTCCGTTCTATCCTATGGATAGTATACGGGGAAGCGCCGCGTCTATTCGTTTTGTTCAGCGTGCGCGGTAGTGCCCGCCTTCACAGAGCAGAGAAAGACAATGATTGATCTCCTCGTCAGTAAAAAGAGAAGCATATTTCGTCTTTACCGCCGTCGCTTCGAGCGAGAGATCGAGCCGGCCGGCTTGCTGAAGGACGGAAAATCCCTCCGATGCCGTTTTACGGCGAAACAGAGCCTTCGCTGTGCCGAGTCCGCCGTACCGTGAAACAGTTTGCGTCAAACGTGCGAAACGACAGCCGCATTCGGACTCGGCTTTCCTGCTGTTTTGCAGCAGTTCCTGTTCGAATTGCTGTTCCAGCTCGCTTTGTTTCATAATCTGCCCCCTATTTATCAACGTTGATCTGCTTTCTATTATAGCCGTTTTTGATTTGATCTGCAAAGCCCTTTCGGGAAAGCCGCCCGCCCTGTCAAGCTGCGGCTTGGGCAGGAGAATTTCATTTATCGAAGGGGATTTCTCGAGAAAGTCAAAAAAAGTACTTGCATTTGGGTAAATTTGATGATATAGTGTATCTTAATCAAAAACAATCGTTTTCTTACAGCGGAAAATTGATGGAAATCGTCAGGGAAGAGAGCGAAGCGATATGGGAGGCTGCCCCGTGCCCATATTCGGAACAGAGGAAAGGATGGTCAATCAAAATGTGGAATCCACCCAAATATTTGGTCGTTGAAACCGCGGTGCTGCCCGAGGTGTTCTCCAAGGTGATCTACGCCAAAGAATTGCTGGAAAATGGAGAAACCCATAATATTTCACATGCGGCCAAGATGGCGGGCATTTCCAGAAGTGCGATTTATAAGTATCGGGATTCCGTTTTTCCCTATGTGCGGGAAATGTCCGGAAAAGTCGTCAGCATTTATGTCCTGCTGCGCGACAGGCCCGGTATGCTTTCCGGATTGATCGCCGAGCTTTACCGCAACGGGGTCAACATCCTGACGATCAACCAGAATATTCCGGTGGATGGGCTGGCAGCCGTCTCGATTTCAATTTCTCTCGACGCAACCTCCACCAGCGATATGGAACTGGTCAACGCGCTGAAGAAGCTCGAGGGAGTTGTCGAAGCCCGGCGGCTGGCGGGGCACTGACAGGACAGAAATTACCGCATTGCGGAGAAAAGAGGAAATCAGTATGGATACAAAGATTGCAATCATCGGCTTTGGAACGGTAGGTTCCGGCGTTGCGGAGGTCTTTTACAAAAACCGTCCGGCAATCGAGCGCAAGGCAGGCGCCCGGCTCGACGTCAAGTACATCGTGGATATTAAGAGCCTGGAAGGCACCCCTTATGCTGAGAAGTGGACGAAGGATTTCCAGCAGGTTGTCGATGATCCCGAGGTCGGGGTTGTGGTCGAAACAATCGGAGGCCTTATGCCTGCCTATGATTTTTCCAAGCGTGCGCTGCGCGCCGGAAAGCACGTCGTCACTTCCAACAAAGAGCTGGTCGCCACCCATGGCGCGGAGCTTCTGCGCATTGCGGAGGAGCATAACGTCAACTATCTGTTCGAAGCGAGTGTCGGAGGCGGAATTCCGCTGATTCATCCTCTTTACCAGTGCCTCGGCGCGGGGGATATCACCGAGGTTGCAGGCATCCTCAACGGCACCACCAATTTTATCATGACCCGTATGTTCGAGGACCAGATGTCCTTCGAGGAGGCGCTCAAGCTGGCGCAGAAGAACGGCTATGCCGAAGCGAATCCGGCGGCCGATGTTGAGGGCAAGGACGCCTGCCGCAAGATCTGCATCCTTTCTTCGATTGTTTACGGCAAGCATGTCTATCCTGATGAGGTACATACCGAGGGAATCACCAAGATCACTCTGAACGATGTACAGTCCGCTTCCGCCGCCGGATATGCAGTCCGTTTGATCGGCAGGGTCAAAAAGGAAAAGTCCGGTCTGATTGCGATGGTCTCTCCGGCGCTGGTTGCCAAATCAAGCCAGCTGGGCAATGTCTCAGACGTTTTTAATGCGGTTTTGGTGCGCGGCTCCGATCTCGGCGATGTTCTCTTTTATGGGCGCGGCGCGGGCAAATCTCCGACCGCCTCAGCGGTCCTCTCCGATGTGGTTGACGCAGTGCGCGAGGGAGGACACATTCCCACCCTTGGCTGGGAGGATGCCAACCATGATACCATCGGGGATTACCTTGATGATGTAACCGGCGTGATGGTCCGCGTGCCCGCCAAAGACGCAAAGGCCGCCGGTGAGCTTTTCGGCGCGAAACGGATGGTCAGCCCCGCTCCGGAAGGCGAGGCCGCTTTCCTGACCGGGATGCTCTCCGGGCACATGGTGCAGGAGCTCTGTGCGAAGGCCAGGGAAGCGGGGATTGAGGTCCTTTCCGCTCTGCGCGTCCTCGACTATTAAGGAGGAACTCCCTTGATTACCGTCAAAATTCCGGCCACTTCCGCAAACGTCGGTGCGGGCTTCGATTCACTGGGGCTTGCGGTGACCCTCTATAACCAGATTCACCTCGAGCTGGCTGAAAAGACCGAAATCATATCGCTCGATCATGTTGAGATTCCCTGTGACGAGACGAATCTTGTCTATACAACGATGTGCTCACTCTTTGAGCTTTGCGGGCAGAAGATGCCCACTCTGCGAATTGGTCAGGTCAATCATATCCCGCTTTCGCGCGGACTAGGGAGCAGCTCGGCCTGCATCATCGGGGGGCTGCTGGCTGCCAACCACATCATGGGCTTTCCGTTCTCGCGCCAGGAGATGATCAATCTTGCCGCCTCAATTGAAGGACACCCTGACAACACAACCCCCGCACTGCTCGGCGGGTTCGTGTCCTCGGTATTTGACGGAAAGGAAGTTCATTATGTCCGGCAGGAACTGCATGTCGGCATCCGCTTCGCGGCCCTGATTCCCAATTTTGAGCTGCGCACCTCGCTGGCGAGAAGCGTGCTTCCCAAGCGGATCAGCCATAAGGATGCGGTTTATAATCTTTCCCGTGCGGCGCTGATGAGCGCCTCGCTTTCGACCGGCAGCTACCATAACCTGCGGGTCGCCGCCGCCGACCGTCTGCATCAGGATTACCGCCTGCCGCTCATCGAGGGCGGTGCGCGTGCGATGGCGCTGATGGAAGAAGAGGGCGCCTATTGCTCCTATATCAGCGGTGCGGGTTCAACGCTGATGGCGATGGTTCCCGGCGCCGACCTGTCCTTTGAACAGCGCGTCTGGCCCCGCCTCTGTGAAGAAGGCTTCGCCGCATGGCGGCTGATGATGCTGGAGGCCGACAACACCGGCGCCATCTGTGTCGAGAGCATTCCGCTGCATTAACTGAATTGATGGGAAGCGGGCGCAGACCCAATTGCCTGAAGCCCCTTCGACAATAAGGAGGAAAACAACTTGGATCTGATTGTACAGAAATTCGGCGGCACCTCAGTGGCCAATGCCGAGCGGGTGGAGCATGTCGCCGACCTCATTACCCGTACCTACGACAAGGGGAATAATGTCCTCGCCGTTGTATCGGCGCAGGGAAAGTTCACCGATGTGCTGGTCGACAAGGCGAACGAGATTAACCCCAAAGGCTCTCGCCGCGAGATGGACGTTTTGCTCTCGGCCGGTGAGCAGATTTCGATTGCACTGTTGGCTCTGGCGATTGAGAAAAGGGGATATCCGGTCAAATCGATGCTTGGCTGGCAGGCAGGTTTTGTGACCGACTCCAACCACTCGAACGCACGGATTCGCCGGATCAACACCGAAAGGGTTCAGAATGAGCTGGCCAAGCGCACAATCATCATCGTTGCCGGCTTTCAGGGGCTTGACCGCTATGATGACATGACAACCCTCGGGCGCGGCGGCTCGGACACCAGTGCGGTCGCCCTCGCAGCTGCCCTGAACGCGAAGAAATGCCAGATTTATACCGATGTTGACGGAGTTTACACTGCTGACCCGCGGATTGTCAAAGGTGCGAAAAAGCTCGACTCGATCAGCTACGATGAAATGCTGGAGCTGGCAACCCTCGGCGCACAGGTATTGCACAACCGATCGGTTGAGATGGCAAAACGCTACAATGTCGATCTGGAGGTCCTCTCGAGTCTGGAAGACAAGCCCGGGACCATCATTAAGGAGGAAGCAAATGTGGAAAAGATGATTATCAGCGGTGTCGCCAAGGACACCAATGTTGCGAGAATTTCTCTGCTCGAGCTTAAGGACCAGCCCGGCATGGCGTTCAGGATCTTCTCTCTGCTTGCCAAGGAAAAGATTAACGTTGATATCATTCTTCAGTCTGTCGGGCGCGACGGCACCAAGGATATTACCTTTACTGTCGCCAAGGAAAACGCTGATCATGCCGTCGAAATCCTCAGCAAGAGCAAGGAGCAGATCGGCTGCAAGGCGGTCCTCTGCGACAAGGAGGTCGCCAAGGTTTCTATCGTCGGCGCAGGTATGGAGTCGAATCCCGGCGTGGCATGCAAGCTCTTTGACGCACTGGCACAAGCCAATATCAACATCGATATGGTTTCGACCAGCGAGATTAAAATTTCGGTGCTGATTCACATCGATGATGCCCAGCGCGCCGTGGCTGCAATTCACGACAAGTTTTATAACGACTGATTTGTGGGGGATTTTCCCTGCGTAAAGGCCGCACCTGAAATAGGCGCGGCCTTTACTTATCGCTTTGGCGAAGGGGAAGGGTTAAGCGCAGAAAACAGAAACGCCCTTTCAAAAGCGGGAGGCAGTTATACCGCTGTTGCCTTGAACAAAGGGAAGGCCGGCATTTTCGGGCACCGTCCGGTGCTTCGGCCTTATGGACCGCGCGTCGTACTACCGTCTCTCGAGCAAGATCATGACTCAAAAATGATTTGCAAAAAGGAGGTATTCTTTTGTAATTTGTGCTATACTGAAAAAAACAAAACGACCATTCGACAGGGAGAGATGTTATGGCCAGTGATCAGAGATTTGCAGTATTGATTGATGCTGACAATGTTTCCGACAAATATATTAAGATTATCCTTGATGAGATCTCCAACGATGGAATTGCGACCTATAAACGAATTTATGGGGATTGGACGAAGCCGGCGCTGACCTCCTGGAAGAATGTTCTGCTTGATAATTCGATTCTGCCGATCCAGCAGTACAATTACACAACCGGAAAGAATTCGACCGATTCGGCGATGATTATCGATGCCATGGATATCCTTTATTCAGGGAAGGTCGATGGATTTTGCATTGTGTCCTCCGACAGTGATTTTACCCGGCTGGCGGCCAGACTGCGGGAATCCGGGATGATAGTGGTCGGTATGGGAGAAAGAAAAACCCCAAAGTCTTTTATTTCGGCCTGTAACCGTTTCAAGTACCTTGATATTCTTGCCGCGGCCGAGCAGCAGCCCGCGTGCGAACCGGAAGTACCGGCGGCAAAGCCGGAAAAGGCCGCTTCAAAGCCGGCGGCTGAAAAAAGCACCGCGGCAAAAATGGAAAGAACAGATCTGAAATCTGTGCCTCCGGCAAGAATCGAAGAAGTACAGCCGCAGACCGACCTGACAACCATTCGTTCGGCGCTCAGAACAATTGTGGCAGAAAACTCGGATGAGGATGATTGGATTTTGATCGCACGAATCGGGAACCTGCTTGGCAAGCGGTATCCGGACTTTGACGTACGGAATTTTGGCTTTTCCAAGCTTACTCCGTTTCTGGAATCCCTCGATTTGTTTCATGTCAAAACCAGACCCGCAATCAATGGAAACGGCAAACTGATCTATGTCAAGCTAAAATAGCGGCTGTATGCAGAGAAAACGGCACCGTGCGGATACAGGGGCAATTTTATTTTTTGTTATGAAGCAAATAAAAGAAGACCCGCTTTGAACAAAGCGGGTCAATTTCTAATCCGGATACATACGGTCGCGAAAAAGAACGGAAATTTTCATCTTTTTTTTGTGTCCCTCTTGCAAAACGATAAGAATGATGATATAATAATTCACGTTGTCACAACTTATCTGTTTGGGGGCGTAGCTCAGCTGGGAGAGCGCACGGTTCGCATCCGTGAGGTCGAGAGTTCGATCCTCTTCGTCTCCACCAAAAGAGTCTGTAAACTTCGGTTTGCAGACTCTTTTTCGTCCCAGAAAAATATGTGAATCGGGGGAATCAAATGCCTTTTTCCATTATAACAGGTGATATTACCAAACAGCATTCGGATGCCATTGTCAATGCAGCAAACACCTCGCTGCTGGGCGGCGGAGGAGTGGACGGCGCAATCCATCGCGCGGCTGGTCCGGAACTTCTTGCTGAATGCAGAACCTTGAATGGCTGCCGGACGGGAGAAGCAAAGATTACCCTGGGGTACCGGCTGCCCGCAAAATACGTGATTCATACACCGGGACCGATCTGGCGCGGCGGCGGCGCAGGAGAAGAACGGTTGTTGGAGAGCTGCTACCGCTCCTGTTTGATGCTGGCGGAGCGGAACGGGTGCCGAACGCTGGATTTCCCATCTATTTCTACTGGCGTGTACCATTTTCCTCTTGATCGGGCGGCAAAAATTGCAGTGGAAACGATCTGCGGCTATTTGAAAGAGCATTCTGGACTGGAACGTGTCCGTATGGTTTGCTTTGATCCACGGACAGAACAAGCTTATGCGGCTGCACTTCAAGAATATCAAGGGATGCAATAGCTGTGCCAAAGGAATAACCTGAAAACTTTTGCGCAGTCTATAGATAACAATGCAATAAATATGCCAGCTTGCCACACTATAACATCGAGAGTGGCAGCAGCAGAATCTGGAATAAAGTCAGGAAGAGCCTTGCCGGGGTCCTTCATTTATCCAATCTGTGATACCGCTTTTTTATTCGGACAGAAGATCAGCGGCCGAGGAGCCGCGGAAGAAATGGAGAACACAAAGATGAAAAAGATTATAGCCATTGTCCTTGCAGCTCTTTCAGTAGTTGCTTTTGCGGCCTGCGGAAAAAAAGACGATGCCCCCAAACCCGGCACCCTCAAGGAGGGGGAAACGCTCCAGTCTGTGCTTGAGGCGGTAGATGCAAAGTTTTCCGACCGGTACGGTTCCGATTATGCCGCCGTGGCAATGGGGATGCCGGTAGACGATGCCTATCTCTCAGATTTTCTTGAGCTGGACAGCAGCGCCTATGATGAGTATGCGGGGAATGTATCGATGTCGATGACAAACTCTGACGCATTCTTTGTCATCAAGGCAAAGGAAGGCCAGGTTGAGGCGGTTCAGCAGGCTTTGGAAAAGCGCCTTTCAGACCTCAAGGCACAATATGAGTTCTACCCGGTCAGCGGCTCCTACGACCGCGCAATGGCGGGAGAAGTTTATGTCAAAGGCGACTATGTTTTCCTGATCGTAGTCGGCGTACTGGAGGACATGGACGAGGAAGCGCCTGACTTCTCTGATGATGTGCAGATGACCAAGGAGACAATTGACAGCTTCTTTAACGACTAATTAATACTTGCCGTTTCCCTTGATTTATGGTACCGTATTAGTCGGATTTGCGTACCGGCTCAAGGCAAAAGGCCCCCGCAGCCGTAACTCTGCGGGGGCCTTTTTGTGAATAATTAACGGGAGGCCGCCATGGTTTTTTCAAGTATCCTGTTCCTGTTCTATTTTATGCCTGCGGCATTTTTATTATACTATCTGGCACCGCGCCCAGCGAAGAATGCAACGCTGCTGGTTTTGAGCCTGATTTTTTACGCATGGGGAGAGATTCGTTATCTTCCCATCATGCTGGCTTCAATCCTTGTCGATTATGCGGCCTCCAACATGATTGAACGCAGCGGCTCACACCAGGGAAAGCGCCGCTTCTGGCTGCTCGTTTCGGTTGCCTTTAATCTCGGAATGCTGGGATTTTTTAAATATGCGGGATTTTTTGCCTCCAATCTCAATGCGCTGACCGGACTTTCGATTCCGGTGCTTTCCTTGACTCTGCCGCTTGGAATCAGCTTTTATACATTCCAAACGATGTCTTATACCATTGATGTTTATCGCGGACAGGTCAAACCGGAACATAACATCATTGATTTTGGCGCCTTTGTTGTACTTTTCCCGCAGTTGATCGCAGGCCCCATTGTCCGTTATACCGATATTCGCCGGGAACTTCGGGATCGCCGGATGAATCTGGATCAAATTTCTCTTGGGGTGCGAACCTTTATTCTCGGCCTTGCAAGCAAGGTGCTGATTGCCAACAATGTCGGCGCGCTCTGGACCGAGACCGAACAGATTGGCTTTGCAGGACTTTCCACTGCACAGGCGTGGCTCGCGATTCTCGCGTTCAGCCTTCAGATCTATTTTGACTTTTCGGGTTATTCACTGATGGCGATTGGCCTCGGAAGGATGCTCGGGTTTGAATTCCCCAAGAATTTTGATTTTCCCTATATCTCCAAAAGCATGACTGAGTTTTGGAGAAGGTGGCACATGACGCTGGGAAGCTGGTTCCGGGAGTATCTTTATATTCCGCTGGGCGGCAACCGCCGTGGGGCGGTCCGCACTGTGCTGAATCTCTTTTTTGTCTGGGCTGCGACCGGGCTGTGGCACGGCGCTTCTTGGAATTTTGTGATTTGGGGCCTTCTGTTCTTTGTGCTGCTGATGATGGAAAAGGGGTTTTTCAAAAGTTTTCTCGATCACCATCCGGTCTGGGCCAGAATTTATATGGTTCCTCTGATTATGATGAGCTGGGCGATTTTTGCGATTACCGATTTTTCTCAAATGGGAGTATTCTTTTCCCGGCTGATCGGCGGCTATGCCGGGAGTGACTGGGTTTACTCGCTGCGCAACTACGGTGTGACCTTTGCCCTCGGCATTCTCTTTTCCACACCGGCGCTCAAGGGGACGCTGGAGCGTCTGGAGCGCAGCCGGATCGCTTCGGTTTTAATTTACGGATTCCTTACGGTGGTTTCGGTTGCCTATTTGGTGGATGCCACCTATAATCCGTTTTTGTATTTTCGGTTTTGAGGAGGAAATGGGATGAAAAAACTTTTGCAGTATCCGGTGACCGTTCTGTTTTTCCTCTTCCTTTTTGGCTTTTCTCTCACTAATTTTTTGACCCCATCCAAAGCTTTTTCCGAGCTGGAGAATAAATATTTGGCGCAGCGTCCCGCCTTCAGCTGGAAGGCGCTGCTCGACAGCAGTGACAAGGGCTTTGCTCAGAAGTTTGAAAAGTACGTGAATGAACAGTTCCCGCTGCGGGACGGCTGGATTTCTCTGAAATCACGAGCTGAATCCGCCCTTGGAAAGATCGAAAACAATGGAATCGTCTACGGACGGGATGGCTATCTCTTCGATAAATACCGCAGCTATGATGCCGGGCGGCTCGAAAAGAATTTGGGCCTGCTTGAACGCTTTGCAGAGAAAACCCCCGGCCTTGACCGCACTCTGATGGTGATTCCGGCTTCCTACAATCTCCTGACCGACAAGCTGCCGGAGGGACTCGGAAACATCGACCAAATCAGGGAGATTGAAGCGGTTTATGAACGGGCGCGGCAAAGCGGCTATCGGACGGTTGACGCCGCCGCGGCGCTGATGACTCACGCGCGGGAAGAGATTTATTACCGCACCGACCACCATTGGACGACCGATGGGGCATGGTATGGCTATGAAGCTTTTGCCGCGGCTGTTGGGCGGCAGGCAGTACGGCCGGATTCCGCGCTGCGCCGCACGTCCGAGGGCTTTTGGGGGACCTATTTCAGCAAGGCGAAAAAGTATAATGCTGCCCCGGACACTTTGGTGTGGTATGATCTTCCGGTGGATTCCGTAACCATTGACGGCTCCGATGTCAACGGAATGTACGATCTTTCACAGCTGGAGAAGCGCGACCGTTATGCAATGTTTCTGCATGCCAACAATGGGGTGACAGTCCTCCAAAACAGCGGCGCACCAGAGGGCAGCATCCTTGTGATCAAGGATTCCTATGCCAACTGCTTTGTTCCGTTTTTAACCCAGAGCTACTCCAAGGTTGTGGTTGTCGATCTGCGCTCGATGCCAAAGGGCTTGGCCGAACTGATCCATTCTGAAAAAATTGAAGAGATTCTGGTGCTTTATAGCTTCGAAAATCTCGCCAGCGACAGCAATTTCCCGCGCCTTCTCTACTGAACTCTGTAAAAGGAAATACCTCCGGTTTTGCCGGAGGTATTTCCTTTTGGGAACTCCTTTGCTTTTTGGATATCAAAGCCTGATAAGCACCAATCTGTTATGGCTGCATCACCGGCAGCAGCATTTACTTACCCAGTGAGTGCCTTCAAAAGGCCGCAAAGCTTTGTTTTGCGGCCTTTTCTGTGAAATGCAGGAGCTTACGATTTTGCCTTAACCTGATTTTTGATTTACCCGGTGGGAATCACGCGGATCAGGTCCTTGGATTTTCCGGCACGCAGCAGGTAGCTTTCGGTGGAATGTCCGAGAATTCCGACGACGGAACGGCTGATTTCCAGTGCGTGGTCAAGATTAATGCCGGTTTCCACACCCATCTCTTCGCACATATGCAGCAAATCCTCGGTAGAAATGTTGCCGGCGGCTCCGGGAACGAAGGGGCATCCCCCGACTCCGGCAAAGGCGCTGTCAAAACGGGTGAAGCCCGCCTCCATCCCGGCGAGGATATTGGCGATTCCAAGGCCGCGGGTGTTGTGGAAATACAGTCACCAAGTCACCTGTGGGAAGGAACGGCTCATCTCTTCGCAAATGGCATAAACATGAGTGGGGTAGGCCATGCCGGAGGCATCTGAAAGCGAAATTTCATCGATTCCGACTGCGAGATAGGCGTGGACGATCTCCTTGACCGTTTCAATCGAAATTTTCCGGTCTCAAGGGGAACCGAAAGCCATTGAGATGGAACCTGAAATTCCGATCGGGGCTTCGCTAGTTTTTGAAAAGAAGCTTTCTGACTCTGGAATGATAAACCAGCATAATATTACGAAGCGCAAGCTCATAAACAGGGAAGGAAAGGTTTCCGATCAAAAGCAGAAGAGCTCCGAAGCCGTTTTCCAATTCTTCCGCAATCTGGCCCATTCCCAGAAGGCGAATGACCGCCCAATAGCATCCGAACATCGTAACGTTAAAAATTCCAAATTTCAAAAGTAAACGGGGAAATCGATGCCGGAGCATTCGGTCGATCCGAAGCTTGAGCAACGGATAATATCCAAAGAATGTGATGAAAAGCATGGAGACTTCCCGATCTGGAAGAATCAAAAGACCAAGCAGCGCAACCGCTCCATAGGAGAGTGCGCCGGCAGACAGGCCGATTTCGATTCCGATGGGAAGCAAAGCGATCCCGGCCATCGCGGGAACCGCATAGGTGGCAAAGGGAATCAGTGAGGAGAGGAGCAAAAGGGTCAGCGAAAGAGCTGCACTGATACCGCCGAGGGCAACCCGTGTGCTCTGATTGTTAGGCCGCAAGTGCGCCCGCCCCCTAGTAATAGCAGGGCCGGCAGCAGCTGCTACACAGGCAGTAGGTGCACAGGCAGGTGGTGCAGGAGTTACAGGATTGATAGCTGTAACCGCCCTGCATCCCCCCGTAGCCGTATTGGCGCCGGGCGTTGATCTGATCCAAGGTCGCGCGGTATTCAAAATTTTGCGGGTCCATTTGCGCTGCTCTTTGCAGGTAGCTGACTGCGTCATCGAGAAAACCTCGCGCAAGCAGTACATTCCCCTTGAGAAAGTTCCATTCAGCGTCCCTGGAGGCGCCCGGGACGCCATCGAGAAGCTGTTCCGCGTCGAAGATACGTCCGGCGTTGATCAGCCGCCGAATATCCGAAAATTGACTGCTCCGGGAACCCTGCTGCCACTGACTTTGCTGCTGCCATTGGCTCTGTGCGGTATTCTGCCCGTAAAAGCCCCTTGCACCGGGATTTTTACGCATTTCCGTAACCTTGTCGTAAGCCGCATTGATTTCAGCCATTTTTTCCGACGCGAGGTCTGCCAGAGGGCTTCCTGCATAGTTATCAGGGTGATATTTCTTTGCCAATGCGCGGTAAGCCTGCTTGATTTCTTCATCCGAAGCGGTTGGAGACACCCCCAGCACTTGATACGGATCATTCATGGTGATGTTCCCCTTCCAAAACAAGCTCTGCCTGACGTGGCAGTCCCAAAAACACGATATTGTCGAGAATCCCCTGGAAACATTTAGGAGAAAGCAGGGCATAAGCAGCACCGATTTCAGCGATCGTTTGCCGAAGAAGCTGAGCCTGTTCCTCGCGGCCGGTACGGCTTTTGAGCGGATTAAAACCGCCATGCTCCAAATCTTTCGGCAGGTCGTCAACGGCATCGCAAAGGTAGATGTAGCGCCCAAGCATATAGCCCAAACGGTGCAGAATCCGCCGCTCTTCATCGGAATGGCCGGCCAGCTCCAAAATTCCGCCAAGGGCGGAAGCGGTGGGATCGCAGCATTGGTCAATTGTCGCCGCATCTCTCAGTAATTCCATATTTCGCTGTGCCGCCGTCATCTCACGGGCCAGCGAGGAGGCCGATGAACGCTTCCGGGCCGCTTCGTTTGCGAAGTGAGTGGCGGCGGGAAGGAGGAAACTCCACACAAACGAAGCGGGAAAAGAGGAGTCCTCCCGATTATCGACGCATTTCTCCCGAAGGAGCAGCATGGCAATGTCGCAGGAAAAGGCAATGGACTCGCATGGCTCGAGATGGGAGCGCTTTACAAAGGGGTGGCAGGGACAGCGATGGGGTAGGAATTGTGGTATTTCGTCCGATAAGGCCGCGTGGAGCATCGCGATAAAAGTAAAGTCGTAACTCAGGGTCAGCCGGGCGGCAGGACCGAAAGAACGGGAAAGGCCGCGGCAGAGACCGCAATAAACCGCTTTATACTGCTCCAGTTCACAGACGCGCAGCTGCGGCTCAAATGGCTTGATATATCCAAACAAAAACGGCAGTCCTCCCTGCGGCACACCGGAACGAATGGCAACAAATTGACAGCCCATCCGTTCAAAAAAGGCATCTTAATGCAAAATATAACAGATATAGTGTACCGCAAAGGGCGCGTAATGTCATGAAGAATTTATGAATTCGGCGTTATGTTTCCCCATTCCCCATATAATAGCCCTGGAATAGGATCGCGTTTGGCCCATTTAACGCATGAAAGACCGGGACGAAAGGAGAAAATCATGAGTTTGGCAGAAAATCTTTTACTTGCGGCGGCGCTCGCAGCGGATGCCTTTGCCGTTGCAATTGTAAGGGGCATGACGGGGCAGGGCAGGAACGGCGATCGCCTGGCAACGGCTTTTTGCTTTGCGGCGGCGCAGACGGCTATGCCGGCTTTGGGATATCTGCTGGGGACGGGTGTGGCGGGGCCGCTGGTGCACCGGGGCGGGGATCTGCTTGCCGGAAGCATTCTTTTCCTGCTGGGAGGAAAGATGCTGCTCGACGGAATGTTTGAAGAAGAGGTGGCTGTTTTTCCTGCGCGGAACGCTTTTTATTTTCGCTTGCTCGGTGCCCAGGCGGCCGCTACGGCGATCGATGCAATGGCGGTGGGAATCAGCCTTTGTGCGGCAGATACCCCACTTTGGCCGGCCGCAGGAATTATCGGCTTGGTTACCGGGCTGCTCTGCTTTTTTGGATACGGTCTTGGCAGAAATTTTTTTGACGGAAGACTGGGAGGACACGCGCAGGGACTTGGGGGAGCGGTGCTGATCGGGATCGCACTAAAGACTTTGTTTTGAAAAAACGGTTTGGGGATTTCCCCAAACCGTTTTTACTGCACAATACATTTACTTTACAGCTCGAAATCTTCTTTTTCATAACCGCTGCGAAGAATCATCGGCCGCACGACCCGGCTGATGGGGTCGTAGCGGAACTTTTTACAGAAATATTCGGGGGCTACAACACCGCAGCGGGCACAGAGAATCGCCCCGCCATCTTTTGTCGGGGTGCCGTATTCGCAGTAACGGCAGGAAGGTTCGATTTTAGGAGAAAAAAGCTGAAGACGGCTGCTTCGAAACAGAGACGGCATGGCAGAACCCCTCCCGGATGCTGTTGCATTTATTATAGTCCAAATCAAGCTGTTCCGCAACCTGTATTTTCCATCTTTAGCCCCGGCGGCGTATGGTGCATCCGTCGATTCTTGTGAAAAGCTGTGCCGTCATTGCCATCATGCAGAAAGCCCCCAGCAGGCGGTTGGGTGAATTGGCGGCGGGCAGCAAGTCGGAAGAGGCGGAGATCAGTGCCGCACCGACAGTGGGTTCCGGGATATCCGGAAGAAAAGGGAAAAGAAAAGCCATGCAAAGAAAACCGCCAAGCAGACGTGCCCGGAAAAATCCGTTGGTGCGGATGCCGGATGGCTTCACGAGGGAAAGAACCTGAAGGCAGACCGAGCAGCCCCCGAAGGCGAGGAAGAAGGCGGCGAGCAGCGCGCCGGTCCTTCCGCCGAGGAGGGCTGCGGTGGAGCAGCCGGTCGTTACTTCCAGAAATCCGGTCAGAGCACATCGGAAGGCGGGCGGAAGCGGCAGGGGACGCAGCAGCTCCAGCAGAATCGAGACAAGCAGGACATAGCTTCCGATCGAAAGAATTCCGCGGGTGGCCTGTGATACCGATTCCACCAGTGCGGAGGAGAAGGAGGGGCGGACAGATGCAGATACGCCCCGCGGATTTCCGCCATTGCGGCAGAAAATCAGGCAGAGCGCCAGAGAGGAAAGAACCTGTGCGGCCAGTAGGCGCCACCCTAACGACGAAGAACCAAACATGCGTTCTCCGACGGCGATGACCACGAAGGCAGGACCGGCGTTGATGGAGCAGCACAGCAGGCGGGAGGCGTCCTGCGCTTCCAAACGGCCCGCTTCTGTAAAAGAAAGAACTGCCTGCGCACCGGTGGGATACCCCCCGATCATTGAGGCAAGAAGCACGGGGGCAGATGCGTCCGGGAGACTCAGAAAACGGGTCATTGGAAGAAAAGGACGCGCAAGCAGTTCTCCCGCGCCGGAACGGGCGAGAAAAGCGGAAAGTGCCATAAATGGAAACAGTGACGGAAGAAGCAGGTCGATACAGAGCTCCCCTCCGGTCATCGTGCCCAGAATCACTTCCTGAGGCCGGGTGAGCAGCAGATATGCGAATATGATACAGCCGGTCAGGCAGAAAAAGCTTTTCATCCGAATCCCTCCTGCTGGTATCCTATGGAAAAGAGGAGCGGACTAGACGCATGAACAACTCTCCTCGGCCATATCTTTGAATGAAGAGTAATCGCCCGGTGGAGGGAACAGCATGCAGAAAAAGCAGAAAAAGGAGCAGGTGCAGCGCGAAGGGGTCGGAACCTCTCTGGCCCGGATGCTTCTGCTTCCCGAGAGCAGCCTGACCGGATCGGTTCGTATTGAATGCAACGCCAACCGGGAGGCGGTTGTGGAAGGCTGCAGCGGAATCCTTGAATACAGTGACGAGACAATCCGCCTGACGACCGGACGGATGGTTCTGCGTTTTACCGGGCGCGGGCTGTCAATCAACGGCATGGCCCATGGCTATGCGGTCGTGACAGGAAATATTGCGTCAATCGAATTTGTGACCTGAGGGTGATGGGATGTTTTTGCTGACATGGCTCCGCTGGCTGAGAGGAACGGTAACTTTTCTGATCACCGGCGCTTTTCCGGAACGTCTGGTCAACCTTTGCATCCGCAGCCGTCTGCCGGTATGGGGTGTTTCCCGCCGGAAAGACGGACTGATTGCCCATACCTATGCGCGGCAATACCGCCGGCTCCGCCCGATGGCGCGCGCTTCCCGGACGAAAACCCGGGTACAGGAGCGTCGGGGGCTTCCGTTTTGGCAATACCGGTACCGGAGCCGCTGGGGCCTGATGGCGGGCGGGGCCGGTGCGGTGCTGCTCCTGATGTTTCTTTCCACACGCATCTGGATCATTGATGTCCGGGGGTGCGACAAAATTGAACCGCGCGATATCACGTCCCAGCTCTCTGCTCTCGGGCTTCGGCCGGGGGTGGCCGCCCGTGAAATCGACAGCCGCCTGATGCAGCGTCAGATGCTCCTGCTAGATGACCGTTTGGCCTGGATTGCGATCAATCTGGTGGGGAGCACCGCGCAGATCGAGATACGGGAACGGGTCAAAATTCCCGAACGCCTTGATCCGAAGGACCGCGCGGGAAATGTTGTCGCTGCCTGTGACGGACAGATCAAATATCTGGAGATCTATGAGGGGCAGCCGCTGGTTCGGGTGGGAGATACTGTGACCAAAGGGGAGGTGATTGTCAGCGGAATTATGGAGGATCAGTATGGGAACACCCAGCTTCGTTACGCCCGGGCAAAGGTGATTGCGCAGGTACAGGAGGAGCAGACGGTCGAGGTGCCGATGGAACAGGCACAGTGGGTAGCATCGGGAGATCCGCAGCAGCGCAGTTACCTTTCGATCTTTGGGCGGGAGATTCCGCTCTTTTTTCCTGTGTTCGGCGGCGGAGAGGAGGCGTTTTCCGTCTCCCGTGAGGAGCGTTCCCTCATGGGAATTCCCGGTCTTTCTTTGGTTGGAGAGACGCATACGCCCATGCGGCTCGAAACAGTCCGGCTGACCGAGCTGCAAGCCAAGGAGACGGCGATGCACCAGATGAAGCTGCTGACCGAAGGGGATGAAGTGCTGTCGATCGTCAGACGCGCGGCGAGCGGCAATCCGCAGGAAAACTGCTACCGTCTGACCGAACATCGCATCGTCGAAAAAGATATTGCAGTTGAAGTGGAAATCTTTCTAAATTGAGCGACAATGGAAAAAAACTGTGGTATAATAACCGCAGAACAGTTTTTCTGCAAGAGGGCTGATGCCTGCCGCTTTTGCGGCAGCCGGCTTGGAATGGCCGATGCTCTCATATTCCAGATCAATGCCGCCGGGCTTCTGTGCCCATGGCGGGAAAGGCGATGAAGATGATCGAGCAATTGGTCAATGTAGAACGGATGGAGCATACGCTGGCTCTCTTCGGCAGCTTTGACACCAACGTTAAAATGATTGAAGAGGCCTATGGGGTAACGGTTCTGCTTCGCGGCACCGATATCAAGGTGACCGGCGATGCGGAAAAGGTTGGTCCGGCCGTTCGTGTGATCGAAACCCTGCTTTCGCTGCTCAACAATGGCGAGGCGCTCACTGAACAGAACATCCACTATGTCATGTCGCTGGTCAGCGAAGGGCAGGAGGACCGGGCCGCCCAGCTTGCGGAGGATGTGATCTGCATTACCGCGAAGGGACGCCCGCTCAAATCCAAAACCCTTGGCCAGAAGAAATATATTGAGGCCATTCGCCAGAATACTATCACATTTGGAGTTGGCCCTGCCGGTACCGGCAAGACTTATCTGGCGGTGGCGATGGCAGTGCGGGCATTCCGCGCCCACGAAATCAACCGCATTATCCTGACCCGTCCGGCCGTCGAGGCGGGGGAGAAGCTCGGCTTTCTGCCCGGCGATCTTCAAAATAAGGTCGATCCCTATCTGCGTCCGCTTTACGACGCGCTTTTTGATATGTTGGGATCGGAAAATTATCAGCGGTATCTTGAACGGGGCAACATCGAGGTCGCGCCGCTGGCCTATATGCGCGGACGGACTCTCGACGATTCCTTCATCATACTCGACGAGGCGCAAAACACCACGCCGGAACAGATGAAGATGCTGCTGACTCGTTTGGGGCAGAATTCCAAGGCGGTCATCACCGGCGACGTAACCCAGATCGATCTTCCGGACAAGCGTTCCGGGCTGATTGAGGCCACCCGCATTCTCAAAGGGATCTCCGGCATCGCAACGGTTCAGCTCTCCGATAAGGATGTGGTGCGGCACCGTCTGATTCAGGAAATCATCAAAGCCTACGAAAAGTATTACGACCATCCCAGCCATCTGCACAGGCTCTGACGGGAGCAGTCGGAATCATAAAAACCGAAAGGAAATGGAGAGAAGTCCATTGGCACGTGCAAAGGTTTATATCGCAAACCGGCAAAAAAAGACCAAAATCCCGACCGGGGCGAGGCTGCTTATCAAGCGGTGCTGCAATGCGGTTCTGGCTTATGAGAAGGTGGAGTTCCCCGCTGAAATCAGCGTCAGCTTCACCGATGACGAGGGAATCCGTCAGCTCAACGGGTCCTACCGCAATAAGGATTCCGCCACCGACGTTCTGTCCTTCCCCATGGGCGAGGACGGAGTATATGACAAGAATGAGGAAACAGGAAACTATTTGCTCGGTGATATTGTCATCTCGATGGAGCGGGCGGTGGAGCAGGCCCATCTCTACGGGCATTCGCTCGAACGGGAGCTGGGATTCCTGACCGTACATTCGATGTTTCATCTTCTTGGCTATGACCACGAGGCGGGCGGTCTTGAAGCGAGAGTGATGCATGAGAAGGAAGAGGCTGTGCTCTCAGAGCTGGGCCTCTCGCGCGACAATACATTTTTAAAACCCGGAGAGGAGCATTAAATGCCGAAGAATTTGTTTGTATCGATCGTGGGGCGGCCCAATGTGGGAAAATCTTCCCTCCTCAACCGTTTGCTCGGCGAAAAAATCGCCATTGTTTCGGACAAGCCGCAAACTACCCGCAATCGGATTACGGGGGTGCTGACCGAAGGAGAGACGCAGTATGTCCTCATCGATACCCCCGGACTGCATAAGCCGAAATCCAAGCTCGGAAAGTTTATGGTCAAGCAGGCGGGGGATTCCGTTTCGGATGTTGACGCCGTCATTCTTGTCACCGAATGGGAAGGTCCGGTCACCGGCGCCGAACGTGAGCTGCTTGAGGGGATTGAACGGTGCGGCGTTCCGGCGGTTCTTGCAGTCAACAAGATCGACACCCTTGCGGAAAAAACCGGGATGCTTCAAAAGATCTCTGCTTTTGCGGCGCTCTTTGAGTTCGCTGCCGTTGTCCCGATTTCAGCCCGAACGGGCGAGGGGATGGACGAGCTGTTTCATGAGCTTGATCCGTTCTGCACCGAGGGGGAGCACTTCTTCCCCGATGATACGCTGACCGACCAGCCCGAGCGTGCGGTCGTGGCGGAAATCCTGCGGGAGAAGCTGCTGCGCAATCTGCGCGATGAGATTCCGCATGGAACCGCCGTCCTGATCGAGCGGATGCGCGAGCGGGAGGATGGAAAGATGATCGACATCGACGCCACCATTGTCTGCGAGCGGGAATCCCACAAAGGAATCATTATTGGGAAGCGCGGCGCAATGCTCAAGAAGATTGCCACTGAAGCGCGGCTTGATATCGAGCGGTTTCTGGATATTCCCTGCAACCTTCAGTGCTGGGTAAAGGTGCGGGAGGGTTGGCGCGACAGCGACACACAATTGAAAAATTTTGGATTTCGGGAAGATTCCTGAAAGCTGTCTCCGCCGGGCATCCTAAAATCACCCGGCGGAGTTTTTTTTGTTTTTCGGAAACGGCAGAAATCAAAAAATGATGGAAAATGTGCACGAATTATGTTATAATATTTTCCATCACCCAAAATACTGTTCGGGCTGGCCGAAAAATGATGCTGCCTGTATCACATCATGCTTTGACAGCAAATTTTAAGGATGAAAGAGGTAAAAAGCAGATGGTAGTAACCAAAAAATCAGTGATTGGCGATATTCTCGACGCCGCTCCTTCCACCGCCCCCTACTTTACCGAAATTGGGATGCATTGTCTGGGGTGCCCGCATTCCCGCGGGGAAACCATTGAACAGGCCTGCGCGGTACATGACACCGATGCCGACGCTCTGGTCGAACAGATTAACCGCCATCTGTCTGCACGATGAGCAGCGCGGTAGCATCGCTCGACGCGCGGTTGAGGACCATCGCGTCCTTTGTGCGGCAGGGTGCCCGCCTGGCGGATATCGGCTGCGATCATGGTTATCTTGTCTGCGCACTCGCGCGCGACGGATGGATTAAAAGCGGACTCGCCTGTGATGTCAACGAAAAGCCATTGGGGCAGGCGCGCCGTGAAATTGAACGTCAGTCCCTCGAGGATAAAATAGCCTGCCGCCTTGGCGACGGGCTTTCAGTCGTTGATGAGGGCGAAGTTGACGACATTGTAATCGCCGGAATGGGCGGAGAAACAATTGCGGAAATCCTTTCGTCCTGTAAATGGAAAGAACTTGCCGCCAAAAGATTTCTGCTTCAGCCGATGACCCGCGCTCCTTTTCTGCGGCATTGGCTCTGCACCCATGGATTTGGAATCATGGCCGAACGCGCCTGCGTCTGCGGCGACCATGCCTATACCGTCATGCAGGTGCATTATACCGGCGCGCGCTGCAAGCTGGGGGAATACGATCTCTATTGTTATGCCGGGGAACTGACCTGTGATGCTTCCATGGAGGCAAAACGTTTTCTGAATCGGGCTGTTTCGGCGCTTCGCAAACAGGAAAGTGGGATTGAGAAGTCCGATCCTGTTCATGCCGGTGCCCTTCGCCGTCTGGTGAACAAACTGGTGACAGTTATCGAGGAGGGTCGCTGATGGCGCTGGATGGCATGATGCTTTCGCTGCTGCGCCGGGAGCTGGAAAGCCGCATCCTCTGTTCCCGGGTGGATAAGATTCATCAGCCCACCAAGGAGGAATTGATCCTGGCCCTGCGCTCCCAAAGCGGAAATGTCCGGTTGCTGCTTTCCTCACGGGTCGCGGCGCCGCGGGTGCAGCTTACCGCTTTGACGGTGGAGAATCCCAAGCAGCCCCCTATGTTCTGTATGCTGCTGAGAAAATGGATCGGCAATGCCAAACTCATTGCCATTCGCCAGCCCGGCATGGAACGGGTGCTGCTTTTTGATTTTGAAACCACCAATGATTTTGGGGATACGGTGGTTGTGACGCTTGCCGCCGAGATCATGGGCCGGTACTCCAATCTGATTCTCATCGGGCCGGACGGCCGGATTGTTGATTCGGTTCGGAGGGTAGGAGCGGACCGATCCTCCCTGCGGCAGATTCTGCCCGGCCTTTTCTATGAAAATCCGCCCGCCCAGGACCGGGTTGATCTCATCGAACAGGGTGCCGGAGCAGTTTGCGAACGGCTTTTTTCCTCACCGCGAGATATTGACCTTGCAAAACTGCTGCAGGAAACGGTGGAGGGTGCTTCACCGATCCTCTGTCGTGAACTGGTTCATCGCGCCTTTTTCGGTCAAAGTCTGCTGAGAAGCGAGGCGTGCTCCGCGCAGAGAGAGGCATTGCAGGGGGTGCTGACGGCGCTTGCCGAGCAGGTGCGCCGCGGAGAGTCAGTGCCCACGATGGTTTTGACTCCCGAAGGGGAGCCGAAGGATTTTTCATTCCTGCCGATCGAACAGTACGGCGATGCGATGAAAACGGCAGGATATCCGAGCATTTCAGAGCTTTTGGACGCTTTCTACGGCGAGCGCGACACCGCCGACCGGATGAAGCAGCGGATGAGCGATTTTTCCCGCCTGATCACCTCCCGTATCGAACGGATGGAGCGCAAGCTCTGCGCCCAAAAAGAGGAGCTAATCTCCTGCCGGGATCGCGACAGGCTGCGCCGCTGCGGAGATTTGCTTTCTGCTTCCCTTTACCGGCTGGAGAAGGGAATGGCAAGCGTGACTCTGGACAATTATTTTGACGAGGCGGGGGGAAAGATCACGATCGAGCTGGACCCGCGCCTGACCCCGGTGCAGAACGTTCAGAAATATTATAAGGATTACCGGCGCGCTGATACCGCAGAGCGGATGCTCAAGGATCTGATTGCGCAGGGGGAGCAGGAGCTCGCCTATCTGGAAACGGTATATGATCTTATGACCCGCGCGCGTACCGAGGAAGAATTGAACGCCATACGGGCTGAACTGGCCGAGGGTGGATATCTGCGGGCCGCGCCCGGTGCCCGCTGCAAACAGGAGAACAGGCTTCCGCCTCTGCGTTACCGCTCCTCCGACGGCTTTGTGATTTTGTCAGGACGCAACAATCTCCAGAACGACCGTCTTACCCTGCGAGAGAGCAGAGGAAACGACATCTGGTTTCACGTCCAGAAGATTCCCGGCTCCCATACCGTTCTGCTTTCGGAGGGACGGGAGATCCCCAATCGTTCTCTGACCGAAGCGGCGGTGATTGCAGCGGTCAATTCCAAGGCACGCCACTCCAGTAAGGTGCCGGTTGATTATACCATGATCAAAAATGTCAAAAAGCAGCCGGGCGGCAAGCCGGGAATGGTGATTTATGAAAATTTCCGCACTGCTGTTGTTGATCCCGATGAAATACTGGCGGAACGGTTGGCTGAGAAGTTATAAGCAAGGGCTAAGCTGGCGGCGTGATGGCTCTATTGGAGTTTTCAGCGGAAGAGATCAAGACGCGTCAAAATTTTTCTCCTGCACCGCCTGTCCTGCCGCTCGTAAATATGCAGGACTTTTGCCCAACAAAGCCCCTGCTGATTTTTAGTTTGCCTTTTGCTATCTTGTGTTGCCCTGCGTTTGAAGCGAAAGTCTGTTTATGCGGCTTTCCTTCGGAAGAACCGAAGGGTTCCTCTCTCAATGAAGAAGGCTCCGCCGCCCAGATTGGGCGGCGGAGCCTTTGTGCTGCACCCCAGACAACCGCCAGCAGAGCTGGCGGCAATGAAAAAGCTTTTGTTTTAAGCATTGGGCGCAGTGAAATGACAAATCATTGAGAAATAGAAAGGCCAATCAGAGAGCATTCCTGCTTTAGAAGCTGCGGTGCAAGTGATGCATGTAAAATGCTCAGAGCCTGTTTAGAGGCAGGTCGGTAATATGCTCGTTTGAGGCTGGTGCAAACCACGCGTTTATACGTGGTTTTGATTGCGGCGGTTCAAAAATTATTTCAGGAAGTTTTCAATAATGACCGCTTCGGCTTCTTCCGCCGAAAGGCCGAAGGTCCGCAGCTTGATGAGCTGTTCATTGTTGATTCGTCCGATAGCAGCCTCGTGTATGATCTGCGCGTCGAGATGCCGGGCGTCAATTTCTGGGATCGAGCGGATTTGAGCACGGTCCATAATAATCGAATCGCACTGAATATGTGCCTTACAAAGATTTTTTCCAATGGCTTTGGGATGAAATACCTGCTGAGAGTCGTCTTTAGCCACCGAACGGGAAACAATCTGGGCGGAACTGCTTTCGCCGTTGAGCTCCACTGTCATGTTGGATTCGGCGTGCTGGCCGCCATGTGTCATCAGCTTTTCCGAGACAAAAAGCTTTGCTTCCCTGCCAAGCGAGACATTGGTTTCCCGAACCGTCGAGTCAACTCCCCGGATTTGGGCGGTATTGAGGGTAAAGACAGAATTTTCACCTACAAAGGCCTGTGTGACCGGGTTCAAAACCCGGCCGCCCGTGCCGCTTCCTTCCCCGTAATGATTTTCCAGATAGGTGACGTTTGCGTTTTTGCCGATATGGAAGGTGTGAATTCCGTCGTGCTGACTTTGGTCGCATCCGTCGTTGTGGATACCGCAGCCGGCGACGATCGTTACATTTGCGCCGTCCGCAATAAAGAAATCATTGTATACCACGTCGTGCAGACCGGATTCCGAAAGGACCACCGGGATATGGACCTCTTCACCGTTTGCCGCGCCGTCAATCAGAATGTCAATGCCGGGACGGTCAGATTTCTTGATAATCTTAATATGTTCGCTGTCACTGTGACCAAGCGCTGCACCATTAAAGCGCAGATTGAAGGCTCCTGTCTGGGAAAAGCCGAGTGCATCGATCTGTTCAAGCATCTTTTCTGTGGTCAGATCAAGCTTCATGGTGGAAGCCCTCCTCTCCGCGGCGGACACAGAAGCAGCCCGCCGGCTGATTCTGCCCGGCAAGAATCTGCGGCAGAATTTCGTCTCGTGTGCCAAAGTTTTGCACCTTTCCTTCAGCAATCACCAAAATATGATCGGCCATCCGAAGAATCCGCTCCTGATGAGAGATGATCAGCAGGCTTTCATCCCGCTCGCGCTGCATCATTTCGAATTGGCGGACCAACATGGAAAAGCTCCAAAGATCAATACCGGCCTCCGGCTCGTCAAAGATGGAAAGCTGGTGCTTTTTTGCGAAAACAGTGGCGATTTCGATCCGCTTCATCTCACCGCCGGAAAGGGTCTGGTCAGCCTCGCGATTGAGATACTCCCGCGCACAGAGTCCAACGCTGCTGAGCAGGTCGCAGCATACCTTTTCCGGAAGCTCGCGCCCCGCAGCCAAGCTCAAAAGCCGCCGCACCGTCATTCCTTTGAAACGGGGCGGCTGCTGAAACGCAAAGCCGATTCCCGCTTTGCTGCGCCCGTCGATTGACAAGTCTGTGATGTCCTGACCATTGAGAAAGATCTGTCCGCCGGTGGGCTGCGCAATGCCCATCAGCAATTTGGCAATCGTTGACTTTCCGCCTCCGTTTGGACCGGTGACGACAAGAATTTCGCCGTCCCCGACAGCGAAGCTTACGTCGTGAATGATCGTCTCCTCTGCGCCGAGATCATCGACGGTATAATGCAGATGTTCTGCTTTTAACATCCTGGATTCCTCCTCAGCCATCCGAAATATGGGCAGCTGTTCGTTTCTTTTGCTGGAGATATTCTACCAAAATACTATCTTTTCATACTATACGCAACTTTATGCATAAAGTCAACAAAATACAAGCTTTTTCTTTGGAGGAAAGAGGAAAATAGACTCGATGAGTACCCGCTTTCCCAAATCGTTCAGAATAGGCCATGGTCAAGCCGGAGAAATTGGGCGAGAGTTAGGAAGGCGAAATATGGGCGTTTCTCTCAAAATCACATTTTTGCACCTGCGTCGTTTACCACAGCTCGCAGGCGAGTGAGCGCCTCTCGGTTTCATCTCTCTGAACATACACGAGTCTGCCCGGTGAGCGGCGCATCTGTGAACGGAGGGCGGCACCATCCGCGCAATACCGCCTGCCGTCGATGCCGTGCCGGTACGGGTTCGTTTAGGACAACGCCTGAAAAAGAGGCGATGGCTGATGCCGTACCAGTCCGGGGAGAGAGCAGACCTGTTCTCACCCCGAAAGTATGAGCATTTTCGCACCTCCGCCGTTTACTTCACAGCCCGTACATGGTTGGTTGCCCTTATCACTGTGGTAAGCTTCTTGTGAGCAGCTCACTTTGCCCGATTCTTGAAGCGAAAGCTTTTTATTCTCGCCAGAAAAGTTAGCGATTTTGTTTGTAAAAGCGATACAAAAAAGCCTCCGCCATTTATCAAAACAGCGGAGGCTCAACGAAAAATTTTCTTAAAGCTCGAGCTTCAGGTCGCCTGCCTTAATCCAACCCTTTTTGCGCATCCACTCTGAGACACCCAGCGCGATGATCCCGGGAAGAATGAAGTACATCACCGCCATCTCCAGCAGAACGACAGCAGGGGAAAGGGAAGCTGTCATTGTCTGATAGGTCATGATCGGTCCGACGAGGCCTGCCGTACCCATGCCGGAGCCGGTCGCATTGCTGGTCATCCCGAGGACGACGGTAGAAACGGGGCCAAGAACAGCGCTCGCTGCAATGGCGGGCAGCCAGATAATCGGCTTGCGCATGATATTGGGAATCTGAAGCATGCTGGTGCCCAATCCCTGTGCAAGCAGGCCGCCGACCTTATTCTCGCGGTAGCTGGCTACTGCAAAACCAATCATATTGGCACAGCATCCGACGGTTGCCGCGCCTGCGGCGATACCCGAGAGGTTCAGAACGATGCCCAGAGCCGCGGAGCTGATCGGCAGAGTAAGAATGATTCCCATCAATACGGAAACGATGATCCCCATCAAAAAGGGGCGCTGCTCGGTGCCCCAATTGATCAGCGAGCCGAGCCATGTCATAAAAGCCGAAATAGGGGGGCCGGCGAAAAGCCCGACCGCCGAGCCGCCGACGATGGAAACAAAAGGGGTGAGGAGAATATCCACGCTGGTCTTTCCGGAAATCAGATGTCCAAGCTCAATTCCAACGTAAGCCGCGATAAAGGCGCCAAGAGGTTCGCCGGGACCGGCAAAATGGATTACACCATCGACAAATACGGTGCCTTTTGCAATATTGCCCGCAAAGGCTCCTACCATACCGGCAGTTGCTGCTGAGACGACAACGAGGGGGGATTCCTTAAATTTGTAGGCAACACCCACACCGATACCGGCGCCGGTCATAGCGGCGGCAATTTTCCCAAGCAGGAACAGGGTGCTTCCGACTGTTCCGCCGATCAGCGTACCCACCTGCTGAATAATGGTGCCGATAATCAGTGTGGCAAAAAGGCCAAGGCCCATTCCGCCGAGACCGTCGATAAAAATACGCTGAAAAAGATTTTTGAATTTCATTTGAGCTCGCTCCGTTTCTTGTTATGGAATGTGAATATGTCATGACATATGTAAACAACGGCTGTATTGTATCAAAAACAAAGCGTAAATGCAACCCTTTATTTTTCGAGCCGGAAGAGATTTCCCGTCTCGGAATCAATTTCAAATTTTTCTTGACATTTCAAGTCTCGGTGATCCACTGTGAACCAATCGATGAGGACGTGTAAGTGCCCGATGGATCTTCCAGCGCAGAGAGCCGCAGGCGGTGTGATTGCGGCGCGGAAATCAGCGGCGAATGGGCTTCTGAGAGCAGACCGAAGTTTGAGCAGACGCGCCGGAGCGAAATCTCCGTCATCGACTTCTTGCATATGACCGTCAGATGGGCGATTATATCCCCACTGACACGGGCCTTTCCAAGGGCTTTGCCGGGATTCCGGCATTCTCCGAAAACGGCCTGTAAATGCCAAAACGCCCTGTGCCGGATTTCCGGTACAGGGTGTTTTTCTACCCGTTTTCAATTTGGATCTGGCATACCTTCATGGCCTCGAGGGCGCGGCGGTGGCTCTCCGGGGTAACGCCCGCGCAACAGGAGGCATCAACCAAAATAGGGGTTTCCGGCAGAAACGCTTTGAGAAGCAGAGCATTTGAGATTACGCAGATATCTGTGCAGAGGCCAATTAAAGTGATCGATTCAATCGTTTCCTTTTCGTTGGCAGCGCGGAGCTGTTCGCCCAGCTTAACGCTGCCGAAAGTCGGCTTATCGACCGGTATCTCCCGGCAGAGGGCGGCTACCTCGGGGCAGAGCGACCAGCCGTCGGTTCCTCGAACGCAGTGTGGTACAGGAAGATTGGCGCCTTCCTGTGTTTCCAGATAATTTTCTTCATGGGTATCGCGGGTATAAAGAACCCATCCATCGAAGGAGGTGATTCGATTTGTGACTCTGGAAACAATTTCTTTGGCTTCCTCTGTTCCAAGGGAGCCATCAATAAAATCCTTTTGCATATCCACGACAACCAAAACGTGCATGTTCAGCTTCCTCCCAACTGTTGTTTATGCGGGTTTCCCCGTGGGTTGTATTTCTCACAGATGCCGGTCAAAACGGTATCCAGACATCCGCGCAGTGCTATTTCCGCACGTTTGGGATCGTCCAGCGCAGAGCCGAGCTGAAGGGTGCAATAGCCGTGCAGAAGCCCTGCGAGCAGGTCTGTGATTTCTTCCAGACAGTGTTGATCCATTCCGCAGGAGGAGATCAGCTTGGCCAGCAGCGCTTGATAACTGCTGAAAATTTCCGCTGTTTCGTCGCTGCCATGCCAAACTGCCCATTGGATGGTTTCATAGACCCCCGGATGTTCGATCATGAATCCGAAATAGGCGCGGGATGCCGCTTGAATCGCTTCGGTTCCGGAAATGCCAACTGCCTCTTCGGTCATTCGACAGTTTATTTCCCGCATCCCACGGTGTGCCATATCGCGCAGCAGGTCATCCAGGCTCAAAACGTGATTGTAAAGAGAAGGCGTGCGAAGTCCGAGCCGTTCCGCAACCGACTTCAAAGAAACTCCGTTCAGACCCTGCCGGTCGGCAAGGTCCGATGCAGCCCGTATGACATCCTCTTTCGTAACGCGCATGACAGTCTCCTTCGTTCTTTTTTTCTAGTTTAGCGGATTCAGGTAAACTCGTCAATCGCAAAAGTCCTGTAATTTGTTTTGAAACAGCTTGACATCGGAAAAATCAAAAACTATAATACTAATTAAAATAGTAAATAAACTAATATAATTAGAATGTCGAGAGGGGAACTCATGAAAAGTAAAAGAATCCTTATTGGAAAAATGCCATCGATTCTTTGGGGGGTGCCGTCCGACAGACTTTATCTGTATGTCCACGGTCAGCATGGCTGTAAAGAAGAGGCCGAAGACTTTGCTGAAATCGCGGTGAATTACGGTTGGCAGGTCCTGAGTATCGACCTGCCGGAACATGGGGAGCGCGGGGCGGAAACAAACTGTTTCGATCCATGGCATGTGGTTCCGGAGCTGGCCGAAGTCATGGATGTGTCCAAGCGTCAGTGGGAGACGATTTCCCTTCGTGCCAACAGTATCGGGGCGTGGTTTTCCATGCTTGCTTTTGAAAAAGAAAGGCTGGAAAGCTGCCTGTTTGTGTCTCCGATTTTGGATATGCACAATCTCATTGCCAATATGATGCGCTGGGCGGATGTCTCAAGAGAACGGCTGGAACAGGAGAAAATGATTGATACAAATTTCGGACATACGCTTTCCTGGGAATATCTGCTGTACGCAGAGCGGCATCCAATTGCAACATGGGAATTTCCCACGCGGATTTTATTCGGAGAAAACGAGCCTTTGACCGAACGGAGCACGGCAGAAGAATTTGCATGCCGGTTTCACTGCGAGATGACGGTGATGCCAAACGGGGAGCACTGGTTTCACACCCCGGAGCAGCTGGAATTTTTGAAGCAATGGACCTATACTTCTTTTACCTGCGTTCGCGCGGAGCACAGGCATTGACGAAGTCGTCTCAATTGCGTCAATTATGGCCTGAATGGAACCATATGGGGCTTGACACCTTGTTCATTTCGTGGGAAAATGCAGGTGAAAAGAATCTCTTCTGCGGAAAGAGGTGCGGCTGGTGAAGAATGAAAATTCAGCAGAGAAGGGGCTTGAATCTCTTTGCGACCCACGATGGAAGGCCAGCCGTCTTGGGCTTGAGCGCACCTTTGAGCTGCTCCGTCTGATGGGAAATCCCGAACGACAGCTGAAATTTGTTCATGTCACCGGAACCAACGGCAAGGGCTCAACGGCGGCTATGATTGCTTCGGCTCTGATCGAGGCGGGCCTGACCGTTGGACTTTTTACTTCCCCTTATCTGGAACGGATGAATGAGGAGATTCAGGTCAACCGGATTCCCATTTCTGACCTAGACTTTGAAGAAAACGCCGCGTTTACAGGCGGGTTTGCCGACCGGATGGAGGATCACCCTTCTGAATTTGAAATGTTGGTTTGCACCGCGCTGGAATATTTTTTGCGCAGTCATTGCGACATTGTTGTAGCTGAGGTTGGAATGGGCGGACTGAGGGATGCCACCAATGTAATTCCCCGCCCGGAGGCTGCGGTGGTGACGCCGGTTTCTCTTGATCATACCGGCATTCTTGGCAATACCTTGGAAGAAATTGCAGCTGAGAAAGCGGGAATTATTAAGCCTGGATGCGACGTGATTCTTTCCCGGCAGGCCCCGGAGGCGGAACAGGTCCTGCGGCGGCGCTGCGAGGAGTTAGGGTGTCCGCTGCGGCTTGCTGATCCGAAGAAGCTTCTTCAGAAGCCGCGCATGACGCTGCATGGACTGGAATTCCTTTATCGCGGGCAGCCATTCACGCTTCCGCTGATTGGGCGCCACCAGCTCCAGAACGCCGCCGCTGCTTTGACCGTGCTTGAGGCGCTGCGTGGACGCGGCTGGCAAATTTCCGACGAGGCGATTCGATGCGGACTCGCCAAAACATCATGGCCGGGGCGGCTTGAGCTTCTCTTGGACGAACCGCTCTTTCTTTTGGATGGCGCACACAATCCGCAGGGGGCACAAGCCCTTGCGGATGCCCTTGCTGAACTTATGCCCGGCCGCAAATTTTTGTTTTTAGCTGGAGTATTGGCTGACAAAGACAGGCAGCATGTTTTTGCTCCGTTTCTGCCGATGGCAGTCCGTTTTGTTACGGTAACCCCTGACAGCCCTCGCGCATTGCCGGGAGAGCAGCTCGCTGGCGAGCTGCGGACGTTGGGAGCTCAGGCAGAAAGCTGCAATTCAGTTTCAGAGGGAGTAGAGCGAATTTTAAGCCTTGCATCCCCAAAGGATGCCATCTGCGCCTTTGGGTCGCTGTATCAGGCCGGAGCGGTTCGTGCCGCTGTGTCCGTTTTTTCCCGCCCGCCTTATCGCGGACGGTAAAAATAAATAAAAGTCATGACAGAGTAGAAACGACGCGTTAAGTGTCGGCGGATGGGAGGTTGCCGCCGGACGAAACAGCCCTTGCGGTTGTGCGGTGTCGTTTCGCATCCGCTGCCACAGACAGGGAAGTTCTCCTTATCATGTGGCAACGACACAGAAAGGAGAATTTTTATGCGCTCAGAAAAAGTACGGAAAATCACCACCATTGCACTGCTCATCGCAGTAGAAATCCTGCTGTCCCGATTTCTCTCCATTGCCACTCCGATTGTAAAAATCGGATTTTCCTTCCTGCCCATTGCGATGATTGCCATGCGCTATGGGCCGCTGGCCGCCGGTGTCGGATATGCCGCCGCCGATTTTATCGGAGCGATTCTTTTTCCGATCGGAGCCTATTTTCCCGGATTTACAGCAACCTGCTTCCTTTGCGGAATTGCATACGGCATGATTCTCTATCGTCCCGGGAAATCCCTTGGATGGATGCAGATTTTTTGTGCGGCGGCAACCGTTTTGCTTCTGCAGCTTGTTTTTGATACGCTCTGGGTGGCGATTCTCACGGGAAAAGGATATATCGCGCTGCTTCCTGCACGAATCACAAAGGTTCTGGTGATGCTGCCGGTACAAGTCCTTTCGATCGGCTTGGTACAGCGGAGGTTTTATCTTGTAAAGTCCCGTGGGGAATCGGCAAAGGACTGCTGATTAAATGGTAGGGCGGAGCTTCCTGTTCGTTATAGCCTCCGGGCAGGAAGCTCATCCTTTGTTCGGATTAGTGTTATTCAGACCGTACCGGCTCAAAGCATGTTTTATCATTTTTATCTTTCTCAGAAATTACTGCAAACAGAAAATTTTTAGTTGACAAATGTACCGTGATTTGCTATTATAAATAACGCTGTTAAAACAGTGTGCGGGTGTAGTTCAATGGTAGAATTCCAGCCTTCCAAGCTGGCTACGTGGGTTCGATTCCCATCACCCGCTCCATTTTATGCGCCAGTAGCTCAGCTGGATAGAGCAACTGCCTTCTAAGCAGTAGGCCAGGGGTTCGAGTCCCTTCTGGCGCACCACTCATGCCGGAAGTCTTGCAGTGGAATTTTTCGTTCTCCTTTTTGCCGCCCTTTTTATATGGTGGGTATAGCTCAGTTGGTTAGAGCGCCAGGTTGTGGCCCTGGAGGTCATCGGTTCGATTCCGATTATCCACCCCACATCGAATATGAAAAAAGGCGTAACGCCTTTTTTTCATATTCGGATCTTTTGGGCTGTCGCCAAGTGGTAAGGCACCAGACTTTGACTCTGGCATTCCGCAGGTTCGAATCCCGCCAGCCCAACCACGTCGGAGCAAGCGATACAAAGCTTGCTCCGATTTTTCTTTGGAAAAATCGGAGCGCGCCCACGCCGCTGCTCCTCCTTCTCCACAATTTGGCTATCAAGCAAAATTTGATTAAAAATCCGAATCATCAATCGGGATATCAAAAAAGGCGCCTTTTAACATAGAAGTGCTGCGGTGTTTGCCTCAAATAAGGATGCTGTACTCAGCAAAATCCTGCTTGAGCATGGTTTTGCCTACCTTGGCATTTTCGTTTCGAACACAACTCAAAATATGCCGCATCGCTATTTTGTTGCTTTAGCACAATCTCCGCCTTTTTTCAAACAAGCCCTATAGTCTGTTTTAAAACCTTGCGATTGAGTGAAAAACGACGATGTAATAAAATGAGAGCATGAAGAGGCATGAAATAAGCGAAAAACAATGGAATAGGATCAAGGACAAGTTCCCGCCTGA
>Ga0129316_1000237_pt1 | contig 36712 bp, 34 predicted proteins | sample Cm1ome_2_FD_94429 | JGI IMG/M metagenome (GOLD analysis project Ga0129316, IMG submission 94429) | Eastern black-and-white colobus group fecal microbial communities from Wisconsin, USA - Cm1022B metagenome | ecosystem: Host-associated > Mammals > Digestive system > Large intestine > Fecal...
CTTTAGCGGCGGCCTGTAGAAAAAATGCGATTGGCAGACCTTTCGATGCCTCTTAAGAGGCTGCCTGTAATATGCCCTTCCAGGGCTTGGAGCAAACCACCAGTTCAACTGGTGGTTTTGATTCAGATCATCCCGTAATAGCGCAGGGCGTACTGCACCACGTCGAGCTGATCGGCGATCCGGCGTTCCAATGGATAGCCCCGGAAGGTTTCGACGGTGATCGCGGGGATTTTCAGCTCCTGCACAGCCGTCCGGTTGACGCTTCCATCCGGACCGGGGGAGTAGTACTGAAATGGCTCGGAGCAGATTTCTCCCGTCTGGGTGGCCAGAAGCAGGTCGAAAAAGAGAGCGTCCATCCCCTCCAAATCGGAATAGATCAGGGAACTGCCGAGATAGTCGGCCTTGGGGTTGACGATTCTCGCTTCGTGCAGGTCAAAAAGCAGGTCGGGCTGGGCGGAGTCGATCTCTTTGAAAATGGCATTGGCGAGCTGCTCTGCGCAGCTGCCGTCCTCACTGCCGGGAAAGCTGCGGTTGAGATCCTGATGGTCGGTCACATAGCGGGTGGAATTTTTTGCCCCCAGCGCATTGGCGGGCGAAATAATCAGGAGCTTTCCGGCCTGAATGGATGCCTTGGCGAGAAGGTTTCCCGCGCTCCATCCCGCCGTTTCATCTCCATGAATCCCCGCAACCACAAAAACCGTCGGACCGGGGCGCTCTGCTTCGATGACGGTCAGGGAGGTTTCGAGGGGGCTGTCCGCCAGCAGCGCCTTCGTGCTGCGGGCGACGGGAAATTCCTCGAGAAAGAAGCTGCCGAAATCGGAGGGCAGCATCTCCGCCGGGTTAAAGTCATAGGGCGGATCGATCAGCATCTCAGCGAGTTCCTGCCGGCCGGTACGTGAGGGGGCGGCGGCAGGCTCCGCCTGCTCCATGAAGAGGGGGAGCGGTGCCGAAGAGGAGGGTGAGGCAGACGGGGAACGCCCCGAAACAGGCTTCTGCCCCTGTCCGCAGGAGGACAGGAGCAGAAGGACGCAGGCACATCCTGCTGTAAGGTTCCGGATGAGGCGGTGATGCAGGTTCATGTGAATTTCCTCTTTTCCGCTTATGCCTTGGGACAGAGGTAAGGCCCAATGTCGGACTCCAGCTCCTCATATCCCGGCAGCGTGCCAAGGTTGATCCCACCGCGCTCTCCGCCGAGATTCATCTCGGTATAGGAGTTGGCGAAGGCAGCAATGCCGGTGACATGGCGGGCAACCCGCTGCGAAATCGGATGCCCGTTTTCGTCATAGGGAACATAGAGCCGCCCGTATCCGAAAGCCTTGAGATAGAATTTATCCTGTCCGGTGACCACCAGATGTTCGTCGGTGCGGCCGCGCAGGCGGCCCTGCGCGGGATTGGAAGTTTCCATCAGCAACGCATAGGCGTCGGTGAAATCGCCAATCTCCCGGTGGCTCAGGCCATGCAGGTTTTTAGGGGAAGGCTCAAGGCTGATCTCCATCCCCTCGAGCTGCATGTTGATCAGAGAATCGGAAGCAAGGCCCATTGCATTTTCGTGCGCGACGATTGCGTTGATCGTCGGATACTCGGGTGAGGCTTCGTGCAGATCAACCTCAACGGCAATCTTCTCGGTACGGATCAGCTCGGTGATCGCGTAGGCAATTTTCTCGGTCAAAGTACCGTCGGGGCGGCCCGGGTAGGCGCGGTTGAGGTTGCGTGTCTCACTTCCTGAGAGCTGCTGGCCGGAGGAGGCGTGAACATAGATTTCCGGATCAGGCCATTGATAGATCGGGTTGGAGGCGCGGGAGCCATAGCGGAACCACCGGGGACCCGCCGGGGTATCAATCATAAACCGCATCGGAGCGGCTTCCTGCGGGTCGGTGCAGGTAAAGCCGGTCTGATTGGTGTGGGTGATGACATAGAGGGTTCCCTCTTCGGGCTGGGCGTTTTCCACCAGCAGAGTGGCCGCCAGTACACCGGAAGGCTCATTGGCGTGGGTCCCGCCGAGAACAAGCATCGAGGAACCGGGCTTTTTTCCTTCCAGAATATAAACCTCGGTGTCGCCCGGCGTTCCATGGATTCCTGGGAACCAGTCGGAGAGCATCCGGACCGAGGTGACGCCCGGGCCGGGGTAGATAGGCTCCCGCTCCTGCATCGAGCGGAAGTCCGACGCCAGGGACACGATGCACAGGGCGGCGGCAAGCAGCAGGACTGCCGCCGAGAGAAGCGGCTTTTTCATGATGATCGTCAAGCTTATCCCTCCGTCCTTCACTTTATGAGCAGCAGGCGCAGCACAAGGGGCACAATGACCAGAGCGGCGTCAATCTGCACCATGAGGTTCTTTTCCGTCATCATATTCCAGACAATCAGAACCAGCAGAAACAATATGATTCCAAGATAGAGATAGAGCATTATTGTCCCTCCCTTATGGTACGAGGAAGCCAAGACTTCCGGAATTCAGCAGGAAGGCCAGCCCCATCAGAATGCAGACCATCACCGGAACGGCACATTGCGGCAGCACTTTGGAATAGCGTTCTTTAACGATCTGTGCGGCATAGTTTCCGGCCAGAGCGGTCGGAGGCATCAGGTCGCCCATGCAGACGATAAAGGCCAGCGACGCCGCGATGACCGTCTGGTTGCCGGTTGACAGCAGGGCAAGCATGAACGGGACGCCCAGCACCGAGGCGGAACCATAGGAGGATACCGCGCCGAAGGCGGGCATGACGGTGCAGATCGCAAGGTAAAGCAGAGCGGCAGGCAGGCCGAGACAGCTGTCAACAATAAATCCGCGCACCCCGGTGAGGGTCATAACCTGGATAAACATGCCGACTCCCATCAGCTTGCCGAGTACCGGCACAGTGGTGCGCATGGCTTCGCGGATGGACGCAGCAATGGGGAAGCGCCGCCCCGTAAAGCACCCGACTGCCGCACTGATCAGGAAGATCAGCGGCATGCCCAATGTGGGAACCACATTGGGAAAAAGGCGGCAGGCAAGCATCAGGCCGATCAGAAGCACCAGCGGAAGATAGAGCTTGAGACCATACTTTTTTCCGGTCTCATGGTCAAGCTCCCGTCCGATCACCCTGTAATCGAGGTTCTTGCAATGGCGCAGGCCGAGGAAAAGCGCGGCGATTACGCCGGAGCCGATGGTGAGGGTGAAAAGCGGACCCTCAAACCCGATGTAAGGCATATCCACCCCGCCGGTAATGAGCATCGCCGGAATGTTGACCGGAGGGGCCGCCATGCCGAGGACCGCGCCGATCGCGAGAAACGCACCGGCCGTGGGGGCGGGCAGCCCCATCAGCAGAAGGATCGGAGCGACGATCGCGCCGGCCGAAAGCACCGAGGCGGTGGAGGAACCGGTCACCATGCCGGGGAACATTACGATGATCATCAAAAGCACAAGCATAACCGCCGGCACTTTGTAAAACCGGGAAACGATTACCTCGGCGAGGGCGTCGAGGGTCCCGGACTCCTGTACGACGGTCATAAAAATCATGGCCGTCGCAATAATCAGCACGGTGTCAAGATAAACGAAGGTGCCTTCAAACAGGTGGCGCAGCGGGATGCCGTCTCCGGCTGCGAGAGTCCCTGCAACCGCACCGGCTACCATCGAAAGGCTGACCGGAAGCTTGAGCAGGAAATTCCCCAGCAGAAAAACACCGAGCATCACAAAAAAAACGATACACTCGATCTGCACGCAATAACCTCCTTGGACTGATTTGTTCGCAGAGCAGAAGTTTACTGGGCCATATCCTTGGCAATGTCAATGCTGCCCGCAATCGAAAAAGCCAGTCCGTAGGGAATTCCTTCCTGATCGGCGAGCTGGGTGAGCTTTCCGTCGGCGTTGCCCCCCTCAACCGCAATCAGCGCGTCGCTCAGCGGCATGACCATCTCGATGAACGGGTCGGAAGTATCGCCGCGGCGCGCTTCACCGCCGATGTGGGCGCAGATGATCACAGCGTCCTCGGAAGCTCCTGCAAGAGCGGCCTTCGCCCGCGCCAATTCCTGTTCGACCGATACCCCGGCGGCGCCGAGTCCCTTCATGCTTGCGCCTACCACGACAAAGATGGTCTTGGCAGAGGCGACTTCTGAAGCAGACGCAGTCGCATTGAGGGTGTGCTCAATCCCGGCCTTCTGCAGCACGCGGTCCATGGCTTCGGTGTCTCCGCCCTGTCCGGCAGAGGTTACGAGCACCGGTCCGGAAATTTTAGGAAGCTCCCCCGAAACGAAGGTGGGGTTTTCTTTGCTGGTTTTGGGGGCGCCGTCTGCGGCGGGCGCCGCCTCCACCGAGGCCACTTCGGAAGAAGAAACCGCGGGTGCAGCTTCCGAGGAAGCGGACGCAGCGGAGGATGCGGGCGCGGAGGACACAGGGGCGCTTGATCCGCAGCCCGAAAGCGCTGAGAGAACCGTCAAAGCTGCGAGAAGAGAAGCGATCCATTTCATTTTGTTCATTTTGCATCTACCTTTCTATTTAGATAAAATTGCCTATTTTTGAGCTGTGATTTTATTATAGCGTGAGGTTTTGGCCAGTTTCAATTTATTCTCTTTAACTTATCCTTTTCACATCATTCGTCGTTTTTTTGCGCTTCGCAGTAAAAATCTCATGAGAAAAAAGAAAAAAACCATATTTTGTAATTTGGATTGATGAAAGCAAAGCGGCATACCGCGGCTGCGGCCTGTATCTCCTGACCTTTTATCGGGGAAAGGGCAGAAAGAACGATTGAAAAGCTGTGGGCGAACAGCTATACTGGAAACAGAAGCAAGTGGACGGAAGCATTGTGGAAATCCCTTTTCATCAAAAGCGATGTTGCCCAATCCGCCTGTTTATGCTTTGTTGAAAAAACAAAGAGATTTTCGGATTTTAGACGATTTGACCCCGATGTTGGACTGAAATCGCATTGACCCGCTTCTCCTTCCAAATTTATAATAGAAGTCAGGGAATGTTCACAAAATGGTCATGCAAAAACCGTACGGAACACAAACCATGACAGAAGAAGGAGAATGATGATGAAGTACAGAAAGCTTGCATTTGCTCTGGCGCTCTCTATGACCCTGCTCGCCGGATGCGGCGGATCGGGTACCCCCGCTTCCTCCGCGGCTCCCGCGCCGTCCTCCGCGGCTCCCGCTGCGGAATCCTCCGCCCCGGCAGAGTCCGCCCCGGCCGAGCACAAGGTTTCGGGGAGCTTCCTGATGGGAACCGGCAGCGCAACCGGAAACTATTATTCCTTCGGCAGCGTTCTCGCTCAGGTGATCAACAGCCACACCGGTTCGAATATCACCGTCAGCGCCACTGGCGGCTCGGTGGAAAATGCCCGCCTGCTCAACAGCGGTGAAAATGAAATGGCGCTGATCCAGTCGGACGTCAACAGCTACGCTCTGGAGGGCATCGAGCAGTTTGCCGAGAGCGGAGTGATGGACAGCTTCGCCGCGGTGACCGCCTGCTATCCTGAGATGGTGCAGATCGTTGTCAGCAAGGACAGCGGCATTAAGAGCGTGGCCGACATGAAAGACAAGCGCATCTGCGTCGGCGCCACCGGTTCGGGCTACGAAGTCGCCGCCCGGCAGATTCTCGGAGCCTATGACATGAACTATGACGACATCGACGAGCGGTTCCTCAGCCAGTCCGAGGGCAAAAACGCCCTGCAGGACGGTCAGATTGACGGCTTCTTCATGTGCTCGGGCTATCCGAACTCCAATGTCACCGAGCTTTCGCTCAACGGGAACATCGAGGTGCTGACCATCGACGAGGAGCACCTGAAAATCCTGCTCGACAAGTATCCCTTCTATGCCGAGTTCACCACCCCCGATGACCAGTACAACCTCGGCCATCCGGTGACCTCGGTTGCGGTCATGTCGATGCTCGTCGTTTCGAAGGAAATGAGCGACGACGACGTATATGCCATGACCAAGGCCATCTACGAAAACCTGCCCGAGATTCAGGAGCTCAATTCCAAGGGCAACTACATGTCCCTTGAGGGAGCGTTCCGCGGCATCGGCGGCAACGTTCACCCCGGAGCCGCCCGCTATTACGAAGAGCAGGGAATGACCGTTCCCGGCAAATAAGACCGGCTTCGCGCGACAACCAAATTTGAGTGACGCAATCGGCAGAAAACTTGTTTTCTGCCGATTGCCGAATTGAAAGAGAAAATCCCCGGAAGGATGGAGATACATGGCACTGTTCAAACGCAGCCGTTTTACCGAGATTCCGCAGGACGTTGACCTGACCGCGATCGACCGCGAATCGAAATACCGCAATTTCAAGGGCACGCAGCAGAAGCTGCTCACCGCGGCGCTGACCTGCTTCTCGCTGTTCCAGCTCTATGCGTCGCTATCGGGCATGATCCCCCAGCAGATTCTGCGGTATGTCCACCTGGGATTCGCCATCAGCCTTGCGTACATCATGTACCCGACGACCAAAAATTCCGACCGCAACAAGATGAATCCCATTGATCTTGTTTTTGCAGCCGCCTTTGTCTCGGTGATCGGGTATTTCATCATCAACTTCAAACCGCTCCAGCTGCGGGCCGGCGCGTATACCCGGCTCGATGTCATCATGGCGGGGATGGGGATTGTTCTCGTCCTGCTCGCCTGCTGGCGGGTCGTCGGACCGCCGATCGTCATCATTGCCTCCTGCTTCATGCTCTATGGCCTGATTGGCGAAAAGGGGACCTTTGTAGCTGTGATGCCCGGATTTCTCAACCACCGCGGCTATGGCCTGAGCCGGGTGATCACCCACCTCTTCATCACGACGGAAGGAGTAATCGGCAACCCCATCGGTGTCTGCTCGACCTTCATGTTCCTCTTTATCATGTTTGGCGCCTGTCTGGAGAAAACAGGCATCGGCCAGTTCTTTATCGATGTGGCCAATGCCGCCGCCGGATGGGCGGTCGGCGGTCCGGCCAAGGTGGCGGTCCTCTCGTCCGCATTGCAGGGCACCGTTTCCGGTTCGTCGGTTGCCAATACCGTCTCAACCGGCTCGTTCACCATTCCGCTGATGAAGTCGCTCGGCTATGAGCCGGAATTTGCCGGCGCAGTTGAGGCGGCCGCCTCGACCGGCGGACAGATCATGCCGCCCGTCATGGGATCGGCGGCTTTCCTGATTGCCGATTCGGTCGGCATTCCCTATTCCAAGCTGATGCTCACCGCCATCATTCCGGCGCTGATGTATTTTACCGGCATCTGGATCATGGTTGACTTTGAGGCGCGGCGCAAAGGACTCAAAGGCCTGCCGCGGGAGCAGCTCCCGCCGTTTAAACCGCTGGTGATGCAGAAGGGACATCTGGTGCTGCCTCTGGTGGCCATCATCTATTTCATGCTCACCGGCTTTACCATCACCCGTTCGGCGCTTTGGGGCATTCTGATCGCGGTCGGCATCACCTTTGTGCGGAAGAATACCCGGGTGCCGGTCAAGCAGATTCTCTCGGCCCTGCCTCTGGCGGCGCGCAATGTCGTCTCGGTGGCGACCGCCTGCGCGACGGCGGGAATTATCGTCGGCATGGTGACCCTCACCGGACTGGGCCAGCGGATCGGCGCAGGGATGTTCGAGATCGTCGGCGGAAACGTTTTCCTTGGACTGATGTGCGCGATGCTGACCTCCCTGATTCTTGGGATGGGCGTCTCGACCACCTCCAACTATATCATCACCTCAACCGTCGCGGCCCCGATCCTGATCAAGCTGGGGGTTCCGCTGCTCGCCTCGCATATGTTCTGCTTCTATTTCGGCATTATCGCTGATATCACCCCGCCGGTGGCTCTGGCCGCCTATGCCGGGTCAGCGATCGCCAAGGGCAACCCCTTCAAGACCGGCGTAAACGCCGCCAAGCTGGCGATCGCCGCTTTTCTGGTACCGTATATGTTTGCCCTCAACCCCAAAATGATTATGATTGACGGCACCTTCCTGGAAGCGCTGCCGATGATCGTGACCGGCCTGATCGGAATCTGGGGTATTGGCGGCGGCCTGATCGGCTATATCAACGGGCCGGTGAAGTCCTATTGGCGGCTGCTGCTCATCGCGGGCGGGCTGGGCCTGCTGATTCCGGGGATGATGACCGATATTGCGGGAACGGTTTTGATCTTTGCTGTTTATTTCTACAACCGTCTGGTCAAGAATAAGCAGCATCCCGCCGAAAAGACGGCCGCAGCGGCAAAGAAATCATAAAAGGGGGCCGGACCGATGCGGGATCGTGCGAAAGGAACATGCAGGCGCTACCGCAGCCATCTGCGGAGAATCTTTCTCGGATATACGGTGGCAGCGATCCTGCTGATGATCGTACTGTTCATCGCGCTGATCCTTTGGGTCTATCGGTATGCGGTCCGGTATGAAAACCGCAGCTATAATGAACGGGTCGTTTCGGCGGCCGCAGAGCTCTACACCGCCTATGAGGAGGGGAGCATCGCTCTTGCCGCCGATCCCGCGGTACTGCGGGCGGTCAAGGGGGGCGACACCGGCGGGGCCGAGCACCTGCTGCGTTCCTTTGGGGACGGACAGACGGTACGATGCTATTATACTCTTTTTGACGATAGGCGCAGTCCTGTCTGCAGCAACCTCTACCCCAACAATCTCGCCCGGTGCATCGACAGCGACGATACGTCCGATCTGCTCGACACGCTGCGCCGCAGCCCATGGAAAGGGGCCAACCGGATCAGCCGGGCGGGCTATTCCAACGGGCAGGAGACGGTTTATCAATTCGGTGCGGCGATCCGCGAGGGGGGACGCATCCGGGGATACCTGATCCTTGAGCTTCGCCGCCGGGCGCTGATCGATCTGTTTGCCGCCCGCCCGGTCAGCGAGGTGGTGGTGGTAGACCGATATCAATCCATCATCTATACAACCATGGCGACCGAGGGCTTTTTCACCGATGACCACGGCACCGCCAAGTGGAATCAGGACTGGACCAGTCCGACCGAGGTGATTGTCAACCGCAAGCCTTACTACGCCACCCGCACCATCGGAGAGGCCTTCGGACGACCGGACATCATCATCTACACCCTGACCTCGGGTACGATCCTGATGCAGGGAATCCGCTACGGATTCACCTTTATCGCCGCGGTGGGGGTTCTGCTCTTTACAGGAATGCTGATGCTGGCCAACTGGGCGGCACGCAAGAGTCTTGTTCCACTCGATGGGCTGGTGGAATCCGCCTCCCACTGGAGCAACGGCGATATGGATTACCGCATCCCCCCTCAGCCCTTCGCGGAGTATCAGAGCATCCGCGACAGCTTCAACGGGATGATGGACCGGGTGCAGTCGCTGCTCCAGAAGAACAAGGAGCTCAACGACAGCAACTATCAGATGGAGCTGCGGAATATGGAGGCGCTCTTCAATCCGCATTTTGTCTTTAATATTCTCGAGACGATCAAATATATGATTTTGATCGACACCAGCACCGCCTCGCGGATGGTGGTTTCCTTTGCCCGGCTGCTGCGCTATTCTCTGAATTACGGTCAGGCGATGGTGCCGCTCTCCACCGATATGGAGTACATCGAGGACTATCTAAATCTGCAGAAGCAGCGGTTCGGAAACCGTCTGAACTGCCGCATCGACATCGACGAAGAACTGCTGTCCTGCACCATTCCGAAGCTTCTGCTGCAACCGCTGGTGGAGAATGCGATCCTGCACAACGCCGAGCATGTCGCCGAGATGCAGGTGGAGATCACCGGCCGGCGCAGCGGGAACTGTCTGGTCCTGACGGTCAGCGACAACGGCCGGGGAATTTCGGATGAATCGCTGGTTGAGCTTTACCGCAAGATGGAAAACCGTGAGTCGATCGGGTTGTACTACGTCGACCGCACGCTGAGGCTGCGCTACGGAGAGCCGTACCGCCTGCAGCTGCAGAGCAGGGAGGGACAGGGCACCTGTGCCGTTGTCATCATCCCGCTCGGGGAGGAAACATGAGCGAATACACCGTGCTGATCGCCGAGGATGAGGAGATCATCCTGCAAAGCCTGATGCGGCTTCCCCGCTGGGAGGAGCTTGGATTTTCAACCGTGATCGGGGCGAAGAACGGACAGGACGGGCTGGAGAAGATTGAACGCTACCATCCCGACCTGGTGGTGACCGATGTAAAGATGCCCTTCCTCGACGGAATCGGGATGCTTGAGCGGTCGATCGGCGCTCTGGGCTACAAGGCCATCATCATCAGCGGCTATGAGGAGTTTTCCTTTGCCAAGCGGGCGATTTCGCTGGGCGTTTCGGAATATCTGCTCAAGCCGATCGATATCGACGAGCTGGAAGAGGTGGTCCGTCGGCTGCTCGACCAGCTGCCCTCGGCGCACCGCCAGTCGGAGCTGGGGGAGCTTCCCGCCTTCTGCCGGGAGCAGGCCCGCGCCGTGCTCGATATCGAGGCGGTGCGTGCCGCGCCCATTCATAACAAGGACGTTCTCTCGCTGCTGGATTACATTACAAGGCACTATGCCGAGCGTTTTTCTCTCGCGCAGCTCTCGGAGCAGTATCATATTTCCAGTTCCTACCTGAACGGGAAATTTAAAAATGCCACCGGCTACGCCATCAACGATTTTGTCAACCGCTACCGCATCCTTCGCTCAATGCTGCTGCTGACCGGCAGCGATATGCGGATTTATGAGGTGGCGCAGGCGGTCGGCTTCGAGGACTACAAATATTTCATCATGGTGTTCAAAAAATATATGGGCGTACCCCCCGCGAAGTTTTTTGAGACAGCGGACCGCGCACCCGGAGAACCCGATTCCGGCAGGCCCGCGCAGACAGAAAAGGAGTAATTTGCCATGGCAATGCAATACAACCGTATTTTTAACTTTTCCGCCGGCCCGTCGATGCTTCCCGTGCCGGTGCTGGAACGGTGCCGCGATGAAATGCTCAACTACAGAGGCTCCGGGATGAGCGTGATGGAGATGAGCCACCGCTCCAAAGTGTTCGACGAAATCGCCGTCAACGCCCAAAGACTGCTGCGGGAGGTGATGGGGATCCCCGATCACTACAAGGTGCTCTTTATGCAGGGCGGTGCGTCGCTCCAGTTTGCCGCCATTCCCCTGAACCTGCGCAAAAACGGCAGGGCCGATTACATCCGCACTGGAAATTTTTCAACCATTGCCTCAAAGGAAGCGTCCAAATATCTGAAGGTGAACATTGCGGCCACCACCGAAGACAGCAATTTTGACCATATCCCGGCGCAGGAGGAACTGGCCCTCGATCCACAGGCCGATTATGTCCATATCTGCATGAACAACACCATCTACGGCAGCAGGTTTTCCTACATTCCGGAAACGGGGGCGGTGCCGCTGGCAGCGGATCTCTCCAGCTGCATTCTCTCGGAGCCGATCGACGTTTCGAAGTTTGGATTGATCTACGCTGGGGTTCAGAAGAACATTGCCCCCGCCGGTATGGCGGTGGTCATCATCCGGGAGGACCTGCTGCGTGAGCCCGCTCCGGACCTGCCGATAATGCTCGATTACAAGCTGATGGCCGACAAGGATTCGATGTATAACACCCCCAACTGCTGGTGCATCTATGTCACCGGTCTGGTGCTGGAATACATCCGGTCAATCGGCGGGGTGGAAGAGATGGCCCGCCGCAACAAAAAGAAGGCGGACGCTCTCTATGCGTGCCTCGATGAGAGCCGCCTGTTTCACGCGGCAGTCTGGCCCGGCAGCCGTTCGATGATGAATGTGACCTTCCGCACCGGGGACGACACCCTCGACGCCGAATTTGTCAAGGGGGCCGCCGAACGCGGGATGGTCAACCTCAAAGGCCACAAGAAGGTGGGCGGGATGCGCGCCTCGATTTACAACAATATGCCCTATGAGGGAGTCGAGACGCTGATCTCTTATCTGAAGGAATTTGAAGCGGCCCATCCGGCAAAATAAATGCTGGAAGCGCGGCCGAGATAAAAACTGAACTTGATTCGGGAGAGCGCGCAGGGATGGGCGTCCGCTTCCGCCGGAATTGGGAAGGACCCCTGTTCCGGTGAAAGAAAGCGGAAAATGTCCTGCGTCTGCTTTCCTGTTACCCAAAACAGGAGGGGAAGGGAGTTTTATGCGTATTTTGATTACGGACGGCATCGAAGCCTCCGCGGAGCAGGCGCTGCTCGAACGCGGCCATGAGGTGGTGCAGAAGTTTTATCCGCCCGAGGAACTCGGAGAGCAGCTCGAACAGTTTGACGCACTGATCGTCCGGTCGGCCACCAAGGTGAGGCAGCCGGCCATTGACCGGGCGGCCGCTGCGGGAAGGCTCCGCGTGATCTGCCGCGGCGGGGTCGGGATGGATAATATCGATGTGGATTACGCACGCTCGAAGGGGATTGCGGTGCGTAACACACCGGGCGCCTCGACCAACTCGGTGGCGGAGATGACTCTCGGGCTGATGCTCTCGGCGGCGCGGCATATCGGTCCGGCCACCGCCTCGATGCGTCAGGGCCAATGGAACAAAAAGCAGTACACCGGGATCGAGCTCGGCGGAAAAACACTGGGGATCGCCGGCTTCGGCCGTATCGGCCGCCGCACTGCCGCACTGGCCAGAGCCTTTGGAATGCGGGTGCTTGCATTCAACCGTTCCCAGTGCGAGGAGGGCAGGGCGCTTGCCGAGTATGTCGATCTCGACACCCTGCTGGCGGAGTCCGACTTCCTCAGCCTGCATCTTCCCGCCGCTCCCGGAGGGTGCCCGCTGGTGCGGGACGAGACGATTGCGCGCATGAAGGAGGGGGTCGTTATCGTCAATGCCGGGCGCGGCTGCCTGATCGACGAGGACGCCCTGCTGCGCGGCCTCGAGTCGGGCAGGGTGCGGGCCGCGGGACTCGACGTTTATGCTGCAGAGCCGACAGCCAACAGCGCTCTGACCTCCCATCCGAGGGTGACCTGCACGCCGCACATCGGCGCGGCCGCCGCCGAAGCGCAGCAGCGGGTCGGAGCGGAACTTGTCTCCATTATCGATGAAATTTTTGCCTAGAAGCGTTTTACCCGGAAGGAGGGACCCCATGCTTGGCAATACCTTTTACGGCTATGACCTGATTGCCCTCAATGAAGTTACGATGCTGCTGCGGCTGGTACTCGCCACCGTTTGCGGCGGACTGCTGGGCTTTGAACGCACAAAAAAGCGGCGTGCCGCCGGCATCCGGACCTATATTCTGGTTTGTCAGGGGGCGTGCGCCGCGATGATGACCGGACAGTTCGTTTATCTCTATGTCGGCAGCACCGATGTGTCCCGGATCGGTGCGCAGGTCGTCAGCGGCATAGGCTTTCTCGGCGCGGGAACCATCCTGATGACCGGTTATCACAAGATCCGGGGCCTCACGACCGCGGCGGGTCTCTGGGCCACTGCCTGCATGGGACTGGCTCTGGGGGCGGGGTTCTATCTCGGAGCACTGACCGTCTGCCTGATGATGTATGCCACCATGGGGCTGATGGATAAGGTGCAGACAGACTACGTCTCCCGATCCCACTATATGGACCTGTATATCGTTTTCCGCTCCTTTCAGGATGTGGTCAATTTTTTCAGCTTTGCCCGAAAAGCAGATTTCAAAATCCGGGATTTTGAGACGACCCGGCTTTCCGACTGCAACGAACTGGGAACCGTCTTTTCCCTGACCTTCAACAAAAAATATACCCATGAGGAAGCGTATGCCTGTTTAGCCAAGGCCGAAGGGGTGCTTCTGATCGAAGAGGTGTAAAAAGCTCGGGATAGCTTGAGACATTCAATCGAAAAGGCAGGGGGACACAGGCTTTTGAGTCCGTGTCCCCCTGCCTGCACTGTGGAACTTTGTTATGCATGCCCTCAAGGAAGGTAATCGATGAAATATGGAAGCGGCGCATAGCTGTTCTGAGGACTGCGGCTGGCGATGACTGTGACCGGATTCAGCTCCGGCACGACAAGAATATACTGCCCCCGGGCGCCGAAGGCATAGAATGTGCGGTAGTTTCCGGAGCCGAAGGGGCGAATCCACCACTTCTGAATTGGGCGGCATACGGAGAAAGCATGGGGCGCGAAGCGGCAGAAAAAGGCGCCGGACGGCTTTTGACCATCCGGCGCCTCCGAAAGGAGGATTTCCCCCGCCGCTAGGATTTATCCCCCGATTTGAATACCAGAGAAACAATCAGGCCCGCGATCATGGCGGCGGTGATCCCCGCGGCGCTGGCGGTCAGCGGTCCGAGCAGGATTCCCATAAAGCCGTATTCCCGCACCGCGTCCCGTACTCCGCGTGCGATGGTGGCACCGAAGCCGGTCAGAGGAACGGTGGCCCCCGCTCCCGCAAAGTCGATCAAAGGCTGATAGAGTCCCAGCCCGCTGAGAAAGACACCCGCCACCACAAAGGCGACGAGAATCCGCGCCGGCGTCAGCTTGGTGAAATCGATCAGAAGCTGCCCGACCAGACAGATCAGTCCTCCGACCACGAACGCCTTGAGGTAGGAAAGAAAAATTACGCTCACAGGATTCCCTCCTTTTCATGCGAAAGCCAGACGAGGTGGGCGATTCCGGGGATGGACTCCTTCTGCTGAACGGTGGTGGGGGAAAGCAGCGCGCCGGTCGGCATAAAGAGCAGATTGCGGATTTTGCCGTCCCGCAGTGAGGGCAGCAGGTAAGAGCCGAGCACCGAAGCGGAGCAGCCGCAGCCCGAGCCGCCCGAATGAACGTCCTGCTTCTGCCGGTCATAAATTAACAGGCCGCAGTCGGTGTGGCGGGATTTGATATCGATCCCGTCGCGCTGAAGCAGCTCGACAAGAAGCTGGGAGCCGATTGCCCCAAGGTCGCCGGTAGCGATCAGATCGAACTGCTCCGGGGAGGTATTGGTATCGGTGAAAAAGCGCCGCAGCGTCGCAGCGGCGGCGGGCGCCATCGCTGCGCCCATATTGTTCTGGTCGGTCACCCCCAAATCCTCGACGGTGCCGACGGTGACGGCGCGGAGATAGGGCGGCTGATTTCCCTCTTCCAGAACGACCGCGCCGGAGGCGGTTGCCGTCCACTGGGCGGAAGGCGGCCGCACCGAGCCGTATTCGAGCGGAAAGCGGTACTGCCGTTCGGCGGTGCAGAAGTGGGAGGAGGTCACCGCCATCGCCCGGCGCACCGTCTGGGAATCCACCAGCAGCGAGGCCAGAAGCATCCCCTCGGCCATGGTCGAACAGGCGCCGTAAAGCCCGAACAGCGGAATTCCGGAATCGCGCAGGCCGAAGGTGGTGCCGACGCATTGGTTCAGCAGATCCCCCGCGAAGATGCAGTCGATATCCTCATAGGTGAGCGCCGCGTTGGAAAGGGCTTTGTCTGCGGTCAGAGAAACCATCCGGCTCTCCGCCTTTTCCCATGAGTCCTGCCCGAAGGTGCTGTCCGGTTCAATTAAATCAAATCCGGAGGCGAGAGGACCCTGCCCTTCCTTTTTGCTGCCGACGGCAGCCCATGCGCGTACCGTGAGGCACTGCTGCATCAGATAGGTTTGTTTTCCTTGTTTCTTTGCCATAACTTCCTCCTAATAGAGGCCGAAGAGCCAGATAATCAGCCCATAGAGCACGCCCGCCGCCACGCCGTAGACGATGACCGGCCCGGCGATCAGAAACATCTTGGCCCCGACCCCCAGAACCATTCCCTCGGTTTTGAATTCGAGGGCGGGGGAGGCGACGGCATTGGCGAAGCCGGTAATCGGCACGAGGGTGCCTGCGCCGGCATATTTGGCGATATTGTCAAAGACATTCAGTCCGGTCAGCAGGGCGGAGAGAGCCACCAGCGTACAGGAGGCGGCGACCGGGCAGAACTTCTGCTCAACACCCAGCGCTGCATAGCCGTCGATCAGCATCTGGCCGAGCAGGCAGATCAGGCCGCCGATGAGAAATGCCCCGGGCAGCGTAGCGGCGATTTTGCTTGGCGGTGAGGCTTTTTTGACCATTTGATCATAATCCTGGTTGGAAAGCTGCAACGTAAATCCCTTCCTTTCAGGGGTAGTGTTCCGTTTTTCCTCTGCAATATGTATTTTCAATGGGAAGGTCCCAAAAAGCAGGAAATACGCATATTTTATGCGGATTTCCAATAGCTATGGAGTAGATCGGCGATGATCGAAAGGGGGGACCGAAGATTGCCTACACCGATTTAGAGCTCTTCGCGCGCTTGATTCAATGCGAGGCAGGCGGGGAAGGGGACGATGGAATGCGTGCGGTGGCGAGTGTGGTGATGAACCGGGTCAACGCACCCGGCGGGGAATATGCGCGGATTGGTAAGGGAAGTCTGCGCAATATCATCTATCAGAAAGGACAATTCGACTGTGTTCGGGAAATTGTTGGCGGAAAGCCTAACAACCAGCTCGTTTACAACATGTCTCCGGAACAGATCCATTATGATATCGCCGAGTGGGCGATACTCGGAAACAGACTGACCAACCTCGGGCAGGCGCTCTGGTATTTTAACCCTTATAAGCCCGAATGCCGGGTCAATTTTCCAAGCAAGGTCGGGGAATTTGCCATCCGCATCGGGGATCACTGCTTTTACAACCCGACCGAGTATTATTTCGAAACATAAGAAGGGGGAATCCATTCCATGGCAATCGGGCCGTTTGAAAACAGAGTGGCATGGCATCTCAACGAAAGCGACCCTCCCGCGGTGAGCGGCAACGAAATTTCTCAGTCCGCATACAACGGTTCCATGCAGCAGATTCTGCGCGAAAATGTAGGCAATTATGTGATCTGCGAGTTCCTTGTGGGGACACAGAACCTCGAGCGAAAGGAAGGAATCCTCTATTCTGTAGGGGTCAGTTTCCTTGTGTTGTATGGCGTATACAATCAGGAGTATATCGTCTGCGATTTTTACTCACTGAAATTTGTTACTTTTCTGGACCCGGAGACGCTTGCACGCCGGGGCATCAACCTGAGTATGATTCCTCAGCTTCAGCAGTAGCGGAAGCCGCCAAACAAATGTGGTGAACGCGTGGGCTGTGCCAGTCCTAAAACGGCATGGGGCGTCCTGCCGTTTAAGAGAAACAGGAACCGTTTTTACCTGATTTCAGCGTTCTCCTATCACGCGGCGGGCGGATGCGGGCGGCTTATAGCCGCCCGCATCCGCCCGCCGTTTCGCTTTCCCTCTGCCGTACTCGCACGCCTGTCCGGTGAGCGGTGCGCACGAAAAGAGCGGCACCGCTGCATTATACGCATTGCTGCTTCCAAAGTTCCTGAAAGACGGGAGGGGATTTCGGCATACTGCTGCATCACACGCCGCATGGCAGCCGCCCAAACATACTGGCAGGGGGGACTTTAACGCATGGTTGTGTCACATGCATTACAGCTGCCAAAGCCTGCTGACAGGAAGGAGGGTATCCTGACACATAGCTGCATTACACGCCGTATGACAGTCGCTAAAGCCCGCTGACAGGAAGAGAGGATTTCGACGCATGGGTGTATCACATGCATTACGGCTGTCAAGGCTGGAATTTATTCTGTTTTGCCTTTGCTTCTTGATTCGCTGCCGCTTCACTGCATTCAGTCCTGTTGATGAAAGCATTTTATTGCCCGCTGGCCAGTGAGTGCCCGATACGGCAAACAAAACGCCGCGCTCTTTCAAGTGGGAAAGAGCGCAGCCGATTCCGCGTACGGTACAGGATGCCCGGATTCCGGAGGTTCTTATTCTGTGTGCTGCGGCAGAAAGAGATAGCCGGAGGCGGCGCCAACCACACCGCCGATGATGTGCGCGAACTGGGATACCTCCTGATTTGTGCCCAGAACGGCGTCGAGCACCTCGCCGCCGAGATAGAGGACGGCTACAACGATCAGAGTCAGTGGAACCTGTCCGCTGCGGCTGCCGGTAATCGAGGAAAGCAGGATAAACGCAAAGACGATTCCGCTGGCGCCGAGCACTCCATACTGCGGAAACAGAAACAGGTGCAGAATCCCGGTGGTCAGCGCGGTGCAGAGAATGACCAGAAGCAGGCGGCGGCTTCCGTATTTTTCTTCGAGCATCGGCCCGGTGAGCAGCAGGAGCATGATATTGCCGCTGTAGTGCTCCCCGCTCGCATGGCCGAGCACATGGGTAAAAAGTCTCAGGTAGGTGAGCGGGTCACTCCAGCTGCTCCGATAAAGGGTGAAGTATCGGTTCATCAGCGTCCCGCCGGTGGCCTGTGAGATCAGCAGAACTGCCAGAGAAAGCAGCGAAAAGGTAAGAACTACCGGCGAATTATAAACAATGCCCCGTCGTTTCATGTCATCCTCCGTATCAGGCTGTCGTTGCTTGTCCATTTTACCGCACCCCGCCTGTTTTCGCAAGGGAGAAAGAGAGGGCGGCGGTATCTTGACCGCTGTCCATCATGATGATAAGATGACAGCAAAGAGGGGCGCGGAAATGGGGCGAATGAAGTGAGGCTCCCCGCTGCCAGCACAAAATAGAACCGGAATTTGTCCAAAGGGGAGAAAACGGCGGAATCTTGAACGATATCAATCATGATGATAAAATGAAAGTAAAGCGGGGTGATGAAGTGAAATGTCCTTACTGCAGGCAGGAAATGGAACCCGGATATATCCAGTGCCATAATGGCGCTTACTGGAGTGAGAAGAAGAGAAGGCTTGCGGCGATTCCGCCGTTGAGAGGAAAGGCGCTGAAGCTTTCGTCAAATGAGACGCCTTTTGCGGTATCGGTCGGGGCGTGGCGCTGCTTGGAATGCAAAAAATTTTCAATATTTAGAAATTTTAATGGAACAGAGCGGGAGAAGCAGTCAACTTTCATTTGACAAATTGATTTCTCAGAGGATGGCAATATGAAAAAAAGAAATCTTTTAGTTGCAGGATTGATGATACTCAGCCTTCTGGCATTGTCCGGATGCAAAAAGGAAGAAGCAGTATATCTGGGGCTCAACGCGGAAATTATTAAAATCGACATAGAAAACCAGACGCTTTGCGTGAAGGACCCTGATGAATCCGGCGTGTTTGGGGAGGAATGCGAGATAGACTGCCGCGAAGCAATCGAAAAGCATCGGGTGATTTACTGCAATTATGAAACGCACGATGTGAAGGAGATCAACTGGAAGGATTTACAGGCTGGCGATGAAATCATGCTGACTCTCAGTGAAACGGAGGTTGCCAAAATCGCGGAAGGCACAGCGGCGAAAACAAATCAGATTCAGCTTGGAACACAGAGGCTGAATTGAAGTTTGAGGATATCAGCCTGAAAACCGGAAAACCGCTCCGGCGAAGCAGGATGTCTCGGCGTAGAGACAGCCTGCGTTGCCGGAGCGGTTTTGTTTTTCCGGGATATTTGCGGCAATGGGATCAGTTTCCCAGCATGATGTTGAGGATTTCGTTGTCGGTTGCCTTCATTCCTTCGCGCCCCATCCGCCCGATGTTATAAATGGTATCCTCCACATCCTGATCCACCAGGCCCTCGCCGGGCTGAAAGACGCGGTTGTGCAGGCTCATCTTGACGGCGAGCAGCGCGGTTTCCAGCGCGGTGGCGATTTTGGCGGCGCAGGAGGATTTGGCCCCGTCGCAGACCATTCCGCCGACCGTGGCAATGGTGTTGGTGATGGTGTCGCGCAGAACGGTGTAGGGGTAGTCGAGCAGGCAGCAGATGCCGCAGGCCGCGCCGCACGCCGCGCTGACTACCCCGCAGTAGGCTGAAAGGCTGCCGATATAACGTTTCTGATGGATCGAAATGAGGTTGGCGGCGACCAGTGCCCGCAGAAGCTTTTCGCGCGGAAGCTCCATCCGCTGGGCATAGACGATCACCGGTACGCTGACGGTGATCCCCTGATTGCCGCTGCCTGAGTTGATGACCACCGGCAGCGGGCAGCCGCTCATCCGCGCGTCGCTGCCCGCCGCAGCCCAGGCACGGGCCTGCAGGGTGACTGTGGGTGTATTGAAGCTGTCGAGCAGGATGCGCCCGACCTCCGCGCCGTAGGGATGCTTCAGCCCTTCCTCGCAGATTGCCATGTTATATTCGATCTGCGGGGTCAGAATCGATTCAACCTCCGCGATGGGAACAGTGCTGGCGAATTCAAGGATATCCCGCACCGTCAGAAGGGACCGGTCCCCCTTCTGCCGGAGCTCCTCCTCTGAGATTTCCCGTTTGGGCAGAACACTTTCCCCGTCCTTTTCCATCCGGGTGATATTTTCATGGGTGTTCTGGATTTCCACAAGTGCCGAATGACCGCCGCCCCAGACCTCCACAACGATGTAGAGGGTGGCGACATTCTGAATCAGCTCACAGGTGCAGAAGCCCTGCGCAAGCAGCGCGCGGGTCTGCTCGCGGTCTGCATCGGTGACCCCCTCCAATACGGCCAGCTCCCGGTCGGGGTCTCCGCCGACGATGCCAAGAATGGCGGAAACGTCGATGCCGCGCAGTCCTCCCGAATTCGGAACGGTGACGCCCATGACGTTTTTGACAATGTTTCCGCTGCAGTGGACGGTGCATCGCTCGGGTATTGTGCCGAGCAGCTGGCGCGCTTTGGCGGCGGCATAGGCGATGGCGATCGGCTCGGTGCAGCCGAGGGCGACAACCAGCTCGGATTTCAGAATGGCAAGATAGTTTTGACAGAGGAATTTCTGCATTGCAGCGTCCTTTCTATGTATGAAGGGATTTGACGGAGTGCCGGGCTCTCTTTTTCGTGTGGCCTGCAAAAAGCCCCCGCGCCGCGGCAAACGGGCGCGGGGGCCTGCCAAAGCAGGAAACAGGCTCAGTCCCGCCCGGCCAGAATCATGGCCGAGACGCAGCTGAGTACAAAACAGGCACAGCCAACACAGACGGTGACGATCCCGAGGATCGCCCGCCAGCGCAGACGGCTTAAAGATACCCTTTCGGAGTCTATCATCGTTTTCCTCACCATTTCCAGTTAACCCAGGCGCTTCTTGAGGGCTTCCAGCTGAGCCTTCAGCTCCTTGGGCAGCTTGTCGCCGAACTTGGCATAGAACTGCTCGACGCTTTCCATATCCTCGCGCCAAAGGGCGGGATCGACCTCGAGAATTTCCGCCAGCTGCTCCTTCGAGAAGTCCAGACCGTCAAGGTTGATATCATCGGGGGTAGGCTCATAGCCGATCGCCGTTTCCACCGCGTTGGCAGTGCCGTCGGCGCGGCCGAGAATCCACATGATGACACGCATGTTGTCGCCGAAACCGGGCCAGATGAAGTGGCCCTCATCGTCGAGGCGGAACCAGTTGACATTGAAGATCTTCGGGGCCTTGTCGCCCAGCTTCTTGCCCATCTCGAGCCAGTGCTGCCAGTAGTCGCCCATGTTATAGCCGCAGAAGGGCAGCATTGCCATCGGGTCGCGGCGGACAACGCCGACCTTGCCGGTTGTGGCAGCGGTCGTCTCGGAGGCCATGATCGAGCCGACGAAAACGCCATGCTCCCAGTCGCGGGCCTGATAGACCAGCGGAGCGGTCTTAGCCCGGCGTCCGCCAAAGATGATCGCATCGATCGGCACGCCCTGCGGGTCGTTGAACTTGTCGCTGATGACCGGGCAGTTCTCAGCCGGCGCGGTGAAGCGGGAGTTGGGATGAGCAGCCTTTACTTCCATATCGGGGTTCCAGGGATTTCCCTTCCAATCAAGCGCGTTCTTGGGCGGGTTCTTATCCAGCCCTTCCCACCAGACGGTATTGTCGTCGAGGTTGAGCGCGACATTGGTGAAGATGGTGTTGCGGGTGGTGGTGGCCAGCGCGTTGGGGTTGGACTTGGCGTTGGTTCCGGGCGCGACGCCGAAGAAGCCCTTTTCGGCGTTGATCGCGTAGAGACGTCCATCCTCGCCGATGCGCATCCAGGCGATGTCGTCGCCGACGCACCAGGCCTTATAGCCTTTTTCCTGATAGATCTCAGGCGGGATCAGCATGGCAAGGTTGGTCTTTCCGCAGGCCGACGGGAAAGCGGCGGCCACATAGCGGGTATTGCCCTGCGGGTCTTGGATGCCGAGAATCATCATATGCTCGGCCATCCATCCTTCGGTCTTTGCTTGGTAGGAAGCGATGCGCAGCGCAAAGCACTTCTTGCCCATCAGCGCGTTGCCGCCGTAGCCCGAATTGATCGACCAGATGGCGTTGTCTTCGGGGAAATGGCAGATGTAGCGCTTGGCGGGATCCAGCTCGGCCTTGGAATGCAGGCAGCGGACCCAGTCGTTCGACTGCCCCAGCTCATCGAGGGCGCACTGGCCCGCGCGGGTCATGATAAGCATCGAAAGGGTGACGTAGATCGAATCGGTCACCTCAACGCCGATTTTGGCGGAGGGTGAGCCGAGCGGTCCCATCACGAAGGGAATCACGTACATGGTGCGGCCCTTCATGCAGCCGTCATAAAGCTTGCGCAGGGTCGGATAGGCCTCTTTGGGATCAAACCAGTTATTGGTCGGGCCGGCATCTTCTTTCCTCCGGCAGCAGATGAAGGTGCGGTCCTCGACGCGGGCGACGTCGTTGACGTCGGAGCGGTGCAGCACACAGCCGGGCAGCTTGTCCTGATTGAGGGGAATCAGCTCGCCGGTACCGAACGCTTCCTGCCGGAGCGTATCAGCCTGCTTGTCGCTGCCGTCAATCCATAAAACATGGTCCGGCTTGCACAGGGCGACCGCTTCGTCGACCCAGGTCAGAACAGTCTTGTTCGTTGTCATTACAGTTGCCTCCCAGTCATTTCAGAATCGTTGACTGCCGTCGCAAAGTTGGACGACACTATCCCTATTATAGCCATACCGGAGAAAAATAGCAATGAAATGTAAGAGAATTTCCACTCTTTTCGCTCCGGAGCGGAAACCGGCGCTGCCGGACAGATTTTGGACGGGGAGTCCGGCTTTGAAAGCTGAAGACGGAAAAAGCGCAGACAGCCCTGACGTGGTTTTGCGGGTGTGTCAAATCCGGTCCCCCGCATTGTTCGGCGCGCTTTCCCCCGCAAAAGGACGGGCAAAATCAACCGGCCCGTCTGGCGGCGGACGCTGCCGGAGAACAGGAAGACAGCCGGGATTGAGGATTTTCCTCCATGATCCCGGCTGCTTTTTTGATTTTTCGTCGAAAAGCCGCGGCCTCGGGGCGTCTTTTGTTTTGGTTATTTTCCGTCCGCCTCGTCAAGCGCGGCGGTGGCGCTTTCCACCGTTTCCTCCTGCACGCCGTCCTGCGCCGGGGCGTCCTCCCGCGTCGGCTCAAAGGAGGCGTCGAAGCTCAGCGGCTGTTCCGCGCTGCCGGACAGGCCGGACGAAACGGTATATTCCGCGGCGTCCCGTTCGGATTTGTGCTGGGAGATTTCCTCGTCGATCTCCTCGATCTGCTGGTAGAGCAGGTCGATGTCCCGGCAGTAGTCGAGCATTTCCTCCGGCAGCGATTCACCGGCCTTTGCCTTGCTGTAGCAGTAGCGTCCGATTGCGGCATAGACCCCTTCAATTTGTTTTTCAAGCCCGGCGCGGTCGATGCCGAGTTTCGTGATCTGGACCTGTTCGCCCGCCTTTTTGGCAGTGGTCGATGCGATATTCCCAAGCACCTTGCCGATTTTTTCAAAAGCCATCACGTCATCCTCCTGACAGGGCCGGCCGTCATCCGGCCGGAGCATTGATTTGAATGTAGGTATCATACCACAAATTTTCGCAAAAAGAAACGAAAAAAGATGAACAACCACCCCGGAGGCGCCGTTTCCCGTTTGCCGCCGCTCATTCAATTCCGATCTGCTTCATAAACTTTTCGGTGGAGATGCCGCCCGCCCGGTTGAAGCGCCCGAGGGAAAAGAGCACCTCGGGGTTGTTCCCGATTCGGTTGACCTTCTCCGTGCAGGTAAGGAGGACGGTAAAACCCATTTCGCGCAGAATCGGCACCGATTCGGGGCTGATATGCCCATAAGGATAGGCATAGGTGGTGGGAAGAATACCGCAGTATTCCTCGAGCAGCGACTGTGTGCGGCCGGCATCCTCCACCAGTGCGTTGTAGTAATCGGCGGCGCTCTCTCCGGTTTTTCGCTTTGCCCCCCTGCGCGGAGACTGCCGGTGCATGTCGTAGGAGTGATTGGCGATCTCGACCCGTCCGGAATCCGCCAGCAGGGTAATATCGGCCCAGGTCAGATGGGCGTAGGCCGGATTGGGGTCGGGCTTCTCCGAAAACTTCTCGGAATAGGAGCCAACGACGGCGATGACCGCCTTCATATCGTATTGCTCGAGCAGCGGTAGGACATAGGTGAGATTGTTGAGATAACCGTCGTCAAGGGAAATGATGACAGGTTTTTCCGGCAGCCGGCCGCCGCGGTTGACGATGCCGGCCAGCTCTGCCGGAAGAATGGCGGTATATCCGTGACCGGAGAGATAGGCAAGATCCTCTTCGATCGTATGAGGGCTGACGATGTACTTCCCGGACCTTTTTTCATCCCGAAGCACGCTGTGGTACATGAGGATCGGCAACTCCGTTCCCTGCGAATCGGCGGCGAGCGGGTCCGGCAGCTTTGTCGAGGCGCCGATCAGCAGGGCGGCCAGCAGGAACACCGCCGCGCCGCGTATCCCCAGCACGACGCAGGCGAAGGGATGCGGGCGTCTCATCCCCCGAGCGCCGCCGTCAGCGCCTGACCGAATCCGAGATCGGCTTTCGTAAAGAGGATCAGAATCTCTTCCAGCAGTTCGGCGGGAAGCTGCATCAGTTCATCGCAGAGATTATCGATTAAGCGCCTGCGCTCCCGTTCGCTCAGTTCGCGGAGATGATCCCCCGCTTGTGAAAGCTCTCTGCCTTCGGCAGGCAGAGCCGGAGGCGCCGCCTCGATCCCGTCAATCAGATGGGAGGCGTCGAACCGTTCGGCGTCGAGATCCGGGTGAATCCTCTCCGGCAGCCGGTTGAGGGTCATCAGTCCTATCCGGCGCGGCGGAGCGATCTCCTGCGGCCAGATCAGAGTGGGATCGTAAGGGTCGAACGGGAGAGAGCGGTTCGGCTCCAGAAGCTGAACCGCCAGCTCATACTGCGGCAATTCGCCCCGCGTGACAGCGGTGACAAAGTCCCGGGCCACCGCGTCGGGATCGTAACCGCAGAGCTCCTCGGACTCAAAGCGGGTGAGGGTCTGGGGCCGTTGGCGGGAAAGCCAGCAGCAGCGCGCGAGGCGTGTTTCACCGCGTGAGTTGGTCCAGACTGCCGGAGAGCAGAATCCGTCGATTGCGCGGTAGCTGCCAATGGTGCCAAGATCGGAATAAAGCCAGACGGCGGCGTTGAGTGCCACCGGATTTTCTGCGACATACTCCCAGAAGCGCGAGCGGCTTCGCAGTCCGGTGGCCGGATCGGCGCGGGTTGTGGCGCAGCAGGCCAGCACTGCTTGCTGTTCACATCCGACCGTTACCGGCAGATGCTGTCCAAGCAGGTCGTACTCCCCTTTTTTGCAGAAAAATTTGACCGAAAAGCTCCTGCGGCAGCGGGAGGCGTCGGCGCCTCCATCCGGCAGATCGGCGGCAAAACGGGCGAGAACCTCCACCGATTCTCCCGGATTTTGCAGGAAGGCGGCTTTTGTGAGGTGGCCGAGCTTTTCATAGGGCCGGAAGGTTCCATAGGCGCCGATGCATTTTTCGTATTCGGTGTGACCGCAGCAAAGTCCCCGATGCTCCGGACTGCAAGCCGAAAGAATGGGGGGAACTTCGCAGGGCTCGGCAGGCAGCGCGGGGGTCGGCAGGGGAAGCGGACCCTCTCCGGGTTCGGCGGGAGTTTCCTCGCAGGGCTCGGCAGGCAGCGCGGGGGTCGGCAGCGGGAGCGGACCCTCTCCGGGCTCGGCGGGAGTTTCTTCGCAGGGGCAGTGATGAAGCCCCTCCGTTTCTTCTGGCAGCTGGCTGCGGTACCGGCTTGGCGCATTGTTTGCGATATCCTCGGGGTCACCGCATCCGGCGCACCGGGGGCGAAGAGCCCTTGCATCCGTAATGTTGGCAAGGCTCTCCGCAAGGGTGCTGCGCATCTGTTCGGATGTTTTTTTCGTCATCTCGGGTGTTTCCGGCGGAGCGGCCTCCATGGCGGAACCGGTGAGAAGAAGCTCCTCTGTTTCTTCCGCTTTTGCCTCAGCGACGATTTCCGGACCGCTGACGGCCGCCGCTGCGGCGAAGATTCCCGCGGTAAGATCGGCGGCCACCGAGGCGGCAAACCCTGCGATCATGGCGGAAGAGGATGCGGGTTCGATCACCGCAGCGGGTGCAGGCTCCGGCGCGGGTGCGGGCTCGATCACCGCAGCGGGTGCAGGCTCGATCATCGCAGCGGGAATAGGGTCCGGAATGACCGCGGCGGATGGCTTCGGCAGAGCAGAAGATTCCGCTTCCGGCGCGGGCTTTGGGTTGGATGGCTCGGGAGAGAGGCTTCTGGTTTCGGTGACTGACCGCAGGTTTTGTGCGAGGGTCGGCCTTCCGGGCGGGGTTGCCCGCTGATAGCTGAGCAGTTCGGCGCGGTAGCGCGCCATCAGCTGTTCCATCGTCGCATGGTCAAAGGTGCTCGGGTTGTTTGATCGTTGCAACGCGATTCCTCCTTATTCTTCGTGTTCTCACAGGATCATTCACATAGAGTATATGCCCGAATGCATGGCGAATAGTATCAAAACAAAGCGCAGAAGACCTGACAGCGACTGCAAAAGGGCCAGAGAGCCCCTGTGTCCCGGCCTGCCGCCAGAGAAAGGCCATGATCAAAATGCAGGATTCCGTTTTGCAGAGCGTCGTCTTTTCATATTGAGTCCCGGCGCAAAAAAGGGTATACTGGAAAAAACGACATTAATCGCAAAGGAGAGCGTTATGGAAAACCAATGGACCGAGCTGACCTGCCGCGTCGCCGTCGGAGACCTCGATGAGATGGCTGCCATTGCCCAGATGGTGGTGGGAGCGGGACTTTATATCGAGGACTACTCCGATCTTGAGGAAAAAACGCTGGAGATTGCCCACATCGATCTCATCGATGAGGAGCTGGTGGCGAAGGACCGCGCTCACGCGCTGATTCACCTCTACCTGCCGCCTGAGATGAGTCCTGCCGAGCCGATATCCTATATCGGGCGGCGCTGCGAGGAATGCGGCATCCCGGTGGAGATTTCGACCGAGGGAGTCCGGGAAGAGGACTGGTCAACCGCGTGGAAGCGGTATTACCATCCGATCGAGCTTTCCGGCCGACTGGCCATCTGCCCTTCCTGGGAGGAGTATCATCCCCGGGAGGGACAGAAGATCATCCGCCTTGATCCCGGTATGGCTTTCGGCACCGGAACCCATGAGACGACCCGCCTCTGCCTGAAGCTGCTGGAGCGTTCGCTGCGTCCCGGCATGAGCATGCTTGATGTCGGCACCGGCAGCGGGATTCTTGCCATCTGCGCCAGGCTGCTGGGCAGCGCACGCACCGTCGGGGTGGATATCGACGAGGTTGCGGTCCGTGTGGCGAGGGAGAACGCCGCCCTCAACGGCTGCGGTGAAATCGAGCTGATCTGCGGGGATCTCGCGGCCGACGTGACAGGTTCCTTCGACCTTATCTGCGCGAATATCGTGGCGGACGCGATTCTGCGCCTTTCGAAGGATCTGCCCGCCCTGATGCATGAAAACAGCGTCTGTGTCGTCTCAGGCATCATCGACACCCGTTGCGGAGAGGTGGAGGCGGGGCTGCGTGCCGCCGGGCTGGAACCGTTTGAAACCGAGCTGCAGAACGGGTGGGCGGCAATCGCCTGCCGAAAGGCGGGATAGACGATGCCCAGATTTTTTGTGGAGGCTCTCTCCGATACGGTGGTGATGACCGGCGAGGATGCGCGGCATATCTCCCGATCACTGCGAATGCGGGTGGGTGAATCTCTTACTCTTTGTGACGGGCGGGGAAACGAGGCTGAAGGAACGATCGTTTCTTTTTCCGCCGATGCGGTTTCGGTGCGTTTGAGAGAGTTTTATCCCAGCGAAAGCGAACCGAAAACCGAGGTGAGCCTCTATCTTGCAGTCTCAAAGGGGGACAAGCTCGAGCTGGTGGTACAGAAGGCGGTGGAGATCGGCGCCGCGGAAATTGTGCTACTGCTGACATCGCGCTGCATCTCCCGTCCCAAAGGTCCCGATGCGGAAAAGAAGGTCGCACGGCTGCAAAAGATTGCCCTTGAAGCGGCCAAGCAGTCGGGGCGCGGCAGGGTACCTGCGGTGCGCGGTATTCTTTCCTTTTCGCAGGCGCTCGACGAAATGGAACAATTTCCCGCTTCCTTCACACTGTATGAAGGGGAGTGCCCGCCGCTGCGGGCACAGCTTCCCGGTGCTCCCTGCAAGACCGCGCTGCTGATCGGCAGCGAGGGCGGCTTCTCCCCCGATGAGATTGCCGTAGCGCGCGCCCACTCTGTGTGTCCGGCGTCGCTGGGTCCGCGGATTCTGCGCTGTGAAACCGCGCCGCTCGCGGCTTTGTCGGCTCTGCTTTTTGCCATGGGTGATCTTGACTGACCCGTTTTTGGTCGGGGCGCACTCAAACGGAGGCTCTTCCGATTGGCGCCGGCGCTGCTTCGAAGCGGCTGTGCAAAATCTGCCAGTGCTTTTCCGGACGGAATTGGGCAGACTGTTGGTACAAGCGGGATATTCCGCCAACCTTTCGGTAATTTGGAGGCTTTCGAATGATGTTTAATCGAACCGCAATTTTGCTTCTCTGCACGGCCCTCGCGGCGGGGTCGGTGATTCCCGGCTGCTCTGCCTGCTCGCGGAATCTTGACGGCGCTTCCTCAATTTCTTACGCGCAGGTGGGAGATCCGGACGACTATGTTCCTGACCTTCCGAGCAGCAGTCTGCCCGACGGCTGGGAGGAAAGCTCCGCGCCGGAGCCGGAATCCGAGCCTGCCCTTGATCTTCCGGCTCTGGCAATGAGCGCCGACTTCCTTGCGATCGGCAAGCTCTCGAACGAGCCGGTGAAATGGGGCCCCGGCACCATTCAGGACGACCTGGGCCGTTCGACCGCCTGCACCGGCCTGCAGGATCGGTTTGGCAAGTATAACGCCTGCTTTATCGGCGCCGAGAACGAAAAGACCATAGCCCTGACCTTTGATCAGGGCTATGAGAACGGCTATACCACTCCGATTCTGGACACTCTCAAAGAGAAGGGGGTGCGGGCGGTCTTTTTTCTCACCGGACATTATGTCCGCAGCCAGCCCGAGCTGGTACAGCGGATGATCGACGAGGGACATATCCTCGGAAACCACTCGGACAGCCACAAGGTTTACTGCAAAGACCTCTCGATCGAGGATTCCGCCGCCGACGCGATTTGGATGCAGAACTACCTGCGGGAAAACTTCGGCTATGAAATGCGGCTTTTCCGCTTCCCGGAGGGGGAATTTTCCGAGCAATCGCTGGCTCTGATGCAGCAGATGGGCTACAAGAGCCTGTTCTGGAGCTTTGCCTACAACGATTGGGACCCGAACAACCAGCCTGATCCCGCGGCGGCCCGCGCGCGGATTGAGAAATTTCTGCATCCGGGCGAGATTATGCTGCTGCACTCGGTAAGTGCGACCAATGCTCAGATCCTGCCGGAGGTGATCGATCTGATCCGCGAAAAGGGCTATACCATCGGGCCGCATTCCGACTGGGCGGTGTGATCCGGACGGGGTGTTCAAGCGGCCCGGCGGAGCATTTTTGTCATGCCCGCATAAGCCGGGAAGCCGGGCGCGCCGCTCAGGCGGCATTCTTTTTATCTTATTTGTGCATATTGGAGCCGTTTCCTCACAATAACAGGGGCAGCCTCATTTTTGAGGCTGCCCCTGCAAACTGGAATTTGTGCTATTGAAGTCCCATAATAAAGAGTACCAATGCCATCACCGTCAGAACAGTCCAGCCGATATATCTTCCTGCAATTTCCCAATCGGATGGCTCTGCATGGTCTACATTGCGAATCTGCAATGCCAGATTCCAACGGAACAGCTCATCTGCAAACAAAATAGAAAGTGCATTGAGAACGCAAATGAACACAGCTCCAAACCATGCAAGCCATTCGCCCTTATGTGTCAGTTCGGGATCACTCATCAGTTCAAATATGGCAGATGCGGATGGCTTTACGGGATCGATTACATCCCCGTTTTCATCTCTCACGATTCCATCGCCGGTTACATAGGAAAATCCAAAGTTATCTAAGGTTCCGTCCTCATTGTACAGCCAATAGGAATCCCCAGCTTCCAAAACGCCCCCCCGAAACAGAATATCCTCTCCTTGACGAAGCTCCACACCAGTCATATATTCTGCCATTTCTTCGTCCTTTGGAATAGCTGTAGAGTCTTCTTTTGCCGTATAAGGGCCATAGATTTTATCGCCATGCTGAAATACAACGGTCTTATCCTCCGACACCGTAAAATGTGCCTGCTGCCCTTGGATTTTACCGGAATACACCGTACTGCCATTTTCTTGACTCGGGACAAGAATTATATCCTTATATTCAAATCCAACTCGTGAGGTTGTCATGGGGTAAACCACCGCAAATACCAGTGTCACAGCAATCATAAATATCAGGACACCTTTTTGATAGCGGTTCAAACTTTTAATTCTTTCCGTAGTCTTACCCCCATCCCAATTCCAGTTTATCATTCTTTCATGCTTGCATGTATTTTATCATACAGTCAAACCATTTTCAATGTTTGGTCAAAACGCTGGAGATTTCAAGCGTGCGCAAATAGAGCAAAAGGGTTTAGAGGGCCCTGCTCTTGACGGGACGGGGCTTTTCTGCTATTTTGGTGATATTCTCAAAGGATAGGGGCTGTAACATGCGTCAATAACCTGCTGCTTTCCATTTGGAAGAACCGCGTGAGCACAGCGGCGGACTGCCGCTTTGTTTTGCTGCGCGCGGGGCAGGAAAGAGACGACTTGCTGCGGCCTTTTTTCGCGGCTTTTTGCCGCGCGCCGCCCTGGGCGGAGAAAAACGGAAGCGGAGAGGCTCTCTTTCCGCTGCCGTTTTTATTTGTCTGCCCAATGACGCCTGCTGCAAAGCGGGCCGGGACGCGGAGGTCATTTTATGTCACAAATCCGAGTCAGCAACCTTTCCTTCTGCCATGCGGGGAGCTTCGATCCGGTGTTTCGGGAGGTATCCTTTGTCATCGACACCGATTGGAGGCTCGGCTTTATCGGCCGAAACGGACGGGGAAAAACCACCTTTCTGCAGCTCTTGATGGGAAGATATCCCTACAGCGGCAGCATCGAGGCGCCGGTTTCGTTTTCGTCCTTCCCGTTTGAGGCGGAGGATCCCGGCGCTCCCGCACGGACGGTGCTGCGGGAGAGCGTCGCTCCCTACCGCCGGTGGGAGCTTGCCATGGAATCCCTGCTGAACGCCGGGGACGAAGATTCCCTGCGAGAATATGGGGAGCTGCTGGAGCGGTATCAGGCGGCCGGCGGATACACCGTTGATGCGTCGATTGAGCGGGAAACTGGACTGATGGGGCTTTCTCCGGAGCTGCTCGACCGGCCATTTGACACCCTGAGCTATGGTGAGCGGACCCGCCTGCAGCTTTGCTCCCTCTTTCTCAGGCCCAACGGCTTTGCCCTGATCGACGAGCCGACCAATCACCTCGATGCGGCGGGCCGGGAGCGGGTGGCCGGTTACCTTGCCGCGAAGCAGGGATTCCTGCTGGTCTCCCACGACCGGGATCTGCTCGACCGGACGGTTGACCATATTCTTTCGATTAACCGGGCGGACATCGAGGTGCAGCAGGGAAACTATTCGAGCTGGCAGGAAAACCGCGACCGCCGGGACAGCTATGAGCGGACCGAAAATGAGCGGCTGAAAAAGGATATCGCCCGGCTTCGGTCCGCCGCGCGTCAGAAAGCGGACTGGTCGCAGGTGCTGGAGCGCACTAAAATCGGACATAAGCCGGACGGGCAGCTTGCGCCCGACCGAGGATTTGTGGGGCACCGGGCGGCCAAGGCGATGAAGCGGGCGAAATCGATTGAAAAACGGCAGGAGAAGGCGCTTGCCCAAAAGGAAGGCCTTCTGAAAAATATCGAGAAGGCCGACGAGCTTCGAATCACCCCTCTGCCATGGCGCGGAAGGCTTCTGGCGGAGGCCCGGGAGCTTTCAATCAGCTATGGAAAGCCGCTCTTCGAGGGACTCAGCTTTTTCCTGGAGGAGGGAGACCGCGCCGCGCTGACCGGCCCGAACGGCTGCGGCAAGTCGAGTATCCTGCGGCTGCTGGTGGGCGAGGAGGTCCCGCACACCGGAATGCTTTCCAGAGGTAGGGGCCTGATCGTTTCCTATGTCCCGCAGGATGCTTCCTTCCTTTCGGGAACGGTGCAGGACTATGCCCTGCGGGAGGGGATTGACCGGAGCCTTTTCTTTACCATCCTGCGCAAGTTCGATTTCCCCCGGAGCCAGTTTGAGAAGGATATGGCGGGTTACAGCGGCGGGCAGAAAAAGAAGGTGCTGCTCGCCCGCAGCCTCTGCGAACGGGCGCATCTCTACATCTGGGATGAGCCGCTCAACTTTATTGATCTGCTCTCGCGGGTGCAGATCGAACGGCTTCTCGGTACGGCTTCTCCGGCCATGCTCTTTGTGGAGCACGACCGGAGGTTTGTCGAACAGACTGCCAATAAAGTCATCGCGCTGCGAACACAGCCGCCGGCTGAAACGGGAAAGGATCCATTGCCGGCAAACGGCTGAAGACGCACTGAATTTATCCCGCCTGAATCATTTGCCTGACAGCCCGTAACGGGGTGCGACTGCTTTGGCAGCATCCCTCTGCTTTCTGACGGGCGGCTGTCAGCATCCCGCTTCACCCGGTGCTTGCAGCAGGAGCTTTTCCGGGACGTTTCCGCCGGCAAAGCCGTCGGCTTTCTTGCACAAAAAGCGGCCCGCCGTCCGGCGGGCCGCTTGAAGCAGGAAGCTGCCGCTTCACTTTTAAATTTCCACAACCTTGGCGTCATCCGGTTCAAAGAGGCCGAGGCGCTTGGCGACGTTGAGGTACACCTGCGGATCGCCCGAGGTGCAGACGGTAAAGGTCCCGCGCTTCTTGGGAGAGAATGCGTCCTGTTCTGCGAGATAGCGCTGCACTGCCTTCGCCTGCTCAAGAGCGGGGTTGATGAAGGTAATCTCGGGGTAGCATTTTTTGAAATTTTCCTCGACAATCGGGTAATGGGTGCAGCCGAGGATGATATGGCTCACCCTGCGGCGGGCCAGAATTTTGTCAACCTGAGTGGTGATTTCGGCGTTGATCTCCTCCTCGTTGAAGTCGCCGCGGTCAACCAGCCCGGCCAGCAGCGGACTGCCCTGTGCAAAGACCTCGATCGAGGGATCGTGGGCGTGAATCAGCTTTTCGTAAGCGCCGCTTCTGGCGGTAAACTCGGTGGCGATCAGGCCGACTTCGCGCAGGCCGTCGCGGGCGATTGCATCGGCGGCGGGCGAAACGATGCCGATGATACGATAGTCAAAGCATGGGATCAGCCGGTCAACCAGGGTGGAGATGGTGTTGCAGGCGATCGCGGTTGTCTTGGCGCCTTGATCTCCCAGAAATTGCAGCATGTTTTTGCTCAGCTGGGTAATCTGCTCGGTCGTGCGGTTCCCGTAGGGGCAGTTGGCACTGTCGCCGAAATAGATGATGTCCTCGCCGGGGAGAAGACGCTGCAGCTCGCGCACGACGGTCAGGCCGCCGATGCCCGAATCCATTACGCCGATCGGACGATTGTTCATGGCCATCGGAAAAACCTTCCTTTCACTCTTTGTTGGGTTGAAAAAGCAGTCGCGCTCTTTCTAATCCATATCATAGGACGTTTGACTGGAAAAAGCAAGGGGAAAAAGGCCTGCCGGATGATACGGGGCTAAGCGGCCAAGCCTGGGAAAATCAGCGACGCCTGCGGCCGTAACGGCGGCGGTTCCGGTTGCGCACGATCATCAGGGCAATATAGAGGATCATCAGGACCGCGAGGAAAATGACGATGAATTTAAACCAGTAGGTGCGGGTCAGCCCGATCACCCGGTCGAGAAGCAGCAGCGCGCGGGAAGCCTCCGCCTGTTCCGCGCTGACCACCCCGACCACGCCGACCTTTTCTCCGGCGAGCACCAGCCGGACCTCACCGATCAGCTGGCCTTTTTCCACGGGGGCCTGCACATATTCCGGAAGGACAAGCTCATACTGGATGCTCGAGGCCTCAATGGCGTCGGGAATCAGAGCGGTAAAATTATCGGCGCTCATAATTCTCAAAAAATCCTTGCCCCAGGCAAGCCGGAGCGGTACTTCCCCGAAGCTCTTGCCCTTTTCGAGCAGCGTTTTGACCCGGAAGGTGGAGAAAGCCCAGTTGTAAAGACGGTTTGTTTCGTCAAACGCCGAGAAGGCGTCGTTGTCGCTCTGGGTGTCGGCGCCGCGGCTCGCCATCAGGACGGCGAGATAGCTGTAGCCGTTTCTTCTGGCCAGAGTGACCGCATAAGAACCCAGCGTGTGATGATAACCGGTTTTGATTCCGCTCACCGCGCTGTTGTAGTAAGGAGAGCTGCTCACCATCAGCCGGTTGGTGGTGTTCCAGTTGAGGTGTTCGTTGATGTTGGTCGGCCCGCCGTCGTAGGTGGTGGCGGTCATCAGTGCCTCAAAGCCCGGCAGGCTCAGGGCGTGCCGCGCGAGAAGAGCCATATCCCGGGCGGTGGTGTGGGATTCGGGATCGGGAAGCCCATGGGGAGAGGTGAATTTTGTGCCGGACATCCCCAGCTCCTGCGCCCTTTCATTCATCATTTCGACGAAGTAGGGCACCGAGCCGTCTCCGACGTAGTCGGCGATCATCATCGCAGCCTCGTTGGCGTCGCGGATCATCACAGCATACATCAGCTTTTGGATGGAAATTTCCTCATCCTTGTAAAGCCCCGCAAGCCGGATTCCGCCGAGCGAAACATTTTGGCGGTACATCTCATCCTGGATGTATCCGCGCATGGTCGCCATGGCGTTTTCCGGATTTTCAACCTTCTCGAGGGCAAGCACCACCGTCATCAGCTGTGCAAGGGAAGAAGGCTCGATCGGTTTGTCGGCATTCTGCTCGCAGATGACCATATCGCTGTCGAGGTTGATCAGATAGACCGACTCGGCGGCAAGATCAAAATTCGGGGTGTAGGCTGCCGCAAGGCAGCTCCCCCCGATTGTTGAGGTGCAAAAAACCAGCACAAACAGAAAAAGGAAAAATTTTTTCATGAAAATCTCCTCGGAATGTGGTATGATAAAACAGATACTTTTATTATAACAAAGAAACTGCTTTTTTCAAACTGTTCCGGCAGATTTTCGTCTGCGCGACGAATTTTGCATGATTACGACACAAAAGGAGAGACGGCCGATGATCTATGTCACGGGCGACACCCACGGCGATGAGACGCGCTTCAAGCAGTTTAAAAAACTTTTTCCCAAGCGGCGGGACCACCTGCTGGTCTGCGGGGATTTCGGCTTTGTCTGGGACGGCTCGGAGAAGGAAAAGAAGCGCCTTGCCCGTTTGGAACACCTTGACTGCATGATCCTTTTTATCGAGGGGGTTCACGACAACCTCGACCTCCTGGCCGCCTGTCCCGAAGAGGAATACTGCGGCGGCAGGGTCCGCCGGGTGGGAAAGAACATTCTGTGGATGCAGCGTGGGGAGCTTTTCACGATCGACGGGATGAAGATTTTTGCGCTCGGCGGCGGTGAAAGCGAAGATGCCGACGAGCGGGAACCGGGGGTCAACTGGTGGCCGCAGGAGCTTCCCTCCGTTGAGGAGCTGACCGCCGCGCGCGCCGTTTTGGAGCGCGCGGGGGACGAGGTGGATTTCATTATTACCCATCAGCCGCCCGACCTCGAGCTGGGACTGGTAGATCCCCGCCATCAACGAATCAATGCGCTGGGCGCCTTTCTGCGGGTCACTGCCGAGACGGTGCGCTACCGCCACTGGTATTTCGGCAGCGGTCACATCGACCGGACCGTTTCCCCCAAGATGACAGCGGTATTTGAAAAGGTGATCCCCTGCGGGGAAAAATAAAACAGACCATGTGCGGACTGCGGACAGTGTCAGCCCGGCCAAGCGGCGCAGGACAAACCGGCGCCGCAAAAGGTCCATCATGCGAAGGGCGCCGCGAAAAACCGCGGCGCCCTTTTACCGGCCGGGCTTGCGCCCGCCTGAGAGGCACATCTCGATTTCAGTTACCCATTCCCGGCAGAAGCAAAGGCGGCGACGTGCTGCCCATGCCCGCCTGAGGGTCATGTCCCGGTTTGGGTTGATCATTCCCGGTATAAACAGGGAAGGCGGCGATACACTACCAAAAGAGTGGTGAGGACGGCCGGAAATCTGCCGTTTCATCCGGAATTTTGCCGCGGAGGGAGCGTTTGAAATATGAAACAGCAGGTCCTTTATACAGGTGGGGAGATCATTACCCTGGATGCGCCGGCAAGAGCGGTGCTCACCGAGGGGGAGCGGATTCTCGCGGTGGGGAGCGAGGCGGCCCTTCGCCGGATGGCCGGCCCCGATGCGAGGGAATTCCCGCTGAAGGGACAGGTGATGCTGCCTGCATTTCTTGATTCGCACGGACACATCACTGCGTTTGCGGCCACCCTTTCCCTTGCACCTCTGGGCGGTGCGGGCAGCTTTGCAGAGATCGTATTGCTTTTGTCGAAGTCTGCGCGGGAGCATCCTGAACGCGAATGGGTGATCGGCTTCGGCTACGACCACAGCGTGCTGAAGGAGGGCGCTCATCCTGATAAGAAGCTGCTGGACGCGGCGTTTCCGGACCGGCCCGTGCTGATCTCCCATGCTTCCGGCCACATGGGAGCGGCGAATTCAGAGGCGCTGCACAGAATGGGGATTACAAGGGACACGCCCGATCCGGACGGCGGAAAAATCGGACGCGGCGAGGACGGCGACCCAAACGGCTATCTGGAGGAAACGGCTTTCACTCTCTACTCGCAGGCGGCTCCCGCCGCTCAGCC
>Ga0129316_1000238_pt1 | contig 36382 bp, 27 predicted proteins | sample Cm1ome_2_FD_94429 | JGI IMG/M metagenome (GOLD analysis project Ga0129316, IMG submission 94429) | Eastern black-and-white colobus group fecal microbial communities from Wisconsin, USA - Cm1022B metagenome | ecosystem: Host-associated > Mammals > Digestive system > Large intestine > Fecal...
CCATACGAAACCAGAAACTTTTATGACCTGCTGGAACGGCAGGATAAATTAGACAAGGAGGTTCAGAGAATTGTCCGAGGCAAACAAGCTCACAAGAGCCGAAAGAAAGCAGATTGAAGCTGCGATTCAGAATGCCAGACGACAAGACAAAAGACACAAGACCGCGCAGGATTCCATTCCATTTCAGCGGATGTTCCCGGACGGCATCTGCCGGGTAAACGACAGCTATTACACGAAAACGGTGCAGTTTCAGGATATCAACTACCAGCTCAATCAGAACGAGGATAAGACCGCGATCTTTGACGGCTGGTGCGATTTCCTCAACTATTTCGACAGCTCTGTGCATTTTGAGCTGTCTTTCATCAATACCGCCGCCAATAAGGATACCTATTCGGAACGCATCGCCATTCCGCTGAAGGGCGATGAGCATGACAGTATCCGTCAGGAATACACGCAGATGCTGAAAAACCAGCTGGCAAAGGGCAACAACGGCCTGATCAAGACCAAGTATCTGACCTTTGGCATTGAAGCGGAGACGCTGAAAAATGCAAAGCCCCGTCTGGAACGCATTGAGACGGACGTTCTCAATAACTTCAAACGTCTGGGCGTGCAGGCGGAGTCCATGAACGGCAGACGCCGTTTGGAGCTGATGCACGATATTTTCCACATGGACGAGCAGAAGCCGTTCAAGTTTGAATGGAGCTGGCTGCCCATCACAGGGCTTTCGGCAAAGGATTTTATTGCGCCCAGCTCCTTCTCCTTCCGCAACGGCAAGACCTTTACCATGGGTAAAAAAATCGGTCAGGTCAGCTTCTTGCAGATTTTGGCCCCGGAACTCAATGACCGTATGCTGGCGGACTTTCTGGATATGCAGAGCAGCCTGATCGTTACGATGCACGTTCAGTCCGTGGATCAGGTCAAGGCGATCAAGACCATCAAGCGCAAGATCACCGATTTGCAGAAAATGACCATCGAGGAGCAGAAAAAGGCGGTTCGTTCCGGATATGATATGGAAATCATTCCGTCCGACCTTGCGACCTACGGCAATGAAGCAAAGAAGCTCTTGCAGGATTTGCAGTCCCGCAATGAGCGTATGTTCCTGCTGACTTTCCTGATTCTGAATGTGGCGGACACCAAAGCGCAGCTGGATAACAACGTGTTCCAGGCCGGCTCCATCGCCCAGAAATACAACTGCCAGCTGACAACGCTGGACTTCCGTCAGGAAGAAGGGCTGATGAGCAGCCTGCCGCTGGGTCTGAACCAGATCGAGATTCAGCGCGGCATGACCACATCCAGCGTGGCGATTTTCGTACCGTTTACCACGCAGGAGCTGTTCCAGAATGGAAAAAGTGCGCTGTACTGTGGCATCAACGCCCTGTCCAACAACCTGATTATGGTGGACAGAAAACTCCTGAAGAACCCCAACGGTCTGATCCTCGGTACGCCCGGCTCCGGCAAGAGTTTTGCGGCGAAGCGTGAGATTGCCAATGTGTTCTTCGTCACCGATGATGACATCATCATCTGCGATCCGGAATCAGAATACGGCACACTGGTGGAACGCCTGGGCGGACAGGTCATTAAAATCTCCCCGACCTCCAGCGACTACATCAACCCGATGGATCTGAACCTGAATTACAGCGATGATGAAAACCCGCTTTCTCTGAAATCGGACTTCATCCTCTCCCTGTGTGAGCTGATCGTCGGCGGAAAGGAAGGCTTGCAGCCGGTGGAAAAGACCATCATTGACCGCTGCGTCCGCATGGTGTACCGCAGGTATCTGGAAAATCCGGTTCCGGAGAACATGCCGGTGCTGGAGGATTTGTACAACGCCCTTCTGACGCAGGAGGAAAAGGAAGCGCAGTACATTGCCACGGCATTGGAAATCTATGTTACCGGTTCTCTGAATGTGTTCAATCACCGCACCAGCATCAACATCGAAAACCGCATCGTTTCCTTTGATATCAAGGAGCTGGGCAAGCAGCTGAAGAAAATCGGTATGCTGATCGTGCAGGACGCTGTGTGGAACCGCGTGACCATCAACCGTGAAGCCCATAAGTCCACCCGTTATTACATTGACGAGATGCACCTGCTTCTCCGCGAGGAACAGACGGCGGCATACACGGTGGAAATCTGGAAGCGTTTCAGAAAGTGGGGCGGCATCCCGACAGGGATCACCCAGAACGTGAAGGACCTGCTTTCCTCCCGCGAGGTCGAGAATATTTTTGAAAACTCCGACTATGTTTTCATGTTGAATCAGGCTTCGGGAGACCGGCAGATTCTTGCAAAGCAGCTGAATATCTCTCCCCATCAGCTCTCGTATGTCACCCACAGCGGTGAAGGCGAAGGGCTGCTTTTTTATGGAAGCACGATCCTCCCGTTCATTGACCGGTTTCCGAAGGACACCGAGCTGTACAAAATCATTACCACCAAGCCCCAGGAACAGACGGGCTGATGAGAAAGGATCAGATATGGAAAACAAGATACAGATATTTCAAAACGAAGAATTTGGCGAACTGCGCACATTGCGCGTCGACGGCGAACCGTGGTTTGTCGGCAGGGATGTGGCGGCGGCGTTGGGCTATGGCAAGGGAAAATCCCTGAGCAATGCGGTTTCCAGGCATGTGGATGAGGAAGATAAAGGGGTCACTGAAATGATGACCCCTGGCGGAAAGCAGAATCTGATTATCATCAATGAGTCCGGCCTTTACAGTCTCATCCTCTCCAGCAAGCTGGAGGGCGCAAAACGCTTCAAGCGCTGGGTGACTGCCGAGGTGCTGCCGTCCATCCGCAGGTACGGAGCGTATATGACGGACAGCCTGCTGGAACAGGCGGCGAACAATGCCGATGTTGCGGCGCGGGTGGTCAAGGAGCTTTCCGAAGAACGCAGCCGCAATAAAAAGCTCTCCGGTCAGTTAAAGCTCACCGAAGCCCGGCTGTCCGAAGCGCTTCCCAAAGCGGCATACTTTGACGCGCTGGTGAGCAGCCCGGAATGTACCGGTATCCGCCTGACCGCAAAGGAACTTGGCGTTCCTCAGAGTATGTTCACAGCCTATCTCGTCCGAAAGAAGTACGCCTACTACGACCAGAAAGGGATAATGCACCCCTACGCCCTGCCGTACCGGAACGGTCTGTTCGTTGTGCGGGAGTTTGTTGCAGCCAATGGGCATAAGGGGACGCAGATGCTGGTAACGCCTGCCGGCAAACAGCTCTTTCTGGCGGAACGGGCTGAGATCATCGGCTGAATCCCCTATTTTATGAATCGAGGTGATGCACATGGCAAAGCGAGCGCCCCGGCTTCTGTTCACCGACGAGGAACTGGAAACGCCGGAGCTTCAGAAACCCATTAAAAAGGCGGAGAAGGCTCAGAAAAAGCTCACAAAAGCGGAGTCGAAAATCCCTAAAAAGAAGAAAATCCAGAAACAGCGTGTCTATGACCCGAAGGAAAATCAGGTCGTGACACGCCTTGTTTTTGAGGAGAATGAGAAAAAGAGGCCGTCTAAAATGTCCCATGCGGTGCGGGCTTCTCCACTGAATGCCGTCTCCGCGGCGTCGCATCAGAAACTGTCCGCGGATTCCGGTGACAGCGCTTCTTCCTCTGTCTCCCATGAAGTGATCGGAGGTGTGGAAGGAACCCTCCGCACACTGGATACCGCCCACAGGGTGATGAAGGACAGGCCGTATGCCAGGGCATTGAAGGCAGAGCGAGCCGCTGACCGGGCGAATGTGAAAGCGCTGTATAAGGAGGCGGCGCTGAAAAATCCGGAATGGGGTGCAAGTCCGGTCTCCCGGTTCCAGCAGAAACGCGCCATCCGGAAAGCCTATGCCGAAGCAAAAGCCGGAAGGACGGCTGACAACACGGTCAAAGCTTCTGAGGTTGCCGCAAAAGCGATGAAAAAGTCCGGCGAAACGACTTCCAAAGCGGCGCAGTTCGTTGTCCGGCATAAAAGGGGCTTTGTGGTGATCGGAATCTTCGCTCTTATGTTCCTGATGATTTCCACGCTGATCTCCAGCTGTTCCATGATGATGAGTTCCATGTCCTCCTCCGGGGTGATGACCACTTATCCAAGCGAGGATGCGGATATGCTGGCTGCCGAAGCGCAGTATCAGGCGCTGGAACAGGAGCTTCGGGATTATCTGGATCACTACGAAAGCACCCATGACTATGACGAGTACCACTTTGAGCTGGACGAAATCGAGCATGACCCCTATGTGCTGATTTCCATGCTGACAGCCATGAAGGAAGGCGGATGGACGATTGATGAGGTGGGCGGTCTGCTTCAGAGCATTTTTGACCGGCAGTATACCCTGACCGAAAATGTGGAGGTTGAGACCCGATACCGCACGGAGACCCGCACCGGATATGATTATGAGATCGACCCGGATACCGGAGAAATGACCCTCGTGGAATACGAATATGACGTTGAGGTTCCGTATGACTATTATATCTGTACGGTGACGCTGGAGAATTTCAACCTGTCGCATTTGCCGGTCTATCTCATGGATGAAGATCATCTGTCGCTCTACTCCGTTTATATGTCTACGCTGGGCAACCGGCCTGACCTGTTTGGCGATTCGCCCTACGTCAATAAGTATTACGGAGACCAGGAAAGATACGAGATTCCTGCGGAAGCGCTGGCAGATGAAGAGTTTGCCGCCATGATCAAGGAAGCGGAGAAATACCTCGGTTATCCCTATGTCTGGGGCGGAAGCAGCCCTTCCACTTCCTTTGACTGTTCCGGTTTTGTCAGCTGGGTGATCAACCACTGCGGCGTGGGCTGGAACGTGGGCAGACAGACCGCCGAAGGTCTGCGCGGTATCTGTTCGTATGTTTCCCCCGGCAACGCAAAACCGGGCGATCTGATATTCTTTGAGAAAACCTATGATACAAGCGGCGCGTCGCACATCGGCATCTATGTTGGCAACAATATGATGATCCACTGCGGCGACCCCATCCGTTATGTAAGCATTGATACGAGTTACTGGCAGCAGCACTTCCTACAGTTTGGAAGGCTGCCCCGCCCGTAGGAAAGGAGCAGAATGAACCCTAAAATTGAAAAACTGAAAGCGGAACGCAGCAAAAATGCGGAAAAGATCAGCACTTTGCAGGAGCGCAACCGCAAATTAAACGAGCAGATCACCAAGCTGGAGAACACGGATATCGTCGGCATGGTGCGCGAGATCGGCATGACGCCGGAACAGCTGGCGGAACTTTTGAACCGTAAGCAGGCGGCGATGCCGGAAATGGATGCAGAAGAAATGGAGGGATACGGTGATGAAAATTAAGAGGATTCGCATGTATGCGGCGGCTTTTGCCGCCGTTATGGTCATGATGGTGTCCATGGCGGTTCCGGCGCTGGCCTATGACGGGGGCGCGTCGGACAACGCCCAGACGGAGACGCAGGCTGCTGTGCAGGATACGCAGACCACGAAAACCGGCACGGTCACGACCCAGGGTGGCAGGCTGAATATGCGTGACGGCGGCAGCACCAGCTACAACATCATCGGGCAGCTGGCCTGCGGCGATACCGTTAAGGTCATTGGCGAGGAAAACGGCTGGTACAAGGTCGTTGTGACGGAGAAAACAGGCTATGTGTGCGGCAAGTATCTGACCGTCACGGAAGAAAGTACGGACGGAAATCCTGCGGAGACCGTTCCGGCAGAAACAACGCCTGAGACTCCGCCTTCCCCCCTTACCCCTGACGGGAATCTGGAGCTTGTAGACGATGTGAAGCAGGCTTCGGACGGCAAGCAGTTTATCACCGTCCAGTCCAAGAATGACAACACCTTTTACATCGTCATTGACCGGGATAAGGAGAATGACAACGTATACTTTATGAACCTTGTGGATGAGGCCGATTTGATGGCGCTGATGCAGGATGGCGAGGTAACGGTCAAATGCACCTGCAAAAACCGCTGTGAAGCCGGGAACGTAGACACGACCTGCCCGGTTTGCAGGACAAATCTGACGGAATGCACCGGTACGGTGCAGGAAAAGCCTGCGGAGACGACGCAGCCGGAACCGACGGAGGAACCGGAGCCGGACAATGAAAAAGGCAGCTCCGCCCCGATGCTGTTGATCGTGCTCGTGATCGGCCTTGGCGCGGGCGGCGCGGTTTACTTCCTGAAATTCAAAAAGCAGAAGCCGGATGCAAAGGGGCCTGTTGATCTGGATGATTATGATTTCGGGGATGAGGACGAGGACGATACCGAGTACGTCACGGAGGACGAGCTGGAGGATACCGACGATTCGGATGAAGAATAACCCTGCGGAGAAATTCCGCACCAATGATGAGAAAGGCATGGTGACAAAATGAGACTTGTGATTACGGAGAAACCTTCTGTTGCAAAAACCATTTCTGCTGTCCTTGGCGCAACTAAGCGCCAGGACGGCTTTCTGGAAGGGAACGGCTGGCTGATTTCCTGGTGCTTCGGACATCTGGCAGAGCTGGCTTCCGCCGATGTGTATGATGAAGCCTATGGGAAATGGAACCGCGAACAGCTTCCGATCATTCCGGAAAACTGGCAGTACAGCGTGGGGCGCGACAAGAAAAAGCAGCTTGACCTGCTTTCCGGCCTGATGCGCCGGGAAGATGTGACTGAGGTGATCAACGCCTGCGACGCCGGGCGCGAGGGGGAACTGATCTTCCGCACGGTTTACCATCTGGCAGGCTGCAAAAAGCCCATGAAGCGCCTTTGGATTTCCTCGATGGAGGACGCTGCCATCCAGGATGGATTTGAAACGCTTCGGGACGGCAGTGAGTACGACAACCTCTATGCCGCTGCGCTGTGCAGAAGCAAGGCGGACTGGCTGGTGGGTATCAACGCTACCCGGCTGTTTTCAGTGCTGTACCACCGCACCCTGAATGTGGGGCGCGTGGTATCGCCTACGCTGTCCCTGCTGGTACAGAGGGAAGCGGAGATCAGGGCGTTTCAGCCGGAGCCGTTTTATACGGTGAAGCTGGAGACCGGAGACTTTGCGGCGGTCAGCGAGAAGTTTCAGAAAAAGCAGGACGCTGAAGCACTGAAATCTGCCTGCGAGGGTGCAAATGCCGTCGTTCGCAGCGTGGAACAGAAAGAAAAAAGCGAGAAAGCGCCTGCGCTTTACGACCTGACGACCCTTCAGCGCGATGCAAACCGCATCCTCGGCTATACCGCCCAGCAGACGCTGGACTATTTGCAGTCCCTCTACGAAAAGAAGCTCTGCACCTATCCCCGTACCGACAGCCGTTATCTGACGGATGATATGGAACACAGCGTGCAGGCAATCGCCGCCTGTGCAGCCGGTATTCTGGACAGACAGGTTGGAGATGTGTATGCAGCTCAGGTCTGCAACAGTAGAAAAGTGACCGACCACTATGCCGTCATTCCCACGATGGCGGCGGGTGAAACGGAGCTGACTGCGCTGCCTGCCGGGGAGCGCGAAGTGCTGAAGCTGGTTGCCCGTCAGGTGCTGATGGCCGTCAGCGAAGCGTATTCCTATCTGGAGACGGTCGTTTCGGTGGACTGCGGCGGTCAGAGCTTTACCGCAAGGGGAAAAACGGTCCTGAATGCCGGATGGAAAGCCTTTTGGGACGCTGAAAAGAAGGAAGCCCTGCTTCCGGTTCTGACGGAAGGACAGATCTTCGGGAATATTTCCGCTGCCATTGAGGACGGAAAGACGAAGCCGCCCGCACACTTTACCGAGGACACGCTGCTGTCTGCCATGGAACGTGCCGGCGCGAAGGAAATGCCGGATGATGCGGAACGCAAGGGGCTGGGTACGCCCGCTACCCGTGCCGGTATTCTGGAGAAGCTGGTCTCCGCCGGTTTTGTGGAGCGCAGGAAGAACAAAAAGACCGTCCATCTCATTCCCCAGGATGTGGGGATTTCCCTGATTACCGTCCTGCCGGAACAGCTCCAGTCTCCGCTTCTGACCGCAGAGTGGGAAAACCGGCTGAAGGAGATCGAATACGGCACGCTCCAGCCTGAGACGTTTATGGCGGGGATTGGCAGCATGGTTGCGGAACTGGTGCAGGACTATGAAGTGATGGACGGGGCTGAGGTGCTGTTCCCTTCCGGCCGCCCTGTGGTCGGCAAGTGCCCGCGATGCGGAAGTCCTGTGACGGAAAGCAAAACAGGCTTCTTCTGTGAACGCAGGGACTGCCGCTTCGGTCTGTGGAAGGATAACCGCTATCTCTCTGCCAAGCACATCATTCTGACAAGGAAAATGGCGGAAGGACTGCTGAAGGATGGCAAAACCTTTGTCAGCGGCATGTATTCCGAAAAGACCGGAAAGAACTACTCCGCCTACATCGTGCTGACGGACGATGGCCAGAAGTCCAGCTATTCCCTGGCATTTGACCGGGAGGACGGCAGATGAAGCTGAGTCCTGCGGAGCGTGAGACCATTATCCTGTTTTCGGATGCGGACGATACCGCCAGCGTCTACACCTTTGACCGCAGGCTTATCAAAAAGCTGGACGCCCTCTGCCAAAAGTGCCCGGAGAAAGTGCGGGAGGAAAAGAAATCCGGCCATGGCGCAAGAAATTACGTCGTGCCGAAAAACTGTGTTTCCATCCGGGAACCCGTGTCCAAAGCGCGGCGGGAAGCTGCCAGCAGGCGGGCCTTGGAGGGCGGCTATCAGCCGCCGGACAGGAGCAAACAATCTCAATCTGAATAATCAAGCAGAAGAACAGGCGCAGGGCTTCGGCTCTGCGCGCTGTTTTTCGGAAAGGAAGGTCTATGGCTGAAAAGCAAAGCAATAAGGACAGGCTCAAAGAGATCACGGCCAGCATTGAGGACGGGATCAAGGACTTGTTCCAATCGGAAAACTATGCGCAGTATCTTACGACGATGAGCCGGTTCCACCGTTACAGTGTCAATAATCAGGTGCTGATCCATATGCAGAAGCCGGACGCTACGCTGGTAGCCGGTTTTAACAAGTGGAAAAATCAGTTTGGCAGAAACGTCATCAAGGGCGAACATGGTATCAAGATCATTGCGCCTACCCCCTTTAAGAAGAAAATTGAGCAGGAAAAGCTCGACCCGGATACCAAACTCCCCATGCTGGATGAAGATGGGAAGGTCATTACGGAAGAAAAGACGGTTCAGATCCCGATGTACCGCCCGGTAACGGTGTTCGATGTATCCCAGACCGAGGGCAAGCCCCTTCCCCAACTGGCGCATGACCTTGCCGGCAACGTGGCGAACTATGAGGTTTTCATGGAGGCGCTGCGCCGCAGCTCTCCGGTCCCGATCTCCATTGAAGTCATGACCGGAAAAATGGACGGCTATTTTGATCTGGAGCATCAGGATATTGCCATCCGCAGAGGAATGAGCGAGGTGCAGACGGTCTCCGCAACGATCCATGAGATGGCGCACGCCCTCCTGCATAACCGGGAGGAAATGGGTGAAAAGTATCAGCAGATCGAACTGTTTGAAAAGCCTGCCCTGTTCTCCAATGGGCGTATTGACCGGGATAAACTTCCCGAAGGGTTATACGCTTATGACCTGCGCGGTTCGGACGATGATCCAGGGATGCCCGTGACCATTCAGGGGCAGGTAGTGGTCAATCATGCAGCGACGGTCATTACGGCAGAACCGGTTGACCTGACGGAAGTCGGTTTCCGTTATCTTGGCGAAGAAGGGCTGAACTTTACCGGCGGCGAACAGACGGTGAAGGAGTTCCTGCATGAGCAGTATCCGGAAAAAGCGAAGATTTCCCGGAACACCGAGGAAGTGCAGGCGGAAAGCATTTCCTATGCGGTCTGCGCTTATTATGGAATCGCCACCGGTGAGAACAGCTTCGGCTACATTGCCTCCTGGTCGAAGGATAAGTCATTGCCGGAGCTTCGGGAAAGCCTTGAAGTGATCAACAAAACTGCCGGAGGGCTTATCAACGATATTGACCGCCATTACGGGGAAATCCTGAAAGAACGGGAAGCGGAGCTGATCGCATCCGAACCGGCCATGACGATGGAACAGCTTTACACCGTGGACGATATGTACCTGCATGTGCAGCGGACGGATACCGGCGTGGATTACACCCTCTATGACAAAACATCACTGAGGGATATCGACGGCGGACAGCTGGATCTGGATACGGAAACACTGGCGGAAGCGGCGCTGGAAATCTGTGCGTTTCATGAGATCGGAAAGAACGTGCCGCTTCAGGTTACGGATATCGGCATCCTGGATAAGATTCTGGATGTGCAGGACGCTGCCATTGCGATGGAGCCTCCGGTACAGGAAACGGCTGCCCCGGCAGTGGACGTACCGCCTGATCCCGCAATTTCGGTGGAAGCCAGAAATGCCTACGGTTATACCGACGATGGGATGCTCCCTCTGACGAAAGAAAGGGCCATGGAACTGTTTGAACGCGATGTGCCGGTCTATCTGCTCTATGAGGACAATACCGAGGGGATGGCGTTCGATCAGACGGAAATCCTGAACCATGAGGGCATCTTCGGCATTGACCGGGCTGATTGGGAAGCTGTGAAGGAACAGTTCCCCGTAGTCACGGAAAACAGGTGGCAGGAAGCGTTTAAGCAAAGTCCGGCAGACAGCTACTGCATCTACCAGCTGAGACGGGAGGACGAAACGGCGGCGCTTCGCTTTATGAATACCGCTTACCTGCGTGAGCATGGACTGGAACCGTCTTTTGGAAACTATGAAGCGGTCTATTCCGGCCAGCTTCCCGAAAATGGGAACGCGGCTGAAAAGCTGGAAGCCCTTTATGCGCAGTTCAATATCGACCATCCGCAGGATTTTACAGGACACAGCCTGTCCGTCAGCGACATCATTGTGATAAAGCAGAACGGCGTGGTATCCTCTCACTATGTAGACAGTGTGGGTTTTACCGCGATACCGGCGTTCCTGCCGGAAAACTATCTCAAAAATGCAGAGATGGCGATGGAGGACGATTATGGCATGATCGACGGCATCATCAACAACGGACCGAAGGAGCAGCCGGAAAGAAAGGAAAAGGCTCCTGATCTGTCGGCGCTGTTTGTCGAAGCACAGCGCACGATGCAGGAGTCTAATGACCGCACCGATGGCAAAAAGCGCTCCGTGCTGGCAATGCTCCACGCTCCTACGCCGCCAAGAAATGACAAAACAGCGCAGATGAAAAGCGCGGAAAGGGATTTGTTATGATGAATTTTACCAACGACGAGATGAACCTGATGTGCATCTACTCTGCCGGGGGCAGCCGCACCGGCCTGATGGAGAAGCTCACGGAGATGAAAACGTATCTGGAGAGCGATGAAGTCGATCTGCTTGCCCTGACGGAATCGGCTCTTGCGAAGCTGGAAAAGATGACCGATGCGGAATTTGACGCACTGGAATTGATCCCTGACTTTGATGTGTGAGTCCCTATTTAAGATTTTTGCAGTAAACCGCAAAAATCTTTCGTAGGAAGGGTTGTAAAACGCGCCTGAATCGGGTATAATGCTAATGAAGATTTCTGCGGTAAACCGCAAAAATCTTCATTAGTCCAATGGTATGAAGTCAAGTAGGTGATGCAAGAAAAAATCAAGTGAAGCTGCGTAAAAAGTGCCATGTAGACCGCAAAAAGGCAACACAAACCTAAGCCCTGCCCTTCAAATTTTTGAAACAGGGCCTGTTCGTCAGAGCAGCAAGCGGTACGCTCAGCCCTCTGGTGGGATATACAGGCGGTTGTCCTTCAGCAGTCGAAAGACCAACCGAACTAGTTTTCTGGCAGTGAAAGCGAGTGCGCGTTTATGCTGGTACTTGTTGACCTCATAGAATTTAAGGTCATAGTAACGCCGGAACTCGGGGTCGCATCTTCTCACGGAGTTGGCGGCTTCCAGCAAGTAATAGCGGAGATAACGGTTGCCGGATTTAATCATTCGGGAATGCTCCGCCTCAAAGTCACCAGACTGGTTTCTGTTCCAGACAAGGCCAGCGTATTTGGCAACAGAAGCCTGAGAATCGAAGCGGTGGATGTCACCAATTTCAGCAATGATACCAGCGGAATAGACTTTGCCAATGCCCGGAATGGAAGTCAAGGTGTTCGGGATGATTTCAAACTGGTGTTCAATAGCCTTGTCCAAAACCTTGGCCTGCTTTTCCAAGGCCCGCATAGAAGCGATGGATACGGCCATAGCCTGGTTCACGGAATTGTTTACGGTAATCGGCAATCGGTAGGAGTCTCTGGCCGCAACGCGGATAGCCTTTGCCTTGGCTGCGGGATCTGCAAAGTTCCTGCCTTTTTCATCAATGAAGGCAGTCAATTCGACCAAGTCAGCGTTTGCCAGGTCATCTACGGTTTCAAAGCGTTCCATGAGTGCAATGGTGGTGGCGCTGGTGTTCTGAATGCTCTTGTCCTGAGCCATGCCGGAACATTTGAGGAACAGATAATTGGCAAACCGCTGCTTTTCACGGGTCAGGTTCTGAATCACATCAAATCTGGCTCTGGTAAGAGTTTGCAGGGCTTTGTAGCGGTAATCGTCCATGTAGACCTCCCTATTGATCCTGCCGAAACGGAGATGGTCGGCAATCACAAAGGCATCTACCCAGTCATTCTTCGGCAGGTCAGGATATGCTTCCTTGAACTTCCGAACCTGCTTTGGATTCAGGATGTGGATCTTCCGCTGGAATTGGCCAAGACTGCCGTTCTCCCGGAGAGCGTAGACAAGGCTGTCTCCGTAGATGGAAGTGGCCTCCAGACCAATCACCACATCGCTGAGTTGCATGGAATGCAGTGCCGACACAATTCTATCTGATAATAGTTTAGTACCGCCGAGATTGTTCTGCACGGAAAAACTGGAGTGCTTACTGCCGTCCGGCTTCATTAAGTAGGCCACATTGCTCTTGCTGCTCACATCAATGCCAACGAATAGTGGATTCACAATTTTCACCTCCCCACATGGAAGATTTCAGGCCAGCAGGCTTTGAGATACCCATGATAACCGGAGCATCCGCAACCTCGCGTATCAGAATCATTCCGGAGCAGGCCAATGCGATATCCCTTACTGCTGAAAGGGCGGTCTTGCTTCCGGCAAACAGCCAATGAGTTTGCAGCTAACTTCCGGCTCAGGGGAACAGACTATCAATGAAGCAGCCTTGCGGCTCAACCGGAGGTGCAAGAACTTGACCCTGCTGTCCTACAGCTATTGTATCACGGGCATCTCAGAGCCTGCTGATACCTGAAATATTAACCTTGAAACTTATTATACGAGGAGGTGCTATGTATGGATATTAAAAGAGACCATTACCTGAATACGCTCATCAGCAAGAAGCATAACGGACTGATTAAGGTCGTGACCGGTATGCGCAGATGCGGAAAATCCTATCTGCTGTTCAATCTCTTCAAGGAGCATCTGCTGTCTGAGGGAGTTGATGAAACACACATTATCGAGATTGCCTTTGACGCTTTTGAAAATAAGCAGTTCCGAGACCCGAATGTGCTTTATCCACATCTGAAAGAGCAGATCAAAGACAGCGATATGTATTATGTGCTGCTTGACGAGGTGCAGCTGCTGGGAGAATTTGAATCCGTGCTGAACAGCTTGACCCGCATGAAGAATGTGGATGTGTATGTCACCGGAAGCAACGCCCGCTTCCTCTCCAAAGATGTGATTACGGAGTTCAGGGGGCGCGGCGATGAAGTGCATATGTACCCGCTTAGCTTTGCCGAGTTCATGTCCGTTTATCCAGGCACGAAGCAGGATGGCTGGAACGAGTATATGCTGTACGGCGGTCTGCCGCTGGTGCTGAGCTTTACAACGCCCGATCAGAAAATCGCATTCCTGAAATCTCTCTTTGAGGAAACCTATATTTCCGATATTGTTGGGCGGCACAACATCCGCAATAAGGCTGAGCTGGAAGATTTGTTGAACATCCTCTCTTCTGCCATCGGGTCCCTGACCAATCCGGAAAAGCTGTCGGCAACCTTCAAAACGGTCAAGAAAAAGAAAATCACCAATACGACCATCAAGCGGTATATTGACTATCTCTGTGATTCCTTCCTGATCGACAGCGCCATCCGTTACGATGTGAAAGGGAAAAAATACATTGATACGCCTGTGAAATATTACTTCACGGATATGGGACTCCGGAATGCCCGGTTAAACTTCCGGCAGCTGGAAGAAACCCACAGCATGGAAAATATCATTTTCAATGAGCTGAAAATCCGCGGCTTCAATGTGGATGTCGGTGTAATCGTGCAGTATGACACGAATGACAAGGGAAACAGTGTCCGCAAGCAGCTGGAAATTGATTTTGTGTGCAATAAAGGCTCAAAGCGGTACTATATCCAATCTGCCTATGCGATTCCCGATCAGGCAAAGATGGAGCAGGAACAGCGGTCGCTGATGCTGACCGGCGATTTCTTCAAGCGGATCATCATCACCAAAGATACGCCTGCCCCGTATTACAATGAGTCCGGTGTGCTGATTATGAGCGTCTATGATTTCCTGCTGAATGAAAACAGTCTGGAGAACTGAGACAATGGGGAAAAACAACAAGGTCTGCCCCAACTGCGGGCGGAAAATGAAACAGCAGTTCATCGGCTTGCAGCACTGCAAATGCGGGGTGAGCTGGAAAAGAGATATTGGCTTTTTTGAACGGACGCCGGATATGGTGTTCGGACTCAGGCACAACGCGCCGGGGAAAAAGCCGAGCCGGATAATCGAAATCAGGCGAAAAAACTGAATATGTTTGAAGTCAGGAGCGTCCATGTTATGTGGGCGCTCTTTTCTGTTTGAAAGGAGACGTGATCTATGGCAAGCAAATTGCAGGAATACCGTCGGATGTCGGAGGAAGCACAGCGCCAGCTGACGGGAAGTCTGGAACGCTGGCAGTCATTCCTTACGACCGCATCCAGACTGTATAAATACCCCTATCATGAGCAGGTGATGATCCATGCCCAGAGACCGGACGCTACCGCCTGCGCCGAATACGACGTGTGGAACAACACGATGGGGCGTTATGTGCGCCGCGGTTCCAAAGGCATCGCCCTCATCGACACCAGAGGAGACCGGGACAGGCTCCGCTATGTGTTCGACGTTTCGGATACCGGTGCAAGGGAAAACGCACGAAATGTAAATCTCTGGCGGCTTCAGGATGCGCATTTCCCAGCTGTGTCCCATATGCTGGAGACCGGCTATGGCATTCCGGCAAATGCTGATCTCGGCACACAGCTGGAAGCCGTTGCCGTACAGCTGGTCAGGGAATACTGGGAGGAAAACAAGCGGGACGTTCTCGACATCCTTGAGGATTCCTTCCTGGAGGAGTATGATGAGTTCAACGTCGGAGTAGCGTTTCGGAACGCCGCAGAGGTCAGCATCGGTTATTCGCTGATGAGCCGGTGCGGTCTTGACCCGAACGACTACTTTGAACATGAAGATTTTATGAGCGTCTTTGATTTCAATACGCCGGATACGGCGGCTGCACTGGGTACGGCTGTGAGCAACATCAATCAGCAGGTGCTGCGGGAAATCGGGGCGACCATCCGAAATTACGAGCGCGAGAAAATCGCAGAAAGGAGCGTCACACATGGAGATGACCTACACGAAAGCCGGGGATTACCTGATTCCGGACATCAGACTGAGCAAACAGGAGGAGAAGCCCATCGGAAAGTACGGGCAGATGCGGAAAGCGTATCTGAAGGAGCACCGTCCCATTCTCTGGAACAGGCTGATCCTGAAAGAGGAGCTGTTCCCCCATCTTCGGGAGATCGACGAGACGGCGCACCGGAGACTGGACGAGATGATGCCGCAGATGGCGGCGCAGGCCGGAGTGACCGAGGAATTGAAACGGAAAGACCCGCTGAAATGGGCGGGCATGATGAACAGCCTGAAAGCACAGGCAGAGGAGATCATCCTGAACGAGCTGGTGTTCAATTAACAGAGCCGGAGGAAGAACCGGAAGTGCAGTCAGAACCTGCGGCAGAAGCAGAAAGTGCTGCTGATCTGGAGGACGGCTGGCTCCCTGCCGGAAATGCGGATGCGAATCCTTTTGTGGAGGAAAGCACCGGCCAGTTTGAACAGCTGTCGCTCCTTGACCTGTTCGCCACAGAAATGGAACAAATCACGCATATTGATGAAGCGGAAAGCACGAGAACGATGCCTTCCGCTTTTTCTTTTGCTCAGAATGAGGTCGATGATATTCTGCGCTTTGGCAGCAATACGACCCATGCCAGAGAGCATATCGCAGATGCGTTCCAGAAGCAGAAGTCCATCCCGGAGATCGCAGAACTGCTTCAGAGAGAATTTCGCGGCGGTTACGGTATCAAGGGCGAAAAGGGCGATTATGCCGCCTGGTACGATGAAAACGGGATTCATCTGCATAAAGGACGCTCAGCACGGTACGAAAGAAATGCACAGGTCATTGCATGGGAGGATGCTGCGGAACGGATCGGGCAGCTGCTGGAGAGCGGTTCCTATGCCACCAACGTGGAGCTTGCGGAAGCGGAAGGGCTGGTACGCTCCGAAACAGCGCTTTCCATGCTCTATCTGTACCATGATTTAAGTGAGGAAGCCAGAGAACAGGGCTATCTTTCCTGTCTGAACCATCTTCCGGCTGGGTATCCGGACGCACAGGCGGCGCTTGCGGAACGCATGGGTGATAAGGCGTTCTTATCCACGCTCCGGGGGGAATACGCTCAGTTCTATGCCGCTTATGCACAGGACAGGAATCTGCTCCGGTTCCACTACCACAAGCCGGATGAGCTTTGGAGAAGGCTTTCGGAGATAGACAGAGAGCGTCGTGTATATCACAGCGAGCTTGCGGAAATGCCTGAGATCCATCCCTTTATTACAGAGGATGAAATCAATGCTTCCCTTACTTCCGGAAGTTCGATTGAGGGCGGCAAGGGGCGAATCTACACCTATTTTATCGAAACGCACACGCTCAAAGATAAAGCGGATTTTCTGAAAAATGAATACGGTACAGGCGGTCATTCCCATGCGCTGTCAGGTGCTGACCACAGCTGGGAAGATCACAGCGCCAAGGGCATGAAGCTGCAAAAGGCCGGCTGCACGGATGTGGAACTGAACTGGATGCGAGTAGCGGAACGGATCACTGCTTTGGTTCAGAAAGACCGCTATTTTACGCCGGAGCAGAAAGAGCAGCTTGCAAAGAAGCAGATGGAGGAAGAACTCTCCCGTTACGATCTTGGTTTTGGCGCTATGGGAAATGGTCTGACGGTCTGGAACCGCAAGGAGGAAGTGAACGGCGATTATAAGACCATCGCCCACATCGGTGCAGACCGCAGCGTGACCTTTTACGAGGATACGCTTCCGGAAATCATCAGGGAGCGTATTCGGGAGATTGCATCAACTTCGGAAATGACGATCTCTGCGACGCAGGATGCACCGGTGTTTGAAACACCTCCGGAAGAAAAAGCAGCCGTGCCGGAACAGAAGCCAGAGAACACAACCGCTCAAAGGCAGGTCACATCCGAAGAAATTGACCGGGCGCTGATTCAATGGAACGGCAGTTTTGAAAGCAAATCCCGTGTGCAGGATTACATGGCGGTTCATGGCAGGGAGCGTGGAACGGCGCAGTGGCTGAAAGAAGCCTTTGGCGGTGCCGATACATTTCCGGTTGTCACAGATCATGGTTCCATGGAACTTCCCTGGGCAAGAGTCCAGCGGCAGCTTGGAATCCTCGTAAATGACGGACGGTTCTTTACAGAAACAGATCGGATGCTGGCGCAGGCAGAACAGCTTGCCGCGCAAAGCGAGGTCGCGTCCTATGAGCGGTTTGCGGTTATCGAAACGGATGAGGGCTATGGAATCTGGGATGATATCCGGGATGAGCTTTATGTGGACGAGGATGGCGTGACCGCTGACTTCGATTCGGAATGGGCTGCCGAAGCCTATCTGAAAGAGCTGCGGGAAAAAGTTGCCCGGCAGGAAGCCGCCGAATGGGAGTATATCGAGCGCTCCAAATTTGAACCACAGAATGAGCAAACAGCGGAAAAAACGACAGGGGCGGATAAAGTATCACCCGAAGCAGAACCGATGCCGGAAATGGAGTCTGTATCCCATATTCAGAGCGACAACGACCTGATCGGCGTAGAGCTTACCCTGGACGGCAGGCGCTTTGTGGTGGATGAAATCCATGGCAACACAGCTTCTCTGCGGGACATCACCTTCCAGAGCAGCACCGGTTTTCCTATCTTCCGGAATGAATCGGTGGAACGTGTTCGCAGCATCCTTTATCCGGAGCAGGTGGTTGTTCCGCAGGTCAATATGGAAGCGGAACTGACAGAAGCGGAGCTTGCCCTTCTGCGCCCGCAGCTGGATGCGGCTGGTATCGACTATCTGGTGGCAAATGCCGGATACAACAGCCGCACCATCAGTTTCTCGTCCGAGCATTATCAGGCTGTACAGGATATGCTGGATGCCCTGCCGGATGACCCGGTGCGCTATACGGTGGAACAGACTTCGGATGCCTTTGAAGAACCGTTTATCATTCGTGATCATGCGGTATATCCCGGCGCAAACGGACAGTATTACAGCGAGGATGGCTATTACCGCACCTTCCAGACGGAAGAGGAAGCACAGGAATATGCGAACCGCCTGAATGAGGGATGGTCGGGACAGCCGCAAATGGCCACGGAAACAGAAGCCGTTTATCCGGGTGAAAAAACCGGTCTCCCCTATGATATTGTCGTGGAGCGGCTGCGTACAGAGCCGGAGCATACGCCGCCTGAACCGGAAACCTCTCCGGAGGTCAGCATAGATGAGGTGATCGACGCACAGCCGATCTCTGTGCAGATCAGCGGCGAGTGGAAAGATTTCCCGAACCGGGAAGCGGCTGAAACAGCCATGTATGAGGACTATAAGGCGAATCTTCGCAGGAATGCGCAGAATTTCCGCATCACAGATGATGAGCTGGGATACGGCGGCGCTAAGACAAAGTATCAGGCGAACATCAATGCGGTCAGACTGCTGAAATATCTGGAAGCGGGAGGCTTGCAGGCCAGCCCGGAACAGCAGGAGGTTCTTTCCCGATATGTCGGCTGGGGCGGTCTTGCGGATGCCTTTGACTCGGACAAAGGAAACTGGCAAACCGAGTATGCGGAATTGAAGGAACTGCTGACGCTGGAAGAATACGATGCGGCAAGAGCGTCTACGCTGAACGCCCATTACACCAGCCCGACGGTCATACACGCCATGTATGAAGCGCTGGAACGGATGGGATTCGAGACCGGAAACATTCTGGAACCCAGTATGGGCGTTGGCAACTTTTTCGGCTGTCTGCCGGAGAAAATGCAGAACAGCCGTCTGTATGGCGTGGAGCTGGATTCCATCACCGGACGCATTGCGAAACAGCTTTATCCGAAAGCAGATATTACGGTAGCCGGTTTTGAAACGACTGACCGCAGGGATTTTTACGATGTTGCCATCGGCAATGTGCCGTTTGGACAGTATCAGGTCAATGACCGGGCTTACAACAAGCTCGGTTTTTCCATTCATGATTACTTTTTTGCGAAAGCCCTCGATCAGGTGCGTCCGGGCGGCGTGATTGCGTTCGTGACCTCCCGCTACACAATGGATAAGCAGTCACCTGAAGTGCGTAAGTATATCGCACAGAGGGCTGAATTGCTGGGCGCGATTCGTCTGCCCAACAATGCGTTCAAGGCAAACGCCGGCACGGAAGTGGTATCCGACATCATCTTCCTGCAAAAGCGTGACCGCCCCATGGAGCTTGAACCGGACTGGGTGCATCTGGGACAGAATGAGGACGGCTTTGCCATCAACAGCTACTTTGTTGCGCATCCGGAGATGATTCTGGGGCGGCAGACCTCGGAAAGCACGCAGTATGGCAGACAGGACTTTACCGTTGCGCCGATTGAAGGGCTGGAGCTTGCCGATCAGCTTCACGATGCGGTGAAATACATCCGCGGCAGTTATCAGGCGGCGGAACTCCCTGATCTGGGGGAGGATGAAGTCCTGACCGATACGATTCCGGCAGACCCCAATGTGCGAAATTACAGCTACACTGTGGTGGATGGCGAGGTCTATTATCGCCAGAACAGCCTGATGAGCAAACCTGCGCTGAATGCCACGGCAACCGAGCGCGTGAAAGGTTTGGTAGGACTGAGGGATTGCCTGCGGTCGCTCATCGACTTGCAGATGGACATTATGGCGTCGGATGAGCAGATCAGGCAGGCACAGGCAGAGCTGAACCGGCAGTATGACGATTTTACCGGCCAATACGGTCTTATCAACAGCCGCGCCAATGCACTGGCGTTTCAGGATGACAGCTCCTACTACCTGCTGTGTACGCTGGAAGAACTGGATGAAGAAAAGCAGCTCAAGAGCAAGGCGGATATCTTTACAAAGCGCACCATCAAGCCCCATGAAGTTGTAACCAGCGTGGACACTCCGTCCGAGGCACTGGCACTGTCGATTTCCGAAAAAGCCCGTGTCGATCTGGATTACATGAGCGAACTGACCGGTATGGATGAGGAAGCGCTGATCGCCGGGCTTCAGGGCGTTATTTTTTGCGACCCGGTAAAAGATGAATGGCAGACAGCGGACGAATATCTCTCCGGCAACGTGCGCCAGAAGCTGCGGGAAGCGGAACGGGCTGCACAGGCAGACCCCGCATTTCTTCCCAACGTGGAAGCACTCCGCTCCTCCCAGCCGAAAGATCTGGATGCTTCGGAAATCGAGGTGCGCCTTGGAGCAACCTGGATTGACCAGAGATACATCCAGCAGTTCATGGAAGAAACCTTTGACCCTCCGTTCTATATGCGCCGGAACATTCAGGTGCATTATACGCCGTTTACCGCAGAATGGAATATCAGCGGAAAATCATCGCCCTCTTACAGCGACGTCAACGCCTACATGACCTATGGCACGGAGCGCGCCAATGCGTACCGCATTCTGGAGGATACGCTGAACCTGCGGGATGTGCGCATTTATGACACAAAGACCGATGCAGACGGCAAGGAGAAGCGCGTCCTCAATTCCAAAGAAACGACGCTTGCCCAGCAAAAACAGCAGGCCATCAAGGATGCGTTTGCCGAATGGATTTGGAAAGACCCGGACAGACGGCAGGAACTGGTGACCCGTTACAACGAGCTGTTCAATTCCAACCGTCCACGTGAATACGATGGGCGTCACATTTCTTTTTCCGGCATGAACCCGGAGATCCACCTGCGGGAACATCAGCTGAACGCTGTGGCGCATATCCTCTACGGCGGCAATACGCTGCTGGCGCATGAAGTAGGCGCAGGCAAGACCTTTGAAATGGTAGCGGCTGCCATGGAATCCAGGCGGCTGGGGCTGTGCCATAAGCCCATGTTTGTGGTTCCCAACCATCTTACGGAACAATGGGCGTCGGAGTTTTTAAGACTGTATCCGTCTGCAAATATCCTGGCAGCGACGAAAAAGGACTTTGAGCCGAAGAACCGAAAGAAGTTCTGCGCCCGTATTGCTACCGGCGATTACGATGCGATCATCATCGGTCACAGTCAGTTTGAGCGTATCCCGGTTTCCGTGGAACGTCAGGAACGCCTGCTCAGAGAACAGATTGAAGAAATCACAGAGGGTATCGAAGAACTGAAAAGCAGCCGTGCGGAGCGCTTTACCATCAAGAGTATGGAGCGCACGAGGAAAGGTCTGGAGACCAAACTGAAAAAGCTGATGGAATCCGGACGCAAGGACGATGTTGTGACCTTTGAGGAACTGGGCGTAGATCGTATCTATGTGGACGAGGCACACGCGTTCAAAAACCTGTTCCTTTACACCAAAATGAGGAATGTGGCCGGTCTCTCCACGACGGACGCACAGAAATCTTCGGATATGCTCTTAAAATGCCGCTATATCGACGAGCTGACCGGCGGCAAAGGCGTCGTTTTCGCTACGGGTACTCCCGTCTCGAACTCAATGACAGAGCTTTATACCATGATGCGCTATCTTCAGCATGAGACCTTGCAGAAAAAGGGGCTTGCGCACTTTGACTGTTGGGCTTCGACCTTTGGCGAGACCACCACGGCCATTGAGCTTGCTCCAGAAGGAACGGGCTACCGGGCAAGGACGCGCTTTGCGAAGTTTTTCAACCTGCCGGAGCTGATGACACTGTTCAAGGAAGTCGCAGATATCAAGACCAGTGACCAGCTTCACCTGCCTGTGCCGGATGCGGTTTATCACAATGTGGTGGCGCAGCCTACGGAAATCCAGCAGGCCATGGTGCAGGAGCTGTCAGAACGTGCCGCAAGAGTCCATGCCGGCAGCGTGGATGCTTCGGTCGATAACATGTTGAAGATCACTTCGGATGGACGCAAGCTGGGACTTGACCAGCGCGTGATCAATCCTGATCTGCCGGACGACCCGGCCAGCAAGGTCAACCAGTGCGTAGATAATATCTATCGCATTTGGGACGAAGGACAGGCGGATAAGCTGACGCAGCTCGTGTTCTGCGACCTTTCTACGCCAAAGACAGCTGCGCCTGCGGCGAAAGCGGCCAAGGCGGTTGCCGGAAATCTGGACAGCCCGGAGCTTCATGCCGTCGAATCTCAGATTGATACGCCAGCGGAGCCGGAGTTTACCGTTTACGATGATATCCGCGAAAAGCTGGTGTCCATGGGTGTGCCGAGAGAACAGATCGCATTCATCCATGAGGCGAATACCGAGGTGCGGAAAAAAGAACTGTTTGCAAAGGTGCGTTCCGGACAGGTGCGCGTCCTGATGGGTTCGACCTTTAAGATGGGCGCTGGTATGAACGTGCAGGATCGTCTTGTGGCGCTGCATGACCTGGATGCGCCATGGCGACCGGGTGATCTGGAACAGCGAAGCGGCCGTATCATCCGTCAGGGCAACCGGAATAAGGAAGTCCACATCTATCGCTATGTGACGGAAGCGACCTTCGATGCGTACCTCTGGCAGACACTGGAGAATAAGCAGAAGTTCATCTCGCAGATCATGACCAGCAAATCTCCGGTCAGAAGCTGTGAGGATATTGATGAAACGGCGCTCTCCTACGCGGAAATCAAGGCGTTGTGCGCCGGTGATGAGCGAATCAAGGAAAAAATGGATTTGGACGTGGATGTGGCAAGGCTGAAGCTGATGAAAGCCAATCATCAGAGCCAGCAGTACCGTCTGGAGGATAACATCCTGCGCCGGTTCCCGGAAGAGATTGAGCAGAACAACGGCTATGTTGCCGGATTCAAGGCGGATATGACGACGCTTGCAGCGCATCCGCACCCGCAGGATGGATTTGCCGGCATGACGGTTCGCGGGGATGTGCTGACGGACAAGGAAAACGCCGGCGCTGCACTGGTGGATGCCATGAAGGATGTAAAGGGTCTGGAAGCGGTTCCGATTGGCAGTTACCGGGGCTTTCAGATGTCGCTGACGCTGGAGGACTTTGGCAAGCAGTATGTGCTGACCCTCAAGGGAAAGATGTCCCACCGGGTGGAACTTGGCAAAGACCCGCGCGGCAACCTGATCCGTATTGACAATGCACTTTCCGGAATGGAGAACCGTCTTGCTCGTGTACAGGAAAAGCTGGACACTCTCCATGCACAGATGGAAACGGCGAAGCTGGAACTGGGAAAGCCATTCCCGCAGGAGCAGGAACTGAAAGAGAAATCTGCACGTCTGGCACAGCTCAATATTGAGCTGAACATTGACGATAAGACGCCCATCGAGGCCATGATGGAAGCATCCGAGCCTGTACCGGAGGTGCGGCCTGCGATCACGGCAAAGTCAGAACGCCCTTCTATTCTGGCAAAGCTGCGTGCGCCGCTTCCGCAAAGAGAAAGTCACCCAAAACAGAATGAGAACGAAAAGGAGGTTCGATGAGAATGGATAAGAAGTTTACCAAAGATACGCCGGTCTACCGGCATGACGCCGCCTATGCCCGTGAGCATGGGGAGCTGCCGCTGTACCGCGAATCCTATCAGGCCAATGTTGCCTGCAAGGAAGCCATTGAGAAAGCCATTAACGCCAATTATGGGGATAATCGCCTGAACACTCAGGCGGTTATGGAGACCGTCAGCGCTGAGTTCAGCACAGAGCGCATTCAGTATGTGCTGGCCAATACCGTCCAGCAGAAAGACTGGGACGGGCGTATCAGCCAGGCCAACAAAGCGTGGGCACAGACGGTGCCGGTAACGCCGAATCCCGACTCCTGGGGCGGTGACCGAAACTGCTATTTTGTCGTAGACCAGGCGCACACGGGGCTGACGGATTTGTTCGTTACCCATTTCCGCAGGGAGCTGGAGAAAGCGCCCAAAGAGAAAAAGCCGTCCGTTCTGGAAAAACTCACAAAGCCCCTGCCGGAGACTGCGGTCAAATCCGGTAAGAGCAAAGCACAGGAATTGTAAGTATGGCAGATACAAGAGACATCAGTATGCACTTCTGGGCTTCTCAGGCAGAGTATGATCTGATCCAGAAGAATATGGCGCTCTCAGGCAGCACGAACCTCAGCGCCTTTCTTCGGAAGATGGCCATTGACGGCATGGTCATCCGACTGGATATGCCCCAGCTTCAGGAGGTTCTGCACCTGCTCAGACGTGCCAATACGAATATCAACCAGATTGCAAAGCATCTGCATGAAACCGGGCGCGTTTACGACACAGACATGGAGGAAATACTCGCCTATCAGAAAGAAACCTGCAAGGGGCTGAACGAGATACTGACGAGACTTTCCAAACTCCAGTAATGGAACATTTGACCTGCGGGCGGCGGAGCATGACCAGTGTTTCCGCCGCCTGCTTTTTTACTTTACAGGGAATGTGTTCCCGGCATCATTGCTGAATTGTCCATATAGCTGTACAATAAAATCAGAAAACAGAAGGAGGCTGCGTCCATGAAGATATTGTTAAAAATCCTGTTTGCACCGGTCATTGCACTGCTGTCCGTTTCCATCTGGGCTGCGACGAAGATCGTGCAGCTATCTGCCATCGTTTTGAATTTCATTGCCATCGCCACCGCACTGGGAGCTGTCTGCATTCTGATTGACGGCAGAACCGCCCACGGCATTGCCGGACTGGTTGCCGCCTTTCTCCTGACCCCGTTTGGTCTGCCGCTGTTTTCCATCATTTTGCTGGGACAGGTACAGCGGTTCAAATGCTGGATTCAGGATTGTGTGTATGGCTGAACTTCTGCTCAAGTTGGGCAGAAGTTGCTTTATAAAAATCATATCAGATGCGAATAAGGATTTGACAGGCTCCTGCTGGCGGCGGGGGCCTGTATTTTTGAGAAAGGGGGGCAAACGACTGTGGCAACCACGCGCATCATTCCCATGCACTTGAATAAGGGGAAAACAATAAAGCAATGTCTGTCTGACCGATTGGACTATGGAAAGAATCCGGACAAGACCGAAGCTGGAGAATTGATCAGCTCCTATGCCTGTGATCCCGATACTGCGGATGCAGACTTTGCACTCTCCAAGAGAGAGTATTTTCAGCTGACCGGACGGACACAGAATAGCGATGTGATCGCCTATCAGGTGCGCCAGTCCTTTAAGCCGGGAGAGATCACCCCGGAGGAAGCAAACCGCATCGGGTATGAATTTGCCGAGCGCTTCTTAAAAGGGAACCATGCCTTTATTGTCTGTACACACACGGACAAGCATCATATCCACAATCACATATATTGGAACTCCACCAGTCTGGACTGTACGCGAAAGTTCCGGAATTTCTGGGGCAGCACAATGGCAGTGCGGCGGCTGAGCGACCTGATCTGTGTTCAGCACCGGATGTCGGTTATCGAAAATCCAAAACCCCATGGCATGAGCTATCATCGCTGGCAGGGGGATGTCGAGAAACTCTCAAACCGCGCGCGTCTTTGCTTTGATATAGATGAAGCACTGGCGAAAAAGCCGCATGACTTTGAGGGCTTCCTTTCCCTCATGGAACAGGCAGGCTACACGATCACGCATGGTAAGAATCTCACATTCAGCCATCCGCGACAGAAACGCAATATTCGGATGCGCTCCCTTCCGGAAGAATATCAGGAAGATATGATCTGCGAAGTGTTGGCGGGCAAGAGAATCCATAATCCGAGAAAACGGCGCAGCCCTCTGACAGAACAGAAACCACAGCTGGTCAGCAATTTGGAAGCAAAGCAGAATCAGGGACGCGGGCGTTATTACGACCTGTCTATCCAGAACCAGATCAGCAAACAGCAGGCCAAGGCGCTTCTGTATTATCAGCAGCACGGGTTCTCCAGCGTGGATGATTTTGACGCATTTTCGGAATCGGTTGCGGATGTGAAAAAGCAGCGTGATGCGCTTTCTGCGAAAATCACGTCCGCCGAAAAACGCATGAAGGAGATCGCTGTTCTCCAGACGCACATCACCAATTACCTGAAAACCAAAGATGTGTATGCCGGGTATCGGAAGTCCGGGTATTCAAAGAAGTATTTTGAGGAACATGAGGATGAGATCAAGCTGTGCAAGGCTTCAAAACGTGCCTTTGATGAATTGCTCCCATCTGACACTTCCGGGAAAACAGCGGATAGCCATAAGAAGAAGCTGCCGTCCTTGAAGGCGCTTCGGGCAGAGTATGCCGAACTGCTGACTGCGAAAAAGGCAGCGTATGCGGAATACTACAAAGTGAAAGATGCGTATCGTGAGCTGATGACGTATCAGGCAAATCTGGCGGGTCTGTTTGGAATTGAAAATGTGAAAACGGAACCACAGCGAGAACGTCAGCAGGAAGAAAAATAAGCGCCGGCAGGTGCGCCGCCGAAGATGAAATCTTCGTTCAATGGGGATTGGGGATATGCCCCAACAAGCAGAAACAGAAAGTTCCGCCTTCGGGCGGAATCTTTTTGTTTTGAGCCTTTCTGATCAGAAAGGCATTGCTTGCCAAAGAACGTAAATCCTTTACCGTCTCAGACGCTTTCAAAAATAAATTTTCCTGCTGTTCACAACTACGCCCTTGATTTTCCCGTATGGCAGATGTATAATCGGTATATACCGGAAACATGAAAGGAGGATGCCATGCCAAGACCACCGAGATGCCGAAGGATTTGCAGAGCACCGCAAGCAGATACCTTCTATCCGCAGGATTGCCGGGACGATGAGCCGATTTTACTGACATTGGATGAGTATGAAGTGCTCCGTCTTGTTGACCTGGAGGAGCAGACCCATGAGCAATGCGCAGCGCAGATGGACATTTCCCGTTCGACCGTACAGGAGATTTACAAAAGCGCTCGCAGGAAGATCGCAGCCTGTCTGGTTCACAGTAAGAAGCTGGTCATCACCGGTGGCAATTATCGTATCTGCGATGGGCAGGAGATTCCACAATGCGGTCGGTGCTGCCGCAGCACTACAACGGCGAAAAGCGTCAATTCAAATAAAACATTCAAAGGAGACATCACAATGAAGATTGCAGTTACTTACGAAAACGGACAGATTTTCCAGCACTTTGGCCATACGGAACAGTTCAAGATTTATGAGGTTGCCGATGGCAAGGTCGTAAATGCGGAAGTCGTTGATACGAACGGAAGCGGCCACGGAGCACTGGCTGGTTTCCTGATGCGCAGTGGAGTAAACATTCTGATCTGCGGCGGTATCGGCGGCGGTGCGCAGGTTGCGCTGGCAGAAGCCGGTATTAAGCTCTATGGCGGCGTCAGCGGAGATGCAGATGCGGCAGTCAACGCGCTGCTGGCTGACAGCCTCCAGTATAATCCGGATGTTCATTGCGACCATCACGATCATGAACATGGGGAAGGCGGACATTCCTGTGGCGACCACGGATGCGGCCATCACAGCTGTCACGAATAAGGAAGCGGAAGTACCAAATGCTGTACGTATCTGTGATAAAACAGAACGCGCGAATTTGAATTTGTGAGAGAAAGAATGGAAATGGAATTTATTGATGTATATGATGCAGTCGGTAAAAAAGTAGGCATTGAAGAAAAGTATGCAGCACATCGAAAAGGGCTTATTCATAAGGCTGTTTGTGTATGGATTATGAACTCAAACAATGAGGTGCTGCTGCAAAAAAGAGCATCACATGTAATGTTTCCAAACTTATTGGATATTTCTTATTCTGGACATATCCAAAGCGGTGAAAATTCTATTGATGCGGTTTTGCGAGAAGGCAAGGAGGAACTTGGTATTGAAATTGATCTATCAAATTTGCAATATCTTTTTTCCTGCCGTGTATATGGAAAATTTGATGAATACTTAGAAAATGAAATCGATGATGTGTTTATATATCAGGCTGATATTCCAAAAGAAAAATTTTCTTTTTGTGACAGCGAGGTACAAGGCGTCGAGTATATTCCAGTGGATGACTTAAAGGCAATGGTAGATCATAATGAGGCTTCACTGGTTCCCTATGAGTTGCACTATAGATATTTTCTAATGGCATTGGAGAGTCGCTTGTTGGCTAAATAAGAGGCATTTGCCGATGGTAATAACAAGAGAATACGGTGCAGCGCATGAAATTGAGTTACAGTAAGCTTATTAAAAACATTCGTGGCATTGCCAAATGAAACAGCTCCTTCTGTTGGGCGGCATGATGATTCAGCCGTCTGACGAAGGAGCTTTTTTTCGTGAAGGGTCTTGGATGAGCTTTTGCTTTATTTGTAAATAATCCCGTTTCGCTCGGAAACTTTTCGCAGCACCGAAGCGATCACAAAGCAGGATGCTTCCGCAACGGCAACGGTGAACCACACAAATTCGTAGCCAAACAGGTGCGGCAGTAAATTGATGCAGACCGAGTTGAATACCAGACTTCTGCATACATTCAGGGTGATGGCATACGGCGTTCTCTTCGTCGAGAAAAGATAGGCGCCGATCACCGAGCTGGAAGCGGCAAAAACATAATTCAGGCAATACTTGGGCATAGACGCCTTTACAATCTCAATCGCAGCTTCCTCTGCTCCAAATAAGATACATGCCGGCTTTGCGAGCACGAAGGTCAACGCCCAAATGCAGAGACCACCAATCAGTGCCAGCCGCTGACCGCTTCTGAAATAGTAGCGAAGGCTTTTATCATCCTTTGCTCCGTAGCTCTGACCATAGAGAGGCTGTAAGCCGCCGGCAAGACCGTACATCAGCGATGCGAACAAAGATGCCGCGTAGCTGATCACAGAAAACGCATTCACGGACAAATCGCCCAGATATGTTATAAGTATCCGGTTCATGGAAAAGGTCGTGATGGGGTTTGCGAATTGGGCAATCATCTCCGGCACACCGCGGAGCATGATTTTACGGAGCAGCGGAAGTTCAAAATGGAATTTCTGGATTCGCAGATTACCTTTTTTGCGGATGTAATGGGACAAAGCTACGAAAAGCCCTATGGTAGTGGCAATGCCTGTTGCGATTGCAGCTCCGGCAATTCCCATTTTCAATGGATACACAAATAGCCAGTCACCGAAAATATTACATGCTGTAACTGTAATGGAGGTTATCAAAGAGATATTCGGGTTACCGTCATTTCTCGCGAAGGTATTCAGGCAATAGAATATTGCGGTAGGCAGCAAAAAGACAGAGTACCAATGGATATAATCGGAAACCATCTGGACATAAGTATCATTCGCACCCAAAAGCGCTGCGATCTGATGGGAAAACAGAATACCTGTCGCACTCACCAATGCAAAAACAACCGCATTGGCAGAAAGTGAATGCATGAATGCCTGATTTGCTCCTTTGGTGTCCCCACGACCGAAACGAACAGAAGCAACCGCTACGCCGCCGATATTGAGCAGTGAGGTTATGGCACTGACCAGCATCACAAAGGGCATAGCAAGGCTGACGGCACCCAGGGCATTCGGCCCGACGCCGTTTCCCACAAACATTCCATCCACGATGGTCAATAGGAACAGGCAGACATTTCCCAACATCGAGGGAATGATATATTTTACGAGGTTTTTCCGTTGTTCCTTCATCTTGCATCCTCCTTCATCAAACGGCTGATCTCGCTTTCAAATTTCAAGTAAAGCATTTCATACAGCCGCAAAAACTCATGAATTTCTGAATCGTCCATCTGGGAAAGCGCGTTGTTTTCAGCGTCAATCAGCGGCATGATACGTTCTTTGCATCGCTGCAAACCGCTTTCGGTCAAAGAAACCAGTTTGCTGTTCTTTCCCGTCGTTCCTTTGTCTAAACGAATCAGTCCCATTTCATTCAGTTTCGCAATCGCAGAATTGACAGTCTGCTTTGATAAACAAAATCGTTCCGCCAACTCGTTCTGCATAAAAGAGTCTTCCTCCAAATACAGATGGTAGAGAATCCGAAACTGCGTCTCGGAAAATCCGCTGTGTACTGCTATGCTGCGGTACAATGCACCATACTGATTTTTAATTTCCGAATAACTTCTGTTCCACTGTCTATTATCCATAACGCCCTCCTTAAATCCGAAAACAGACTTTATTAGTATAAGTCCGACTTCGGATTTTGTCAATGGGATTTACAGAAAAGTTACAGGCGATATGCGGTAAAAAGTTTACTACCCTGCGACTATGCTCACAACTGGCTTGGTATGATCCCAAGCCCTTTGAAGATGTCAACTGTTGATGTTTCTCTTTCGGCAAGAGTTCAAGAAGTCATTAAGTCGTGAGTGTAGTCGAAGCGGCAGAATTTTATCCATATGAACTCCTTGTGAATTTTTTGCAAAACCTATTGACTTTGCCCAATGTAAAGCATATAATATCAACTGCTTGTCAGAGGACTTGCAATCAAATAAGATTGTTGAAGTGGGATAAGACCGTTTTGGGCTTTATCCCACTTTTGTTTTGTGTAGCGGGGTAAAGCGAAAAAAGGCTTTATCCCGCTTCCTTTATGGAGGTATCAGAATGAACACAAAAACAAAATCTCTATTTGGTTACATCTTCCCTGCGTTGGGCGGATTGTTTGTAACCTATCTTTACAATGTTGTAGATGGTATCTTTGTCGGGCAGGGCGTCGGCTCGGCTGCGTTAGGTGCAGTGAATATTGGTGTACCGTTTATCACATTTGTTGTTGCGATTGCAGCGATGTTCCCTATGGGTGGAGCAACCGTTGTGGCAATCCGTATGGGACGTGGAGATAAAGAGGGTGCGAATCACTCTTTTATGACAGCGTTTTCGTTGACACTTGCCATATCCATACTTTTAATGCTTGTCGGAATGATATTTTCGGGACAGATTGTTGATTTTAGCGGAGCAAACAAGCTGAGTGCAGAAATGCGGGAAATGTCCAGATTGTATTTGTTTTATTATTCTGCTTTTTCTGTTCCGATGCTGCTCTCCACTTGTCTTTCCGTATTTGTACGAAATGACGGTTCCCCGGTGTTGGCGTTTGTTGGTATGTGCGTTGGTGCAGTGGCAAATATTTTTTTGGATTGGCTCTTTATCTTCCCTTTGCAGATGGGTGTCGTTGGTGCGGCAATCGCATCAGGACTCGGACAGATTTGTTCTGTTCTCGTTTTGCTCAGCCATTTCCTGCGTAAAAAAGGCGATTTGCGAATCAAGGCATTTCGCATTGATTTTTCACTTATTAAAAAAATTTGCAAGAGAGGTGTTCCCGAAGCGGTTACACAACTTACAACACCGATTACAGCACTCTGCTACAATTTGATGTTGGCAAGTCTGATCGGGGATATTGGCGTTTCAACATTCAGCGTACTGAGTTTTATTTTCTCCCTTGCCAATGCAATTCTGTCTGGTGTTGCACAGGGATTGCAGCCACTTTGGGGAATGTGTTATGGCAGAAAGAATACCGAGGAAATGAACTGGTATTTCCGCAGCGGAATGATTATCAATACCATTTTGTCTGTCATAATTTATGGGGGACTATTCTTCTTTGATGTGCCGATTATCCGTATTTTCAACAAAGAAGCAGAACTGGTACAGGCGGCTACACAGGCATTGCCACTGTTCGCTTTGTCTTTTGTGCCAATGGCTTATAATTTGATTTATACTGCGTTTTTCTTCTCTACGAAAAGAACGGGAGTGTCTAATGTTATTGCAATCAGTCGTGGCATCGTTTTGAAATCGTTGGCGATTTTCGTAATTCCGTTGATTTTCGGGACGGGAGCAATTTGGATTGCGCCTTTCGTTGCGGAAATTATCACATTGATAATTGCAATAATACTCAAGCGAAGAAATCAGTTGGTATATCAATAATAGTGATAGGATGGATATTTTATCAAGAGAGTATTTTATTCTTGTGTATTTACTTACTTAGTATTTTATTGCGTTGGATTTGCCGATACCGGCTTTTTCGTTATCGATTTTGCCGACATCGGATTTTCCAACGATGCAAAGATGCCCGTCTCAGCATTAGTGCTGAGGCGGGCATCATGATAAGCTCTGTTTTATTTGGGCTTGCTATATGTTCATTTACGGCTTGTTTCTCATCTGAGCATCCCGTTAGTAATGATATTTCTTGCGTTTACCCAGCAGGAAATAGAGCGACACGAACACGCCGAGAATTTCACTCCCCACAAGGGAGAACCATACGCCGTCCAGATGCCAGATCGCCGGCATGACAATGACGCAGATCAGCGGCAGCACCAGCGAACGCATAAAGGAAATGGCTGCGGATACCGCTCCGTCGTTGAGGGCCGTGAAGAAGCAGGAGGTGTACATATTGAACCACATCACAAGGAACGGGATGGCACAGATACGGAAAGCCCGTGTGGTCATGTCCAGAAGTTCGGCATCGTAGCTTACGAAAACAGATGCAAGCACTCTTGCGCCGCCCATGGCGATTGTTGTCAGCACGACCGCTGCCGTACCGAGCATAATGAGGCTGCGTTTGAGGATATTCTTGACTTCATCGTGATTCTGTGCGCCGTGATGATAGCCAACGATGGGTGAGCTGCCCTGGGAATAGCCGTTGAATACGCCGAGGAAGATAAAGGCGGCATACATCACGACGCCATAGGCGGCCACACCATCCTCGCCAGACCATTTCATAAGCTGCCAGTTGTAAAGGATGCCGGTAATGGAGCCGGACACGCTGGAGAGCATTTCGGACGCACCATTTCCGCAGGCCAGAAGCATAGGCTTCAGCTCAAACTTCGTTTTAGTAAACCTGAGAGCTGATTGATTGCGCTTACTCAAAAACCAGACAAACGGTATTACACCGGCTACGCACTGGCTCAGCCCCGTGGCAAGGGCAGCACCGGCCACTCCCATGTGGAAAAATGCCATAAATACATAGTCCAAAATCATATTGGTCACACCAGCGGCAATGACCACGCCCAGAGCCATCTTCGGTTTTTCTGCCGTTACCAGATAGCTTTGGAAGGTGTACTGTGCTTGCAGTGCGGTATTGAATATCAGACAGATCGTTCCGTAGGTCACAATATCGCCCATCATGGCATCGGTAGCACCGAACAGATAGGCGACCGGTCTCAAAATGACAATGCCTAAAATTGTGAAAAAGACACTGGTACCCAGCATCAGATACATCATCATGGTGAAGTACCGTCTGGCTCTGGGAATATCATTTTCGCCCAGGGTTTTGGCGACCAATGCGCTGCCGCCCACGCCCAGCATGGCGCCCACGCCGCCGAGGATCTGGAGCATGGGGATAATCAGGTTGACCGCCGCAAACGCGGTCTTACCTACGAGGTTCGAGATAAAGAAGCCGTCCACCATGCCGTAGATGGATGTGAAGATCATCATGCAGATGGAGGGCAGTGTAAAACGGATCAGACGGCTATTGGTAAAGTGATCGGATAACTGGATTTGCTGTTTCATTCTTTCCTCCCAAACCAGCGCGCTGCAAAATCAGCGACCGCCGGTACTACTTCTTTGATTTCCCATTCGGTGGTATTGACAGTCAGATGGTAAGCGTCACGCTGTCCCCATGCGGAGCCGGACATGATTTCTCTTGTCTGCGCACGAACGCTGTCGATCTGCTTCATTTTGCGGAGCAGCTCCCGTTCCGTGAGCTTTTCGTCTGCGGACGCTCTTTCCATGCAGCGCTTCAGCTTGGCTTCCTTAGAAGCGCAGACAAAAACATTGAATGGATGATAGCTTTGCAAAATGATGTCTGCATTCCGTCCGACGATGATGCAGTCCTTGCCCATAGCTGCGATTTCCTCGATCACTTTTTTCTGTTCTACAAGCAGTCCGATCTTTGCAGATTGCAGGTAGCCCGGCGTATAAAGCGTGCTCCGGAATGTGATCGTCTGGTTTTTCCATCCGTGATTGCTCAGGGTGTTTTCGATATAGGCGGCGTCCAGACCGCTTTTCTTTGCCACAGCAGAGATGATCTCGCTGTCATAGTAATCGTATTCCAAAAAGTCCGCAAGCCGTTTGCCAAGCTCGCGTCCGCCGGAACCAAATTCACGGCTGATGGTGATGATGTTCATATTCGTCCTCCCTATAGTTTCTCAACTTGTTTCCTGAAATCGTTATTGTACTTTTCCATGAGATGAAGGTACTGAGCGATTTCCGCTTCTGTCCAGGAGTCAAGAGCGCTGACCTCTGCATCGAAAAGCCGTGCAACCGTCTGGGCTGCATATGCTTTCCCTTTTTCAGTGAGATGCACCATTTTAGTTCTGCTGTCGTTTTGCGCAAGGTAAATGATCTCATCTCTTTCCAGCCCACGAACAGCGGAATTGAGTGTCTGTTTACTGATGCTCATTTCCTTGCGGATATTGCCCAGCAGACAGCTCCCACCGTTTTCGTAAAGCACATACAGTACAGACATTACGCTGTCGGAAATGCCGAGCTTCTGCGCTGCCCGGTGATAGATGGACATCAGGTCAGAAGATAAGCAGTTTACCTTGTACATCATGTCCTTGTTACTTCTTTTCATTATCCACCTCCCACGGTACGATTTCATACCCAGATATTATAGTACGAAACCGTACCACAGTCAATGGACTTCACAATAAAGTTACAAAAAGAGTATTTGAAGTTTTCAAGTGTCTTTATGCCGTTTCTCCCCTCAAAAATAAGAACAGCCCCCGGAGGGGCTGTCAGGCATATCTATCTTTGAATTGCCTTGCCAACTTCAATGAGCAGGTCGATACGCTCATTGGGCAGGGATTTTATGATCTCCATCAATTCAGATGCTTTTGAGGGATTTGTGGATTCCAGATCAAAAAAGTCTTTCGGCGTTATCCCGAAATAATCGCAGATATAGAAGAAGGTTTCCATGGATGGATAGTTTTTGCCGCCTTCAATGCCGTTGATATAATTGGGGCTTTGTCCAATGGATAAACTCATATCTCTGGCAGAAACGCCCTTGTTCATCCGCAGCTGAACCATTCTTTTGCAAAAATCTTCTCGCTCCGTACAGATCACCACCTTCATGTAGTATTATGACCAATTTTACTATACATAAACTACGAAACCACCCAGCCAATCTGTTGATTTATATTGACTTACACAGAATAACTGGGTAGAATATAGAAACACGGTTGGTCAGACTGTGCACGAAACGCGAAATGTACTTTCCCTCCGCTGGCGGCGCGAATTGCTTGAAACTTGGGTACAATAGGAAAAGCAAAAAGCAAATTCAGGAGGGAACCAAAATGAACGAAAGACGATTAACAGAGCAACAAATTGAGGCGTTTCACCAATATCTGATCCAGGAAGAAAAAAGCACGGCCACCGTGGAGAAATACCTCCGGGATGTCCGTGCTTTTACTGTTTATGTTGGTGAAAAGAGCGTCACAAAGGATGTGGTTGTGGATTACAAAAAGCATCTGCTGGAAGAAAATTATGCGGCGAGGTCTATCAATTCCATGCTGGCAAGTCTGAACAGCTTCCTTATTTATATAGGGTGGATGGATTGCAAAGTCAAATCCGTAAAGCTGCAACGGAGCGCCTACTGCGCAGAGGAGAAGGAACTGACCAAAGCAGAGTATGAGCGGCTCTTAAAAGCGGCCGAAAAGAACGAACAGCTTCGGCTTGTGATGCAGACGATCTGCGGCACTGGCATCCGCGTGTCGGAACTGAAATTCTTTACGGTGGAGGCAGTGAGCCATGGTGAGGTGGTTGTGAACTGTAAAGCCAAGACCCGGACGATCCTGATCCCCGGCAAGCTGAGAAAGCGACTTCTGGATTATGCCAGAAATCAAAAAATCCGCTCCGGTGTGATCTTTCTCACACGGAACGGAAAGCCGTTGGACAGGAAAACGATATGGGCGCAGATGAAAGGGTTATGCAAAACAGCCGGAGTGAATCCAAGCAAAGTATTTCCCCATAATCTGCGGAAGTTGTTCGCCAGAACCTTCTACGGTATCGAAAAGGATATTGCGAAGCTGGCAGATATTCTCGGCCACAGCAGTATTGATACGACCCGCATCTACATAATGACTACCGGCACCGAACACCGCAGGAAGATCGAGCGGCTGGGGCTGGTGGTGTAGGCAAAAAAATAACCCGACATAATTCATATTATGTGGGAACCCTGTTGAATGGATCTCAACATAATTCATATTATGTTCTGCGTTTCAAAATCGCAGCAATCGCCTGAGTGCGAAACATTTGATTTTGAGCGCACAAAGG
>Ga0129316_1000239_pt1 | contig 36090 bp, 35 predicted proteins | sample Cm1ome_2_FD_94429 | JGI IMG/M metagenome (GOLD analysis project Ga0129316, IMG submission 94429) | Eastern black-and-white colobus group fecal microbial communities from Wisconsin, USA - Cm1022B metagenome | ecosystem: Host-associated > Mammals > Digestive system > Large intestine > Fecal...
CACATAGAGCGGTAAAGGGGTAACCACAAATAATGCCAAATAAAACCACAAAACGGTAAAGCACCGAAAAACCACAAAAAATGACAAAGGGGCAACCACACCACAAAAAATGACATAGTACTTTCTAGTTTTCCTAGAATTTGTTTGGAGTGAACCAAGGGGAGTATGGGCCTTACTTGTGGAGAATGCATGAGTAATAAAGATGCAGAAGTGGGCTTGAACTAAGGAATTTAGTGTATTATAATTAATTTAATTACAGTGTACCTAAGAAAATAGTATTTCGAAATTCACTGCTGTTATTCGGATAAAACCGAATTAAATTATTAAATAAAAATGTAAAAGGATGATGTTTGAATGAGTAAATATTTAGTTATTGCTGCGCTTGCGGTAGCAGGTCTGTTCATTTTTGGTTTTGGTGGCGGTAAAAGCAGTTTGGTTAGCTATGAGGAGCTGCAGACCAAACTAGCTAAGAAAGAAAATCTTGTGCTTTTGGATGTGCGTACTCCGGAAGAATTTGCCGAAGGACATATTAGAGGGGCGGTGCTTTTGCCTTACGATCAGGTGGAGCAAAAGGCAGCTGGCTTATTGCCCGATAAAGATAAACCCATTATTGTTTATTGTCGCAGTGGTCGCCGTAGTGCCATTGCTGCAGAAAGCTTAAGGGGATTGGGCTATAAGGATGTAAAGGACTTTGGCGGTATTTCCCGTTGGCAGGGAGAACTGGAAAGGTGAGGACAAGTGTATTTAAAGCATATCATCAGTAAAGCTGAAAAATGGATAGCTGCATACTCTAGCTCATTGAACGTCATCTGCTGTTTGCCAAGATTATTCGTGACGCAGAGGTTGAACAGGCGGTAGAACGGTTAAGAAAGTTTATAAATAGTGAGAAAAATGCTAACGGAAAAGTATTCTAAAGCGTATCTGATTGTCCTGGCTCGCCTCCGCGGCACCAATATAAAAATGAATAAAAAGCGATGATCTCAACGTATAAGCGTTGGGATTTTTTGTTTTTGCGATGAGTTATTCAAAATCTCAACATAATGTGCAGTTGACAAGCAAAAGATTGTCTTGTAAAATAAATCATATATTATTTTTTCTTTAGTAATTTAAAGTGATACAATGATATAGTTTTTTGATAAGGGAATGATAATATTATGCAAGTGCCTATTAGTGAATTACGCAATTTTATAGAAGAAAATCGTCAAGAAATGCTGTCGTTTTGGGAAAGATTAGTTAATATGCAGGCAGGTTCCTATGAGCCGGAAAAAGTCAATTTAGTAATTGATTTTTTGCAGGAGCATTTTGCCGCAAAAGGAATTAGCTGCCGTCTGTTAGATACTAAGGGCAGCGCCCATGCCTTAGTTGCGGAGCTGAATCAAGAAATTCCGGGCAAGCCTTTGCTGCTTGCCGGTCACTGCGATACTGTTTTTCCTTCAGGAACCTTTCCCGACAATCCTTTTTATATTGAGAATGGTTTTGCTCACGGTCCCGGCGTGGTGGATATGAAAAATGGCGTGGCGCAGATTTTTTATCTTTTGGTTGCGTTAAAGCATTTTGGCTTTAAGGATAGACGCGTAAAAGCAATTATTGTGGGTGATGAAGAAAGCAGTCATGGCGCCGGCATTACCGACCGGCTTTTGATGGAGGAAGCCAAAGGCTCCTTGTGCTGCTTTAATATGGAAAGCGGACGCATGGATAATTGTTTGACCGTTGGCCGCAAAGGCGGCATGGATTGTCACATCACCGTGCATGGTGTGGCTGCGCACGCAGGCAACGATTATTTAAAGGGTCGCAACGCAATTATTGAAATGGCGCAGAAGCTGCCCTTACTGCAAAATCTTACTAAATATGACGAGGGCTTGACGGTCAGCGTGGGCGTTGTGAAGGGCGGTATGGTTTCCAACGCTGTACCGGATATTTGCTATGCCGAGCTGGATGTGCGCTATAAAAAGCTGGAGCAGCAGGAATATATCAAGCAAAAAATTACGGAGGTCTGCGCTAAAACTTATATTGAGGGCACAATGACAGAAGTGGAATTTGTTTCTCCTATGCCGGCCTTTGAAGAAACAAAAGCAAATCACCGTTTGCTGGATTATATCAACAGCGTAGCAACAAAGTACGATTATCCTGCCTTTGAGCCGATTTATGTGGGCGGCATGTCTGACGCCGCTTATTTTGGCATCGTAGGCGTACCCACTGTTTGCTCCATGGGCGGACAAGGCTCCGGTGCGCATACTAAGAAAGAATGCGCGTCAGTGGAAAGCTTTTTCCGACGCTGGCTGATAGCTATGGCGTGCGCTCTGGAAATAGAGGAGTATGTGCAAAATTTCGCGCAGTAAAAAATTTTGTAAAAAAAGTTTAGGAGAGGTATGTTATGTCTAAGGAGCAAATAAAAGCCTTTAAAGCGCCCAGTCCCATTATTATTTTAGTTTGCGTAATTGTTTTGTGTGCCTTGGCCAGCTATGTGATTCCGGCCGGTGTTTATGACCGCGTGAAGGATGTGCATACCGGTAAAATGGTTGTTGATCCCGCAACCTTCCATTACGTTGCGCAAAAGCCTACCGGCTTTATGGATTTTTTTACCGTTCTTAATAAGGGCTTTAAGGGCGGCATTAGTATTATTGCCTTTTTATTTATTGTTGGCGGCTCGCTGAATATGTTGGCTAAAACAGGCGCTATTATTGCCGGCTTGAGCACTTTGGTAAGAAAAATGCGCAATCACAGCATTTTGTTGATTCCTGTGCTGATGACTACTTTGGCAACCTTTTCCACTTTGGCTGGCTGTAACGAAGAATATTTAGCTTTTACGCCCTTGGTTGTCAGCGTAGCTTTGGCTTTAGGCTTTGATTCCTTAACCGCTTTGGGAATTTTGTTCTGCTCGGTAGCGGCAGGCTATGGCGCTGGCTGTACACAGCCTTTTTCCGTAGGCGTTGCTCAAGGTATTGCCGGTGTGCCCATTTTTTCTGCGCTGCCTTATCGCGTAGGCATTTTTGTAGTGCTGTTGATTTTAAATATTTCTTTTGTTATGTATCACGCCTATAAGGTGAAAAAGAATCCGGAAAGCAGTCCCGTTTACGAAATCGACAGAGCTAAGGCTGACACTATCAAGATTGATGAAGCTCAAGAGCTGAGCGGACGTCAGGCAATCTGCTTAGGACTTTTAGGCTTGAATTTTGTTGGCATTATTGTCGGCGTTTTGAAATTTGATTTTTATATGAACGAAATTTCTGCCATGTTCATTATTATGGGCGTGCTGTCGGGAATTATCTGCGGCCTTAAGCCTAACGATATTTGCGACGCTTTTTTGGAAGGCTGCAAGGGGATGATGCTGCCGTGCTTAGCTGTTGCCATGTGTAAATCTGCGACCATTCTTTTGGATAACGCCAGAGTTATGGATACTATTATTCATTATTTGGCCGGTATGCTGGATATTTTCCCGTCCTCAATTATTGCTTTTGGTGTGTTTATTATTCAGGACCTTTTCAATTTGCTGGTGCCTTCCAGCTCCGGTCAAGCGGCGATTTCTATGCCTATTATGGCGCCGCTGGCTGATATTGTGGGCTTAACTCGCCAAACTGCAGTTTTTGCCTTTACTTTTGGCGACGCTTTTACCAACTGCATTACGCCTGCGTCCGGCGCGACGATGTCTTATTTGGCTATGGCTAATGTGCCCTATAAAAAATGGGCGCGTTTTGTGCTGCCACTTATCGGCATGTGGTGGATTGTTGCTTTTTGTTTCTTGACCTACGCAACTGCGATTAAATTAGGTCCTCTATAAATAATTTAAAATTATGCTGTGAATTTTGGAGGTGCAATCATGTTAGTTACTACTACTCCTACTGTGGAAGGCAAAAAAATTGTTTGTTATAAGGGAATCGTTTTTGGCGAAGTGGTTTCCGGTGTAAATTTTATTAAGGATTTTATGGGCGGACTGCGCGATATTGTAGGCGGACGCAGCGGCACCTACGAGTCTGAGCTGGCAGACGCGCGCGATAAAGCCATAGAGGAAATGATGCAGCGAGCTAAAAAAATGGGCGCCAATGCCGTGGTCGGCGTGGATGTGGATTATGAGGTGCTGGGCGAAAAGAACGGTATGCTCATGGTCAGCGCCAGCGGCACGGCTGTAGTGATAGAATAAGCAGAGCTTGTATGACTTCTCAAGAATTTTGCTTTTGCCTTGAGCTTTTTGGCAAAATTTGGCAGGCGTCGCTTAATAGTTGGCACAAAGCTTATCATTTATTACTAACAGAAAAATAATCTTGTTGATAAATTTACTAAATGGTGATATGATATTATTGGTTCCTGATAAAGGCATCAATATAATTTTAATGCTGAAAATGCAGAGTAAAGAGAGGTTTTTGAGATGACTTTAGTAGAAGAATATCGTAAAATTGCTAGCCTGGCTAAAGATCCTGCTAACGCAGAGGTTGTCATTGACGCTATCCTAACTCATTTTGATGTTGAGTATGTGGATATGGATCTTGGTATTGAATGGCTTTATACTACTAACGTAATCGACCATAAATTTAGAAGCGTGCTTTATAAAGGCGAAGATATGGACGCTATCGTAGCTTGGTTTAAAGCTAAAACCGGCGTAACCGACGAAGAAATCGCTGTTGCTGAAGCTAAAGAAAAACAGTATGTTGACGGCTGCTTGAAATTGGCAGAGCAATATCTTGGCATGGGTCACGTAATTTGCGGCACAACTTATTTGGAGCTGGCTGCTGCTAAAGGCTCTGAAACCGCTGCTGCTAAGCTGAAAGATATGCAATATGCAAAAAATATGTATATGTTAGGCGAGCAATATTTGGCAATGGGTCACAAGATTTGCTCTAAGACCTATTTTGAATTGGCTGCTGCTAAAGGCTGCCCCAAAGCTGCTGCTAAATTAGCTGAATACTAATAAAAAATTAAGGCTGGAGATAATTCTCCGGCCTTTTTTATTTCTTTTTGCGTTTAACTGTGGTACAATAAAGCGGAGCCGAAAACGGTTTTGCTGCCTAGTGGGACAGTAAGCAACGTGACTATCGTCTGAGGATAGCATGTATGTAAGGAGGAAAATTGAATATGAACAAAGAAAACGGGTTATTATTATTATTAGGCAAGGTGAGCAGCTTTTTATCGCGATATTTTGCCGTGATTATTTTGCTGACCAGCACATTTGCTTTTGTGCGGCCGGAGGGCTTTAAATGGATTCCCGGTTACACGGCGCTTTTCTTAGGTACGGCTATGTTTGGCATGGGCCTGACCATTAAAAAGGAGGATTTTAAAATCGTTCTTTCCCGACCTAAAGAAGTTTACGCCGGCTGTGTGCTGCAATACACCATTATGCCGTTTGCTGCATATCTTTTAGCTGTGGTTTTAAACCTGGATACGGATTTGGCCTTAGGCGTTATTTTGGTAGGCTGCTGTCCCGGCGGTACGGCCAGCAATGTTATTGCCTATATTGCTAAAGGCGATGTGCCTCTTTCCGTAGGCATGACTATTGCTTCTACTTTGATAGCGCCTCTGGTAACGCCGTTTTTAGTATATATTTTAGCCGGAGCGTGGGTTGAGGTAAGCTTTTGGGCTATGGTGATGTCCGTTGTTAAAATTGTACTGCTGCCGATTATTGCGGGCATTATTCTCAATGGTATGTTCCGTGAAAAGATTGAGCAGCTGGGCGCTGTATTGCCGTTGATTTCTATTGTGGCGATTGTCGCTATTATTGACGGCATTGTAGCTGTCAGCGCCGATAAGCTCATGAGCTGCGGCCTTATTGTTATTGCTTTGGTAGTGCTGCATAATGGTATTGGTTTGGGCATGGGACTTTTCATGGCAAAAGTTATGAAAGTAAATTATGCTAAGGAAACCTCTATTGCTATTGAAGTTGCTATGCAGAACAGCGGCTTGGCAGTAGCTTTGGCAACTGTAAATTTTGCTGCCAATCCGTTGGCCGGTCTGCCGGGAGCAGTTTTCAGCGTTTGGCACAATGTTTCGGGCTCTATGTTCGCCAGCTACCGGATTAAGGAGCTGGAGGAGCGGAATACTGTTGTAAATCATAATGCTTTAGCAACAAAATAAAATACAGGGTCTAAATGGCTGCGCCGATTGGTGGCGTAATCTTTAGGCCCTGTTTTTTTATTGGTATTGGCAATGGGAATTTTTACTCTAAATAAATATCTGCGTCTAGCTTTTCACCGACCCAGCCAATAATTTTTGCTGCGGGAGCAATCTGCTGCAGCTCCGGCAGACAAGCAAGCGCGTCCTTTTCCGGCAGCGCGCATAAAAGACCGCCGCTGGTCTGCGGGTCGTAAAAAATATCCTGCAAGGCGCGGGCAATGTTAGCGGCAGCGTGTACGTGTACTGCGGCAAAATCGCGGTTGCGGTAAGCTCCGGCGGGAATAAAGCCCATATCCGCCATTTCGTAAGCTTCTGCGTGATAAGGAACAGCATTGGCCTGAATATGTATGGTAACGCTGCTTCCCTGCGCCATTTCCAAACTGTGACCTAAAAGGGCGAAGCCGGTTACGTCCGTGCAGGCGTGCACGTCATAATTTTTCAAGCAGTCATGAGTATATTTGTTGAGGGTGCTCATCTGCCGATAAAGCTTGTCCAAAAGCTTTTGCTCTACAAGGTCGGCTTTGGCAGCCGTGGTTAAAATGCCTGCGCCTAAGGGCTTGGTTAAAAGCAAAACGTCGCCTGTGCGCGCGCCGCTGTTACGCCAAATTTTTTGGGGATGAACAAAGCCTGTTACTGCTAGACCGTAGATTGGTTCTGCGCCGTGAATTGTATGGCCGCCGGAAATAATAGCGCCTGCTTCGTAGGCTTTGCTGTAACCGCCGCGCAAAATTTCCTGTACTGTTGTCTGCTGCATTTTTTCTGGAATGCACATAATATTGAGGGCGAGCTTTGGCTCGCCGCCCATGGCGTAAATATCGCTAAGCGCGTTGGCAGCGGCAATCTGCCCGTACATAAACGGGTCGTCAACAATGGGCGGAAAAAAGTCTGTGGTCTGCACAATAGCCAGCTCACTATTGACGGCGTAAACACTGGCGTCGTCGCTTTTATCGTAGCCGACTAATAAATTAGGGTCGCAGTGAGTGGCAAAGCCTTCCAAAAGTTGGCAAAGGGTGCCTGCGCCAACCTTGGCTCCACAGCCGGCACAGCTGGCCAGCTTAGTCAGTTTAACTTGATTTTCCATAATTTATTTCTGCTCCTAAGTTTAAATATCGTTAGTCCGAAAAAGCGGGCTGTAACCGTTATTTTCATTAAGAACAAGCTGCTCCAGCTCGGGCGTAATTATTTCTAGCGGCAAAGGTGTGTTGTCTGCTAACGCATCTGTGGTAAAAATAACGCAGGTACCGCAGCTGCTGCTTAATGCGCGCGGCACGGGAGCCAGCTGCGACTGCCAGCCCTTAGCCAAGCACAGCTTATGAAAACGCACCGCGCCGAAATGAGAAAAAAAGGTTGCTAGATATTTGTTCATTTGTTTTTAGTTAAGGACAAAGTGTATTCTCCGTCCTGTTCGCTGATAGTTACGCTGTAGCCTTGGTGCTGGGCATAGCGGGTAACATTTTCTTTAGAAGTATTGTTGTCAACCAAAACCTGGTAGCTATCTTCACCGCCAATCATAGTTTGCCGTGTTAAAATAACAGGCTCCGGGCAGGAAAGACCGCGTGCATCAATAATTTTCATGAGTAGTTTGCTCCTTTATTTTTTATAGGTGTTCAAGTAAGCGATAAACGCCGTAACGATAATGCTAAGAATAACGGCGATTTGTCCATTGACAGTGGGACCTGCGCCGCTGGAGGCCAAACCAAAATTGTGCGCAAAGGCGGCGCCGATAATTAAGCCTAAAACGCTTACGGCGCTGTCGGAATTGCCTTCGCCTGCCAAAATCAGCTGGCGCAGAGGACAGCCGCCTAAAAGTACGCAGGCAAAGCCAACCAAGAATAAACCTAAAGCATTCCACAGAGCATCCGTGTGAGCAACTGGCTGAGCGGCAAAGCCTAATTTGAAATAAGCGGTGCCGGTGGCAGCGCCTAAAGCTAAATTGCACAGGAAAGCCGCTGCGGTTAAAGCAAAGAAGCCCCACAGCATTTTTGTTTCGCGAAAAAGAATAAAATCGCGTATGCCGGCAATCATGCAGAAACGCGTGCGCTGCGCCAGCCAACCAACGGCTAAGCCTGCCAGCAGACTAATGGCTATGGCTGCATGCTTAGCGCCGGGACCGCCACCGGCTTTGGTAAAATGAATAAAGGTAGGTGCAGCAATTAAAAGCACTAAAACGGTAGCTGCCATTACGGGCAGCAGGCTGCCGTCAACGACGGTCATTTTATAGGTGCGCTTTAAAGAATAACCGCGGTTAAGAAAAAATATGCCAGCGTAAATACCGCAGCCAAAGCCGAGAAAACCGCACCAAGCGTTTAAATCACCGCCTGCAATGCGCAGCAGCATACGAAAAGGACAGCCTAGAAACATTAGGCAGCCAATCATAGTAAAAAAGCCTAATGCAAAGCGCGTCATGGGCGAGCTGCCGCCGCGGGGCGAAAATTCTTTGTGGGGCAGCGCAGCGGCTAATGCTCCTAAAATTAAACCGCTGATTTCGGGACGGATATATTGTACGGCCTTAGCCGAGTGCAGACCGAGTCCGCCGGCAGTATCGCGCAGAAAGCAGGCAATACAGTAACCCATGTTGGCAGGATTGCCAAAAAAAACCAGCAGAGAAGCAATCAGTCCGACTACTGCACCTGCGGCAATAATAATTGTCCTTTCATCTTCCTTCATAAAACCAAGCCTTTCATCTAAATTATTTTCAGTAAAAAGTATATCATATAATGCAGATGTATTCCAAGACTATTTGTAGCGAGGTGGTCTAGTTTATTGAAAAATATTATAATGCTATGATAAAATAAAAAATAACTTGAGCAGTATGTCTTAAACAAAAAATTGGGAGGATTTTATGCCGCAGATTTATCTTGATAATGCCAGCACTTCTTTTCCAAAGCCGCCAACCGTGGCTGCTGCCGTTTATCAATATATGACGGAAATGGGCAGCAATATCAATAGAGGCAGTTATGACGGCGCTTATGCTGTGGAGGATGCGGTTTTTAACGCCCGCCGGCTGCTGTGCGATTTTTTTGGCGCAGAGGATGCCAAAAATGTTGTGTTCACCAAAAATGTGACGGAGGCTATCAATATAATTATTAAAGGACTTTTGCAGCCCGGCGACCATGTGCTGGTTTCGGCTATGGAGCATAATGCGGTGATGCGTCCTTTGCAGCTGTTGGGGCGCGAGCTGGCGGCGGACGAGGAAGCTCCACAAAATGCAATTACCTTCAGCCGTATTCCCTGTGATGAGGAAGGCAATTTGCTTACAGAATATTTATCTAAGCTGGTACGGAAAAATACTAAGGCCGTTATTATGACGCACGGCAGTAATGTCTGCGGTACTTTGCTGCCCATTGAAGAGGTAGGCAAATTTTGCCGTAAAAATAATTTGTTTTTTGTTGTGGACAGCGCGCAGACTGCCGGTGTTTTTCCTATTGATATGCAGCGGATGTATATTGACGCAGTAGCGTTTACGGGACATAAATCGCTTTTGGGGCCGCAGGGAATTGGCGGCTTTGTACTAGCTGAAAAAATAATAGATAAAATCAAGCCGTTAATTGTGGGTGGTACCGGCAGCATTAGCCATACGGAAAATACACCGCGCTTTATGCCCGATAAATTTGAGGCAGGCACGCTGAATCTGCCCGGAATAATCGGCTTGGCTGCGGGTGTGCGCTGGCTGCAGGAGCAGGGAATGAAAAAGCTGCGCGAGCATGAGCTGGCGCTGACGCAGCAATTTTTGTCCGGCGTGGAGGTTTACGAAGCACGCGGACTGCTTAAAATTATCGGCAAAAAAAATTGCTGCCGACGCACCGGCGTAGTTTCTCTTGCCTTGACTAAGGGCGATAATGCTTTAGCGGCACAGCTTTTGGCGCAAAAGTATGGCATTGCTATGCGCGTGGGGCTGCACTGCGCGCCTAATGCTCATAAAACCTTGAGGACTTATCCTGCCGGAACGCTGCGTTTTTCTTTTGGCTGGCATAATACGCCGCAGGATGTGCAGGCTGCCCTTAGCGCTTTAGGGGAGATAGTGGCGCAGACGCAGAGCGCTGATTAAGAAAAAATAATTTATAAGAAAATATGTTGTTATTTTTATAGACAACAGAGATACATGCGAGTATAATAATGTTACCGTATTTAATAGAGAAAAATTGCTCTGTTAGCGAGGAATTTAATGCCAGAGGGGGCTTGGTCAATGGAATATGGAATAATCTGCTTATTTCCAGCCATTTTGACTGTAATTGTAGCTGTTTGGTCTAAAAGGACTACAGAACCGTTATTATTGGGAGCTTTAACGGGCTACGCTTTATTTAGTTGGAAAACGGGTGCTAACTTTGTAGAATTGGCTTCTACAAAATTTTTTGAGGTATTTACTGATCCAGAGTCTGTGTGGATGCTGATGGTGTGCGGTTTGTTCGGCAGCTTGATTGCCGTTATCAACGAATCTAATGCGACCAATGCTATTGCCAATGTTTTGGGTAAGTTCTGTAAATCTAAAACAACTACGCTTCTATCCGCATGGGTCTTAGGCATGATTATCTATATTGACGACTATATGAATATCCTGACGGTTACCAGCTGTACCAAAAAGCTGGCTGACCAAAGGCATATTCCTCGCGAAGCTTTGGCTTATGTGGTTGACTCCACCGGTGCGCCGACCAGTGTTTTGATACCGTTTTCCACATGGGCAATTTTTTTCGGCGGCGTTTTTTATGAGCAGGACGCTATAAAGGCTTTAGGCTATGGTGATGCAATTTCTACCTATATGCAGATCATTCCGTATATTTTTTATGGTATTTTTGCTTTGGCTATTGTACCTTTATTTATTGTAGGTATTGTACCTAAGGTTGGCGCAATGAAACGCGCCTACGCTCGTTTAAAGAACGACGAAGAGGGCTACGGTATTATCGAAAATGCTATGTACCACCAAAACGATAAGCCTGAAGATTACGATAAAAAAGCCAGCGCCTGGGATTTCGTTATCCCTATTTTGACGATGATTGGCGTACAGTTTTATGTAGGCGATTTGTTCGTCGGCTTGATTGCGGCGCTGTTGTGCTGCATTGTGCTGTATGTTCCCCGCAGAAAAATTACCATGGGTAAATTCTGCGACTACTGGATTGAGGGCTTTGCCGATTTGGTGCCGGTATTGTCCATTATCGTGGCGGCTTTTTATATTGAAGGTGCCATGACTGCTATTAACATGCCCGGTTATGTAATTCATTTAATCGAGCCTTATGTCAACGCACAGCTTTATCCGCTGCTGGCGTTTTGGGTAGTTGGCTGTTTAGGCTTTATTACCGGTTCCAACTGGGGCATTCCCGCGGTGTGCGCGCCTATTGTTATTCCCTTGGGTTTTGCCGTTGGCGCTAATCCGCTGCTGGTTATGGCGTCCATTGTTTCCGGCGCTACCTTGTGCAGTCATGCCTGCTTTTATGCTGACGCTACGGTGTTTACTTCCAAAGCCTGCGATATTGAAAATACCGCTCATGTTTATACGCAGCTTCCGTATGCAGGTATTGCTATGGTATTTGCTTCCGTTGCTTATTTGATTGCAGGCTATGTTATTGTGTAATATTTTAGCTTCAATATTAAAATTGATAAGTATATAGAAAACCTCACTCCGATGCCGGGGTGAGGTTTTGTTTTAGCGAACTAAATTATTTGGCTTCTGTTTGCGTATGCACTGTTAAATCGACCTCAAAAATTCTGTTCCACGGTAGCTGTGCGCCTACTAATAAATTTTTTAGATAATAATTTTTGTCTTGAGCGCTGTAAAAAGGCGTGCGGCCGAGATTAGCTTGTAAAAGCAGCAGAGCGTAAAAGCTTAAACGCTTTTGGATATAATATTCGACAGTCTGCTTGTCTTCTGCAAGTAAATTAGTCGGCGTTATGCCAAAGCTTGCCAAATAGGGACGCAGCCGTGGATGGATAAGTTTTTGGTACACAAAATCCTCCAAGATACGCTCGCAGGTGAACCGCAAATTTTCTGCATAAAGAGCGGCAATTTGTTCGGAGTTTTGCTGCTGTTGTAACTGGCGCAGGCGTCCGGCAAAAATAACGCTTTGCGCCAAAGCTGTGCCGGAAGAATTACTAAAGGTGTTCCAAGCGGCATAGGCTGCTAATTTGTTGACAGGTACATTATTAGCTAAAAGCTGCGGCAAAAGCATTTCTTCGGCAGCAAAATTGGCGCTTAAATCAATCAGAGCAACAGGTTTGGCTTGGTTAAGCAAGGCTTGTACTTCGTTGACAGTATTTGTAGTTGGTTTAAGGTTATCGTCGCCGCAGTGAATATAAAGAATAATATCCGCTGTGTCAGCAGCAGCGGTAGACTGCGCGCCGATAAGCTCTATTTGACTGCGCAGAGCGGTGCTCGTGCTGACTGCCATATAGGGCATATATTTAAATTCTACGGCAGGCGAGCTGTATTGCAGAAAAATTTTTGGCTGCCGGTTCGTTTGCTGCACAAAATAGCGTGCTAAGAGCAGCGCTGCAATTTCGTCGGCTCCATAGGTAAGCTGCACGTTGGCAAGCTTGTGGTGAGCAATAAATTTTTCCAGCTGCAAAGCGCTGCGGTGTGGCAGTCCAAAGGGTGAGGAATCATCCTGGCCGATAATAATTTGCGTGGCATTATGCGCTGCGCTTTGGGCTGTTAGCTGTTCGTTAAAGCTTTGACTTTGCTTATAAATATTGAGATATTTTGCGAGAATTTCTTGGGGAATAAATTCTTGATATTCCAGCAGCTTTTTGGTCATAACGTAATCGCTGTTGATTTCCGTCATATCCAAAAGCTGGGAATAGCGCATAAGGTGAAATTGATACCAGCAGTCAGGATAAATTTCGTCGCTGACTAAAAGACGCGGAATAACAGAAAACAGCGTTAAGCGCGAGGAAGCGTTTTCCAAAGTAGGATGAAGCTTATTTTGCAAAGCTTGCAGCTGAGCGAAAAATTCCTGTTGTTCCTGTTTAGCGGCAATATGCCGGCGGGACTGTAATAAACTGCCATGCAGTAAAATATCGGCGGAAATAACGTTTTGCGTATAAGCGTCAGCGGAGCGTTGCAGCCATTGCCAAAGTTTTTTTCTATCCGCAGGCTGTTGATAGTTGTCAAGCAGCGCTTTTGGCGGTACAATTACATTGATACCTGCCAAACTGCCCAGCTTCTGCACCATTTTGCTGCATACAGGGCGGCTGTCCAGCGGAACTAAAAGCATAGACGCATTTTTAGTTAAGGGCGGCAGCGCTGGCAGTGAAATTATAGTGCTTGTGGGCAACTTAAATAAAAGAGCGCAAAAGAGCAAAAGCAATCCTAAAATAAAAAATTTAATTTTGTTCATGGAGCGCCTCCTTTGCCTCTGTAGCAGTATGATTTTTTGCCACAAGATAAATTTCTGTATATTATTATTATAGCATATAGGAGCAAATATATGAGAATAATCACAGGCAGGGCGCGCGGTTTACAGCTGACTGTTCCCAAAAATTATGATGTGCGTCCTACTGCCGACCGCGTTAAGGAATCTGTTTTTAATATTATTGGCAGTAAAATTATTGGCGCTAAGGTGCTGGACCTTTTTGCCGGTACAGGCAATTTAGGTTTGGAAAGCTGGAGCCGTGGCGCTCAAAGTATAACCTTTATTGACGAAAGCAAGGAATCTTTGCGTCTGGTGAAAAGCAATATCGCCAAATGCCGCGCGGAAGCAGACTGCCTAGTATTTAAAGGTAGCGCGCCGCAGATAGCAGAGCGTTTGGCAGCGCAGGGAGAATTATTTGATTTCGCTTTTTGCGACCCGCCCTATAATAAGGGATGGGTACAGCAGATTATTGCAGTGTTAGGCAAAAAAACTTTTTTGCAGAACGGCGGTTATCTGGTGGTTGAGCGTTCCGCTCATGATGAACTGCCGCCGCTGCCTGCCGGCTGTGAGCTGGTGCGCAGCAGCTGCTATGGCGAAACGGTGATTGATTTTATTTTGTGGAATATTTTTGCAATATAAAAAGGATATTAGTACTTTTTGTCGAATAAATAATAGATAAATTATAAAGTTTCTGTTGCTATACGCGGGAACACAGTATTTTAGGAGGTCTGGCTATGCGCAGAGCAGTTTGTCCAGGAAGTTTTGACCCGGTGACCAAGGGTCACATAGATATTTTTGAAAGAGCAAGCGCCATGTTTGATGAGCTGATTATCAGCGTTTTTCATAATCCGGGTAAGGATAAGGCTATGTTTACTATGGAAGAAAGAGTAGAAATGCTGCGCGATGCCACCAGGCATATTCCTAATGTTCGTGTGACCTGCTTTTCCGGCTTGCTGAATGAGTTTTGCGAAAAAGAAGGCGCTCCGTTTATTGTCAGAGGTCTGCGGGCGTTTACCGATTTTGAGTATGAATTTCAGAGAGCGCTGCTGCTCAAAAAAATTGACAATCATTTAGAAACGGTTTTTATTATGACCAATGCCAAATATTCCTTTGTCAGCTCTTCCGGTGTGCGCGAGCTGGCTACCTTTGGCGGACAGCTGAAAGATTTAGTACCTGAATGTATTGAAGAACGTGTGCGCAAACACGTATGCGCTAAGCTTAAATAAGTTACGGAGATGATAAGATGATTGAAAGAGATAATAAAACCAGCGTAGCTTTGGATAAAATTTTTGAAGAAGTTTATACTATGATTGCCGAAGCTAAGGGCGTGCCTTTTACGGAAAAAATTATGTTGGACGAAGGCGATTTAGCTAATTTAATTGACGATTTAAAGGAAGCAATTCCCCGTGAAATTAAAAGCGCTACCCAGGTTTTAGAAGAACAGAAGAGTATTCTTAATAAAGCTTATGGTGATGCCGACCGTATTGTACAGCAGGCTAAAAATGAAGCCGAGCGTTTAGTGGCGGTTGCTCAGGCTGAGGCTGATGCTAAAATTCAGCAGGAGGAGATTGTGAAGCAGGCTAACGCTGTTGCTGAAGAAATCAAAGCTAATGCGCTGCGTTATCAGGAAGAAACTAAGGCTGCTGCCGATGATTATGCGTTGCGCGTTAAGCACGATTCCCTGCAATATGCTGACGATATGATGGCCTTTATGAGCGGCAGACTGCAAAGCGCTTTGCAGGATTTGGAGGATAACCGTCAAAACGTCGCTACAGAAATGCAAAAGGTTTTGCACAGCGGCGTAGGGGTTGGCGCGGAGCCGGAAGAGACTGAAGAATAGCAGATATTACTGCGGAGTTTATGCTTCTTCTTTCATAACTGACAAAAGAAGCAAGAAAGGTTCGCGATTTTGAAAATCGCGGTAAACAGCGGTTTTTTGCCGCGCCGCAAAAAGCCTGGCAAAAAAAGGTTTTGCCATACTCCATTTTTTAAGTTCGTGGTTCCAGATTATTTTGGCTCGACGTATAAAGCTTTGGCGGTCTACCGCAAAGTGGGTTGTATGTTCAAAGCGCTAGCGTGGTCATTATTGTTATGGTTGTTTGTTTTGCGAATTGACGTTATCATACAGAAGCTCGTGGGACTTACTGCCTGCAAGTAAAGGCTCTTTTGGCTACTTTTCTTGCTTGTAAGAAAAGTAGCGCAAGATGCTTCCGTTCGCAATGAACGTAAAAAACGCTAAGAATAAATTATCTTATAAAAAAATATTGGACAAAAACCGTTCTATCAGTTATAATTAAGAAAGTAATTTCATAGCAGACAGTTCGTAACCATCCTGTCTCAAAACAAAACTACGGGCGATATACTGGCATCTGCCGGTATTGTTATTTGTGTGTAAGGATTTCGTCTGTAGAAACGAAATCCTTTTTTATTGCGCCTGTACCTAAATTTTTGGAGGTACTATGAAAGCATTAGTTTTACTTAGCGGCGGCGTGGACAGCACCACATGCCTAGCCTTAGCCAAAGAAAAATATGGCGATAACGTGCTGGCTTTAGCCATGTTTTATGGTCAAAAGCATAAAAGAGAGCTGCAATCGGCGCAGGCTGTGGCTGACTATTATCATGTGCAGCTTTTGCAGATGGATTTAGCGCAGATTTTTACGCACAGCAACTGCTCCTTGCTGCAGAATTCTACGGAAAATATTCCCCATGCAGCTTACGCAGAACAGCTAAAGGCGCGTCAGGGAGAAGTCGTCACAACCTATGTCCCTTTTCGCAACGGTTTGTTTTTGGCAGCGGCCGCCAGCTTGGCTTTAGAATATGAATGCGAGGTAATTTATTATGGGCCTCATGCCGACGATGCCGCCGGCAGCGCGTACCCTGATTGCAGCTGCGAATTTAACGCGGCAATGCAGCAGGCAGTATATCTAGGCAGCGGAAAAAAAGTAAAATTGGCAGCGCCTTTTGTAGATAAACATAAAAAAGATATTGTAGCGGAGGGCTTGCGCCTGGGCGTGCCTTATGAATTAACCTGGTCCTGCTATGAGGGCGACGACCGGCCTTGCGGTAAATGCGGCACGTGCCGGGACCGGGAGGCGGCCTTTGCCGCTAACGGCGCAGTTGACCCATTGCTGGAAAATATATAAGGAGTTAAAAATGAAAGAGCATTTTAGTAATCAAAAACTTGTCTTTTCTGCCATGTGCATTGCTTTATATATTGTAATAATGCTGTGTACGCAAACCTTTGCTTTTGGACAGTATCAAATTCGTATTGCTACGGCGTTTTATGGTTTAAGCGCGTTGTTTCCTTTTTTAATAGTGCCTTTTGGCATTGCTAACGTTATCAGCAACACCCTTATGGGGGGATTAGGACTGCCGGATATTATTGGCGGCGGTATCGTCGGCATTTTAACCACCGGCTTGATTGTGATTGCCAAACGCCGCGGCTGCGGTAACTGGATAGTATGGCTGGCAGTAACTTTTGTGCCGGGTTTAGGCGTGCCCGTGTGGCTGTCGGCAATTTTAAATTTGCCTTACTGGCTGCTGGCTTCCAGTATTTTGGTTGGCCAATGTATCAGCGGCATTGCCGGCTATATGTTGGTAACTGCGTTGGAGCGCGTAGGCGCGTGGCGTTTTTTTGCTTGCGAAGGAGGACGTAAATAATGACTAGCGGCAGAAGTAAAGAGGAATTGCAGGGAGTAAGTCTTTTAGGCAGCAAAACTGCTTATAAAAGCGATTATGCGCCGGAGGTGTTGGAAAGCTTTCCCAATAAACATCCAGATAACGATTATTTTGTCAAATTTAATTGTCCGGAATTTACCAGCCTGTGTCCTATGACCGGTCAGCCTGATTTTGCTACAATTTATATTTCGTATGTTCCTGATAAACGCTTGGTAGAGAGCAAATCCTTAAAGCTGTATTTATTCAGCTTTCGTAATCACGGCGATTTTCACGAGGATTGTGTAAATATTATTATGAAGGATTTAATCAAATTGTTAGAGCCGAAATATATTGAGGTGTGGGGTAAATTTTTACCGCGCGGTGGCTTATCCATTGACCCGTTTGCCAATCACGGCAAGCCGGGGACGGAATGGGAGGCAGCTGCCCAAAAGCGTCTTTTTATGCACGATATGTATCCCGAAAATGTAAATAACAGATAAATATTGTTTGCTAGCTTTAAGTACAGCAGTCGGTGTGATTGCTGTGCTTTTTTTATTAGGATTTTAAAAATATTTTGTGTAGTTTTGTTTGTGGAGAATGATTAACAAATCATGTTGAGACTGATAAAGATTAATATTGTGTGCAGGCATGACGCAAATACGTTGTGCCTGCATTTTTCTTTGTGGTAGACCGCCAAAGCTGTATAGTGCGAGCCCAAATATTTTGGAACTGCGAACTCAAAAGAAGTTGATATAAAATGCTTTATTTCTGCATTAGAGTATGCTATACTAATGAACAGATAAGGATTTTATTTTTATTTGCATTTAGTTCGTGGGACACAAAAAGTTCCACAAGGGACAAAAATGTACCGAGGGATAATGATGGATAGTATTATAAATTTACAAAAAAAAATAGTCCCGGAATTGACAGACCTTTTGGTGCAGAGATATCAGATTTTGCGCCAAGTAAGCCACGAATCTCCCATTGGCAGGCGTGCGTTGGCTGGCAGGCTTGGCCTTAGCGAAAGAGTTTTGCGGGCGCAGGTTGATTTTCTCAAAAAAAGCGGCTTGCTGGCTTTTTCGTCCAGCGGCATGAGCGTTACCGACGAGGGCGCGGATATTTTGAAGGAATTAGCCGATTATGTGCGTAAGCTGCAAGACATTTCTTTTTTGGAAAAGGCTTTAAGCGATACGCTAAAAATTGGGCGCGTAGTCATTCTTCCCGGCGATTCTGACCAAGAGGATGTTGTCAAACGCGAAATAGGCCGTACAGCGGCGCATATTTTGAGTAAGCTGTTAAGCGACGGTCAGCGTCACATTGTGGCAGTCAGCGGCGGTACGACTATGGCGGCTATGGCTGCCAACATTACCGGCTCCCAGCCTAATACTGTGGTAGTCCCTGCCCGCGGCGGCTTGGGAGACAATGTGGAATTGCAGGCTAACACTATTGCTACGGTGCTGGCACAAAAATTAAGCGCAGCTTACCGCCAGCTTTATGTACCCGACTGCGTGAGCGAGGATATTTTGAACAGTATTCTCAAAGAGGATATTGGCGTGCGCTCCGTTGTGGATATTATTAAAAGAGCGGATATTTTAGTTCACGGTGTGGGCCGAGCCAGCGTTATGGCTAGACACAGAAGGCTGCCTCCGGATTTGATTGGCAAGCTGGAGGAGGCCGGCGCTGTGGGCGAGGCCTTTGGACAATATTGCGCTTTGGATGGCAGACAGGTATATATGACCAATAACGCCGGTTTAATGCTGCAGGATTTGCAGCATATCGGCACGATTATCGGCATTGCCGGCGGCAAATCTAAAGCGGCGGCTATTCTTTCTGTAATCCGCGCTTCCCGTCAGGATATTTTGGTAACGGACGAAGCGGCAGCCAAAGAAATTCTGCAGATGGCCAAAGAAAATAGTTAATCGGCACGTCAGTGCAATATATAATGAAAACTCTTGAAAAACTAAGGAGGAAATTATTATGACAAAAATTGGTATCAATGGTTTTGGCCGTATTGGCCGCGAGGTTTTCCGTGTAGCTTTCACTAATCCTGAAATTGAGATTGTTGGCATTAACGATCCCGGCGACAGCGCTGCTCTGGCTCATCTGCTGAAATATGACTCTGTACATGGTACTTATGACCATGAGGTTTCTGTTGGCGAAAACTGCATTGTTGTTGACGGCAAAAAAATTCCCGTATCCAGCTCTTTGGACCCTGCTAAAATTCCCTGGGGAGAGCTTGGCGCCGAAATCGTTGTAGAATCTACCGGCCGTTTTACCGAAGCTACCAAAGCAGCTGCTCATATTGCTGCGGGCGCTAAAAAGGTAATTATTTCTGCTCCTGCAAAAGGCGAGGATATTACTATTGTTATGGGCGTTAACGAAGAAAAATACGATCCTGCTAAACATAATATTATTTCCAACGCTTCCTGCACTACCAACTGCTTGGCTCCTTTCACTAAAGTCCTGCTGAACAAATTTGGTATTGAAAGCGGTTTGATGACCACTGTTCACTCCTACACCAATGACCAAAGAATTTTGGATTTGCCTCATAAGGATTTGCGCCGCGCCCGTGCCGCAGCTTGCTCCATTATTCCTACCACCACCGGTGCAGCTAAGGCTGTAGCTTTGGTTCTGCCTGAATTGAAAGGCAAGTTGAACGGCTTTGCAATGCGCGTTCCCACTCCTAACGTTTCCATTACCGACTTGACTGTATTGCTGAAAACCGATACTACTGCAGAAGAAATCAACGCTGCCTTGAAGGAAGCTGCTGAAGGCGAATTGAAAGGCATTATGGGCTATAACGAGCTGCCTCTCGTATCCCGCGATTACAACGGCTGCCCGCTGAGCTCCATTATTGACGGCTTGTCCACTATGATGGTAGGCCCGCGTATGGCAAAGGTTGTCAGCTGGTATGACAATGAATGGGGTTATTCCAACCGTGTAGTAGACTTAGCAGTTTACATCGGTAAAAAAGGCCTGTAAGAAGGAGATAGTTATTCGTGGAGAAAAAAACAGTACGCGATTTAGACGTTGCCGGTAAAAAAGTTCTGGTACGTGTAGATTTTAATGTTCCTTTTGATGATAAGGGAAATATTTCCGACGATACTCGTATTCGTGCTTCTTTGGAAACTATTCAATATCTTTTGGACAAAAAGGCAGCCGTTATTTTAATGGCTCACCTTGGACGTCCCAAAGGACAAGTAAATCCCAAATACAGCTTAGTCCCCGTGGCTAAGCATTTGGGCAAGCTGTTAGGCAAAAAAATTACCTTTGCCTCTGACTGCGTTGGCGCTGATGCGAAGGCCGCAGCCAAAAAGCTGAAAGCCGGACATATTTTGCTGTTAGAAAATCTGCGTTTCCATAAGGAAGAAGAAAAAAACGATATGGAATTTGCGGAGCAGCTTGCTTCCTTGGCAGATTTGTATGTAAACGACGGCTTTGGGGTATCTCACCGCGCTCATGCTTCCGTTGAGGGCGTAACGCATTTTCTGCCCGCTGCGGCAGGCTTTTTGCTGGAAAAAGAAATTGCTTACGTTGGCCGCGCCGTAACCGACCCGCTGCACCCCTTTGCTGCTATTATCGGCGGCGCCAAGGTCAGCGATAAAATTGGCGTAATCAGCAATTTGCTGGATAAGGTTGACACTCTGCTCATTGGCGGCGGCATGGCCAACACCTTTTTGGCTGCCGAAGGCTGCGCTATGGGTAAATCCCTAGTAGAGGAAGATAAAATTGATTTAGCTAAAGAGCTTATCGCTAAAGCCAAAAAAAATCATGTAAAATTACTGCTGCCTACGGATTTGGTAATGGCTGAAGCCTTTGCTGCTGACGCTAAGCATGCAACTCAAAATGTAAACAGCCTCGACCAAAACTGCATGGCGCTGGATATTGGCAGCGAAACTGCCAAGGCTTATGCCGCTGCTTTGGCAGATGCTAAGATGATTGTTTGGAACGGTCCTATGGGCGTTTTTGAAATGGACGCTTTCTGCAAGGGAACGGAAGCTGTGGCTAAGGCTGTGGCTAAGAGTCGCGCTATCAGTATTGTTGGCGGCGGCGACAGTGTTGCTGCTATTGAAAAGCTGGGTCTGGCAAAACGTATTTCCCATATTTCTACCGGCGGCGGTGCTTCCCTGGAATATTTGGAAGGCAAGGTTCTGCCCGGCGTTGCTGCACTTGACGACCTGCGCCGCAAAATGATTGCCGGTAACTGGAAAATGCACAAAACCGTAGACGAAGCTGTGGAGCTGGCTGAAAATATCGTTATGGAAACCAACGGAACCTTAAATGAGGTTGTTATTTTCCCGCCGTTTACTGCTTTGGAAACTGTAGCAGACGCTATTGACGGCAAGCACGTTGGTTATGGTTCTCAAGACCTTCATTGGGAAGATAAGGGCGCGTTTACCGGCGCTGTTTCCGGCACTATGGTTGCCGATATCGGCGCAGAATACGCTATGGTTGGTCACAGCGAGCGCCGCAGCATTTTTGGCGAAACCGACAAGCTTGTGGCCAGCAAAATTATTGCCGCTTACCGCAACGGTTTGAAGCCTTTGCTGTGCGTTGGTGAAAATTTGGCTGAGCGTGAAGCCGGTAAAACGGCGCGTAAAATCAGTATGCAGCTGAAAAGCGCTTTAGGTGCAGTTGCACCGGAGGACGCTGTGAATATGGTTATTGCTTACGAGCCTGTTTGGGCTATCGGCAGCGGTAAAGCCGCAACTCCTGCTGACGCGCAGGAGGTTTGCCGTTTGATTCGCGAAAAAGTGGGCAAAATTTTCACTCCGGAAATTGCCCGTCACGTTCGCATCCTTTACGGTGGTAGCGTTACCGAAAAGAATGCGGCGGAGTTTAATATCAGCGGCATTGACGGTGTTTTAGTTGGCGGCGCATCCTTGGATGCCGAACGTTTTGCTGCTATTGTGCGCAGCTTTTAATTTGCAATAAAAATGAAAAAGCCTTTACTTTTAATGATTTTAGACGGTTGGGGAATTGCGCCTGCCGGTAATGCTAACGCTGCCGCAATGGCTAAAACTCCCAATCTTGATAAATATTTTGCGTCGTATCCGCATACGCAGCTGGAAGCAAGCGGACGTCAAGTTGGTCTGCCTGCGGGGCAGATTGGCAACAGCGAGGTAGGCCATCTGAATATTGGCTCCGGCAGAATTATTTACCAAAGCTTAACGCGCATCAGCAAAGCCATTGAGGACGGAGATTTTTTCCAAAATCCTGTGCTGGTAAACGTTATGGAGCAGACCAAAGCCGGTAACAAGACATTGCATCTGCTGGGTTTGCTGTCAGACGGCGGTGTACACAGTCATATTTCTCATATTATTGCGCTTTTGGAAATGGCTAAGCAGCACGGCTTGGAAAAGGTTTATGTGCATGCCTTTTTAGACGGGCGTGATGTGCCGCCGCAAAGCGCGCTTACTTATGTAGAGCAATTAGAAGAGGCTATGGCCGAAATTGGCGTAGGCAGAATTGCTACTGTCAGCGGTCGTTATTACGCTATGGACCGCGATAAGCGCTGGGAGCGTTTAGCTAAAGCGTATGCTACTGTGGTGCAGGGCGAGGGAGAAAAAGCTTCCGGCGCCGCGGACGGTATAGAAGCTTCCTATGCGCAGGGGGTTACGGATGAATTTGTCCTTCCATTTACTGTTGCAGGCGTTGACGGAAAAATTCAGGCTGGCGACGGCGTAATTTTCGCTAATTTCCGTCCCGACAGAGCGCGTGAAATTACGCGCGCTTTGGTAGACGACGATTTTCCGTATTTTGCTCGTCCGCAGGAGGCGCGCCCGGTACATTTTGCCTGCATGGCTCAATACGATGCGACTATTGACGCGCCGGTGGCTTTTCCGCCGGAAGCAATTAACGATACCCTGGGTCAGGTTTTGGCACAAAACGGCAAGCGGCAGCTGCGCATTGCCGAAACGGAAAAATATGCGCATGTTACGTTTTTCTTTAACGGCGGCGTAGAGGAGCCTAATAAAAATGAGGAGCGTATTCTAATTCCTTCGCCGAAGGTGGCGACCTACGATTTGCAGCCGGAAATGAGCGCCGAGACCGTAACTCAATCGCTATTGGCAGAGCTGGATAAGGATAAATTTGACGTAATTATTCTAAACTTTGCCAACCCCGATATGGTTGGTCATACGGGAGTTTTGGATGCTGCTATCAAAGCAATGGAAAAGGTTGATGAATGTGCCGGCCGCATTGTGGACAAGGTGTTGGCTTTAGACGGCTGCGTATGCATAACCGCCGACCACGGCAATTTGGAAAAAATGGCTGAAGCAGACGGCGAGCCGAATACGGCGCACACAACTAATCCTGTGCCTTTTATTTTGGTAAGCAAAGAAGAGCATCAATTACACGAAGGTATTTTGGCCGATATTGCGCCGACCATGCTGGAGCTTTTACAAATTGCTCAGCCTGCCGCCATGACGGGCAAGAGCTTGTTAGCATAGAAAAATTTTTGAGGTGATAAACAATGGCAATGATTACTGAAGTATATGCACGTGAGATTTTGGACTCTCGCGGCAATCCTACTGTAGAGGTTGAGGTTTGCTTGGAGGACGGCGCTGTTGGCCGTGCTGCTGTTCCTTCCGGCGCTTCTACCGGCGTACATGAAGCTGTGGAGCTGCGTGACGGCGACGCTGCCCGCTACATGGGTAAGGGCGTTACCCAGGCTGTTGACAATGTAAACGATATTATTGCCGAAGCTATTATCGGTCTGGAAGCTACCCGTCAAACTGAAATCGACGAGCTGTTGGTACGCTTGGACGGAACTCCCAATAAAGGCCGCTTGGGTGCAAACGCTATTTTGGGCGTATCCATGGCAGTGGCTAAGGCTGCCGCTTCCTCCGTTGGCCTGCCGCTGTACCTCTATTTGGGCGGCGTTGCTGCTAAAGAGCTGCCTGTTCCCATGATGAATATTTTGAACGGCGGTCAACACGCAGATAATAATGTAGACATTCAAGAATTTATGATTATGCCCGTTGGCGCTAAATCATTCAGCGAATGCCTGCGCATGAACACCGAAATTTATCATAACCTGAAAGCTCTGCTGAAATCCAAAGGCTTGAGCACTGCTTTAGGTGATGAGGGCGGTTTTGCTCCTAACTTAAAATGCAACGCCGAAGCTATCGATGTTATTTTGGAAGCAGTAGAAAAAGCAGGCTACAAGCCAGGCAAGGATATTATGATTGCTTTGGATGTAGCCAGCAGCGAATTCTATGAAGACGGTAAATACAATCTGGCAGGCGAGGGCTTGGTAAAGACCAGCGACGAAATGGTTGAATATTTGGCTGATTTGTGTGCAAAATATCCTATCATTTCCATTGAGGACGGCATGGCAGAGGACGATTGGGACGGCTGGAAGAAGCTGACCAAGAAGCTGGGCAAAAAGGTACAGCTGGTTGGCGACGACCTGTTTGTTACCAATGAAGCGCGTTTGGTTGAAGGCATCAAAAAAGGCGTTGGCAATGCTATTTTGATTAAGGTAAACCAAATTGGTACCTTGACTGAAACCTTTAACGCTATTGAAACTGCTAAACGTGCCGGCTATACCTGCATTATTTCTCACCGCAGCGGCGAGACCGAGGACACTACCTTGGCAGATATTGCTGTTGCTGTAAATGCCGGACAAATCAAGACCGGCGCTCCTGCGCGTACTGACCGAGTTGCTAAATACAACCAACTGCTGCGCATTGAGGAAGATCTTGGCAAGGCTGCCAAATACAACGGCAAAAAGGTTTTCTACAACATTAAATAAGCTTTGCTGAAATAAATTTGATTTAAGCGGTGCCTAATGCGCTATAAGCTGCACGTTGGGTACCGCTTTTTGCATGCGCAGAATAAACTTATGGTAGAATTATGCTGCGGCAGAAAAAATTATCGCAAATATATCAAATATTTTGCAAAACTACATTGTAAGCTCTCTGCATTTATGGTAAAATACTATGGTACAAAAATGTGAGGAGGTAAGTCTTGTGATTGAAACTGTCTTGATAGTTCTTGAAGTTATCGTTTGCATAGCCCTCATTGGCGCAGTTCTGCTGCAGTCTGGCAAAGGCGGCGGTATGGGCAGTACTTTCGGCGGCAGTGACGGTGCTTTTTTTGGCAAAGGCAACGATTTGGATTCTCTGATGGCAAGAGCCACCATTTATCTTGGCGCTGCATTTGCTGCTATAACATTGGCGCTGGCTAAAATCAACGCTTAAAAATTTCCTCAGTTACAAAGAGTGTAACCGCGCTCTTTAAATTTTAAATTTTTTTATAAGAAGAAAGGGGTTAGGGTCTTGAATTTCTTAATGACTTCTATTGTTGTTGGTATCATTGCATTGGCAGTTGCATTGATGCTCAGCAGCGCAATCGGTAAAGCTCCTGCTGGTACTGCGCGTATGCAGGAAATTGCCGGTTACATCCATGAGGGCGCTATGGCGTTCCTGTACAGAGAATATAAAGCTCTGTCCGTATTCGTACTCGTTGTTGCTGTTATTATTGCAATGTTCCTGTCTCCCATGACTGCTGTTTGCTTCGTAGCAGGCGCTATTTTCTCCGTATGCGCCGGTTATATTGGTATGACCGTAGCTACCAAGGCTAACGTTCGTACCGCTGAAGCTGCACGTCACGGTATGCCGGAAGCTTTGAAAATTGCTTTCTCCGGCGGTGCTGTAATGGGCTTGGGCGTTGTTGGTTTGGGTATCGTTGGTGTTGCTGCCGCTTATATGATTTTTGGCAATATTGATATCGTAACCGGCTTCTCTCTGGGCGCATCCTCCATTGCTTTGTTCGCTCGTGTTGGCGGCGGTATTTATACCAAAGCTGCTGACGTTGGCGCTGATTTGGTTGGTAAAGTAGAAGAAGGTCTGCCTGAAGACGATCCGCGTAACCCGGCTACTATTGCTGATAACGTAGGCGATAACGTAGGCGACGTTGCCGGTATGGGTGCCGACTTGTTTGAATCCTATGTTGGCGCTATCATTTCCGCTATTACCCTGGGTGCCGTTGCTTATCCCGGCGGTGAAGGCGTTAAATTCGTATTCAGCCTGGCATTTGCCGGTATTTTAGCTTCCTTGGTTGGCGTATTCTACGCCCGCAGCAGCAAATCCAACAATCCGCAGGCTGCTTTGAACCATGGCACTTATGTAGGCGGCGTACTGGTACTGGCTGCTGCTTACTATCTGTCCACTTCCATTTTCGGCAACACCAATGCTTTCGTAGCTATTGCTTCCGGCTTGGTAGTTGGTATGCTGATTGGTAAAATCACCGAGATTTATACTTCTGCTGACTATGATTCTGTTAAGAAGATTGCTCAACAATCCGAAACCGGTCCTGCAACCACCATTATTTCCGGCTTGGCTGTAGGCATGTATTCTACATTCCTGCCGATGGTTTTCATCTGCGTAGGCGTAATTTTGTCCTTCTTCTTCATGGGCGGCGCTAAAGATACCGGCATGGGTCTGTTTGGCATTGCTTTGGCAGCAGTTGGTATGCTGTCTACTACTGGTTTGACCGTTGCAGTTGACGCTTATGGTCCTATCGCTGATAATGCCGGTGGTATTGCTGAAATGTCCGAGCTGCCTCCCGAAGTACGCGAAATCACCGATACTCTTGACTCTGTTGGTAACACTACTGCTGCTATCGGCAAAGGCTTTGCAATCGGTTCCGCTGCTTTGACTGCATTGGCTCTGTTCTCTGCTTATGCACATGTTGTAAATCTGAAAGTAATCGATCTGCTGAATCCTGTAACACTGGTAGGTTTATTCATTGGTGCAACTCTGCCCTTCGTATTCGGCGCTATGACCATGGAATCTGTTGGTAAAGCTGCTTATCAAATGATTGAGGAAGTTCGTCGTCAATTCCACGAAATTCCTGGTCTGCTGGAAGGCAAAGCAAAAGCTGATTACCAAAAATGCGTAGACATTTCTACCGCAGCTGCTCTGCATGAAATGATTATGCCTGGTATTATCGCTATCGTTGCTCCTTTGGCTATGGGCTTCCTGTTTGGTACCGAAGCTTTGGGCGGCCTGCTGGGCGGCGCTTTGGCTTCCGGCGTTTTGGTTGCTATTTTAATGGCAAATGCCGGCGGCGCTTGGGATAATGCTAAAAAATATGTTGAAGCTTCCGGCCGCAAACATACTCCGGTGCATGATGCAACCGTTGTAGGCGATACCGTAGGCGATCCGTTCAAAGATACCTCCGGACCTGCAATGAACATCCTTATCAAATTGATGACTGTTGTTGCTTTGGTATTTGCTCCTGTTATGGCTGCTAACGGCGGTATGTTGCTGAGCCTGTTCAAATAATATTTTTGAACCTGCAAACGCTCCTTCTTGTATGAGAGGGAGCGTTTTTGTGTTGTGAGGGTAGCAAGCAGCAAGGGTTTAATAGTAATCCTTTTTATGGTATAATGTGAATGCTTAGCGATTGCGGAGCCGCAGGCGAACGCAGAGCTTAGCAGAACATAGATTCTTGAGTATAATAACTAAATAGGCTTAAAGATAATTAAAGGGTGATTAGGCAATGCAAATTATGCAGGGTGCAGAAACTTTTCTGCTGCAAGGGAATAATGGCAAGGCGGTGCTGCTGTTGCACGGCTATACCGGTACAACGGCAGAGATGCGCCCGTTGGGAGAATATTTGCACCAAAGAGGTTATACCGTTTTGTGTCCGCGGCTTCCTGGTCACGGAACCAGCGTGGAAGATTTGCATAAAACAGAGGCTTCTCAATGGGTGGCTGCGGCTAAGCTTGCCTACGCTGTTTTAGCAAAAAAATATCAAAAAATATATGTGGCCGGTCTTTCTATGGGCGCCCTGCTGGCTATTGTGCTTGCTGCTACCGAAAAAGTAGAGAAGGCGGCGTTTTTGGCGGCTCCAATCTTCGTGCAGGATAAAAGAGCGCCGTTTTTGCCGATACTGCGCTATTTTATTCATTATCTTCCTAAGCATAAGCGCAATTATCAGGCTATGGATAAATATTGCTTAGCCTATGATAAAATGCCTACGCAACCCTTGACCAGTTTGTTTGCGTTGATTAAAGCCTGCAAAAAGGAGCTTGTGCCCAAAATTACCGTGCCCTGCATTATTATGCAGTCAAAAATTGAGCACACAGTAGCGCCAAAAAGCGCGCAATATATTTATGACCATCTGGCTACGCCCAAAGAGCAGAAGCGCTTACTGTGGCTGGAAAAATGCGGGCATATTTTGACCTTGGACTGCGAGCATCAGCTGGTTTTTGAGCAGCTGGCAGATTTTTTTGAGCAATAGATTTTTGGCGAATGTATGAAGAAGTAAGATATTTGTAAACAATATTTTTAGAAGCAGGATTTTGTGAGTAAAGAAGGAATTATCATGGATAGAACTCTTTTGGATAATAACGAGTACAGCTGGTGCTTTGCCTGCGGCAAAGAAAATCCCAGCGGTTTACATATGCGTTTTGAAATAGATGACGAAAAATGTACGGCTTATTTCACGCCGCGGCGCGAGCACCAAAGTTATACCGGACGTATGCACGGAGGTTTGGTGGCTGTGCTTTTGGATGAGGTAACAGGCAATTATTTGTATTGTAAGGAAGGCAAGCCGTCCTATACGGCTAAAATAGAGATTCGCTACCGTCAGCCCTTGGTAATCGGCGAGGAGGTTATTTGTACCGGCTATGAGGTGAAGCGCAAGGGACGCATGGTAGAAATGGCGGGAAAAATTTGTAAACATGATGGCACCGTTTTGGCGGAATCTTTGTCTAAAATGATGATTAAGGAAGATTAAAAGAACGATTTAAGAGGAAAAATTATGCAGAATATTAAAGAAAAAATTTTGGCTTTTATGCGTGACGGCAGCTACGCGCCCATGACCAGCGAGGAGTTGCTGGACGCTTTGGCCGGCGAATGCAGCGCCACAAAATTTTGGCAGGAGCTGCTGGCCTTGGAGAAAAACGGCGAGATTATTAAAACCCGTTTTGAAACCTACGGTCTGCCGGAAAAAATGGGCTTGGTGGCCGGGCGTTTTCAGCTGACCAGTAAAGGCTTTGGATTTGTAATTCCCGATAATAAGGATGAGCGTCCGGATGTTTTTATTCCTCCCCGCGCGTTAAACGGCGCCATGAACAACGACCGCGTTTTGGCGCGCGTAAATAACGATACTCATGGCAAAAAGCCGGAGGGTGAAATTTTGCGCATTATTGTACACGCCAACAATAAGGTGGTGGGCGTTTTTCACCAAACAGGAGATTTTGCTTTTGTAACGCCTGACGATAAGCGTATCGGCCAGGACGTTTATATTATGCGCCGTAATTTTAATAATGCTAAGGACGGTCAGAAGGTTGTCGTAGAAATTACCGAATGGCCTCAAGAGCACCGCAAGGCCGAGGGTAAGATTACGGAAATTTTGGGTAATTTAGGCGACGTTGGCTTGGAAATTTTGTCCATCATCAAGCAGAATGATTTGCCGCTGGAATTTCCCGAGGAGGTTATGGCCGCTTCGCACAAGATGCCCAAGACGATTAAAAAGTCGGAGCTGGCAGGCCGCAGAGATTTGCGCCAGCGCACGGTGGTTACGGTGGACGGCGAGGACGCCAAGGATTTGGACGATGCGGTTTATGTGGAGCGCATCAGCGACGAAGAATATTTGCTGGGCGTATATATTGCTGACGTAAGCTACTATGTGACCGAAAACGGCGTTTTGGATAAAGAGGCTTTAGCGCGCGGTACCAGTGTATATTTGGTGGATAGGGTGCTGCCCATGCTGCCGGAGCGCCTTTCCAACGGGATTTGCAGCTTAAACGCAGGCGAGGATCGCTTGGCAATGGCTTGCGAAATGCACCTTGATAATAAGGGCAAGGTGCTTAGCTATGAAATTTTTCCTGCGGTTATCAATGTCTGCCACCGTTTGAGTTATAATATTGTACGCGCTATGCTGGCCGGTGATGCAGAAATGTGCGCTAAATATGCAGATGTTTTGTCAATGATTGACAAGATGGATGAGCTGCGCCAAATTTTGCACGATAAACGTGCTCGCCGCGGTGCGGTGGATTTTGATTTGCCGGAGCAAAAGGTTATTTTAGACGAAAAGCTGCATCCGGTAGAGATTGTACAGCGTGTGCATGGCAATGCCGAGTCTATTATTGAAGAATTTATGCTGGCGGCTAACGAATGCGTGGCGCAGCATATGTGTAAACAGCATTGGCCGTTCATTTATCGCGTGCATGATCTTCCGGCGGAGGAAAAAATGCAGGATTTGGCTAAGCTTCTGGCCAACTTTAACGTAAAATTTAAGGCTGGCGAAAAAACTAAGTCGAAAGAGATTCAGCAGGTGGTGAAGGCTGTTGCCGGTAAGCCGGAGGAGCGTTTAATTACGACGGTCGCTCTGCGGTCGATGAAACAGGCTGTGTATCAAACAGAAAATATTGGGCACTTTGGTTTGGCGGCAAAATATTATACTCATTTTACCTCGCCTATCAGACGTTATCCCGATTTAATAGTACATCGGTTGCTGCGTACTTGGATGCAGCAGCCTAAATTAAAGACTGCCGATTTTGAGCCTTTAAGCGATAAGCTGGAGATGATTGCCGAACATTCTTCTATTCGCGAGCGTGCCGCAGCCGACGCTGAACGCGCTACGGTGGAGCTGAAAAAATGCGAGTATATGGCGGACCATTTGGGCGAGGAATACGACGGCGTTATCAGTGGCGTAACGGCTTTTGGCATGTTTGTGGAGCTGGAAAACGGCGTAGAGGGCTTGGTGCATATTTCCAGCCTGATGGATGATTATTACGAATTTTTTGAGGAGCGCTATGCTTTGGTTGGCACTCATACGGGACATCAATATCGTTTGGGAGATAAGGTGCGCATTGAGGTGCTGCAAGTAAATATCAGCGACGTATCTATAGATTTTATTATGGCGGGCGAAAATGACGGCGTGCGCGAGCATATCCGTCAGCAGCTTTTGTCTAAGCAAAAGCCTGCCAAGGGTTACAGCTCCCAGCGGGCAGCCTTGAGTGCAGCAACCAACAAGAAAAAGCACGCAGCCAAAGGCGGCAAGGGCGCCAGAAATAAAGAGCCGGGACGCTGCAGCGGCAAGCGCGCTAAGGCAGGGAACGGTTCCGGCAAAAGAAAGAAACGCAAGTAAACGCGGCGAGAAAAATTTTCGCTGTTTGTAAAGATAGGTGAAATATATGGCAGAAGAAAAAATAAAAATTATCGCAGAAAACCGCAAGGCTCGGCATGATTTTACTATTTTTGAAACCTACGAGGCAGGCATAGCTTTAACGGGCACAGAGGTAAAATCGCTGCGGGCCGGCAAAGCGAATATGAAGGATAGCTATGCGCAGGTAACGCGCAGAGCAGAGGTTTTTGTGTATAATCTGCACATCAGTCCTTACGACCACGGCAATATTTTTAACCATGACCCTTTACGCAGTCGTCGCTTGCTGTTGCATCGTCAGGAAATCAACAAGCTGATTGGTAAGGTTAAAGAAAAAGGCTACGCTTTAGTGCCTTTAAAGCTTTATTTTAAGCACGGCTTGGTAAAAATGGAGCTGGCGTTAGCTGTGGGCAAGAAAAATTACGATAAGCGTCAGGATATGGCAAAGAAGGATGCTAAGCGGGAAATGGAGCGCGCGCTGAAGGAACGCAACCGTTGATTTGACTTTTTGATATTTTACAAAAAAGTTGATTGTTTTTTTAGTTGTGATATGGTAGAATGTTTTTGAAGCGAAGTATCAGCTTATTCCTATAAAACTTATAGCGCGTTTATAAGTTTTATAACCAGGGTCTGTACTGGTTTCGACGGGGGTAGGTGCGGTATGATAAGCGAGCCGTGGTCCGGCACACGTTAACTGTTGGGACGTTTAAATATAAACGCTGATAAAGAATACGCTTTAGCAGCTTAACTGCTAACTGTCTTCTGAGCTCTTCCCATAGGCGGGGAATGACAGTCAATTTGTGGGATACCTTTAAGCTGATGCCCGTAAGCTTTTAGGGAAACTCAACGGGATAGCAACTCGGACGCCCGTCGATAGGCATTTGAGAAGCGAAATTTAATATGTCGTCTGCGCTCGGAGAAAGTTGTATGGCAATATTTTCGGACAGGGGTTCGACTCCCCTCAGATCCACCAAGAACTAAACGGCAAAATACTTTTTAGAGTAAGACGCCTGCAAATATATTTAGGTGGAAAACAAAAGCTCACAAGGCAATTGTCTTGTGAGCTTTTTGTAAAGTTTTAGGAGACAGTTATGGATAGCAGAGTAGCAGTGATTTCGATTATTGTGGAGAAGGAAGAAGCGGTAGAGCGGCTCAATGCGCTTTTGCACGATTATGCTCAGTATATTATCGGCCGCATGGGTTTGCCTTATCGCGCTAAAGGCGTTAATATTATTTGTGTAGCAGTTGACGCGCCTAACGATGTCATCAGCGCTTTATCCGGTAAATTGGGCTGCTTGAGCGGCGTGAGCGTAAAAACTGCTTATTCCGGTGTGATAGGCGGTGTGAAAAATAAAATTTAAGGAGAATATTAAAGAATAAAAAACCTGTTGATTTTTTGTCAGCAGGTTTTTTACTTCGCTTAAAAGAATATCAGCTGCGTGTGGTAAACAGCATTGACACCGGCATTGAGTGCTGCTAAACAGCCAATGGCAAGAGCTATTAAAAGTGCAGCTTCCTTGCTGTTTAATGGCTGCTCACTGCGCAGAGCGCGCATAAACGCTTTGGCGCATAAAACTACCAGCATACCAAATAAAAAAAGTGCGAATAAAATATTAAGCATCCATAAACTCCTTTGAAAAAAGCTAATCTATATAAATAAAGTTGTTTTTGCGTAAGCTCGCTGTTTACAGCTTTATAAATTCATTATAGCATTTAGCTATACTTTGTCAAGGAGCAAAAGTATACATAAGCAAGTGAGCAAAAAAACTTGCATTTCGTGTTATTTCAACATAAAATTAACAGTAGGAAAATTAAGAAAAGAGGTTGTTGATTTTGGAACACAGAGTTATTCAAGTTGAAGAACGTCCGCCGCTATTGCTGAACATCCCCTTGAGCTTACAGCATCTTTTTGCTATGTTTGGCTCTACGGTTTTAGTTCCGTTTTTGTTCAACGTTAATCCCACTACCTGCTTATTTATGAACGGCCTGGGTACGCTGCTGTATATTTTTATTACTAAAGGCAAAATCCCTTCATATTTAGGCTCCAGCTTTGCTTTTATTTCGCCTGTCATGCTGATAATTTCCCAAAGCGGTTATAATCATGCTCAATCGGGCTTTATTGTTTTCGGTCTCTTGTTTATGCTTTTTTCCTTTATCATTCACATGGTAGGCACAAAATGGATAGATGTTATTTTTCCGCCTGCTGCTATGGGTGCGATTATTGCCGTTATCGGGTTAGAGCTTGCTCCTACTGCCGCTAACATGGCTGGTTTGACGGGCGACAAAATTTTGTCTGATAATGTAGCGGTATCTATGTTTACGCTGGCCGTTGGCGTTATCGGTTCGGTTGCGTTTCGCGGCTTTATGAGCATTATTCCCATTCTTTTTGGTGTAATCTGCGGTTATGGTTTTGCGTTCTGCATGGGAATGGTTAATTTTCAACCGGTTATAGACGCTCCTTGGTTCCAAATGCCGCATTTTTATGCGCCGGTTTTTGATATCAATGCCATTATGATTATCGCTCCGGCAGCGTTGGTTGTTTTGGCTGAGCATATTGGCCATTTGGTGGTAACCGGCAATATTGTCGACAGAGATTTGATTAAAGATCCCGGCTTGTCCCGGTCTTTGTTTGCTGATGGGCTTTCCAATGTTATCAGCGGCTTTGCAGGCGCTACGCCTAATACTACTTATGGCGAAAATATCGGCGTTATGGCTATTACCAAGGTTTACAGCACGTGGGTAATTGGCGGCGCGGCGGTTTTTGCTATTATCCTTTCTTTCTGCGGCAAGCTGTCCCAGCTCATTCACAGTATTCCCGTGCCTGTTATGGGAGGCATCTGCATTCTGCTGTTCGGCGTAATTGCTGCCAGCGGTATTCGCGTGCTGGTGGAAAGCAAGGTAGATTACAGCAAATCCTCCAATTTGGTGATGACTTCCGTAATTATGATAATCGGCTTATCCGGTGCGAAGCTGTCCTTTGGTGCATTTTCTGTGCAGGGCATGGTTTTGGCTACTTTGGTAGCTATTATTATGAGTCTGCTGTTCAAGGTGTTTGAAATGCTGCATTTGATGAACGAATAATAATTTATTGTATTCGGCATAGCCTGCGTCAGAAGCGATGCAGGCTATTTTGTAATTTTAAAATGAGGAGGCAGATTGTATGCAGACTGTAAATAAAACGAGAATAGATAAGCTTTTGACCGGCTTGGCAAAATTTGGCGCGACGGAGCAAGGCATAACCCGCTTAGGGTATAGCCCTTTGGATAGAGAAGCGCAGACTTGGCTGCTGGCGCAGGTGGCAGACCTTGGCTTAACCGTGCGCGAGGACGCCGTAGGCAATGTGTTTTTGCGCCGCGAGGGTCGGGAAAATAATTTGCCGCCCGTAGCCTGCGGCAGCCATTTGGATACGGTAATTCACGGCGGCGCTTACGACGGCATGTGCGGCGTGGTAGGCGCTTTAGAAGCCTTATATATGCTGCAAGACGCAGATTTAAAACGCAGTATTGAGGTGATAATTTTTCGCGCAGAGGAGAGCAGCCGTTTTGGCTTTGCTACCATGGGCAGCAAGCTGCTGACCGGTTCAGCAACTCCGGCAACGCTCAATAAAGGCGGCAAAAAGGACGATGTTTCCTTTTTGGAAGCGCTGCGCCAATGGGGCTGCGATCCGGAAAAATATGCCGACGCTGTCATTGTGCAAGGAGCATATACTTCTTTTAGCGAGCTGCACATTGAACAAGGTAAGGTTTTAGAGGAAACCAAAAAGCAAATCGGTATTGTGCATAATATTGCTGCGCCGACACGGTTTAAGCTGCATGTGCGAGGCATGGCGGACCACAGCGGCGCTACGCCCATGGGGATGCGCCGTGATGCTTTGGTGGCTGCGGCGAAGCTTATTTTGGTGGTGAACGAGGCTGCGGAGCAAGAAAAGCAGCACGGCACCGTGGGCACGGTTGGTGTTGTAGAAGTTGAACCCGGCTCTATCAACGTAGTTCCGGGCGCAGTTACCTTGTGGGTGGACGTGCGCGGCGTAGAAGAAAAAAGCATTCATCGCACGCTGCAAGCTATCAAGGAAGCGGCAGAAAATGTTGCGGTGCTTGACAAGGTGGACATACAAATAGAAATGCTGACGCAGGATAAGCCTGTTCCGTTAAATGAGAAGCTGGCGCAGCAAACGGAAGCAATCTGCCAAGAATTAGGCTACAGCTTTTTGCACATGAACAGCGGCGCCGGTCATGACGCTATGCACATGGCGAAAATTGCGCCTACGACCATGGTATTTATTCCCTGTCGCGGCGGCATCAGCCACAATTCGGCGGAATATGCCGAGTTGGAGGATATTTGCCGCGGTATTACCGTTTTAGCGGAAATTTTACAGCGGGAAGCCAATAAATAGTATTTTAGGTGCAGTTTAAGTTTATTTTTTTGGATCAAAGTTTTTTTGAAAAAAAGCTTGCAAAAGTTTTTAATATCTGTTATAATTCTATTTGTTCTGATGAACGTTACACTCCGGGATGGTGTAATGGTAGCACAAGTGACTCTGGATCATTCGGTCTGGGTTCGAGTCCTAGTCCCGGAGCCAAATGGCGCTATGGTCAAGCGGCTAAGACGTCGCCCTCTCAAGGCGAAATCAAGGGTTCGATTCCCTTTAGCGCTACCAGAAGTTAACGCTGATGCTTATGCATCAGCGTTTTTTATTGTGTAAATGTAAAGCAAGCATAAACCGCATCTTGTTATGCGGTTTCAGACTGTAGAAAAACCCATGTTTCTCTCTTTGTTAGGGAAGCATGGGTTAATTTATTTAGAAGCTGTATTCTGTAACAGCATATCTATTCAAGCAAAATATAGGCATAAAATGGTATGA
>Ga0129316_1000244_pt1 | contig 35497 bp, 34 predicted proteins | sample Cm1ome_2_FD_94429 | JGI IMG/M metagenome (GOLD analysis project Ga0129316, IMG submission 94429) | Eastern black-and-white colobus group fecal microbial communities from Wisconsin, USA - Cm1022B metagenome | ecosystem: Host-associated > Mammals > Digestive system > Large intestine > Fecal...
ACCCTCCGCCGCCAAGCTTATGGGCTGCCGGATGATGCGTACTTCTTTCTCAAGCTGATCGATGCAAGCAGGCGAGAATATGTCAGGAACCCTGCATCACACAAACTTTTTCATTGAGGCAATCTATTTACCATTTTTGAAAATCTATTGTTTTTGGTAAACAGAACCCACTGCCATAGTGAGTTACTGCATCTTCGACAAAGCGTACTGGGGGAAAAGGCATTGCAACGGAAGCCCTACGGATGTTTCTTTCAGAAACCACAGATAGGTTTGGGTTGAAGTCTGTGGGGGCTTTCACTTATTCCGAAAACATCCCCTCTATCAATGTGTTGACGAAAAATGACTTTGCAGATTTGGAAACTTTTGTCGAGGATGAGACTGAATCAAAATATTTCCAGAAAGATATAAGTTTCTGCAACGAGTGAAGATTGATTTTTGAAAATCTCGTATTATAATTAAATTACGGGTGGACACCTACCGCCAGTCAGGTCAAATATTTTTAGGAGGAACATTGCAATGTTCGCTTATATTTGGCCTTTGATATTGGTCGTGTTTTCAAATGTTATGTATCAAATTTGCGCAAAGGGTGTCCCAAACAATATCAATCCGTTTGCATCACTTACCGTCACTTACATAGTCGGCGCGATAAGTTCAGCCGCTATGTATTTTGTTTTCAACAAGGGTGGAAATCTATTTAATGAATTTTCAAAACTTAATTGGGCGCCCTTTATTTTCGGATTTGTTTTAGTCGGTCTCGAAGTCGGTTGGATTTATGTTTATAAAGCAGGATGGCAAGTAAGCACCGCTACTATTGTTCAAAGTTCATTTCTTGCGGTAATATTGATTTTTGTCGGATACATTCTTTATAACGAATCGCTCACTTGGAATAAAATAGTCGGAGTAACGATTTGTCTTATCGGGTTGATTTTTATTCAATGTAAATCTTGATTGAAAAAGGCGCGGCCAACGAAGTTTTTCTTCGAGAGCTGCACCTTTTTGCTATTCTTTTGGATCATTTCGCATACACCGTATCCCATATAATACATGGAGGTGAATGGAAGCAAGTAGGCATCTGGTTCCGATTTAGGATAAAAATGGGGCGCGAGACAGATGCCCGCGCCCCGAAAGGTGTAGAATATACTTCGCTGTCGATATTTAGCTCCCAAGTGTCAGTGCGTTGATCGCCTCGATCAAATCGACCGTCTTGCTTCTGGATACAAACGCGACAGCTTTCCAATCAACTGTCGCAATACAGTTCGTACCATCGAGACGGTAGAGCGTCAGCGTGAAGGTCGGGAAATCCTCGTTATCCAGATGCACCGTCAGAGAAATTTCCTCCTGTCCGGTGGGTGTCTCGTCCGTGAAGCTGGAGGCCGAGATAGCTCGGAGTGCCGTTTTGAGATCATAGACCTCAAATTCTTTGCCGTTGTATGTCCAAGTTCCTTCTGCATCCTCGTCGTCCTCGTCCTCCGGTCGGTCATAGGTGAAGGTATAGTTCTCGCCGCTCAGGGTAACGTCGATACGTGTCACCATATCAAAGTCCGCCGTGAATAGCTTTTGGTGGCGCAGCGTATCATAGGATACCGCTGTCAGCTGGTCATATACGCTCTGAGAAATCTCATAAACGATCTGAGACTGCCCGACACGCACATAGCAGGTGACGTCGGGAAGGTCATCCTCGTCCTTTTCGACGGCTTCTTCGTAGGCCGCGGCTTCCTCCGGGTTGCGGGAAATGCGCAGCAGCAGCGTACCGCTATCTTCCACATTCCCATCGTCGTCCCTTGTACTGTACTCCATCTGGATCGTCAACTCAGGGTCATCCAGTCCAAAGGTCGTAAGCTCCTCGTCGGTCACATTGTAGCTGACATAGTTCGTCAGGCTCAAAGATCGAATTGCGCTCAGGACGGTGTCCACATTGTCCGTATCCAGCGGCTGACTGCCTGTGAAGTAAATATCGTCCGCGCAGATACTCTTGCCGTCCTCATCACGGATGATCGTGTAGTTTTCATTGCCTGAGAACTCGATCTGCTCTGCGGTATCAAATCCTGGGATGGTATCATCGAGAATCATATCCCGCAGGACGGCATCAAATTCATCCAGTGGGTCGTGGTTGACAAGATATGCCTTGCCGTCACCGATGGAAATATACCGCTGTTCGTCCATTTTACTGAAGTCGCCGAGCTCAACGGTATATCTTTCCTCGCCTGCGGTAATATGGATTGTACAGATCGGCTCGTCAAGGCCGTACTGAGCATAATCCTCCACATCGTCAATGACAAACGCCGCAGCAAAGGATGTAAACTGCTCCAGCAGGTCATTGATCTTTTCCTCGTCCACGGGGAAGGCGTTATCTTCGTCGTAGACCCACGTTTCGTCTTTGGTAAAGGAAAATGTTCCGCTGTCATTCGTCCATGAAAGGGCGGTGACGCTGTCCGTGGGGATCTCCAGGATCACGTCCCCGCTGTTTTTGATCTGCTCTTTCTTCTCCTCATAGCGGCTGACGGCAAATGCGGCGATGCAGACCACAAGGAGAACGCCAAGCAATGCATATAGTTTAGTTGCTTTACGCATGACGCTTTTTCCTCCTGTCAATCACAGTAAATACGCCGTACAGCACAAAGACTGCCGGGATCACACCAATCATCCAGGCCTTGAGCACCGACGCTGTCGATTCGGAGATTGTCAGGTAGTTGTAGCTCAGGCTCTTGCTGCGGATGGAGACCGCCTCGCGCTCACCCATCAGGGAGGAAAGTGCATTCATGGCAAGGTCAAGGTTTGCGCCGGAGGAATAAGCATTATACACTTCGTCAAGGAAGTAGTTGGATGAGAACCAGATGAGCTGCCCGTCGCTGCCGGTATCTACGGAAACTGCCACGGCAAACGGGCCATCAATGTCATCGTCCTCTTTTTCGTAGGTCTCAATCTCAAAACCAGCGACCTTGCTGTAGGAATCGTATGAGGTAGTCAGCAGCGCCGTTGCGGAGCTGCCGGTAATGGTCAGGCCCTGCGCTAACGGAACGATCGCATAGTAGTTTGCTTCCAGCAACGGATCGGTGATGTCACTGGAGGCTATCTCAGGCAGAAGAATGTAGGGCTGCTGGAAGGCATAATAGTTCCGGTCACTCTCCACCACGAAGCCCTCTACTGCTTCTACCCCGTAGTTCTCCAATATGCTGTAAAGATTTGTTAGAGTCCCGTTTTTTGTCGGTCCAGCAATCACAAGCAGCTTACCGCCGTCTGTCAGATAATCCTCCAACAGCGTCGCTTCTTCCTCGGAAATATCGCTCTGCGGCGCATAGATCAGCAGTGCATCCGCATCTTCCGGGATTTCATCCGTATTCAGGAGGGAGAAGGACGCAAGCTCAATGTTTTCCTTATCGATCTGCGTCTGGAACTCGCTGGAGAGAGATTCCTCGCCGTGCCCTTCCAGTGTGTAGACCTTTGGCAGCTCGTCGGAGATCACATAGTCGATGGCCGAGGTGATGGCTCCTTCTCCATCGAAGGAGTAAACATAGGAATAGGTCGTATAGTCCACATCGGCAAGGTAAATGTCGTTGTAGCTGATATAGCGGCTCTTGTCGCCGCACTCCACGATCAGGCTGTTGTTCGGCACATCCTCACTGGTGTACTGGCTCGTAAAGGTCGGGAATACATCCGGGTTCTTCTTGGTCACAGTGATATGCGGGGACAGGCTTTCGTACTTGCCCAGCAGATTTTCGATGACCTCGTCCTCAGCGTCCGCCTGGACGATCCAGTAGATGGTCACGTCCTTTTCCAGCGCGTTGATGACAACTTTTGTACTGCTGGTAACGGAATAGAGGTTGGTAGAAGTAATATCATACTTCGTCACGGAAGTCGGGAGGACGGAGGCAAGAACATTGACGGCAACGAGGATTGCCAGAACGATTGCTGTCACCGCCAGAGAATAAGAGCCGCCTTTCGCCGCAATGCGGTTGCGGATGAGACTGCGCTTTTTGTTCGGGGAATTCATCAGTTGTACCTCCGTTTCTCAAGCGACTGCACCGTCAGAAACAGACCGAGAGCGATGACGGAAGCATAGAACACCAATGCAGTCAGGTCAAAAACGCCGTTGACAAAGGTCGTGAAACGGTCAAAGAGGGAGAGCTTTTCCATAATGCTTGGAAGCAGTCCCTCAAATTCGTCTGGTACAATGAGGTAAGAAACTATCGTCAGCACGCCCAAACCACCGCCGACACCCAGCGCAATCGCATTGTTTTTGGTCAGCGTTTTCACGATAAGGCCTATCAGTGCCGCAATGATGCACAGAGTAAAGGCGCTGCCGTAACTGGTAGAGGAGACCTGCTCGGCAAGGGAAACGCTGTAATAGTTGAACAGGAACAGCACAATGGCAATGCCTGCCGCGAAGCCCTGATTCTCAGTCAGCGACGAAATGAACATTCCAACGGCGATGAGCGCCGCACCCATGACGAAGAACGCGAACAGAGATCCGTATGCTGCCGGCAGGTACACCTCACCGTACTTGGAAAAAATATAGGGATAGATGCAGATGATCGCCACCGGCAACAGGAACATGAGCACAAGGGCCAGATACTTGCCGCCGACGATCTGCCATGTTTTCAGCGGCAGAGAATAAAGAAGCTGATCCGTTTTCTGCTTGCGTTCCTCGGCAAAGGAGCGCATAGTCAGCACCGGGATGATGACCACAAGGCCGATGGAAACAAAGTTCAGAACATATTCAAAGTTGGCGACGGATGCCTGAATGTTATAGTACATGGCGCCCACGCCGACAAAACACAGCAGCGCTGCACAGAACAAATAGATCGTCAGCGTATGAAACGCGCTGCGCAGCTCATGCTTGAGAACAGCGATCATTCTTCGCCCGCCTCACTTTCTGTTTTTGATTCTTTGAGGTCCTGCGGTGCATCTTCCGCCGCACCGGACTCCGTAAGTTCGAGGAATACGTCCTCAAGGTTTGCTTTTCTGGTGCGCATTTCAAAGACTGGCAGACCCTTGGCCGCAAACGCCATTGTAAGCTTTCCGCAGACAGCTTTGGCATCCTGACCCTCTGTTAGATTTGCTGCCACGCTGCAAACGCCGTCCGCTTCTTTGATTTCCCAGCCGGAAAGACCTTCCGCCTGCGCAAGGATGCTTTCCGCATCCTCTTTGCCGGCTTCCACCTGAAATGTCACACCGCTGGACGCCGTCAGCAGCTTTTCCAGATTTTCGGGCGCGTCGAACGCGACGAGCTTACCCTTGGAGATGATAAGTACCTGCTCACATACAGCCTGCACCTCAGAAAGAATATGGGAGCTGAGGATGACTGTATGGGTTTTACCCAGCTCCTTAATGAAATCGCGTATCTCAATAATCTGGATCGGGTCAAGGCCAACGGTGGGTTCATCCAGAATGATGACCTGTGGCTTCCCCAAAAGCGCCTGAGCAATGCCGACCCGCTGCCGATAGCCCTTGGAGAGCGTCCCAATGAGCCGGTCCCGCACATTCTCAATGCCTGCACTCTGCACTGCACTGTCGATTTCCTCCCGCAATTCTTTCCCGTGTAGCCCTTTTGCTTCGCCAATAAAAGTCAGATACTCCTGCGGTGTCTCATTGGGATACAGCGGGGGTTGTTCAGGGAGGTAGCCAATCAGCTTTTTCGCCTGCTCCGGTTGCTCCAAAATATCAAAGCCGCCGATCTTCACGGTGCCGTCTGTCGGGGAAAGGCATCCCGTCATAATGTTCATCGTGGTGGATTTTCCTGCGCCGTTCGGCCCAAGAAAGCCGTAAACATGACCATCCTGAATTTCAAAGGACAGGTCGTTCACCGCCAAAAAATCACCATAATACTTGGTTAGGTGCGAAACCTGAATCATCTGTTGTACCTCCTTGCCCTAATTCCGTCAGGTATCTTAGAAATCGTAGCGGATGGACTTGAAATGAGCTTGAAAAAGGACACAAAAATACGGGGTATCGTTCCAAAATGGAAGACGCCCCATATTTCAACGCGATTTACAATGTTATATAAAATGTGATTGTGTTGCCTGTCTGGTTTGCGGAGATTTTCCCACCATGTGCTTGTACTGTAGCTTTGGCGATGGAAAGACCGATACCCGTACCGCTCACGGTGTTAGAATGGGACTCGTCCGCACGGTAGAAGCGGTCAAACAGGCGTGTGATATCGACATGCCCGGCCACATCCACGGTGTTAGATACGGTAATCTTAGCTTTTTTCCCGTTGCGCCCAGCCGTCAGCAAAATGCTGCCGCCGCTGGGAGAATATTTGAGCGCATTGTCCAGCAGAATAGAGACCATCTGCTGGATGGCCGTCCGGTCGCCGGTCACGGTCAGCCCGTCCGCAATATCCTGCGTGTACATTTTTCCTCTTGCTTGAGAAAGAGAGACGAACGGCTCACTGATTTCCCAGAGCGCGTCACTGAGGGAAAATTCCGTGCGGACGGGAAACGGATCTTCCTCGTCCAGACGTGACAGTGCTACAAGGCTGGTAATAAGCTTTGAGAGCCGTCCCGCCTGTGTCTGAATATTGAGGACCCATTCATCGTCGTCATGTTCCATCGCCAGCACATCCGCACTGGTGGAGATGGCGGTCAGGGGCGTTTTCAGCTCATGACTGGCGTTGGTGATAAACTGCTTTTGCGCCTCCATGTTTTTCAGATATGGTGTGATCGCTTGTTGGGAAAAGACAACGACAAGGCCGAACACCACCACCAGGCAGAATCCTGCAATGACCAGTGTAATCCAAAGCAGCGATTTCATTGTCTGAAGCTCCCGTTCAGAGTTCAGAAACAGGATCACCGTTTTCTCATCTTCGCTGTTGACCAGATAGCGGTAGCCATTTTCATAGCCATGTGTTTTTCCGTGCGTGAGTACCGCATCTGCATAGCTTTCCGCATCGGCTTCGGAAATGGAGGCGATATAGTTTTGATTGACATGTGCTATCGTGCCATCCGCAGACAAATGCACCGAGAAAAAGCGGATCATATACGGTACTTCCGGGGAAAACCTGTCCATGTTCTCAAAGGGAGGTGTGAACTCTCCGGCAGGTATATCAGCATTTTTCTGCTCCACTTCCCAAAGCTGGTCGAGTGTCGAGTCCTGCTGCCGGGTCATACTGGAATAATTCCAGATGTTCACAAAGCACAGAAGCGTCAGGACAACCGCAGTAAACGCTGCCATGGCTGCGCCGATAAAGCGCCAGCGCATCTTTTTCAACATTGCATCTCCTCCAGCACATAGCCCGCGCCGCGGATCGTCCGAATTTCAATATCCGCACCGACCTGCTGGAGCTTTCTCCGTAAAAAACCAATGTATGTCCATACCACATCCATGTCCGCTTCGCTGTCAAGACCCCATACCTTTTCCATCAGGTGTTCCGATGAAAACACCTGATGCGGATGGCGGAAAAACAGTTCCATGAGCTGATATTCCTTGTTGTTCAGCCGCACTTCGTCTAATGGCGCCCGAAGAATATATTGCCTTCGGTCAAGCGTGATATTTCCAAAGCTGAGTTCTGACGGCGCATAGGTACTGCTGCGCCGGGTAAGGGCACGGACGCGGGCAAGAAACTCACTGGCCGCAAAGGGCTTGGGCAGATAATCGTCCGCTCCCGCGTCCAGTCCGGCTACCCGGTCGGCCACCTCTGACTTTGCCGTCAGAAACAAGGCCGGTGTCGTATTTCCCTCCGCACGGGCGGTTTTTAAAATTTCGATCCCATCTTTTCCCGGCATCATAATATCCAGTACCAGAGCATCGTAGGTCATCGCCTGAATATAGTCCAGCGCATCGTTTCCGTTATGCACTACATCTACAGCATATTTATTCTTTTCCAGCATGACCTTCAGCGCACGGGCAATGGTCACTTCATCTTCTGCAATCAGTATACGCATGCCTGCTCCCTCCAATCTGCGTTTATTCTTGCAGAGCAAGTCAAAATGAGCTTGAAATTTTTTATATTATACCAGGAGATTATGTCCAAATAAAGCATCGAGGGCTCTGAGAAGTTCATAAATTCCTTACAGCTTTTTTCGGGTTCGTTTCAAGATACATCGATATCCTGCAATGCAGAAACACGCAACAATATCATTCTTGGCCATGGCTTAACGGAAGCGTGTTGACGGTTACTGTCCACCGCGGCAATGAGCCGAAAGCGGCAGACAAACAGCAGTCACCGCCGAGCGGTGTTAATATAACTTGCCTGAGTTGGATGTCCTCTCGTCCAGCTCAGGTGTTTTTGCGAGTTGAACAAAACGATCTGCTCGGATTGTAGTTATGTGGCGGCACCCCATTAAAGTAGGCGATTTGAACATATTGGAACTAATCCTGTGGGTTTGTCAAACGTATTGGAACTAATCCCCTGTTGACAAAAGGTGAGTTATTGCATATAATAACGATGGGAGTAGGAATACTCTTAACAGCGGTGTATCTCAGCCCTAAGTGAGAAAGTTATCGAGCGAGTTTCTCTTGACTCTATTATCAAGAAAGTTACAAGTGAGTGTTTCGCTACTCGGAATGCGATTGTAACAAGAGGGCGGACTTCATGTCCGCCCTCTCTGTTTGAACGGAGGTCATATGGAAAATATAAAGATTTACGAGATCGATGCCGCATATATTGATTATCTGGTTCCATATGCGCCTCACCTTTTTCACAATCGGCAAAAGGGACAAGCTAATGAGCGGAAATACATAGGTGTTGTTTTACAAATCAATGGACTCAATTATTTTGCTCCGCTTTCTTCCTTCAAACCAAAGCATGCCAGGATGAAGGAGGGGCTTGATTACTTAAAAATCAAAAATTATGCTGTTATCAACCTAAACAATATGTTTCCTGTCCCGATGTCAGAGTGCCGGTATGTTGATTTCAGCAGTATAAGAGATCCGTCGTACAAATCTCTCTTGCTATCCGAGTATCGTTATATCAAGTCGATACAGGAGAAGATTAAAAAGAATGCTGCCGCTCTATATAATCATAAGGCAGCAAATGGCAATGAAACGCCTCTGGCGAAGAGATGCAACAACTTTGCGTTGCTGGAAACGAAGTGCAAGGAATATTGTCACAAATAGAATGTATTTGGAGAGCTGGCTTGATGTTGGCTCTCTTTTTTGCGCGAAGAAAAAGAAATGTCAGGAATGGATTTTTGTCCACCCCTGCCCTCTTATCGTATTCACTCATCGAACTTTGAGACGAATGAAAAATCACTGTAGGTTGATTGTATGGCCTTCTCGAAAAAATTTGCTGCAATCAAAGGGATGCTTACAGTAGGCAAAAGGATTGAATTGCGAATGCCCTATTGGTAAAAAACGTATGGGGGCATAACCCAAATCAAAAATCTATATGTGTATTCATATAATTGTATAATCGAAGTAACTGTTTACGAGGGGGGTTGGGGATGAAGAGAGGATTTCGGGTAGGTTTAGCCATGCTGCTGGTAGTGAGCATATTTACCGGTTGTCAAAACACCTCGGTGAGTGAAAACAAACAAGAGGTGTCGAATGCGGCGAATGACGCATTCCAGAAGGCAAGTATTGAAAATACGATTTTCTCGGACAAAACTATATGGAATGGAAATGATAATCTGTATGAAGTTTCATTAGACGGGTTAGCTGGAATCACCTGCCCGGAAATCTATCGCTGGAACGATGATTTGCTGCTGATATATTCCCAATATCAAGTCGGAGAGGAGACAGCGTCCTACCGTATCAAAAGGATTTCGCTTGAATCAGGAAGCGTCCTTTGTGAGACAGAACTTGATAGCCCAACTTATGGACAGGTCCAGATTTTGCAGGACAAACTGGCCATCAATGATATCGGGGACGGTAAGTGTTGGCTATTGGATTCTGATTTAGAGATAATTGACGAATATGAATTTGAAGGCGGTACGTTCTGTTTGAAGCAAGATGGGAAGACTGCCTATACGTTTTCCTATGCGGGCGGAATTCACTCCGTTGAATTGGCCACGGGGAAGGAGCAGGCGCTTTTAGAAAACGTAACGGCAGTGTATTTGCTTGATACAAACGGCACTATGGCAACATTTTCATATGTAGATACAGAATCCCTGCTTCAGGGAAATGGCATACTGAACCTTGAAACCGGAAAAATCCAATTACTTGATTCCATGTACGTTTACGGCAGCCTAAAAGTCGCAGCCAGCGGCACCTGGTTGGGAAAAGTGGATAATAATGAGACGAGATATGTGCTGGGACATGATGCCGGGCAGTATCAGTTTGAGGCCGAAAACACTATGGAGTTGGAATTGGAGGGAGGCTCCCAATGTGTGCTGATTGCAAAGACTGCTGCAGATGGAGAGCCAAGGTTGTGCGCGTACGACAAGAACGGTAATCTGGTGTCTGCATGTAATCCAACAGGACTCCAAAACTCATTAGATAATACGTTCCTCTGGTTTGAAGAGTACGGGGCGTATGTATTTATCATGGCCGATGCTGCCGGAAATGGACACTTGCTGTTTTGGGACATTACAGGTGGAGCAGAAGGGGAAATACTCGAACTTGCGGACGTAGAAACGGAATATTCTTATCCGGAGAACATGGCCATAGACCAGGCATATTATGATCGCGCCAGGCACCTCTCAGAAAAATATGATGTCGAAATCCTGATTGCAGATCAGTGTGATACAGAATTTTCAGATCATCGCGCCGAACTGCTATTAGATGAAGCAACAATCACGCAGGCATTGAATACGATTGATGAAGCTTTTTCCAGGTACCCAGATGGATTCTTTACGCAATTGAAGCACGGGGCATATAAAAAGATTGAGGTGCAGGTATTGGGAACACTTGAGAAATCCAGCAGTACCAGCGAGGTGTCTTACATATCGGGTGGCTTCATGTCCACGACGAGCGGAAAGCTGCTATTGGCGTTGGATGCCCGAGAATGTGTGACAGATGATGGCATCAATCATATCTTGGAGGGAACCATTTACCATGAGATTTCCCATTTGATTGACAGGCGCCTGGAATTTGATTCTCTGCTTAGGGAGGATGCCGTGTATTCTGAGGATAGCTGGCAGGCATTGAATCCAGAAGGTTTTGTGTACAATGAAACGTATTATGGGAAGCTTGACCATCAGTATACCGAGTACTTTGTAGATACATATGCCTGCAGCTTTCCGACGGAAGATCGGGCGAGAATTATGGAGTATGCGATGAATGGCGACACCAGCGCTTTTACAGGAAAAGAGGGGCTTATCAACAAGCTGGCATTTTATTCTGACTGCATAAGAGATAGTTTTGATACTACTGGGTGGCCGGCTGAAACCCCATGGGAATATCTGCTGCGTCAGATCAGCTAAAACATTTAGAAGCATTTTTTCGCTTTGCATACGCATGGCAGCTTCAAACGGCGATATACCTCATGAACAAACACATCCCATGTTATCATACACCCAAAACAGGGCGTTCCGACCGTCGGTCGAAACGCCCTGTTTTTTGGATAATCCCAATCCCTAATTGATATTCACTTTGGATACAAGCCGCAGATGATTTCAACGCACTTATTCCATTTGCCATTTTTTGAGAATTTATTGATTCCGGTAGCTATCATTCAGGGAAAGGCCCTTGCAGACATCAATGATGCCCTTGGTATCATTGTGGCTCAGCCCCAGGGTTTTGAGAATCACATCCGCAAAGGCTTCTGGGGATCAGCCGATGCTCCAGCCATTTGATGATACCCTCACCGATGGGAGTAAGGTCAAGGGGCATCAGGTGCTCGTATTCCTGATTGACGGTCACGACTTCCGCAACAAGACCCTCCAGACCTCGTTTCTCCATCGTAAACCGCATAAGCTCCGTATCATAGATGCGGAGGCTGTAAACATTGCTCATAGGCTTCTCCTGTTACAGCTCCAGTGCGTTTTCATTCAAGAGGAACTCATACAGGCCAAGATGCAGAATCCCATCATCATCTGTCCACGGTTTCATAGAGGACTTACTGATAATGATTTTCTTGAAAAAGTCCCTCGTGTTTTTCAGCGGACGAAGCTCTGCTTCCATCTTTTCCGGGTCGCTGACGCTCAGTGCTGACTGAATATAATATCTTTTTGCACCCCGATTTACCACAAAGTCGATTTCACATTGTTTCCGCGCCAGTTTCTCACCATTTTTCTCGGTCACTTCAACTACGCCAACATCAACGGAATACCCACGGCACAACAGCTCATTATAGATGATGTTTTCCATAATGTGCGTTTCTTCCTGTTGCCTGAAATTCAGCCGTGCATTGCGCAGCCCAATATCCGTACAGTAGAATTTGGAAGGATACTCAAAGTATTTCTTTCCCTTTACATCATACCGCTTCGCATTACTGAACAGAAACGATTCTGTCAAATATTCCAGATAATTGGAAATGGTAGTACTGGAAACAGAAACGCCCTTAACCGTGCGGAGGGTGTTTGCAATCTTGCTCGCATTGGTCAGAGAACCGATAGCGGAACATAGATCGTCCGTAAGCTCTGCAAGAACATCCGTAAGTGCAATGTCATATCGCTCTGCAATATCCTTGAAGTACACCTCAGTAAAGAGACTCTGCAAATAGGCCATCTTGTCTGCATCGGACTTTCTTGATAAAACCAATGGCATACCACCGTACAGAGCATACTCCTCATACGCTTCGGACTTATCTCCTCCAACAGAAGCATAGTATTCTTTGAAAGAGATCGGGTACACACGGATCTCATCTCCACGGCCACGAAATACCGTCAGCACATCCTTGGTCAGCATTTTCGAGTTGCTGCCCGTAACATAGATGTCTACATTCCGCAGACGCATCAGACCATTCAGAACATTGTACAACCGAATGCTTTCCGGATTTTTCAGTTCCTCTTTGGTGATTGCGTACTGAACCTCGTCGATCAGGATATAGTACATTTCGTTGCTTGTGATTTTAGACCGGATATATTCGGACAGCACAGCCGGATCTCGGTATTGCACGAATCGGTCATCGTCCAGTGCAATCGTGATGATCTGCTCCGGTTTTACTCCGCTGTCAATCAGATGATCGTAGAAAAGATTAAACAGCAGAAAACTTTTTCCGCACCGGCGAATGCCTGTAATGACTTTCACCAGCCCGTTCTCTTTCCGGTCAATCAGCCTCTGGAGATAGCTGTCTCTTTTGATTGTTTGGTTCATTGTAGATGCCTCTATTCACTTGAAACTTACTGCATATTGTACGCAACTTTCAAGTGTATTATACCCATGCCCGGTGAAGAAGTCAATGATTCATTTTAAAGTTAGTACTAAAATGCACCAGCTTTCAAGTGTTAGAGTATGGGCATCATGGCGGATTCCGCAGCTTATAAATGCGTTTGGACACCTTCTGAAATAAAATCACTCATCAGAATCGTCATCCCAGAGGATTTTGCCGCAGACCGGGCAGCGCTTGGCGCCTTCAATGTCCTTTCCCTCCAGACTGACCTCCGTACAGCTAGCTCTGGCCCAGATTCGGTTGAAGAAGCACGAAAGGAAATGTCGTGGAATGAATCCCTACTATTATTGGTGCAGCGGAACAGCGATAAAATGTCAACTGATATGAGTTTTTAACTTTCCCATGAAGTTTATTGATTGTCCGCGCCGAATGTGGTAGACTAAATATGAAGTTTAACGGTGTAGACACAGGGAGGCAATGATTATGGAATTTCCGAAGATCCACGAAAGCGAATACCGGTTTTGTTTGATTATGTGGGAACATGAGCCGATTGTTGCTGCCAGACTTGTAGAGCTCTGCCAAGATCAACTTGGCTGGAAGCGCCCCACAACCTATACTGTCATCAAGCGTTTGGGGGAACGCGGCGTATTGAAGAATGACAACGGCACGATTATCTCTCTTGTTTCTAAAGATGAAGCGCAGGCGTGGGAAATCGAAAAGTTGGTGGAGAAAAAGTTTGAAGGTTCTTTGCCGGCGTTTATTGCCGCTTTTACCAGGCATCAGGAAATTTCCGAAAATGAACTTGACGAGGTGCAGCGCATGATTGACCGCATTCGGAGAGGAAGCTAATGTTATGACTGTGTTATTCCTGAAAATCATCAATATGAGTATCTCCGCAAGCTGGCTTATTCTGGCCGTACTGTTGCTTCGGCCTGTCTTGAAAAAAGCTCCGAAGTGGGTCAACGTCCTGCTCTGGGGTATCGTGGCTGTGCGGCTGGTTTGCCCCTTTTCCATCGAAAGTGCGTTGAGTCTCATTCCAAGTGCGGAAACCGTCAGCCCTGACATTATGATGGCGCAGAAACCGACCATCCAGACCGGCATACCAGCCATGAACAATGTGGTGAATCCGGTTATCAGTGAGACTTTTGCGCCGGAGCAGTTTGCCAGTGCAAATCCGCTTCAGATTTGGATTCCGGTACTGGCCTGTATCTGGTTGCTGGGTATGGCGCTGCTGCTTGCCTATACTGCCATAAGCTATTGGCGCCTGCGGCGTAGGGTCTGCGAAGCGGTCATCCTGCGGGACAACATTTATCAGTGTGGGACGGTTGGCTCTCCCTTTGTGCTGGGACTCATTCGGCCGAAAATCTACCTGCCGTATAATCTGGATGGGCAGGATATGAGTCATGTGCTCGCCCACGAACAGGTGCATATCCGTCGTTGGGATCACTGGTGGAAGCCCCTCGGATTCCTCCTGCTTACCGTCCATTGGTTCAATCCTCTGATGTGGCTGGCCTATGCGTTGCTGTGCCGGGATATTGAGCTGGCCTGTGATGAAAGGGTCATCAGGGAACTGGGAAGCGAGCAGCGAGCCGATTACACCCAGGCACTTGTGACCTGCAGCGTGAACCGCCGCATGATCGCGTCCTGTCCCCTCGCCTTTGGCGAGGTCGGTGTAAAAGAACGCGTGAAATCTGTAATGAACTATAGGAAGCCCGCGTTTTGGGGCGTTGCGGCAGCAGTTATTGCTTGTGTGGTCGTTGCGGTTTGCTTTCTGACCAATCCGGTAGGTTTCCGATTTGACGAAGCCAATAACACGATCGTTTCTGCAAGCCATTTCGATATGCGTACTGTGGATGATGCGGTGGCTGTTGAAATGAATTCCGCACAGCTCAGTGAGTTGAGTTCTCGGCTGGCTGGAGTCAAGAACACGAAAAAGAGCGATGAATATGGCGGATCTACGCCGGGGTATCAAATCAGTGCACTTTTGGAGGATGGCACGTATATCCGAATCAGCGGCTACTCGCTGGCAGAAAACGATATGGTGGACATTGAATGGAATGGTGGTAGGTATGTGGTATCCGACCGAGAGTTTCAGGAATATCTGAGTAGGATCTGCGCTGGAGAGGATATCTCGGACGCCAACACCGAGGCAGGCCGCGTTATCGGATACTCTGCACTTTACTCTGAGGAGTTGATAAATGAAGCATTTAATGTGACGGAAAAGGCGTTTGGTCAAAGATTTGAAAACTGCACGTTAACCGAACTGAGATATGATGCAGAAATCGAGAACCGTTATGCAGACATCCAAATGAACTGGTGGAATGAATACGGTCAGGAACTCATTACCGTATACTCGACTTTTGAAACGAGTGAAGGCGGTAGCGGTGCATGCGTGTGGTATTTGATACGAACGGAAGATAAAAAGTCTTGGGAATACGTAACTTGGGAGCATCTGGGCAAGAGAATATCCCTTGATGATGTTGTCGTGCTATCCCAAAAGGGTTACAAGTTGACATGGGCAGATTTTGAGCAGTTCAAGTATGTAGAAACCGGCTCCGGCCTATATATCCGTGTCTATGAGATCAATGAAATGTTCGAACTCTGGATCGGCGGCAGCGGCCCCGATAGCGACCCTATGTATATCTATCTGGCTTTGGCGGACGACCTTGATACACGCATTGATATCCGCGATGGGGGCGTAACAGAGTTTATATCCGAACACAACACCAATTCAGGTGCGCAACACGCTCAGAATGGGTTTGAACTAAATTTTGCCGGAAACACATCTTTGCAGAACAAGATGGTTCTGACCGCGGAAACGCCCTATTGGTGCATCTGCGTAGACAATGAAGGTTCTCAAGGAATCTCGGTGGAGATCGACGGACGCGTGTATCAAGTCGAGGGCAAAACTTCCGCACAACTCTTTCGGGATGAGCCATGGGGGTGCCGGGACTTACGGCGTGAGTTTTGCGTCCATCCACGGAATGGAAGGAACTGCGGCATGTTATACCTACAAGTACAGATTGGAAGTTACCGGACGGCTGAACAACGCCGCTGTCAGTACGACCTATGTTATTTTGAGCAATATCGAGAACATTCCCTTTGAGCAGGCATGGAAGGCCAGCGGGTTAAGCAGTAATACTGCGGATTACTTTGATCCTGCCGACGCAGTAATCATTGATTGGACGCGATAGGAGTGTGGTCGCATGAAAAAGAGACTGTTATATTTGTTGCTTCCAATCGTCACATTGGGCTTGGAAATTCTGCCCTATGGGGCAGTGTGCAACTTTGCAAATCCGGAAGGTGAACCTTGGAGAAAGACATTTTCTTATTTTGATTTAACACCGTTTGGATACGCCAATTTCGCCCCGTTGCTTACAGCAATTCTCACCTGTGCGATTCTCCTGTTGTTGTTCCTTTTCTGCATCAAAGGTAGCCGTCGAATGGCAATCATGGCGAAAAACCTGTTATATGCTGCTATTATCATTTCGCTTGGGCCGTTGGCTTTCGGAATTACATACTTTTCTCTGATCGGTGCGCTGATCACAATTTCGCTGGTTGCTGAGTTGCTTTTGCTGCGATCTATCATAAAACGGGGAACCGAATAAATTATCATATTCCAACTGGAAATGATAGAAAACATTTCACCAGAGACAGTAAAGTCACAAAAAAGCTGCCGGAGTCTTCACTCCGGCAGCTTCCTTAATGTAAAATATACTCAGGTTTCCAACTTTTCTAGAAGAAGAAGGATTTGATTTGGCCGTACAGTACCAGCAGCAGTCCCAACGGCGTAACATATTTGATGCAGAAGCGGTAGAATTTGTACATGGAGAACTTGTTGCCGCATTGTTCGACCTCGTTTTTTACAAATTCAGGGCCGATCTCATATGCCACCATGAAGGTCATCAACAGTGCCCCCAGCGGCATCATGATACCCTCCGAGATGCAATCCCAGAAGTCCAGCCAGTCTGCAGCCCACGCTTTCGGTTCTGTAATTCCAAGCAGATCTGCAGGTGAGAAGTTGCTGGTCCCCATCGCATCCGCGCAGACCAGGACACAGCCCAAGGAAACGGCAGCGGTGGCGATGAGGGTATATGCCTTGCGCTTGTCGCCCTTGCCGGCGTCGCGAGCCTTGTCAACGAAGTGGGCCACGATGACCTCCAGCAGGGAGATGGAGGAGGAGACGGCCGCAAACACCACCAGCAGATAGAACAGGATGCCGAAGAGAGGGCCGATACTGCCCATGCGGCTGAACACGTTCTGCATGGTGACGAACAACAGGCCGGGGCCTCCCAGATCGCCGTTGGGGTCGAGAGCGAAGCGGCCGGGCAGCACACACAGAGCAGCCATGAAGGCCACAATGGAGTCCATGATTACAATCAGCAGGCCGTTCTTCTGGATATTCTCTTTCTTATCCAGATAGGAACCGTAGGTGATCATGGCGCCCATGCCCAGAGACAGGGAGAAGAACATCTGGCCACCGGCAGTGGCAAATACCTGGAAGAGATTGGGCGACTTCTCAATCACGCCGTTGGCCACAGCCCAACCGGGGATGAACATATACTTCAGACCGTCCACTGCGCCGGGCAGTGTGCAGGAGCGGACAATGCAAATCATCAGAGCCACGAACAGGGCAGGCATGCCGATGGAGCAGACCTTTTCGATACCGCCGCCCACGCCGCCGAGGACGATAAGCATGGTCAGAGCCACAAAGATCAGGCCGTAGATAATAGCCTCAGTGGGGTTGGCAATCAGAGCCGACCAAGCCTCAGCACCGGTGGAGGTGCCGTTGGCTGCGGCAGTTTCAGCAAATACATTTGATCCGAATCCTGCGTTGAACAGGTCGCCCACGTTCAGCACGACGTACTTGATGCAGTAGCCGCCCAGCGCACAGTAGAAGAACAAAATGAAGAACGCAGAGGCGATGCCCAGCCACCCCATCCATTTGAACTTCTTGGAGACGATCTTATACGCCTCGACCGCACCTTTGCCGGTCTTACGTCCCATGGCCAGCTCGCTGATCATAACAATAAATCCACAGGTGACACCCAGGAAAATATAAACCAGCAGGAATGTAAATCCGCCGTTGGCACCCATCTTATAGGGGAAGCCCCAGATGTTGCCCAAGCCTACTGCCGAACCGACAGCGGCCATCAGGAATCCAAAATTGGATCCAAAGCCTTTTCTTTCTTCCATCGCTTTCTCTCCTTTTTTATTTAGTGTCCGGGGAAATCAAGGTGTACCGTGAAGTTTACTGTTTCTGGGAGTTCCTGTAAATAAGGGAGAGACGTTCTTAACGCACCCGTTGCGTTTGGGTATTCGTCCTGCACCCTCCCTTTATAAAAATCCGTTAAGTGGCAAAAATTATAGAAGGCCCCCGCGTTGTGACCGCGCGGCGGGACGAGCGAATCTATGTGCAGGTGTGCCGCAATCTGCCAGAGGAATCTGACCGGGAGGTTGCCAACCTGCTTGAGATCAAAGACCATTACCCGAAATATGTGGTGACGATGGACGAACTGGCCGCAGGCAACATCAACGGTGTCAAGATCGTGCATCTGGCGGATTTTCTGCTAAGCAAGGACTATTAAACGGTTCTTTGCACAGGTCAATGCGTTTTCTGCATATAAGGCACCAGAAATATATGCAGATAATTCGGACAACGGCTTGTTTTTCTGCATATAATATGCTATAATTATGTGCAGAAAGGCTGGTGCTGTATGAGAAAATTCGATTACTCCTTTTTGAATAACGGTTTGCTGCCTGCAAACCTTGTGAACCTCACTTCCAATATTGCGGCGCTCAAAACTATGGCAGGCGTGCGTAAGGACGAATACGCGCAGATATTCACGGAGCTGGAAGCTGTCGCAAAAGTGCAGTCCATCAAAAGCTCCAACGCCATCGAGGGCATTGTGACCAGCGACGAGCGTATCGCTGCCATTGTCAATCAGAACAGCGCCCCACTGAACCACAACGAGGCGGAGATCGCCGGGTACAGAGATGCGCTGAATGAGATCCACTTGGGCTATGAGCATATTGACTTCCGGCAGAGCGATATTCTGCGGCTGCACGAAATGATGATGAGCTTTGCGGGCTATGAGTACGGCGGGCAGTACAAGACGGACGACAATGTAATTTTGGAGATCGATGCGGACGGAAACCGCCGTGTCCGCTTCCGTCCCACATCTGCAAGCGAGACCCCGAAAGCAATGGAGCAGTTGGAGCTTGCCTATCTGGATGCCCGAAGCGATGCGAATATCAATCAGTTACTTTTGATCCCCTGTGTGATTTTGGACTTCCTCTGCATCCACCCGTTCCGGGACGGCAACGGCAGAATGTCCCGTCTGCTCTCACTGCTGCTGTTATACAAAAATGGCTTTGACGCCGGTAAATATGTGTCCTTTGAGGAGCAGATCAACAACTACAAGGCGTATTATTACGAAGCCTTGCGGCAGTCCTCGGCAGGATGGGAAACGAATGAGAACTCTTATTTCCCCTTTATCGAAAACTTCCTGTCCACCCTCTATATGTGCTATAAGGAACTGGACAAGCGGTTTGCGGTGGTTCACGGCAAGAAGATCACGAAGAAGGCCCGTGTGGAGGCGACCGTCCTGAACAGTCTGACGCCGCTATCCAAAGCCGAGATTTGCAAAATTCTCCCCGATGTCAGCCCCACGACCGTCGAAGCCGTACTCGGCGCAATGGTCAAGACCGGTTCCGTAAAGCGGATTGGTGCAGGACGGACAACACGGTATATTAAGGCGTAAGCCTGTTAGAAGGAAGGGTTGGCTCTTTCAAGCGTACAAGGTTGCTTATGCAATTACATTGGAACGTTTTGGCCTGCTTTACGTCTATATAAATAGAACATAAAAATTAAATGTAGGAGGTCCATAATATGGAACGAAAGAAAAAATGGATCATTCCCCTGTGTGTGATTGGCGTCCTGCTTTTGATTTGTGCAGGTCTTCTTGGGTATATGGCCAGACATTCTATGGGGTTTTCGGTAGGACGCTGTTTAGTAGCAGATAATGGGTCGTATCTGTTCATCGACGGCAACTCTCCCATTGTCATGAGCAACCGCAAGAATAAGGAAGGGTTGTTCTCCGGCCTGAATACCGGCGACAAGATTCTGCTCCTCCACGACGGCATCGAGGAATCCTATCCAGGTGGGACCGGCGCGTACTGGTGTATGAAGCTGGAAGGTGGAACGCAGACCGATATCCCGGAGGAGGTTATGAAAGAACTTGCGGAACTTGGCTGGATCATTGGGAGCAATGAAAATGGAACATTGAACGAGTACACGCCGGCAATGTCTGGCCTTATCGGCGTCAGCCGCACACCGGCCACAAGCGCCTATCAGGACCCGTGGGGCGTGAAGCTGACAGCAAAAGATATTACGCCCTCCGGCTTGACCATTGTTTGCACCCAGCAGGACGGCGAACCCACCGGCGAACTGGAGACCGGCAGCTACTATGGGCTGGAAGTCCTGCGGGACGGCGAATGGGTCGCAGTCGAACTGCTTCCCATGGAGGGTGAACTTGGCTGGGCAGATGAGGCGTGGATGATCCCTGCCAATGCGGAAACCGAATGGGAAGTAGATTGGAGCCGCATTTACGGAGAACTTCCTGCCGGCGCCTACCGCATCAGCAAGTCGGTCATGGATTTCCGTGGCACTGGTGATTACGACACCAAAACCTATTATGCAGGCTTTGACCTTGTGGATGCCGATAACACAACTCGCGTCGCCTATGAATATGAGGGCTTCGGTGTCAGCGTCCCGCTGCTTTCCGGCTGGGAGTACAAGATCGAGGAATACAGCGCTGATGGCATGAGCTATGGTGTCAGCTTCCGCCCTGCCGGTGGAAATGGGTGGATCGACTTCCACTACTGGCCGACTTTCGGTGTCTGCGGCACAGGCTTGGAAACCAAGGAGTTTGGAAATGGCTCCATGGGCACCTATGACGGAAAGGAAATTTGGGATTTCATCAGCTACCCGGCCAGTGAAGGCAGCTTTGTGGCTTCGACTCAAGGCGTTGACGGCTGGTGGGCAGACTATGGCGAGACCGCCATGGAGATCATTGAGCAGGTAAGCTGTACGGACACCATTGTGGATTAGGAGGAAATGCAGTATGAAACGATTTGCAGCGCTATGCCTTGCAGCGGCTTGCCTGATTTCTCTGGCAGGCTGCGGAGAAAAAACAGCCGTGGAAGAAAAGGAACCCCGTAACAGCGCATCGGCCTATGCGCTGGCGCAGGCAAGCTACCCGGAGATGGCGCCCTACCCAAACGAGATGGAGTATATTGATGAAAAGACCGGCGACTTCGACAGTGACGGTTTTGATGTGGTCTATGACGCCTGGCAGGCGGACAGAAAAGCCCAGCGCGATCAGCCGGAGGGCTATGCAGACGGGCTGGAATCATTTTTCGGCAGTTCGATCCGGGAGTTTCTCAGCAGCTCCAACGGAGAGAATAAGGTCTATTCTCCCCTGAATGTGTATATGGCTCTTGCCATGCTGGCGGAGGCAACGGACGGAGAGAGCCGGCAGCAGATCCTTGCTCTGCTGAGCAGTGAAAGCATAGACGCGCTGCGCTCACAGGCCGCCAGCGTTTGGAACGCCAATTACAGTAATGACGGAGCCGTGACCAGTATTCTGGCAAACTCCCTTTGGCTGAATGAGGCGGTGGACTTTAACCAGACAACCATGGATAGCCTGGCTGAGAATTATTACGCATCTTCCTTCCGGGGTGAGATGGGCAGCGATGCATTTAATCTGGCTCTGCGGGATTGGATCAACGAACAGACCGGCGGACTGCTGGAAGCGCAGACGGAAGGGCTTTCCATGACTCCCGAAACCGTTATGGCCCTTGCTTCTACCATCTATTACCGCGCCAAGTGGCACAGCGGGTTTTCTGAGAGCAAGACGGACAAGGGCCTGTTCCATCTGCTCAGCGCTGATGGCGAGAGCGTGGAATGCGACTTCATGCACAAGAGCGGCAGCAACACCTATTACTGGGCGGAGCAGTTCGGTGCTGTTTCTCTGAGTCTGGAGGGCAGCGGGAAGATGTGGTTCCTCCTGCCTGACGAGGGCGTGTCCATAGACAGTCTCCTTGCAGATGGGCAGACGATGGAGTTCTTGAATAATGATGGAAATTGGGAAGACAACAAACATCTGATCGTGAATCTGTCCGTTCCCAAATTTGATGTGGCTTCTGATTTCGACCTTGGTGAAGGTCTGCGAGCTCTTGGCGTCACAGACGTATTTGACATCGAGACAGCCGATTTCAGACCCATGACTTCGGAAGCTGCAGAGATATTCCTCTCCAAAGCAGACCACGCCGCCCGGGTTGCCATCGACGAAGAGGGCGTGACTGCGGCAGCATATACCGTCATGATGGCGGCCGGTGCTGCAGAACCTCCGGAAGAAGAAATGGACTTCGTACTGGATCGCCCCTTCCTGTTTGCCATTACCGGCCAAGACGGTCTTCCCTTGTTTGTGGGGATTGTCAATCAGCCGCAGGCGTGATAGATAGATTGATAGATATATGTACAAAAGCTCCTTGCAACCACGAAGGTTACAAGGAGCTTTTTTTCAATGCAGAAACATCCGGCAGAATACAGAGTAAGAAATTATTTATGCTGATGACTCACTTCTGCTTCCACCCAGTCTGGCCGTCCATAAATTTCATATTACGCAGGTTGAGCGGATATACGGTATTGATTGTACCGGGGCCCGGGAAACCGGCCGTACCGATTGCGCAGCCCGCAATATTCTGCAAAACGCTATCCCAAACTGGCTCGTCATAATGATATGCCACAGAAGAATTGTGACCGCCTCTTGTGCCAGCCTCACAAAGATCCGTGCATTCGTGCAGATATTGTGCACCGCGGGTCAGAGAGGTCGTAACCTTATAGCCGCCGCCTTCCCTGAGCTTCCTGACAACCGCCAGCAGTGTACCCAACGCCAGAATGAAGCCGGGGAAGTAGTCGAGCGGCACACCGTTAAGGTTTACGGGCTTCTCAAGCGTGCCATTCCGCACGGAAAGGCCGGTAATATCCTCTGCCAGCGGCGCCCAGCCGGGGCGATCCTTCCATACTGTGTCGGAGAAACACATGAGGTTGGAGTAAATGACATTGGGATTGAGCTTGCGGATTTCTGCCTCAGAGAGCCCAAATTTGTCAAGCGCACCGTTTTGATAGGAATACGTGATGATATCCGCTTCTTTGACGAGTTCTTTGCATCGAGCCAGCTGCTCAGGTACGTTGAAGTCAAGCTGGATGGAATTCTTCCCGGCCCAGCCGTCAAACTCAAGCATGGCCTGTTCCTGCTCCACAAATGAGCCGCGGCGAACCAGAAGGACATCTGCACCATACTCAGCCAGAATACGGGAGCACGCGGGGCCGGCTATAATATGCGTCAGATCCAGCACCTTGATTCCAGACAAAGGACCGCGAGAGTTGGGTTTGCCCCACTCAGGTACTGCGCTCTCAAACTCCTTTTCCTGACGGATGAGCGGCATTGCAATGACTGCTTTTCCGACCTCGGTGGATTCCCACTCTTCACGAGAGCGGATCATACATCCACACGCGCCACATGCAAAGGAGCAATCCTCAAGATCAAGTGCGCTATATCGGCCAACAACGCTGGCCATCTCTTTTTTGTCTCTTGACATGCTAAGCATGGTGTATTTCTCACCAGGTTTAGAATACGGCAGTGCAGCGGCGAGCTTGACCTGCTGATTCTGATAATACACATGGAAAGAGACATCGCGCCCATCCTTTGCCCGATACTTGAAGAACGAGCCGTTGAAAGCATTGTTCACTCGGATAGCGCTCATAACGCGGGATTTTGCGAATTCCGATCCTTTGTGCCCGGACATATACAGGCGGATGGACTGCATACCGGCATAAGCCACATCACAGATGGTTTCCGCTCCGCTCACGTCATCGCCACGCAGCTCACCGATTTCTGTCGCAACAGAGCTGCAAGCGGCCAACACGGCGGCAATAGCGGGCGTCTGCAAAACCTTTTCATCCTGGAACAGCAGATTGACAGCGGGAACACGTTTTTTCAGAATGGTCACATTCACCGGGGGTGGGAAGGGATTATCCTTCAGACAGGCTCTCTTGAATTGCGCCTCTCTGCGCGGGTCGGCAACGAAGACTGTCGGAATGGCCTTGATGCCGAACTTTTCCGTCAGATCGTCAAAGATGACCTGAGCTTGCAGCGCTTTCTTTTCCAATACTTTTTGCGACATGCTCCGTAGTTCCTTTCAAATCAATATGAGTTACCAAAAACCTATGTTCAGACATCAGCAGCATAACCTGTGAGGGATAATCGATCGTTGCTTATTTGCTATCAGACACATGTATTTCTTTGATATTGAACTCTTTGCCTGACAACACAGTCTTTTCAAAGCTGCCGCAATTGGGGCAATATCCCTCGTGTTCGACAACATTGAATATTTCATCGCAGTCATCACACTCCGCAAGTCCAGGGATAACCTCAAGTATAAGCTTTGCTCCCTTGACAACAGGGAACTCGTCGCTGACAGGGCCATAGACTTCTTCAACATATTTCGGTATAACGAGCGACAACTCGCCAACCTCGCAGACAATCTCGTCTATATGACCGATAGAGTTTTCCCGTGCGAAGGTTGTGATGGTTTTGCACATGCTGCGCACGATACCAATTTCATGCATTGCTCTTCTCCGCGTTATTTTTTGGCGATCTGTTTCGCAACAAGTTTCTTCTTTGCCAGACGACCAACCGTAGCCGGCACATTGGAAACTGCGGTCAGAAGGGTCTTAAAGTACTGCTCACCCTTGGTGTCCATCGTCTTTTCAAGGTGGATCGCATCAAACTTACACTTCGTGGTACAGATGCCGCAGCCTACGCAAAGGTCTTCGTCGATAACAACACAGCCGCAGCCGAGGCAGCGATCGGCTTCCTTCTTTATCTGTTCCTCGGTAAGCGTGCCGCGCAGATCGGCAAAAGTCTTTTTTGCTTCAGCAGCGGAGCCGCAGGCTGCCTTTTGGCGAGGAGCGGTATCAAAACTGCCAACAGAAACAGATACGGTAGCAGCATCGAGAGCCTTATAGTCGCGGTTGTCACGGCCAAGGTCAAGCGTCTGCCCGGCGTGAACGTAACGATGGATAGACACGGCGCCTTCTTTACCGGCCGCAATCGCGTCGATGGCAAACTTAGGTCCGGTCACAACGTCACCGCCGGCGAAGACATCGGGCTCACTCGTCTGGCAGGTCTTTGCGTTTGCAACAACAGTACCGTTCTTATTGGTTTCAAAGCCGGCAACGCCGCCGAGATCGATCTTCTGGCCGATCGCCGAGATAACAGTATCAACAGCAATGGTCTCGTACTCACCGGTGCCAACGGGCTTTCTGCGCCCCTTTTCATCGGCTGCGCCAAGCTCCATAAGCTCGACCTTGAGCTTTTCAGCCTTGCCCTTGCCGGTGATCTCAACGGGAGCGGAAAGGAACCGGAACTTCACACCTTCGGCCTCAGCTTCTTCAACCTCGTCTGCTGCTGCGGGCATCTCCTCTCTGCCGCGGCGGTATACGATGGTGACTTCGTCAGCACCGAGACGTACTGCTGTGCGTGCCACATCGATCGCAACATTGCCGCCGCCGATTACAGCGACCTTCTTGCCGATCACAGGCGTCTTGTCGAGATTGACATCGCGCAGGAAATCGATACCGGTCAGGACACCGGGGAGATCATCGCCGGAGCATCCGACAGAAACGCCGCGGCTCGCACCAATACCGAGATAGAATGCTTTGTAGCCCTCCTCACGCAGCTGAGCAAGCGTGACATCCTTACCGACCTCAACACCGGTCTTGAACTCAACGCCGATCTGCTTGAGAACATCGATCTCCGCATTGACAACATCCTTGTCCAGGCGGAAGCTGGGGATACCGAGAGTGAGCATACCGCCGAGCTTTTCCTCTTTTTCAAATACGGTCACAGGATAACCCTTGACGGCGAGGTAGTATGCACAGCTCATGCCTGCGGGACCGGCGCCGATGACGGCGATCTTCTCGGGATAGGGTTTGCCGGTTTGATTGAGCATCTGGGGGATATAGCGGGTCTCAGCATCGAGATCTTTCTCCGCAATGAACTTTTTGATCTCATCAATGGCAACGGCGGAGTCAACGATATTACGAGTGCAGGCTTCTTCGCACGCCTTGTTGCAGATGCGGCCGCAGACGGCGGGGAACGGGTTCTCCTTCTTGATAAGCTCAAGAGCCTCGGTGTAGCGCCCCATGGAGGCGAGCTTTATGTAGCCCTGGACAGGAACATGTGCCGGACATACAGCTTTGCAGGGAGCGGTACCGCTCTCCATAACATCGGAGCGATTGGTGCGGTACTCGACATTGTAGCTACTTTTATCCCAGGGAACGGCCTGATCAGAGTCATATGCATCGGAGATGTGCGGGTTATTAAGGCAGTTTTTCTGACCGAGCTTGAGTGCGTTGGTCTGACAGTTCTCAACACACTGACCGCAGGCAACACATTTGTCCTTATCGACACGCGCAGTGAAGTTGGAACGGACGGCGCCCTTGGAACGGAACATCTCCGCAATACGCAGACCGAAGCAGGAGCAGCCGCAGCAGTTGCAGATAGCGGCGGTGTCCTCAAAGCTCTGTGTCTGATTGATCTCATGGACAAGGCCGTTGTCTTCGGCACGCTTTAGGATTTCATATGCCTCTTCCTTGGTAATAAGGCGGTGTGCGCCGATTTTGGCATAGGTAACGGCGTTATCGTTGAGGTACATGCACATGTCCTCTTCGAGGTGACCGCAGCCTTCACCCATCAGACGGCGGGCGCGGCGGCAGGAGCAGGGGCCGACAGATATCGCGGTTGCTTTTTCAATAAGGGTAGACAGTTCATCATAGGATGCGGTACGGGAGTTGTTCTCAATGGCGCTTTCGACCGGCATAACGCGCATGAACGCCATGCCAAGCTTGCCGGAGTTAAGCGTCGGGGCAAGCATCTCGATACGGCGGCGTGTGTATTCTTCAAAGCAGTAGCCGAGGTCAGGGTATGTGTCGCAGTTTTCACGGTTGGAGAGAATGCCCTCCATGATGCCAGGGACCCAGATGGGATAGTAGTAACCGAGTACACCGCTCCTTGTGCGGGAGCGTACTATACCGGCAACCATGAGCTTATCAAGCTGCGTCTGGGTAAACGCAATGCTCTCGCCACAACGCCTGGCAATCTCATCAACCGTACGGTCAGTTTCCAACTTCATGTGCATCATGACTTTGCACATATCGTCTGTCACGATGGGTTCGAGGATCCTGTACTCGGGATCGGTGTAGGTAATGCCGGTGTAGGTCAGAGACTCAAGGCTGATCTTTGTAGCCAGCTTGAGAATGTTCGGTCTTTTCGCCATCATTCCACCTCATATATTTTCTTATTTTCAAAGCCGGTTTATCTCATGCCGACTGAAAGTGCTTGCTATTCTCACTATAATTTTAATACACTAAATATACATTTTTGTTCATAATTTGACAATATACACATTTGCCCAAACTGTATAAACATCTTTGCTTGCATGTAATGAAAAAGAAGAGCCGCAAACAAACTTTTTAATAATTTTGTAACGAGTCTGTAATGTGTTTTGTCGGGAAATAGGCGGGAAATAGGAATATATTTGAAAGTGGTCCGATAAAGCAATCTGCCGGATGACTGGAAGAAAAAATCGATTTGAAAGGGCAATATACAATGGAGCGTATTCTGATTGCATATTTTTCACGAGCCGGAGAGAACTACTTTGGCGGTTTTGTGAAAACAACAGAAATAGGGAATACAGAGATTTGTGTAAATCTGATTCAGGATTTTCTTGACGCCGATATCTATAAAATCGAAATGGAGGAGCCATATTCTGATAATTATCAGGAGTGTACTGCACAAGCAAAACAGGACTTAGTCCTCAAAAGGCGCCCCAAGCTTATATCTCTTCCCGGAAATATTGAGCAGTATGACACTGTCGTTCTTGGATATCCGAATTATTGGGGAACAATCCCGATGGCTGTCGCAACGTTTCTGGAAGCATTCGATTTTTCCGGAAAGAGGATTCTTCCCTTCTGCACCCACGAAGGCGGAGGTACGGGACGCAGTGAAGCAATGATAAAGAAGCTCTGTCCCACGGCAGAGGTCGCAAAAGGCAAGGCGATATTGGGGAGCAACGCCGCAAATTCCAGAGCAGACATGGAAGAATGGATCCGGGAAACCGTCTGAATGGTTGCACTGTCCGTTAAAATGACAATAATCGATGAATGCGGTGTACCCCAGTAAAACTCGGGTACACCGCATTCAATAGTTCTGGATCGGGCTAAAACACAAATGACAAGGCGGCAATTGCGACCGCTGTTGCAAACGGAACGGTGACCGTATCATTTCCGTTTTTGGAAATAAGTTCGGTGAATGAGGAAACGGGAGCAGCAATCAGCGCATAAAGTGCACATTTATACCAAAGCAGACTTCCGTCAAGAAGCAAACCACAGAATCCTGCGAGGGCAGCAAATAGCAGCATTGCGGCAGATCCCTCCCACGTCTTGAGGTTGTCTGCCAACTTCAGCTTGACGATGTGTCTGCCGAACTTAGTGCCGATCAGCGCTGCTGCAGCATCTCCCACGCCCCACATCAGGGTTGCTGCCATTGCTATGTACGGTTTGCCAAGTGCTCCCCAGGATACAGAAACAAGAACCGCATACATCATGAACAGCAACAGCAAACTCTTTTTTATTTCTCCGGGACTCTTTTGAACAAACAGGCTATCGTACCAGCTGCATTTTTCAAAACCGCAAAGCATGGGGTAGACAACCGCTGCAAATAAAACGCATGTCAACGCAGCGGCCTGCCACGATGCGGCATCTGCTGTCATAAACACGATGCAGGTGAATGCCACCAAATGCAGCATTTTGCGAAAGACGAACTGCGGTATCTTCGGCAAAATCAACCGTACTACGACCAAAATAGCAGCCAAAATAAGAACATACCTACAAAAGTGAAACAGGCAGGTCAGCGTTTGCTGTACCAGAATGCTTGCCGATAATACCTCCCAGTAGTTCAGACAGATCATTGCGGCGCCCAGAATAGTCAGCACTGCGCCAGTGACAAGTCCGACCGTCCTGTTGCGTACCCGGTTGGCAAACTGCGCAGAAATCAGCGAGGCCACCGTGGTGACAACGATGCAGATCACCAATACAGGCCATCGTTCGGTCACGATAGCCGGCTCTATGATAATATGACTGACCGATGCAATCAGGGCTGTAAAGGTCATGATAAATGTGCTTGTGCCTACTGCGCTTTTCAAATCCATACCAAGAAATGCGGTAAATACGATCAACATCATCATGCCGCCGCCAGTTCCCACAAAGCCCGTACCAAACCCAATGGTCAGGCCAAAAAACAGGGAAACCAGAATTCCCTTCCAATCCAGCCTTTTGCCCTTTCCAACAGTTTCCTTTCGCTGTGTGTCCGGCTTTACAAGGAAGCGTATGCCGATGAAAAAGGTCAGAAAAAGAGAGAAACTCCCCAGAACCACGTTCCCAGCATAAAAAGCTGCTATGCTGCCGGCAATGCACAAGGCAACGATACATACGAACATGATCCAGCCACGCTTCAAGTCAATATTTTTGTGTTTCCAATAGACGATCGTGGTAACGGCACTTCCCAGAATATCCGATGCCAGCGCAATGGCCGTAGCCTGATAAGCACCGGCCTCACCAGAAAACGATGGACATAAAACAAGCAGAATCGGCACCATTACCGTTGCTGCCGACAGGCCGGCAAGCCCTGTCCCGATTCCGGCGCCAAGTGCCGCGATTACGTACCAAAAACATTCCACAGGTATTTCTCCTTATATATTGACAGATGGTAAAACTTATTTTATTATAAACGACGGGTGTTGAATTTACAACCAACAGATGAATCTCAAATGTCGAATTGGTGGAGGAGCCGAAGATGGAGAAGAAAGAAAATCAGCGAATTGCTCTGACAAAACGGCTTGTACGGGAAGCATTGCTGATCATGCTGCAAAAGTCAGCGATTCAAAAGATCACGGTTCGGGATCTTTGCGACCAGGCGGGTATTAACCGCACAACTTTTTATAATCATTACGGCTCTCCCGAAGATGTGCTGCAAGAAATGTCACGCAATTTTTTGGATGACATTGAGGATACCCTGAACAGTGCGGATATAGCTGATAGAGAGCAGGTACACCAGCGGGTAGTATTTGTATTTCGATATATGCTGGAACATTTGGACATGTCCAGACTTCTGATTAACAGCAATTTGGACAGTTCCTTCTCTGAACGATTGTTTTCCATTTCCAGAATTCTTGATCTTCTGGAGGACACCTTATCGAGCGTCACAGATGTAAGCGAAAAAAGGGCAATCATTTCTTTTGTGGTCAGCGGAAGCTATCAGCTTGTTCAGGACTGGCTTAATTGTGACAGACGCATTTCGCCGGATGAGGAAGCCCGGCTTGTGCTGACTCTTGCAAACCGGGTATGCACAAAGAAATAAGTATAAAGTTCATAGCCACCAATGATTTCGTATGTAAGAAAATAGAAAAGAGGTTGTAACCTATTATGGAAATTGTAGAAGAATCAGAAATAGCTGTCCGTGAACAGCGGATATTTGCAGACATGCCTGTCCCCAAAGCCGTGGCGACAATGATAATCCCCACGATTATCAGTCAAATTATAACAGTTATCTACAATTTGGCAGATACCTGGTTCGTAGGATTGACAGGTAATGCTGCGGCTGTTGCGGCTATATCCTTGTGTCTACCTGTATATAATATCATGACGGCAATTGCAAATTTATTTGGTATTGGCGGTTCAAGCGTTATCACAAGAGCAATAGCAGGCAGTCATCATCACAGAGCAAGACGGGCTTTTGTCCTCTCTGTGAGAGGGGCATTGATTGCGGCGGCACTGTATAGCGTACTGCTCGCTGTCATTGGAAAACCTTTTTTAATGAAAATAGGCGGTGATGACAGCAGTATTGATTTTGCTGTGTGGTACACCGTTATTACAATGGTGATCGGTGGAGTTCCTACTGTTTTGTCGGCTGTTTTTGCTCATTTGATACGAAGCACGGGGCAGGCAAAGATTGCAAGCGTCGGTATAACGATCGGTGCTGTTCTCAATATGGTGCTTGATCCGTTGTTTATGTTTGTGATTTTGCCGACAGGAAACGAAGTCATCGGTGCGGCAATTGCTACGGCACTTTCAAATACAATTGCTATGTGCTTTTTTATTGTTTACCTCATTCGAAACAGGAATGTCGGTATTTTCAGATTCACATTGGAAAGTAGCAGAAGCGTAAAAATCACAACATTGGATATTATGAGATCGGGCATTCCGAGCTTTTTCCTGTTGGCAGCAGGGCAAATTTCCAACTTCTTTCTCAACGGTATGATAGGAGAAATGGGTTCGAGTGCGGCAGTTGCGGGAATTGGAGTGGTCAGAAAAATCGACTCTCTTGCGTATGCGGTTAATCAGGGGATTACGCAAGGAATGCTGCCGATCGTTGCATATTGCTATGCCTCAAAGCGTTTTTCACGGATGAAGTCGGTTATTGCATTTTCTTCGGTTTGCACATTATCGTTTTCTTTGCTCTGCACTATAGCCTCATACTTATTTGCACCACAACTGATTCGATTTTTTATCGATGATACAGACACAATTCTTTATGGCGCTCAATTTTTGCGTGTTCTATGCGTGGCTGTTTCTATATATCCGATTCTGTTTGTAATTATAGCAGTATTCCAGGCAACCGGGCAGGCACTGAAACCTTTTATCCTTTCGCTGCTCCATAAAGGGTCATTGGATATCGTTCTATTCTTTGTAATCCGCAGTCTTTTTGGCATTAATTATGTCCTTTGGGCATCTCCGATAATGTCGGCTGTTGCTCTTTTGGTCGGACTTATTTCGATATCTCATTTTCTACAAAAATCCATCATACAGCTTGATGAATAAAAGGATTATCATGTAAGGAAATAAATTACGCTTCAAGAAGAATGCGTTTTGTCAGGTATGCACAGAGAAATAGGCACGTAAAATATCGGCTGTATTCACCGTTGGTGGTGGATACAGCCGATATTGCTATACTCAAAACACAAAAATCTTTCTTTATGAGCGTCATTCATGACAGCTGTGATGACCACAGCCGTGATTTCCACAGGAGTGGCCGCCTTCGCCGTGCTCATGATCGTGATGATTGCAATGAACATCTGGGTTATAATTGAGGCTGTTTGACAGCAGCGCATTTACTGCCGCATCCGCATCGCCGCTGACGCCGCCGTAGAGCTTGATGCCGGCTTCCGCAAGCGCAGCCTGTGCGCCGCCTCCGATGCCGCCGCAGATCAGAATATCTACGCCGCTCTGCATCAGAAAACCGGCCAATGCTCCGTGGCCGCTTCCGTTTGTCCCAATGACTTTGGAGTGCAAAACCTTGCCATCGGCAATCTCGTAAACCTTGAATGTTTCCGTGTGACCAAAGTGCTGAAAAATCTGTCCATTTTCATAAGTGACTGCGATCTTCATTGTAATTTCTCCTTCATGTCTTTTATTTGAATTGCTGTTATCGGCTGATGTTGTGCTGCGGCAGCACCTGCCGCATTTCGGAAGTTCCTGCCCATTGCAGATGCGATAATTTCCACCGGTAATGACCAGCTTTTTACCGTAGACCAGGCAGGCCGCAATTTTCCTGCGGGCATCTCTATATATCTCCTGCACCGTAGAACGGGAGATATCCATCTGCGCCGCACATTGCTCGTGTGTCTGTTCTTCCAAATCGACAAGGCGAAGCACTTCATACTCATCCAACGTCAGAAGAATCGGTTCATCATCCCGACAGTTTTGCGGAAAAAATGCATCTGCTTGCGGCGCTCTGCAAATTCTCCGACATCTCGGTGGTCTTGGCACAAACATCCTCCTTTCACGTTTCCGGTATATGCCGATTATAGATCTTTGATGAGAGAAAATCAAGCCCTTATTTATGAACACCAAAGAAAAGCTTTTCTAATAGAATAGCTGTCTAAAAGCAGAGCGTTTCGACTGACAGCCGAAACGCTCTGCTTTTTGGCGCCCGATGAGCGCACATTCTATCGGATGAAGGTCTGCTCAGGAAATCCTCCGGCGAGCTCCGTGGCAAGTCTCCAGCCTTGAGCATTACTTGAACTTCGTGAGTTCCAGAATTTCGATTTGATCTATCCACACATCGGTATACATCAAGGTGTGCCGTTCCTCATGACCTTTGCTGTTTTCGGAAATAACGAAAATATTGGGATAAACCCCAACAATTCTGGCAGGTACATTTTCCAGATGAAGCTTGGGACTTGTGATTTTTATATTGACATGGATGTTCGGATGTTTCTCATAGAGATACTTTATCCGCCTTTTCAACATGTCCATCGAAATTACATCTTCCATTTGGTATCCTCCGATAAAGCGGTAAATCAGCAAGAGCCGTCCGATGAACGAACGGCTCTGCTTTGATTAGACGAAATATTCTTCTACATCAGCCTTGTCATTGTATGCTTTTCTCACATGGACAATGATAGAACCGTCGGCTTGCTCGGCTTCGTCAACGATCTGATAACGGGTACGGGCTTTTTCCATGGTTTTCTTGTAATGCTCGATTTCCTCGCGATTGATGGTCAACGCACGCTCTTTGCTGTATCCCATATCGGGCTTCTGAGAGAACACTAGGGTCTGAAGAATACACGCAGCCTTTACACGCTTCACAGCAGCACACCTCCTTCTTTCACTACATTCGGCAGAATCGAGTGATTCCAAAATGCAGAGAGGTGTTCGAGCGAAACATAAAAGTTGAAAGCCTAACTGCCGTTAGTACTTCCTGCTGAAATGCACTCCCATGGTACCTTGCGATACAGATGCATTATATCACATTCTGCGGACTTTTTCATGCACTTTTTTTCTCGCGAAAATTGTAAACTTTTCTGGAATACCGCCTTGAATAACATTTTTGACATTCACTTCAAACCCGTCCGGAACAGGGATGGGCCAAATTTTTAAGCCGGATGTACTTTTCTCTCTGCCCACTTTGATTGAAACATAGGTACAATAAGTGCGTATCAAAAGCGTAAAGCAGGAGGAAAGCCAAATGGAACAGCGAATAATTACAGAAGAAATGCTCAGATCCTATCACCAATATCTACTCCGGGAAGAGAAAAGCACGGCCACCGTGGAGAAATATCTCCGGGATGTCCGTGCTTTTGCTTTCTATGCAGATGAGGGCGAGATCACAAAGGAAGTGGTACTGGAATACAAACGGGAATTGCAGAAAAAGGAATATGCGGTGCGGTCCATCAATTCCATGCTGGCCAGCCTGAATAGCTTCCTTATATATATGGGCTGGACGGATTGCAAGGTAAAGTCCTTCAAACTGCAGCGGCAGGTCTACTGTACGGAGGAGAAGGAGCTGACTAAAAGTGAGTATGAGCGGCTCTTAAAAGCGGCGGAAAGGAATGAACAGCTCCGGCTTGTAATGCAGACCATCTGCGGCACCGGAATACGGGTGTCGGAACTGAAATACTTTACCGTGGAGGCGGTAAGCCGTGGCGAGGTCATTGTGAACTGCAAAGCCAAGACCCGGACGATCCTGATCCCCGGCAAGCTGAGAAAGCGGCTGCTGGATTATGCCAGAAAACAAAAAATCCGCTCCGGTGTGATCTTTCTCACTCGGAACGGAAAACCGCTGGACAGAAAAACGATATGGGCGCAGATGAAGGGCTTGTGTAAGACTGCCGGAGTAAACCCCAGCAAGGTCTTTCCACATAATCTGAGAAAACTTTTCGCCCGTACCTTCTACGGTATCGAAAAGGACATTGCAAAGCTGGCAGATATTCTGGGCCACAGCAGCATCGACACCACACGCATTTTCATCATGACCACGGGCACAGAGCATCGCAAAAAAATAGAACGGCTGGGGCTTGTGGTATAAAAGAAACCCGACATAATTCGCATTATGCCGCCTGACAGATAAGGGGAACCGAATTTCCCGGACATTATTCGCATTATGTCAGGAGTACATAGTACCAAAGAAAAACACCTTTTAATACGGTAAAAATTATACCTCAAGATAGCCCGAAAATCAAGTCAAACTGAGCGAAAAGTACCACTATTTTTTGACAGGCGCCCGTGCCCAATCGAAGAAAGCAGCACAACAACACCCTCACGAACGATTTTTTGAAAATCAGCCTGAAAGGGTGTGCTTTCCTGCGCCCAAAAACGGAAAATGTCCATTGGCGCCTATGCGGTTTTCTGCTTGCACGGAACATAATGCGAAT
>Ga0129316_1000247_pt1 | contig 35041 bp, 28 predicted proteins | sample Cm1ome_2_FD_94429 | JGI IMG/M metagenome (GOLD analysis project Ga0129316, IMG submission 94429) | Eastern black-and-white colobus group fecal microbial communities from Wisconsin, USA - Cm1022B metagenome | ecosystem: Host-associated > Mammals > Digestive system > Large intestine > Fecal...
CGCACCGTCAAGCCCCAGCATCATCTGCAGCCCAAGTTCGAATCCGAAGCCGCGGACTCGTTCGGCCGCCTCCGCCACATCCCGGGCGGAATGTCCCCGGCCGTTCTTTTGCAGCACCGCGTCGCTCATCGACTGTGCGCCCAGCTCGATGGCGGTCACACCGCGCGTCTTGAGCAGCGAAAGCATCTCCCCGCCCACCGCGTCGGGGCGCGTGGAGATCCGGATGCCCGAAATTCCCGCCCCGAGAAAGGGCTGCGCCGCCTCGAGCAGCGAAAGCAGGTATTTCCTGTCGATGCAGGTGAAGCTGCCGCCGAAAAAGGCAAGCTCGAGCGAACGGCCCCTCTCCTGTACCGCCTCTTTGCAGAGCGTGCGGACATCCTCCGGCGCGGGCAGCCGCTGTACGCCGGTAATCGCCCGCTGGTCGCAGAAGCTGCACCGGTGCGGACAGCCGAGATGCGGGACAAAGAGGGCAGGATTTCCGTGCCTCACGAATCGATTCCCATCAGCTGCAGCGCCTCACGGGCCGCCTGCTGCTCGGCGAGTTTCTTGCTGCGGCCCTCCCCGCGTCCGATGACATTGGAATTGAGGTGCACCTCCACTACGAAGCGCTTGTCATGGTCGGGGCCGCTCTCCTCCACCAGAACATAGGTGACCCGCTCCTCGGGGTTCTTCTGTACGACCTCCTGAAGCTGGGTCTTATAGTCGTGCAGGTCGGTGCCGGTCGCATGCTCAACGATATCCACGATAAAGGGCAGGACGAAATTCCGGGCCGCTTCCATCCCACCGTCCAGGTAAACGGCGGCGATCAGCGCTTCAAAGGCGTCGGAAATGATCGAGGGACGGTCGCTTCCGCCGTTCTGCGACTCGCCGCGGCCAAGCTTGAGATGCTGCCCCAGCCGGATCTGGCGTGCAAAGCCCGCAAGCGCCGACTCGCAGACGAGCGAGGCGCGGATTTTAGTCAGTTCACCCTCCGGCACCTTGCGGTGGCGGAAAATATAGTCGGCCACAATCAACGAAAGGACCGCATCCCCCAAAAATTCCTGCCGTTCGTTGTTCGGGCCAGCATTCTTGGCCTCATTGGCGTAGGAGGAGTGGGTCAGCGCGATATCAAGGTATTTTTTGTCCTGAAAACGGTAGCCGATGACTTTTTCCAGATCTTCCATTATACATTCTCCCGGGCGGCGGCCTTCTGCCGCGCGACCCCCGCTTCGATTGCGCCGGAGACATCCCGCTCGACGCAGGATTTCGCCTGACGGATCGCATTCTTAAAGGCTCTGGCATCCGAGCTGCCATGCGCCTTGATGACCGGACGCGTCACCCCAAGAATCGGCGCGCCGCCGGTTTCCTTATAATCAAGGGTCTTTTTGAACGCGCCGAACTCGCTGGCAATCAGAAGCGCGCCCAGCTTGGTCTTGAGATTATGCATCAGGACCTCTTTTACCGCACCGCCGATAAACTTGCCCATTCCTTCGGTCAGCTTGAGGACAATATTGCCGGTAAAGCCGTCGCAGACCGCCACGTCACAGCCTCCAAGCGGCAGGTCGCGCGCCTCCACATTGCCGATAAAATGAATGCCCGGCAGATTTTTCAGCAGCGGCAGCGCCGCTACCTGCAGCTCGGTGCCCTTGGTCTCCTCCGCGCCGATGTTGATGAGCCCAACCCGGGGGCGCTCGGTTCCGATGATCTTCTCATAGTAGGCCGAACCCATCACCGCAAACTGGGTCAGCATCTCGGGGCGGCAGTCATGATTCGCGCCCGCGTCGCAGAGCAGGTAAAACCGCCCCCCCTGCGCCGGAATCATCGTCCCGATCGCCGGACGCTTGACCCCCTTGATCCGCTTGACAAGGAAGGTCGCCCCCACCAGCAGCGCGCCGGTCGAGCCTGCTGAAACGAAAGCGTCCCCTTCCCCGTCGGCAACCATCTTCATCCCCACTGCCATTGAGCAGTCGGAGTACTCCTTGAGCAGGCTGGTCGGCTCCGCCTCCATCGGGATCACGCGGGGTGCGTCAACAAAGGTGATACCGTCGAGCGGGATTCCGTTTTCCCCGGCGCAGGCGCGGAGCTTTGCCTCGCCTCCGGTTACGATCATCTCCACCCCCAGCTCGCGCACCGCTTCCGCGGCGCCGCGCAGCGGCTCGAGAGGGGCGAAATCTCCGCCCATGCCGTCGATGATAATTCTCATATCAGTTCCCTCCCGGATCTAAAATGGGTAAAAGCGGCAGCGCCTCCATCGCCTTCATGGAACGCTCGGCAAGCGCCAGATAACGCGCCTGCTTATCGCGGACTTTCTCCTCCAGCGGGGGCAGAATCCCCATATTGCAGCCCATCGGCTGAAAGTCTCTGACGCTGGAATCACAGACATACCGCAGCAGCGCGCCGCTCATGGTGACGGGCGGCAGAACAAGCGGAGCCTCTCCCTTCAGCTCACGGGCGAGGTCAATTCCGGCGTAGATGCCGCTCATCGCCGATTCAATGTAGCCCTCCACCCCGGTGATCTGCCCGGCAAAGCGGACGCGCGGCAGGGCGCGCAGACGCATCCTCTCATCGAGAAGCCGCGGCGAATCGAGGAAGGTGTTGCGGTGCATCACCCCATAGCGGGCAAATACGGCATGTTCCAGCCCCGGAATCATCGAAAAGACCCGCTTCTGTTCCCCAAACCTGAGATTGGTCTGGAATCCCACAAGGTTATAAAGGGTCCCCTCGCGGTTTTCAGCCCGAAGCTGCACCACCGCCCAGGGGCGGCGTCCGGTGGCCGGGTCGGTGAGGCCAACCGGCTTTAAGGGGCCGTAGCGGATCGCGTCCTTCCCTCTGGCAGCCAGCACCTCGACCGGCATACACCCCTCATAGACGGTGAGCTTCTCAAAGTCGTGCAGCGGAACACGCTCGGCGCCGGCCAGCGCCTCGTGAAACGCCTCATACTGCTCCCGGTTCATCGGGCAGTTGATATAGTCGTCCTCCCCGCGGCCGTAACGGGCGGCGAAGAAGGCCTTCTGCATGTCCACCGACTCGAAGGTGACGATCGGCGCGGCAGCGTCATAAAAACTCAGGCGCTCGGTCCCGGTCAGCCGGGTGATCTCGGCGCAGAGCGCGTCGGAGGTCAGCGGCCCGGTGGCGACAACGACCGGCCCCTCGGCGGGGATTCCGACACACTCGCCATATTCCACTGTAATCCCGGGGTGCGCGAGGACCGCCTTGGTAATCCGTTCGGAAAATTCGTCCCGATCGACGGCGAGCGCCCCGCCCGCCGGAACGGCGCATTCCCGCGCGATACGGATGGTCAGCGAGCCCATCGCCTCCATCTCCGCTTTCAAAAGGCCCGCCGCCGAGCCGAGACGGTCCGCCTTGAGCGAATTGGAGCAGACCAGCTCTGCAAATCCGGGCTTTTTGTGCGCCGGGGAATATTTCTGCGGCTTCATTTCATGCAGCGTGACCGAAACGCCCCGTTCGGCCAGCGCCCACGCGGCCTCGCATCCGGCAAGGCCGGCACCGATCACCGCCGCTCTCATTCCCCGTCTTCCTTCTGATTTTTTGGCTCCGCGGCCCGCTCATAGCCGCAGCCTTCCTTCAGGCAATGGATGACGCCTGAGCGTCCCGCCTTCTTAAAAAGGGTAGAGCCGCACTTGGGGCAGATCTCGGTCAGCGGCTTATCCCATGTCACGAAGGTGCAGTTGGGATAGTGGTCGCAGCCGTAGAAGCTGCGACCCTTCTTGGATTTTTTCGTGACCACCTTGCCGCCGCAGACCGGGCAGATACCGCCGGTCTCCTGCACAATCTTCTTGGTGTTTTTGCATTCGGGGTAACCGGGGCAGGCCAGAAACTTTCCAAAGCGGCCGGACTTAATCACCATCTTGCGTCCGCAGAGCTCGCAGACAATATCGGTCTCCTCGTCGGGAACCTTGACCCGGACCCCCTCCATTTCCTTTTCGGCTGTTTCGAGGGCCTTCATAAAATCGTCGTAGAAGCTGCCGACCATCTGGACCCAATTGGTCTGCCCCGCCTCGACCTGATCGAGCTCGTGCTCCATCCCGGCGGTGAATTTTACATCGACAATCTTCTTGAACTGGTCCTTGAGCAGCTTGTTGACCGTCTCGCCCAAAGGAGTGGGAACCAACTGCTTCTGATTCCGCTCGACATAGCCGCGGTCGAGAATGGTCGAAATGGTCGGCGCATAGGTTGACGGACGTCCGATGCCATTTTCCTCAAGCGATTTGATCAACGAAGCCTCGGTGTAACGGGCGGGCGGCTGGGTAAAGTGCTGGTTGCCCTCAACCTTGGCGAGATCAAGCTTCTGTCCGGCCTCAAGCGGCGGCAGGGCGGTGGATTTCTCCCCCTCCTCATCCCGGCTTTCCTCATAGAGGACGGTGAAGCCGTCAAACTTGACATGGTAGCCCGACGCGCGAAAGGTATATTCCCCGGCGGCGATATCGACCGACATCGTATCGAGCAGGGCATTGGCCATCTGACTGGCGATGAACCGCGACCAGATCAGCTTATAGAGCTTGTACTGCTCGGCGGTCAGGCTGCCCCTCGCCTCCTCGGGAGTGAGCCTGGGCATGGTGGGCCGGATCGCCTCATGGGCGTCCTGCGCGCCCGAGCGGGATTTATAAACCCGGCGGGACGGGGGAAGGTAGTCCTTCGAATAGTTCGAACGGATCAGTTCCTCCGCCTCGGCGGCGGCCTCATCCGAAATGCGCAGCGAGTCGGTTCTCATGTAGGTGATCAGACCGACTGCGCCTTGTCCTTCAAGCTCGATACCCTCATAAAGCTCCTGGGCGATCTTCATCGTCCGCCGCGCCTGAAAGCCGAGCTTGCGCGAGGCTTCCTGCTGGAGGGTGGAGGTGATAAAGGGCGGCGCGGGAGAACGGCGGCGGATGCTCTTCTTGACATTCGCCACAGTCCATTCTGTCCCGCGAACCGATTCCAGCACCTCGTCCGCCTGTGCCTTGTTCCTGAGGTCGATTTTTTCTCCGTTTTTCAGGGCAAGACGCACATCAAAGACCTTTTTGGGAGATCCGGTCTGAAGCTTGGCGTCAACCGTCCAGTATTCCTCCGGGACAAACGCTCTGATCTGCTCCTCCCGGTCGACAATCAGCCGCACGGCAACCGACTGCACCCGTCCGGCGGAAAGGCCCCGGCGCACCTTCTTCCAAAGAAAGGGAGAGAGTTTGTATCCCACAATCCGGTCAAAAAGGCGGCGGGTCTGCTGGGCATTGACGAGATCAAGGTCAATCGCACGCGGGGTGTCCATTCCGCTCTTGATTCCGCTCTTGGTGATCTCGTTGAAGGTCACGCGGTTGGGCTGATCCAGAGCGAGGCCGAGCATCTGGGCCAGATGCCAGGAAATCGCTTCTCCCTCGCGGTCCGGGTCGGTCGCGAGGTAGACGGTGTCAGCCTTCCTGGCCGCCGACTTTAGCTCGGAAATCAGCTCCTCTTTCCCCTTGATCTCCTGATATTGGGGAACAAAGCCGTGTTCGACGTCCACGCCGAACTTCGACTTGGGCAGGTCGCGGATATGCCCCATCGAGGCGATGACCGAATAATTCTTCCCCAGATACTTCTGGATGGTCTTCGCCTTGGCGGGGGACTCCACGATGACTAGTTTCGACATAAGCAATTCACCTGTTCAACTTTCCAAAAAATATCATGACCGCCGGACGATTTCCACCATACGGCCGGGGAGTAAACGGACCAGCCCGAACAGCTCGAGCTGGGTCAGAATCGCAAGGAGAGCTCCCGCCGCCAGCTCGCATCGCTCACAGAGCAGGTCGACCGGTTGGGACCCTGCGGCAAGGGCGGCATACACCTTTGCCTGTTCGCCCGAAAGATACGCGGGCGGCACGGGCACCGCCTCTTCCCGCCGGGAGGCGGAGGCAGCTTTCTGCGTGGCGGACTGCCCGGGCGCGGGCACCGCCTCTTCCCGCCGGGAGGCGGAGGCGGCTTTCTGCGTGGCGGGCGGTGCCGGGGACGAAGCGGGGGGATTCGGCGCTTCGAGCGGGTAGCCGTAAATCTCGGGATAGCGCAGCAGAATCTGCTCACCGGAAAGCGCGGGCTCCGCGCCCTGCGCCAGCAGGCTGTTGGCGCCGTCCATCGCGGAAAAGATGCTGTCCGGCACCGCAAAGAGATCGCGCCCCTGACTCAGCGCGTGACCGGCAGTGAGCATGGTTCCGCTGTGTACCCGGCACTGAATCACCACCGTCGCCATCGAAAGGCCCGCGATCAGGCGGTTGCGCACCGGAAAATGCGCTCCAAGCGCCGGAGAACCGAAGGGATATTCGGTGAGCACCAGCCCGAACCGCTCAATCAATTTCCGCAGCATGCGGTTCGTGCGGGGATAATCGAAATCGAGTCCCGCCGCCAAAAAAGCAATCGTTTTCCCGTTTGCTTCGAGCGCGGCCGTATGGCAGAGGGCGTCGGTGCCGATGGCCAGCCCGCTGACCACCACCCCGCCGAGCGCGGCAACCTCACCGGCTAGTTTCTTCGCCGCGGCCCGTCCGTATTCATTTGGACTGCGGCTGCCGACCATGGCGATGGGATAATGCCCGTTTAAGAGAGAAAGATCTCCCACTGCATAAAGAACCATCGGCATCGAATGGATATTGCGCAGACTCTCGGGATATTCCGGGGAGTCGGGAGTCAGCAGCACCGCGCCGAAGCGTTCGGCCAGCAGCACTTCCGCCTCCGCCTGAGAAAAATCGGGAGAAAGGAGCCGCCCGCGTTCCTCCGGGGAGAAAAACGCATCCGCTTCCAGCCGCCCGCGGGTGAGCGAAAAGACCTCCGCGGCATCCCCGTACCGCTCGCAGATCAGGTGCGCACGGTGGGTTCCGACCCCGAAGAGCTGCTGAAGCAGCATCCATCGGGCGGCCTGATCCCTTTGATGACGCGAATTCACCGGTTCTCCTCCCCTCTCGCGGCGCGGGAAAGCTCCCACGCAAAGATGGAAGCCGCCATCGCGGCGTTCAGAGATTCGCTTCCCGGTGCGATCGGCAGAATCACACGCCTGTCACAGAGGGCGCAGAATTCCTCCGAAAGCCCGGCGCCCTCGTTGCCGACAGCAACCACTGCGCCTTGCAGAGAAACCTCTCCGACCGGGACGCTCCGTTCGCCCAGTGCGGCGGCAAAGACCGGAATCTTTGCCCCGCGCAGCCTCCTGACCGTTTCGGCGGGGTCGGGGCAGCGGTAAAGCGGAAGCCGCATCGCCGCCCCCATCGAGGCCCGCAGAACCTTGGGGGAGGCGGGGTCGGGACAGTCCGCGCTCATCAGCACCGCCGACAGGCCGAAGGCCTCGGCTGAACGGATGATGGTGCCGACGTTGCCCGGGTCCTGCAGAGAGCAGAGCAGCAGCGCGCCCTGCCCCAGCGCGGGCGGGGAGGAGGGTTCCCCGCGCCAAAGCGCCCCTTCGCAGACCGCAAAGACCCCCTGCGGCGTCTCGGTCTGCGCGATCTGTCCCGCCATCCTGCGGTCGATCAGAACTGTCTCTCCGGCCGCGTCCGACAGCGCCGCAAATCGCTCCCCAAGGCGGGTCATCCCTTCTTCCGTCACGAGAAGCAGGCCGATCCGCACGCCGCTCTTATGCGCGTCACAGACCAGCCGCATCCCCTCAAGCACGAAGCATCCGCTCTCGGTCCGGCTCTTTCTGGAGCCGCAGAGCCGGACATATTCCTTGATTTTCGGGTTATCTTTTGAGGTAATCTGCCGCATGGTTCCTCCGCTTTTGGCCGATATCCGATTAGCACAAACGTCCGGTCTGAAGATCAGCCGGACGTTTTTGATGGTTTAGAGAGCAGCCTTGGCGCGCTCGACCAGCGCGGTAAACGCCGCAGGATCGGCAATGGCGATCTCGGAGAGCATCTTGCGGTTGAGCTCAACGCCCGCCTTCTTCAGGCCGTTCATGAAGGTGGAGTAATTCACGCCGTTGGCACGGCAGCCGGCGGAGATGCGGGTGATCCACAGCTGACGGAAGTTTCTTTTCTTCTGCTTTCTGCCGATATAAGCATACTGGCCGGACTTCATGACCGCTTCCTTGGCGACGCGGAACAGTCTGCTCTTCGCTCCAAAATAGCCCTTGGCGAGCTTCAATACTTTCTTTCTGCGCTTTCTGGTCATCATAGCGCCCTTAACACGAGCCATATTTTATACCTCCGTTGGGTTTGTTTTCAGGTTAGACGTTCGGACAGCTTATTTGTAGGGGATCATCAGCTTGATGGCCTTGACATTGGTCTTGTCGGCCATGGTATTCTTGCGCAGGTTGCGGGTGCGCTTGGTGTCCTTCTTGGTCAGAATATGGCTCTTGAAGGCGTGGGCGCGCTTGACCTTCCCGTTCTTGGTCAGATTGAAGCGCTTTTTGGCGCCCGAATGGGTTTTGATCTTCGGCATTTATGGTTCCTCCCAAATCAAAATATTACTTTGCAGGTTGTTTTGCTGCGATAAACATCAGCATATGGCGTCCTTCGAGCTTAGGCGGCTTTTCCACAACGCCATGTTCGGCAACCGCCTCGGTGAATTTTTTCATGACCTCATGCCCAATCTCGGGATGGGCCATCTCGCGTCCGCGGAAGCGGATCGACACCTTGAGCTTGTTGCCCTCCTGAAGGAACTTGGTCGCCTGCTTGACCTTGGTGTTCAGGTCGCCGATATCGATGTTCAGCGAAAGGCGGATCTCTTTGATTTCGATCACCTTTTGGTTTTTCTTGGCTTCTTTTTCCCGTTTGGCCTGTTCAAAGCGGTACTTGCCGTAATCCATGATCCGGCAAACCGGCGGAGTGGCCTGCGGGGCAATTTTCACCAGATCGAGATTCTGCTCGATCGAAAGCCGCTGTGCCTCACGGGTATCCATGACGCCGAGCTGGCTTCCGTCCGCCGCGATCACCCGAACCTCCTTGTCCCTGATATCCTCGTTGATGAGCAGTTCCTTCACGCTAATGTCAAAGCACCTCCATACCTAACAAAAAATGGGCGCAGAATTCTTCCTTCCACACCCAATATCAATCCGGTCCGTCCGGCCCTGCGGCCGGCGCAAACCCTATTGACCATGTGCGCTCATGCGCGCACAGGTGAGAACGAAAGCGTTCTGCTTTGTTGTACTGATATAGTTTAGCAGAACCCTCCCGCTCTGTCAAGAGCTTTGTGAAGCATATCCCCATAAATAATTCTCATCCGATAAAACAGTTCCGTCAGACAATATGGTGCTGAAATGATGCCCGGGATATTCTTTATCAGGATTTTTGAAACGGAGACTGGGGCCGCCGCTGATCGGGGTAGAGTCCCCGCACGAACAGGGATGCACCGCCGCAGCGCCCGTCGGGACAACAAAGTTTTTTACCGGCCGCCGATTCTTCCATGGGAGGCAGAAGCAGCCTTCGGCTTGGGCCTTGCTTCCGGCTCTGACTGTGCCGGCGCCGTTTCAGGCGGTGCGGAGACCGCCAAAGCTTCTGAGTTCTCCGGGCCTTGAACGGACTGCGGGCGGGCACGGAAAATCAGCAGACCGGTGATCAGGCGAATTGCTCAGAGAAGGATAAGTAAATCTTAAAGGGCGTTGGGATCATCCCAACGCCCTTAAGCCCCTTATAGCATCACATTCAAATCTTCCGGCATCTCCCATTGATGAGAATATATACTTGTTAACTCCATAGGCACATATTGATTATATGGATATGTTGCCTCATCTGTTTCCTCAAATATTGCCTGAAAGGCAATACTGCTACGCGATTCTGCCCAAACACATGCGGTGAGAGGAGGATTAAAATACAGCATTCGAGCAGACGCGGGGGCAACCTTTTCTTCGATAATCCGTTCGGTTCCGTCTGAGTTACGGTACATCAACTGGAAAAATTCCGAGGTATTGTCGCGCCTGAGAAAATAGTCCGCAGCTTCTTCAACCGGTACTCCGTTTGCATGGAAATATTTATCCTCATCCTTGATATGAACGCGGTCCTCGCCCTTCCAAAAATGTTTCTCCTTTCCCATTTCGGATGTAAACACATTAAATCCGGATTCCCACTGGAAGTTATTTATATCCTCCAACCAAAAATCCGAGTAAAATTTTCCTTTGCGATCAAAAATTTCAATACTGTTGCCGCCTCCTGCGCTCAGATCGCCTCTGCTGTCGATATGTAGGTGGTTGTTGGCGAAGGTATAATATTCTCCGGAAGGTGAAGCGCCAAACCCCAAGAGATATTCGTAGTTCTTTTTAATCTCAAGATAATGGGGGCTCTTCGGGATGCAGCAGGCTTATAATTTGAAGCGCCAGCTCGTTTCGAAGTGCCAGCTCATCATGATTATAATATGCATCTCTAATATTGTCAAAGTAATACGAACAATGAAAGAAACTCCCTTTAGGGGATATTCGTGATACTTCCACAAATGGCTTTCCGCCATATCTGTCGTTATATTTGAAGTATTCCGGATGGCTTGGATTAAAAGAAGTTTTATTGAATGAAAGATCCTCGCAGGAAAAAGTATAGAGCTGGATACGCCCCTCCTCTATCTTTTCAATAGGTGGAATACAGGTGGGGACAATAAAATGTTTTTTGTTTTCGTCAAAATAAATGCCAGGCGATGAATTGACCATGGCTTCGTCTTTCCCGTCAATATTCGTTGAAAAGAATCTTTCTGATATAGGATGTAAACGGTTCTCTTGTGGCCAACGTAGCCAAAGTCCAGCTAAATCGGTCATAAGAAGGGTTTTCATCTCTGAGGCTTTCAAATCAAGGCAGTACAAATTTCCGAATTCTATAAAGATCGCGCGGTCATTATCCAGCCAAAATAGTCTATCTTCGAACAGTCCTTTCGTAAGATTTGACTTGCCAACGGTCTCTCGCGGCACAGCTATCGGGAATATTCTAAATTCGCCTCTTACCTCATATAGTTCATATAGTTCAGGCAGGGGAACAGAAATCGAGGATTGAGCTCCCGCATGGGTGAGAATGTGGCGCGTGACGCGGTTGGTTTTTGTTCGGATGGGTTGGGTACCGCCGCGGCTTCCAAAATCTTAGGGGTCTGAACGTCCTGAGAGAAGGCGCAGAAAATCAGAAGGACGACGAGGCGGGCAAAGGCTTTCTTCATCATATTACATCCTCCCAACAAGCGGCATCGTTCTATCCGGTTTCAGTATAACAAAACATTCCCGGCAAAGCCAAAGAAATATAAAGAGAAAAAGGGGTTACATTTCACAAAAATGTCGTCTGTCCTTTGGCGAACCAAAAAGGCAAAGGAAAGCCCCTTCCACGGCATCGTTTTCAGTGAGGCAAAAGCGCATAAAAGCAGGGAGCTTGCAGCAAAATTTTCATTTTGCTGCAAGCTCCCCTTTTACTGAATCCCCTCTATTTCGACGCGGCCTTCCGGGAGGCGTTGAACGGGGTTCCATCCGCCATCTTGATGGTCCAGCCGGTGAAGCCGAACAGAAGCGCGAAGAGGAAGCTGCCGTAGCAGAGCACCGCCCAGGGCAGGTACTGCACGGTGGGAACGCCGAGGGTGGTCGCCATGTAGGTTCCGGCCACCGCCCACGGGACAAGCGGTACCACGCAGGTGCCGGCGTCCTCGAGGGTGCGGGAAAGATTTTTCTTATGCAGGCCGAAACGCTCGAAGGGCTCGCTGAACATCTCGCCGGGCACCAGGATTGCAAGATAGGAGCTGCCGGTCACGATGCTCATAAAGATAGTCGAAACGACGGTCGAAGCGATGAGGCTGCCGACGCTGCGGATGCAGCCCGCGATCTTCTCCAGGATGACCTGGATGCAGCCCGACTTGCTGTAGATGCCGCCGAAAGCGAAAGCGCAGAAAATCAGCAGAATGGTACTCATCATGCCCATGAGTCCGCCGCGGTTAAGCAGGGTGTTGATCTGCGGAATCACAGTGGAGGGATCGACTCCCGGCACCATGCTGACGTTGAATCCGCTGTAAAAGGCGGCGGCGGCCGTCTTAAACGGGAAGCCCTGGAAAACGCAGCCCATGATGATGGACAGCACCGACGCGAAGAGCATCACCGGTACGGTCGGCTTGCGCAGAAAGGCGCCGAGCAGAACGATGACCGGCGGCAGCAGAAGCAGAAGGTTAAAATGGAACATTGACTCCAGTGTACCGAGCATCTGGGAAACCAGCTCGGGGCTGCTGATCGAGGAAGCGGGCAGGGTGAAGCCCACAGCGCCGTAGACGATCAGCGACAGAATCGTTGCACAGCCGGTGGTATAGAACATATGCCTGATATGATCATAAATGTCGCAGCCCGCCGCGATCGGAGCCAGCATGGTGGTATCCGAAAAGGGTGAGAGTTTGTCACCGAATACCGCGCCCGAGATCACCGCGCCCGCGGTAATCGGAAGGGGCGCTCCGGTGGCAATCGCCACGCCCATGACCGCCACGCCGGCGGTGCCCGCCGAACCGAAAGAGGTTCCGGTAAAGGTCGAGATGATGGCACAGACCAGAAATCCGGTCACAAACAGGAAGCGGGGGTCTATCAGCTTGATGCCGTAGTAGATCATCATCGGGATGGTGCCTGAAAACATCCAGCTGCTGATCATCGCGCCGACGCAGATCATGACCATGATCGATCCGAAGGAGGCGGTGACCTTCTCGGTCATTCCGGCAACCATATCATCCCAGCTCAGGCCGAGACTCCACGCCACGACGGCCGCCACAGCGGCGGCTGCCAGCAGGCAGACCTGTGTGGGCAGCTTGAGGTAGGCATATCCGCCGCCGAGGCAGACCAGAAGGCCCAGAAGCGGAATCACCGCATGCAGCAGGGTCGGTTTCTTTTTCTCGCGGATTTTCTTCTCTTGGCTCATAGGAAACGCTCCCTTCTCACTTTTCTTGCAGATTTTTGCGGGTGATGGTCATCGCACATCCCTTGCCCTCGCCGTCCGCAACGGTGGTCGGAAAGTCGATGCTCACATTCGGGAACGGTTCGCAGATGGCATAGTCGCAGTGCCCGAGCATGTCGCGGCAGAACATCCGGATCGTCTCAGGGCTTTCGCCCAGCTCGGCGAGCACCTCGGCATGGGGACACGCATGGAACATCTTTACCGCCCTGTCATCCCCGAGCTCAAGAATCTCCTGTTCAAAAACCATGATGCCTCCCTTGGAGGTCTGGCCGAGCACCGCCTCGGTCGGGCCGATCTTTTCGGCGCCGTACTTCTCTGCGATCTTTCTGCCCTGCCAAAGCCCGAATTCCCGCGAGCCTTCACGAATCACTCGGTTGGCGTCCACCTCCGGATAAAGCTCCTTGAGCTTTTTCCAAATAAAGTAGACCTGCGCGCTGCGGTCTTTATAGGCGCTTTTGACGGCCTGATGAAACTCCTCGGGGCTCACCGGCTCCTCGAGCCGAAGGCTCTCCATGTATTCCCGGATTCTGTCTTCTCCCTTTTGTCCCATCGGAAGCATCTCCTCTCTTTGCCGCAGCGTCCCGCGCTGCGATTGGTTCCATTATACATCCCATCCACGGCCGGCACAAGGGTTATGGATCAAAAATTGATTTTTTGTTTCCTGTTTATTACAGACATCCGTTAAAAGCCGCCTTTCCTGAAGGGTGCTCCCGGCGCGCAGCCTGTCAGTCCAAAATAGAAGTCCGCGCCTGAAGACGGGCGTCTGCGGGCCGCCCGTCTTCCCGCTCCCCCCTTTCCTGCTTGACCATCCGCCCGGCGAGGGGCGCGCCCGAAGGGAGGACGGGGCAGATCGCAGACGGCTGCCGGCTTATGCAGCGGACGCCACCCGGGCGGAAAGCACGCCGCTCAATGGAAAGACCTATGGGACCTTCTCCCAGGTATATCCGTTCTCAGCTTTGAATACGATCGTGCCCTTGGGCCTCGTAAATCCTGGCTGCTTCTTCATGGCCGGGTCCTTCTTGTATCACTGCCTCAACCACCTGTTTCTTGAATTCTGGTGTATACCGCTTGTTTGGCAGCCTTTTCGGCATAGTAAGGCACCCCGCTTGTTGGTCAGTATACCATACTGTCTAACAAGCGGGGTGCAGCTCAGACCCGAAGGTCCCCGTTTCACAGGTCTATTGGAACATGATGTTCAGATCGACATCTCCGTTGATGCCGTTTACCTTGCCCTTTGAGCTGTACTGCCAGATCTGGAAGCGGTAGGGATAAAACGGCACCTTATAATACTGCGCAATCCAGAGCTTATGATTCTGAAGGTTTGCGATCTCCATATTGGTGAAAAGGTAGCGTGTGTAGGTATAAAGGATGGTATCGTACCCTTCTGCCTCAACCCGCTTGCAGAAGGCGTTGACCACGGCCGTCGTCATCGCGGGGGTCATCCCGGCGGTACGCGCACTGGCATTCGGCGCGCCCTCGATATCGAAGGCGATCGGAAAGTCAAGCTCCCGCCCGTCGAGAACGTCGAGCACATAATCCGCCTCCTCCTTCGCTTCGGCAATGCTGATCGCCTGCGAATAGAAGTAAACACCGACCTTGACCCCGGCGTCCCGCGCCTCCTTATAATTTTTCTCAAAATATTCGTCGGTCATCATCACGCCGGTGCCATAGCCGCGGTAGCCGAGGCGGATAAAGGCATAGCGGACTCCGTCATTGCGAACCTGCCGCCAGTCGATGTCGCCCTGATAGGAGGAGACGTCGATCCCCTTGACGCCGTGGTTCTCGCCATCGACCACATAGCGCACTTCGTTGCTGTCCTCATGGCGAACCAGATTGCTCCAGTCGTAGCTGTTGTGGGGAATATTGGGGTTGATCGCCTGAAAATGATAGGCATTGTTCTTCTTGTAGACATAATAATCCTCGGTGAAGCGCTGCATGAACTCGACCGAAAGATTGTGGTTGGCGACCGTCTGCCAGAATTCGCTCAGCGGTAGCCGTTCCCGGTCCTCGATCTCCTCGAGAAATTCCTCCGGGAGATTGTAATCCTCGGCAACCTCCTCAATCTCCCTCACCAGCACCGAATCAGATGCGGCAAAGGAGGATACCGCGCCGCCCGCCAGCATGGCAGCGGCAAGAAACACACTCAGTATTTTGCGAAAGCTTCCCATAGATACTCCTTTTCCTTCTCGCTGAAATAATATATAAGGCTCTCCAGCTTATACCATCACAGTATACCATATTTTCGAAGATTGTCGAATGAAAGATCAATGAAATTTTCCGGTAAATTCTACCTCCGTCTCCCGGCCCAGCGCAAAGGACCAGATCCGGCATTCCCGCACCGGGACGGGAAGCACCTCCGCCAGCATCTCCCGATAGAGGGAAAGCTGCCCCCTATACCGCTCGGCAAGGACGCTCATCTCCTTCACGCGGTCGGTCTTGTAGTCGATCAGCACCGCGGAATCCTCCTCAAAAAAGATGCAGTCTGCGATTCCCTGCAACATGGGGGATTCCCCCTCTCCTGCCGCAAGCCCGCGCGCGGAGGGACAGCGTTCCGCCGGAACCATAAAGGCAAACTCCCGCAGGACCCGCCCGGCGGAAAAAATCCGTTCGGCAAGGCTGCTTTGGAAAAACGCCTCGATCTGCCGGAGGTCAACCAGATCCGCCTGCCGCGCGCTGAGGATTCCCTGCTCCCGCAGGCGGGAAAGCTCGGCGGAAGGATCGGTGGCAGCCGCCCGGTAGTCGCAGTACTGCATAAAGGCGTGGGCGGCGCTGCCGCGCTCGCTGCCCGGCGTTCCCCGGCCGAGGAAAGCGGGCGCCGCCAAGAACCGGTTTTCTCCGCCCTGCGGATGGGTCAGCGCAGAGACAGCGAGCTTTGCCGGAGTCTGCGCCGCCTTCCCGCAGGGGTAGGAAAAGGCGGCCCGCCGCACCAGTTCCTCCGCCAGCGCCTCATCCGCCTCTGCGGGAGGAGGCGCCTGCTTTTCAAAAAGAGAAAGCTGCGCCTCCTGCGGCGAACCGGCCTGCCGCTCCCCTCCGGGAAAGCCGGGCGAAAGCCGCGGCTCCCGCGTTGAACCGGCCTGCCGCTTCTCTTCGAGGAAGCCGAGCGAAAGACGCACCCCTGCCACGGGCTTTTCAAACCGCAGTGCGGAGGAAAGGCTTCCCTGTCTTGCGAGCGCCATCAGAATCCATGAGGCATAGTCGTGTCCCTCCCGCACCTCGGCCGGAGAGAGGGGACCGCTTCTTGCGTCGGCGTCATAGCCGTCGAGCTGCTCGCCCGCCTTTTTGAGTGCGGCGGTGACGATCAGGCGTTCCTTGGCCCGGGTCATCGCCACATAGAGCACCCGCAGCTCCTCTGACAGCATCGCCCGCTCGCTCTCAAGTCTCACCGCCTCGAGCGGGACGGTGGCAAACTGCTTTTTCTGCACCTCGTCGCGGCGGACGCAGGCGAAGCCCAGCTCCGAATGCAGGATGGTGGGGGCGTTCAGATCGTGGCGGTAAAAGCTGTGCCTGCGTCCCGCGTCGGCCAGGAAGACGACCGGCCACTCAAGCCCCTTGGAGCTGTGGATGCTGGTAATCGTGACCGCGTTGCTCCCTTCTCCCACATAGGCGGCGGGCAGCTCCTCTCCGCGTTCGGTGAGCCGGTCAATCACCCGCAGAAACATGGTGAGCCCCCGGAAGCCCCGCTGGTGGTAATCTCCAGCGATCTGGGCAAGCCGGGACAGGTTGGCAAAGCGCTGCTTTCCGCCCGGCATCGCCCGGCAGAGCAGATCAAAGCCGGTGCGGGCGTAGATTTCGGTAATCAGCTGTGCGGCGCTCACCGTCAGGGCGCGGCGGCGCAGGGCCTCGAAGGTTTCGAGAAACTCCGCCGGATGCCCGCCCTGCTCCGCGGCTTCGGTGAGGGCGGTAAAGAAGGGGACTTTGCGCCTGACCAGACGGATCGCGGCGATTTCGTCATCAGTAAATCCGAAGAGGGGCGAGAGCATCGCGCCGATCAGCTCGATGTCGAGGGTGGGGTTGCGCAGCGCCCGCAGAAGGCAGAGCATCGACGCGATCTCGCGGGTGGTCAGGAATCCTCCCTCCGCCCGGGTGAATGCCTCGATTCCCTGTTCGTCAAGCGCCTGCCGGAACAGCTCGGCCCGGCCGCGCGGGGAGCGCAGCAGCACCGCGATATCCCCGGGCACGAGAGGGCGCAGCGTCCCGCCGTCGCTGATCATCGTGTTTCCATCAAGCAGGGCGCGGATTTCTCCGGCCACTGTTTTCGCCTCGGCGGCCAGCGCCCCGTCCGCCGAAAGCCCACCTGTCTCGAGCAGCAGCATCCGCATCCCGGCATCCCCGTCCGGCGGAAAGTCCGCCATCGCCTCAAGCCGGTGGTTCTCATCGTAAACCAGTTCGCCGATCCGGCGGCTCATCAGCGGCTCGAAGATACGGTTGACCGCGCCGGTGATCTCCTGCCGGCTGCGGAAATTTCCTCCCAGAGTAATCAGCTCGGGCGCTCCGGGAAGATCGCGGGGACGGCCGCGGTACCGCTCGCTGCGGCGCAGAAAAATCTCAGGCTGCGCCTGCCGGAACCGGTAGATGCTCTGCTTGACATCCCCGACGAGGAAGAGGTTGCGGCCGTCTGAAAGGGCGTTGATGATCATATCCTGCACCGCGTTGACATCCTGGTATTCATCCACCATGATCTCGTCGAATTTCTCCCCCAGCTCAAGCGCCAGAGGCGTGCGGGAAAAGCCCTCCCCTTCGGGCTGCATCAGAAGGCCGGCGGCAAACTGCTCCAGATCGGAAAAATCAAACACGCCGCTCTGCCGCTTCTGGTTTTGCAGCAGGCCGTCGGTTTCCCGCACCAGCGCGAAGAGGCAGCGCAGTTTGGGGGTCAGGTCGTCGATATCCTCCCGAAAATCCGCGAGGCCGGCCGAAAAGATTTTGTCCCGCAGGCGGGCAATCCCGTCCTTGATCCGCTCGCGCTGCCGCTTGAGGAGCTGCTGTGTCCCGGGATCAACCCCCTTTTTCAGCCTGCCGAGCCTCACCGGGGCATAGGAATGCAGCAGGCTGCGCGTGCCGTCCCATTCCCGCGCAGCGAGAGAGCGCGAGAGCCGCGAAAGGAACTCCCGGTCACCGGAGAAAGCGGGCAGATAATTTTCAAACTCCGGATCTTTGCCGATCAGTCCGACCGCGGCGTCGCCGATGCCGCAGAGGCGCTCGGCCAATTCGGCGGCATATTCGGTCAAAATCTGTCCCCAGACGCTCGAGGCAGGCTCAGGGAACTCCTCATAAAGCTTCAGCTTGCTGTCGAGCCAGCCGAGATAGAAGGGATGGGTGCGGGCAAAGTCGAGCACCCGCAGCACCGTATCCGACAGGCTCTGATCCCCCCGCCGCTCGGCAAGCAGCGCCGCCAGCTGGCGGAAGGCCGGGGTATCGGCGGCGTAGGCGGCCTCGAGCGCCGCGCCCACCGCCTCCTCCCGCATCTGGGAAAGCTCCTGCGAATCCCCCACCCGGAAGGCGGCGGGCAGCCCGAGCTGCTGCCAGTTCTGCCGCAGCAGCTCGAGGCAGAGCGAATCGATAGTGCCGATCAGCGCCCGGTCGAGAAGCTGCCGCTGGCGCCGGGGCGCCGGATCGGCGGGGTCGGCAGCAATCCGCTCGGCAAGCTTTTTGACCATCCGCTGCTTCATCTCCCGCGCGGCGTCGCGGGTAAAGGTGACAACCAGCAGCCGGTCGGCCGAGATCGGGTCGGCGGGATCGAGCATCCGGCGCACCGCACGCTCGGTGAGCACCGCCGTTTTGCCGCTTCCGGCGGCGGCGGAGACGAGGACGGTGTGCCCCCGCGCATCCAGAGCGCGCTGCTGGTCCCTGGTCCATTTGGGCTGTCCGCTCATTTCTCCGCCTCCTCCTGTAATTCCTTCAAAACCGTATCCCGGTCGAGGGCGGCAAGCTCCCGCACCGGGTCGCCCTCCTCAAAGCCGCAGATGCCGCGGTAGTCGCAGTAGCCGCAGGGAGATTCGGCTCCGCGGCAGCTCGGCCGGGCCGCGATCTCGCCGCGGTGCAGCTCCTCGGCCATTCCCCGCAGCCGCTCTTCCACCAGACGGCTCAACCGCCCCATTTCGGACAGCGAGTAGAGTGTCTCCGCTTTTTTCCCGTCTGTATAAGGGATATAGAGCCCGCCGAGGTCCGCTTCCATTGCGCGCAGCACGGAGGGATCGTCCAGCAGCAGCCCGTTCATGCGGTACTGTTCCAGACGCGCGCCGGCGATCTTCTCCGGATCTGCGTCCCGCGCGGCAGGGATATACCCGCCCAGCGCGGGCAGATAGAGCGCGCCCGCGGGCAGCAGGCCGGAAAGCTCCTCCCGGCCGTTTTTGCAGATGGTAAAGAGATAGACGAGCATCTGAAGGTTCAGGCCGTAGTAAACATCGTCGAGCAAAAACTTTTTTCGTCCGGACTTATAGTCGAGCACCCGCAGGTAGCGCCGCCCGTTGATCTCCGCAACGTCCACCCGGTCCACCGTTCCTTCGACAAGAATTTCCCCCCCGGCGGCGGTTCGCAGCACCAGCGGCTCCACCTCGCCGCCCTCCCGGATGGAAAGCTCAAAGGCGGCGGGCTCGAAGCGGCTTTGGGAAAGCTCCTCCCCGATACGGCGCAGCAGCTCGTAGAGCCAATCTCCAATGCGGCGGAAGCCGCCCACCAGCCGCCGGGGCGCCTGTGACAAATCCCCGAGCCGTTCGACGAGGTAGCCGTCGGTCTGCCGGGCGATTTCGCTGCGCAGTTCCGGCTCGGGAACGGTGGAAAGCCCCTCGCCGCCGAAGTGCGCGACCGACTGTTCCAGCACCCGATGAATCAGGGTGCCCGCCTGCGCCGGTGAAAGCTCGGCGCGCTGGCGCGCTTTCGCCCCAAGGCCTTTGTTCATGTAGTAGGAGAAGGGGCAGCGGTAAAACTGCTCCAGCCGTGTCGGGGAGAGGCGCATCCGCATGCCGAATAAACGGCGCGCCAGCGTCCCGTCCCCGATTCTGTGACCCTGCTTTTCCGCGGCCGCTTCCAGCCGCCTGCAGCGTTCCTCCCCGAGGACCCGCCGCGCCGCAGACCGCAGTGCCGCGGCCTGCAGCCCCTCGCCGGGGCCGGGGGAGCCGCATCCGGCCAGCGCCGTCTCGATGGAAGCGGGGGTCTGCGCCTCCCAGAGCGGTTCTTCCTCCCATGGAGCGGAAAGAGCCGCAGCCCGGGCGAAAAGCTCCGAGGGGGCCAGCCGCTCCCCCACCGCATCGGCGGCGGGATAGAAGGCGTAGAGCCGCTCGGTCGCGGCAGTAGCGGCGCGGTAGCAGAACATCCGCTCGGTTGCGGCCGAGCGGTCCCCTTCCACAATGAAAGGAAGGCCGCCCCGTGCCATCCTTTCACGTTCCTCCTCTGAGAAAAGCCCGCCCGGCACCGCCGCGGACGGGAACTCCCCCTCCACCAGACCGAGCAGAAAAACCACGCGGGGATTTTCCGGCCGCATCCGGTCGGCGGTGCCGACCGCAACCTCGTCGAGGGTGCGCGGCACGGTGGCAACCTCGAAACTGCCCACCGCCAGTTCCAGCAGCTCATAGGCACGTTCAGCATCCAGCGTGATCTCCTCCGGCATCGCCGCAAAAAGATCGAGCGTCCCTACAAGCTGCTCCCAAAGAAGATTCTGTTCCTCCAGGAAGAGCCTTCTCTCCTCCGGCGGCATCGGGGCGGCAAATTCCTCGAGCCGCTCCCGCGCGCCGCAGTCCTGCAAAAACTTCCAGATGCCCTCGGCAAAGCGCCGCGGAACCCCCTCCTTCATCGCCGCGCGCAGCGGAAGGACCACTTCCATCACGCGGCGCCGGGAAGCCTCGATCCCCGCGAGGCGCTGCGCCGCCGCTCCGTCGAGCGGCCCCACCATTCCGTCAGGATGATTGACGAAGGGCTGCTCCCAGCCACGTCCCCGCACCGACCAGACATAGCAGTAGTTTTCCAGCGCCCCCAGCTCTCCCGCCGAAAGACCGGTCAGCGGGCTTGCGGCAAGCTGCAGGGGATCTCCCTCACGCAGGCCGCCCGCCACCGCCGCCGCCGTCAGAACCCCTTGTGTGAGGGCGCTCGAGCAGGCGTCTGTGCGCAGATCGAGAAAGCAGGGAATCCGGTAGCGTTCAAAGACGGCGGGAAGCGCAACATCATAGCGGGAGAGGTCGCGGGCAATGACCGCAATCTCCCGGTAACGCAGTCCCTCCTCCCGCACCAGCCGCGCAATTTCAGCGGCGGTAAAGTTCAGCTCCTCATAGGGGTCAGCGGTGCGGCGCGCGCGGATTTCCCTGTAGCGTCTCCCGTCTTCCGGCAGGCGTTCGCAGCGGACAACCCGCTCAAAGGCCGCGAGGCCGGGCGCGGACGCCCCACCGGACAGCAGTGTCTCCTCCACCCCGCAGCATTGCTCCTTGGCAAGCGTAACAAGCCTTGCCGCCGTATTGGCGGCAAGGGCAAAGGCCGGCTCCCGGGAAGAAGGGGCGTCGCAGCAGAGGGCCACGCTCACCCGATGCGCACGTCCAAGCAGTGCTTCAATCAGCCGGAGTTCCGGCGCGGTGAAGCTGCCGAAATCATCGATCACGACCTCTTCCCCGGCGTAAAGCCCGCTCTGATCCGCGGCCAGGCGGTCGGCGGCAAGGGTCAGCAGATCGGTCGGGGAAAGATAGCTGCGATGCAGCACCGCCTCATAGGTGTCGTAGATCACCGAGAGTTCATACGCCTTCTGCCGGAGCGAGCCCTCCGGCTGCGCAAGCGCAAAGGAGGCCAGCGCCTCGGGGGCAACCCCGGCGTTCTGGCATTCGCGGATCATCCCGGCAATCTGCCCGATAAAGCCCCGGCTGCGGTAATGCCGCCGATAGACGGTCAGCGTATCCGAAAGCTCCTCGAGGGCGACGTTGACGAGAAAAGCCGACGCCGTCTCGCCGATCAGCTCCCGGCCAAGCCCGCCGAGCTGCCGCAGCAGCAGCTCGGACAGCCGGGTGAAGCTCAGGACCTTCAGAAGCTCGCTGCGCCCGCCGGGCAGAGAGTAGAGCATCCGCTCATTGGAAAAGGACGCCTGTTCCGGCACGATCAGCATCGCTTTCCTTCCATTCTGTGCCGAATCCAGAAGGATTTGCTGCATCAGAGCCGTCTTTCCGCTGTGCGCCGCCCCGCAGACCAGATGGAGCATCCAGGACCCCTCCCCTTTTTCTTGCAATACCGACATTTTAGCATATTTGGCAGCCGAAGGAAAGCTGCTTTCCCCCGCCATGCAAACGAGGGCCGGTCACGTAAAGGGAGACCTCAGGCCAACGCCGCGGTCGAAGCCCCGGCCATGCAGAAGAAAGCCGGTCCCCGTAAAGGGAACCGGCTCGCTTTTCCGCGGGTTTACCGCTTGAGAATTTCCATAAATTCCTCGCCGGTGATGCTTTCCCGTTCGAGGAGATACTGCGCCAGCTCGTTGAGCTTGGGCATATTGCCGCGGAGAATTTCCACCGCCTTATCATGCGCCTTTTTGACCAGAGCAATCACCTCGGCGTCGATCTGCGCCGCCGTCTCGGCCGAGCAGGATAAGCTGGCGTCGCCGCCCAGATACTGGTTCTGCACCTGCTCAAGGGCGACCATCCCGAACTTTTCGCTCATGCCGTAACGGGTGACCATTGCGCGCGCCAGCCGCGTCGCCTGTTCGATATCATTTGACGCGCCGCTGGTAATCGAGCGGAAGATCAGTTCCTCCGCCGCCCGTCCGCCGGTAAAGGTGGCGATTTTGTTAAATGCTTCCTCCTGTGAAAGCAGCACCCGCTCGCTCTCGTCGATCTGCATCGTATAACCGAGTGCGCCGGAGGTGCGCGGCACGATGGTAATCTTCTGTACCGGAGCGGAATCAGACTGCAGGGCCGCCACGAGGGCGTGGCCGATTTCGTGATAGGCGACGATCCGCTTATCGTGTTCCGAGATCACCGCATTCTTGCGCTGGTAACCCGCGATGACCGTCTCAACGCTCTCCTGAAGGTCGGCCTGGGACACCTTGCCGCGTCCCATCCTGACGGCCCGCAGCGCCGCTTCGTTGACGATGTTGGCAAGCTCCGCGCCCGATGCGCCTGAGGTCGCGCGGGCAATCACATTGAAATCAATACCCTCCTCGAGCTGGACATGCGCCGCATGAACTTTTAAAATCGCTTCGCGGCCGGCGAGGTCGGGCAGTTCGACCGGAATACGCCGGTCGAAGCGGCCGGGACGCAGCAGCGCCGGGTCGAGCGACTCCGGGCGGTTGGTTGCCGCAAGAATCACAACCCCCTTGGTACCGTCAAAGCCGTCCATCTCGGTCAAAAGCTGATTGAGGGTCTGCTCCCGCTCATCGTTTCCGCCGCCGAACTGGCTGTCCCGCTTCTTCCCGATCGTGTCGATCTCGTCAATAAAGACGATGCAGGGAGCCTTTTCCCCCGCCTGCTTGAAAAGGTCGCGGACCTTGGCCGCGCCCATGCCGACAAACATCTCGACAAACTCCGAGCCGGAAATCGAAAAGAAGGGAACATGCGCTTCCCCGGCGACCGCGCGGGCGAGCAGCGTTTTACCGGTTCCGGGAGGGCCGACCAGCAGCGCGCCTTTGGGCAGATTGGCGCCGATCTCCGCGTATTTGCCCGGATTATGCAGAAAATCGACAATTTCAGTCAGCGCCTCTTTCGCCTCATCCTGGCCCGCCACATCCGCGAAGGTTTTGCCCGTCTCGGTTTCGGCGTAGATCTTGGCGTTGGATTTTCCAAAGGTCATCGCGTTGCCGCCCATCCCGGCCAGCTTTTTGGAGAGCATGTTGCCGAGGAAAAGGAAGAAAAAGATCGGCAGCATCCAAGAGACAAGCAGCGAAAGCAGCGGCGAGGTCTTGGTCGGAATTTCCTTCTCAAATTTAACCCCGGCGGAAAGCAGCCGGTCGGTCAGATCCTCATACGCCCAGTCGCCGGTTTTATAAACCCGTTCCTTGCCATTTTCATCGTTGGCAAGGAATGTGATCTGCTGATCGTCGCGTGCGACGGCCGTTACCGCCCCTTCGTCCACCATGCTGATAAATTTGTCGTAGCTTACCTCCACGACGCTGCGCTCAAGCACCGCCGGAAAAACAAAGATGTTGAGCAGCAGAATCACTACCATTGCAACAACGTAATAGTAGATCAGCGGCTTTTTCTGCGGGGTTCCCGGTTCTGTGATCATGTTTTTCACTCCTGTTGTTTCGGTTTCAGCATTCGGCGAGCGAGACAAGGTATTTGTAAACCTTTCCCTTGTTCTCGTCATACAGCCCCAGGCTGTCATAGAACTCTTTATAGTAGCTAAAAATTTCAGTTTTGACCTTCACCGCACTCCACGGATGAATCTGGGTGGCGGTGATGCTCTTCTCGTTCTTCCGATAGTAGTAGATCGGGGCGTGCAGCGCACAGAAATGTGCACTTCGGCGGGCGTACTGCAAATTAAAAAGGAAGTCCTCGCTCCAGCTCAGCTCCTCGTCGCAGCGCAGGCGGTATTCCTCGATGATGCTCCGGCGGTAGAGCTTGTTCCAGAGCACTCCGAAGTAAAAGCTGGCGGGGCGGTCCATCATATAAACAGCGAATTTTGCCTGGTCAATGGCCCCCACCTCCGGAATATATCCGCCGTAAACGGTGATATCCTCATCATTTACCACCCGGTAGTAGTCTGCGATCACCAGATCGGTTTTCTCCTCGAGGAGCCGCCCGACCAGAAGCTCGGTAGCCTCCGGCGCAAGGTAATCGTCCGCATCGGCAAATTGGATGAATTCCCCCCTTGCCAGATCGAGAGCGGCATTGCGTGCAGCCGAAACCCCACGGTTTTCCTGATCGATCACCCGGATGCGGGGATCGACCCGCGCATACATCCGGCAAAGCTGGGGGCTGGTATCCGCGCTGCCGTCGTTGACGAGAAACAGCTCAAAATTTTCATAGCTCTGCCTGCGGATGCTCTCAATGCAGCGCGGAAGATCGGCGGCACTGTTGTAGACCGGTACAATCACCGAAACCAGCGGCCGCTGCATCAGAATTTCTCCCCGGCTCTGCCGAAAATTCCGTAATGCAGCAGGCTGACCAGCCGCTTCACCCCCAGATGCAGCTCCGGCAGGGTGATCTCCCTGCGGTAGTAGGCGCCCAGACGGTAGCAGCAGCACTCCCAGAACAGAAAGCCTGCAAGCTGCAGGTCGGCGGGATCGACCCGCTCAACCTGTTCCAGATTGCGAATCCGGTCCTGCGCGGGCGGAATGGGGGCGCGCATCGACGCAAAGCCGTCCTGCGACCACATCTGTGCCCGTTCCAGCAGGCGTGCGATAAAAGGGCCGCGCTCCGTATCCCGCTGCGCCGCAAAAAAATCGAGCAGCAGAGTGGGAAAATCCTCCAGATCAATCTCCCGCGGCAGTGAATCAAGCAGCTCATCGCGGATTTGGCTGAGCAGATAGTGATAGAGATCCTCTTTGTCGGAAAAATAGTAGTAAAAACTGCTGCGCGAAATTCCGGCGCTTCTTGCAATCTCAAAGACCGAGACGCGATCATAGGGCAGGCGGGCGAATTCCCCCTCCGCCGCTGCGAGCAAATACTTCTTTTTTCGGGGATTGAGTTTTTCAAACGGCGCCAGCGGCATATTGCAGTCCCCCTCCCGTCTGTCGAATTCTATCGTTTATCTTATCTCAACACTGTGTCAAAATTCTCGGTAAATTTATGAACATGGGGAAAATTTTCTGCCGAATCAGGCAGCTCCGCTCCCGCCCGAACAACCGGCACGACACGCGGCACGACAAGCTGAATGAGAAGCCGGCGCCTGAATGGACAGGCTAATGCCCGAAAGGGCAGTCCAGCGCCATTGATCTCTGGCAGTGTTATGACCTTACAGGGTCCACCCATGCCATCTCTTTTAGGGGGGCATGACTGTCAATCAAGTAGTTTTACATATCGGAATCCTAGGGAACCGTGTGAAAGGAAGGCGGCCCCCCCGATCCCGCACTGAAGCGCACATTGTGCGCCGGATCGTCCGCACACAGGCGGGAGCGGTTTTTCCTGCAAAGCCCCCACATCCCATTTCGGTTTTCTCAACATGGAGCTTTGTTCTTCCCGATTTGCAGCAATTCGTCCTGTTTCTCCTTCCCGGCAGGCGCCGTTCAACAGATGACAGGGAAATCACAGCAGCTCCCATTTGGTCCTCCTGTGGAGCGGGCGTAGTCCCACATGTCGATTTCCCAGTTGACTTTTTTCCGGGAGAAAGGTAAAATAGGAACAAACGTTCTGTGCAGAGGTGATCCATTTGGAGGTCTGGGATAAGCTCACAATTCTGGCCGATGCCGCCAAATACGATGTAGCCTGCACCTCCAGCGGAAGCGACCGGGCCGGGGCAAAAGGGTCGCTCGGCTCCTGCTCGGCGCCCGGCATCTGCCACAGCTTTTCGGCCGACGGGCGCTGTGTTTCATTGCTCAAGGTCCTGTTCAGCAATGCCTGCTCCTATGACTGCAAATACTGCCAAAGCCGCCGCTCCAACGACTTTGTCCGCGCAGCCTTCACCCCGCGCGAGCTGGCGGAGCTTACCATTGCCTTCTATCGCCGCAACTATATCGAGGGTCTGTTCCTAAGCTCTGCGGTCTGCCGCAGTCCCGACTGGACCTGCGAACGCATGATCGAGACACTGCGTCTGCTGCGCGAGGAATACCGTTTTCGCGGCTACATCCACGTCAAAGCGATTCCCGGTGCATCGGGAGAGCTGATCGAACGGCTCGGCCTGCTGGCCGACCGGATGAGTGTCAACATCGAGCTGCCCTCTGAAGAGGGGCTTTCCCGCCTCGCGCCGGACAAAACCAGGGAGGCAATCCTCCGGCCGATGGCGCTGATCCACAACGCTGCCGCTCAAAGTCAGGAGGAACTGGTGAAATACCGCCACGCCCGTCCCTTTGCACCGGCGGGACAAAGCACCCAAATGATCGTGGGGGCCACAGCCGACAGCGACCTTCAGATTCTGCGGCTAACCCAGGCGCTCTACCGCAAATACCAGCTCAAACGAGTCTTTTTCTCGGCCTATATCCCGCTTATATCCGATTCCCTGCTGCCTGCGCTGGAGGTCAAGCCTCCGCTTCTGCGGGAGCACCGGCTCTATCAGGCCGACTGGCTGCTCCGCTATTACGGGTTCGCGGCGGAGGAGCTGCTTGACGAACAAAATCCCAGCTTCAACCCACTGCTTGACCCCAAATGCAACTGGGCGCTCAATCATCTGGAAGAATTTCCGGTCGAGGTCAATACCGCGCCCCTCGAACGCCTGCTGCGGGTGCCGGGTATTGGAGTGCGCAGCGCCCAACGAATTTCCGCCGCCCGCCGCGACCGCTCGCTTGACTTTGACGGACTGCGCCGGATCGGGGTAGTGCTCAAGCGCGCGCAGTACTTTATCACCTGCCGCGGCCGGATGCGTGAGGGCCTGCGGATCAGCCAGGACAATCTGCTGCGCGGGCTGGTATCCGAACGATGTGCGGCCGATCTTCCCGGTATGCAGCCCGCGCAGCTTTCCCTCTTCGACCCGCCGCGTCTGACACAGGAGGATGTGATGAAATGCCTGACCGGTCAAATGTAATCTATCGCAGCGACGGCAGCTTTGACGGGCTGCTCTGCTGTGTCTTCGAGAGCTTCGCACGCCGCGAGCTGCCCGCCGCCATCCTGACCGGCGCAGAGGAGCAGTGCTCTCTCCTTCCTGTTCGGGAAATTCCGACCGACCCGCAGAAGGCCGCCCGGGTCCACGCCTCGATTCCCGGCAGACTGGGCGCGGCAACCGGACGGCTGATTGAATCCGCCTTTCTGTACGGCGGCGAAGGGCGGGAGCTGGCCATCCTTGAACTGATGCGGGCGGGTTACCGCCTCGGCCCCCGGGTTGCCTCGATGCTCGACCTGCCCGAGGTGCAAACGGTCTTTTCGATGCGCCGGGCGGTCGAAAACGAAGCACATCACCTCACCGGCTTCGTCCGCTTTTCGGAGATCCGCGGTGCATTGGTGTCGGTCATCGCTCCGCGCCATTTTGTTCTGCCGCTCCTGGCGGAGCATTTCTGCGGACGCTTCTGCGAGGAAAGGCTTCTGCTCTATGACCGGACGCACCGCGCGGCCCTGTTCTATCAGCCCTATGCAGCGCAGATTCGGGAAATGGAATCCTTCGAACCCGCAGCTCCCGATCAAGAGGAGCTGCGTTTCCGGCGAATGTGGGAGGATTACTTCCACGCCACAGCGATCGGTACACGCGCAAATCCCGCCTGCCAAATGGGGCATATGCCCAAGCGGTTCTGGGCCCATCTCACCGAGATGCAGCGGCAGCCGGATTTCCGACTGTCTCCGGAAAAAACCTTTCTAAAGTGAGGTATTCGGAACGCCTCATCACAACACAACAAAACAGGCTTGGAAACACATTTGGGCATCCCTCGGGGGTTAGGACAACCCCCGAAAGCAGCTCCAGACGGGCTGTCTTTCTCCGCTTTCTTGCCACCTGAGCTGATCCGGAAAATCTCCGGACGATACAGCACAAGCGCAGTTCCAATCGACCATGCGGTCTGCTTCGGGATAAACAAGGTAAAAGTTTTAGGCATTCCCAACGGCCAGCCGAATGGTATCTGCTGTTTTTCTTGCAAGGAGCGGAAAAATTCTGAATAACAGGAGGTAATCCGATGTCAAAAGGACTCCTCCGAATAAATTACAGTCATGACCCCCAGCTAAGCCGGGGGCTTGCGTAATCCCCAGAAGGTCTTCATACCGGCAAGCCTCTCAAGAGGCGCTGAATAATCTGTCTCTTGCATCACATGCACGGCAGCCCGTAAACAGGCGATTACTGTTCCAACGGCAACTTTTTGATAATCGTAAAGTTGTCGTTCGTTTCTCGCTTCGCTCGATGCTTGAAGCGAAAGCTTTTTTACTCTCCCCAGCAGAGCTGGCGGTTCTTACATCGCTAAAGCATATAACAAGAATCCCGAAGGTAAAACCTTCGGGATTCTTTTGAAAGGACGATGAAAAAGGTTGTTTGGAGTTTTCACGGAGAAATTCAAACCTCCGCAACCCACAAGAGGTTGGCAGTGTGCCGAAACCGTCGCGGGAGCGTTTGCAACCGGGCAGACGACACGAAATGTAACCTTTTGCGGCGAGGGATGAGCGGCGGCGTGAGGGCGCTCCGATTTTTCCGAAGAAAAATCGGAGCAAGCTTTGTATCGCTTGCTCCGACATGGCAGGGGCAGAAGGAATCGAACCCTCGGCACGCGGTTTTGGAGTGGGTGCTGAACGGCGCAAGCCTGCATTGGAATAGGCTTTTTTAAGCCTTTTGTTGCAGTTTTCCGTTAGACCGCGTGCCGTTTGATGATTTATTGATGATATTGCTCTTTCCTGCCTCATTATGAATCGGATGATAAATTGATGCTGTGATGCTCTTTCCCACGCCTTTTGAAAGGCATCCGGCGTCGTGATGATACCTTGAAATAAGGCAGAAATCAAGGGCTGATTTTACGATGTAGCCCACAGCAGCCGCACCCCACCCCCTCCACCAAATGTAGGGGAAGTATATAAACAATACGAATATCAACAAAGTAAAAGTCTTCGACGGCGGCACAAATAGAATGATGTTGCCCGTATCGACAGGATATGCTATAATTCTGGTGGCGCTGAAGGTATTTCACGCGGTCAGCCCTCTCAAAAGGAGGGCAGCTTCGCCCTCCGAAATCGGAAAGGAGGGCTGCCCATGATGGTTACATATACTGATTTGATTCAGTTGGGTATTCTCATTGTAGGTATTTTGAGCCTGTTTCTACAGTCAAAAAAGAAGTGACCGCGCCCCGACCAAGAGTTGCGATCACTTCAACACTCATATGAGGGCTGACCGGTAATGGATGCTTTCAGCGCCTCTCTGTATCTACAGTATAGTCCCCGAAAGGGAATTTGTCAAGCAAAGGCATACTAACTCCATTTTTACTTTTGGACTGACGCCTTTCAACTCCGGCAATTTCACCAATCATTGATGTGGGCAGAGAAATATGATAAAGTATAATGCTCTATTGTAATGCGATTTTATCGATTAGCACTTTACAATTGTCTAAAGCAACGGTACGCAGTTTTTGATTCTGAATTGCTGATATAATGAGTTTCTTTGAAATCCCCTCAGAACGCTTATATGCAAATATGACTTGTCTGATACTTGCAATTATTGCCCAAAGGCTGACACCACAAGCAAAAACAACTGAGGGAATATGCTCAATACCCCTATCAGCCTCATTAGCTGAATGACAATCAAATTTGGGCATTCCATGCCAAGATCGGCTACAATAAGGGAGGTCTCAACTGCTCCGGCAGGCGAGACGCAGAACATACTCTCCAATTTGTTTATTCCAAACAGCTTATGCAGCAGATGACCTGTAGCTACGCAGTTTATCACATAGGCACATAGCACCAGTACTATCGGCAGCAGTAAATTCTTCATTTCAACAATATCCTTGTTGGTTACCTGACTACCTATCACACTTCCGGTGGCAAGCTGTGCAAGTCTCCTGAAGCCAATGGGGAGATATGCCCTTGTATATACCAATTTCACGAACATGGCCCCTAGCATACTGATAATAAAGGTTCCTGCGGGTATCTTTGTTTTGCCGCCGATGATACCGAAGCACGCGGTAAAAACAAGCAGTATGATAACCGGCTTTATGCCTTCATTTTCACTGCCGGCTTTTTTACGATGGGTTCCGGCATGCATTCTCACAGCTTCCCTGCCCTCCCGCTTTGCGCCGATACTGTCGATAATCACCAGTATCGACGGCAGCATGCTAACGCCAAAGAGCATTCTTGCAAACTGCATAAGCGTAACCTTTACAACATCGGCTCCGATTTCCATCGCAATAAAGGGGGAATCGCTGAAACCTCCGGGCATAGTACACATTAGCGCCGTCAGCAGATCCATATTCGTTATAGAGTAAACTATGAATCCCATGAGCATATTAAGCGCAAAGAAAATGCCCATTATCAGGCAATATGGCTTTATTACCAGCGGCAGCTTCTTTATGTCTTCGCGCCTTATTCCCGCTCCGACATAGCCTCCGACAATTATCTGAGCTACAGTCTTAAACTCATATGGTACATATGCCTGTCCTGTTGTGAGGCTGAATATCGCGACGGCGACGACCGCCCCTACCATCATTCCGGAGGGAATATGAAGGCGGAACAGCAAAACACCTCCCAAGCTCCCAATCAACAGCGTCAGCATCCACCATACGTACATAAAACCCCTCCTTGCTGCAGCAAAGCAAAAAGAATGCTTATTTCCTCTCCCCCGGAGACGAAGCATATAAGAAGCTAAATACCCATGCTTTACCAGCCTGTAAAAAGTTGTGTGGGGGCTCCTTGCAGGTCGCACGGGAACCCCCACGGCACAGAAAATCGGATTAGTTCTATGACTTTGCGGAAGCCTATCCCCAATGACAAACAGCTCATGCTGTCGTGGTAAGTTTTGTATATAAAGGAACCTGCTTGTTATACTCACTTTGCTCCGGAGAAGAACCTCAAAATCCGTTTGAAAATTTGTGATGAGTTTTCCGAAAAAGGTTGTCCCTTAGGCCACGCGCAAGAGTGGCCGTTTAAAAATTTTTCCTGTTCCTCCGGCACACCGGCACAAAGCCCGCTACAAATTAAGCGCTAGTCGTCTTCTTTTTCTTCTCCATAATCTTTTTGACGGCCGGGCTGATCAATACGATCAGGCAGAAGATCATAATGACCAAAGTAATGGGTCTCTGGAGAATATCAAAGGTTGCTTCCAGCAAGGTTGCGCCATCGGCGATGGTATATGCACGGCGCAGATTGCTTTCGCAAATTATGCCCAGCACAAGGCCAAGTATCATAGCTGAGCTGTTAAATTTGCAGGTTACAACGATAAAGCCTACAATACCGGCGATAGCCATCAGCTTAACATCAACAGCGGCATTTTTGGTGGAATACGCACCGATGGTTGCCAGCATAATGATAGTGGGGCCCAATACAGAATAGGGTATTGCAAGAACCTTTACAAATGCCTTTGCAATAATGATTGCAGCAAAAACCATGATAACATTGGCCGCAAACATGGACGTAAAGGTTGCCGCCAAGTACTGGGGCTGATTAATCAAAAGCAGGGGGCCCATGGTAACGCCCTTCAACACCAGAGCAGACATCATAATGGCCGCCGCGTTACCGCCGGGGATGCCCAGAGAAAGCAAAGGAACCATAGATCCGCCGGTAGCCGCATTATTGCCTGTTTCAGGAGCTGCGATACCCTCCATGATACCGGTGCCAAATTTCTCAGGATGTTTGCTCAGCTTAAGCTCCATGGAATAGCAGAAGAATGAGGCAATCGTTGCGCCGGCGCCCGGCAGAATGCCAATCAGCGTACCCACTATGGAACAGCGAAGGAGCAAAGCTTTCATACTCCAAACCTCTTTAAAGGTTGGCATTTCCGTTTTGGTTTTTGCATTATTCCCTTCGTCATTTCCAACAGCCTTCAGCTTTGCAGGCTTATTGGTTTGTTTCAGAACCTCAGTGACTGCAAAAAATCCGATCATGACAGGGATCATCTCAACGCCGGAATTCAGGAATCGGGTGCCGAAGGTAAGTCTTGGTACCCCTAACAGAGGATCTAGTCCGATGCAGCCGAGCAGCAGACCCAGCAAGCCGGAAATGATAGTGCGGCAGATATTGTCCGAGTCAAGGCTTGACAGGATCGACAACCCCATGAAGGAGACAGCAAACAGCTCCGCAGGGCCAAAGCTCAAAGCAGCCTTTGTCAGCTGGGGACTCAGAAGCAGCATGCAAAATGCGGAAAAGAGACCGCCTATTGCAGAGCATATAAGCTGAAAGCCGAGAGCCTTTCCGGCTTTCCCCTGCTGAGCCATAGGATAGCCGTCATATGTGGTTGGGGCGCTGGAGGGGACGCCGGGGATTTTGAAGAGAATCGCGGTCATGCCGCCTCCAGTGATAGCCGCACAGTATATTGCTACCAGAAACGCGATGGCGCTTACTCCATCCATGCCATAGGTAAATGGGATTCCCAGAGTAACTGCCATAGTGCCACTAACGCCGGGAAGGGCTCCGAATAATGTCCCCAGAAAAACGGCCATTACAATCAGCAGCAGCATCTTAGGTGCAAAGACGACCTCAATACCCATCATAAGTAAATCCATATGTAATATCACACTCCTTTAAAAGGTAGGAATAATACTCTCGATGAACAGTGCAAAATTACGGAGGAATGGGACATCACCTCGAGGCAGCAGCACCCCCAGAAAGACAGCGAAACTGATATAAAGAATCGCTGTAATGACCAGAGAAAACAGAACCAAACGTACCCATCGGCGTTCTCCCAACAGATACCCATAGGATATCAGGAACATCAGGCAGGTGGTCATGAACCCAAGCGGCTCATAGAGTAATGACATAACCAGTACGATGGACATTCCCACAAAAAGCTTGCTTTTGAAAAACCTGACGGCGTCGGGGGCCAAAGATTTGAAGCTCTCTGCCAGCTTGCCATTTCTTCCTCTTTTTAACACACCATAAATATTATACGCCAGTGCTATAACCAATAAAATAATAATTGCTTGGGGCCACTGTTCAGCGCCTAATTCATTAACAGGAGACTTCGGCATTGTAGTGCCAACATAGTAATAGGAAAAAACAGCTCCAAACAGTACCAGCAGATTTACAATAAGCTCTATAGCCAAAAAGTCTCATCTCACTTTCTATAAAAAGTGACTACTGTTTGTGAGTAGAAAGAGGGAGAAGATGTTTTAATACTCTTTCCCTCTTTCTATCAACTCAGCAGCAGATAGTCTTTATTACTTTTTTACTGGATGATACCAGCTTTTTTAAGGTAATCTGTAAATGTTACATACTCTTCGTCCATCAGCTTTTTTGTATCCTCTGCGTTAGCAAAGCCCTGCCTGTCCAGATAGCTTGCCTGCTTTAGAAATTCCTGATATTCAGGCATATTCCAGCATTTCTCCAAAGCCGCAGCCATTTTTTCAATAGCAGCCTCCGGGGTGCCGGTGCGGCAGAATATCGCTCTCCATGTACCTACATAAGAGTCAATTCCGTGTTCACCGGTACACTCCATATCCGGGAAAGAGGACATTCTCTCCTCAGACATGGAAATCAACGGAATAATGTCGCCGGATTCGATAAGGCCGCGAATCTCATCGGCGCCGGTTATAGAAACGTTGAAATGACCGCCGACCTGAGCCGCAGCAAGCTCAGCGCCGCTGTTATAGTTCACAATCTTGATATAGTCTTCGATCTCCGTGATATCTACGCCCAAGCCTCCGGCCAGCGTCTGCTTCATGGCAACCGCATCTGCTCCGGTAGCTGTCTGCATCGCGCAGATAAGTTCCTGTGGATGAGCCTTAGCATACTCAATAAATTCTTTGAAATTAGAATATTTCCCCTCCTGAGCCTTGGTGGATGAGGCGATAATGTTGATGGAATGAACCAGCTTGGCTACGGGAGTAATGTCCTTCTGAAAATCAACCGTCAAAATTTTCTGGATATCCAGCATGATGTGGGACTGTGTGCCCAGCAGATAAGTATATCCATCCGCCGGCTGCTTGTAAACATATTCCACGCCATTTGCGCCGCCAGCGCCTTCTACATTAACAATCTCAACGGGAACGCCCAGCTCTTTCTCCAGCAGCGGCTGCAAAGGACGAACGGTGCCGTCAGCGCCGCCGCCAACTCCCCACGGAACCACAATGGTAATCTTTCTGTCAAATTTCCATTCTCCGTCTGCTTCCTGTGCTGGTGCGGTCGTGCCGCCACATCCGGCAATTATTGACAACACCAAAATCATACTGATAACCGCTAGAAACCTCTTTTTCATAATTACACCCCTTTTAAACTTTATGATGTTGTTTTCAGCCATGCGAAAAGCTCAAAATGCAGTAGATATCATGAATTTCGGCCATGGCTGATGCCGAGAATCACAACAAGGATATAGAAAGCGAACCCTATTTCTGCTGAATTGACACGAGAGAAAGATAACCGAAAAGAGGATACCGCTACCTACCGATAAAAATAAGACCGGATTACCGTTCGCATCCCAAAGTGAAGCTGAGCTTCAGGATGAGGCCCTTGCTGGGGGCAGGTGTAATCCAAATTCTGCATGAGTAAACATGCAATCAGAGCTGATACGGCTTGGGTTTACGCACAACATCGATGATGGTGCCGTCTCGATACTCAACAAGGGCG
>Ga0129316_1000249_pt1 | contig 34851 bp, 40 predicted proteins | sample Cm1ome_2_FD_94429 | JGI IMG/M metagenome (GOLD analysis project Ga0129316, IMG submission 94429) | Eastern black-and-white colobus group fecal microbial communities from Wisconsin, USA - Cm1022B metagenome | ecosystem: Host-associated > Mammals > Digestive system > Large intestine > Fecal...
CTTCATCGGATTGAAATCAAAGATATTCGTTCAATCGTGAAATACACGACTTTCATAGAGGGTAATATGACTAATATTCTGATTAAAGATTTATTAGCAGCATAGCGCATGATTATCAAAGGTCGCTCGCACTACTTTAGAGCGGCCTTTACAAAAGAAATTCACTTTAAAAATTAACAATATGAAGCAATTATCAAAAACTAGTTCAAGCGAAGAAATTAAAAGTTATTTCAACGCTATTTTAAAATTGGCGAAAGCAAGTGAAGAATTTCCGGTAAATTTGGATGAAGTATGGCCGCTGGTGTATGAAAGAAAAGATTATGCAGTAAAGGCTTTGAGAGAGACATTCATTGAAGATGTGGATTTTACTTCACTCCGTGAAAAAGCGGAGCGAGAAAAAGGCGGTTCAATACGAATTGATTATTTTCTGACAGTTTCATGTCTTGAGTTCTTCATCGCTCGTAAAGTTCGTGATGTCTTTGAGGTCTATCGTAAGGTATTTCATAAAGCTGCTGAACATGCAAAGCAGTTGAAATCACCTACGCCTACAAAGGTTCGCGCGTCACTCGAATGGGTAAAAGGGGTTAAAGACCTACTAAACCTGAATGATTCTTCAATTCTATCTATGATTAAGCAGGTTGGCGACCCTCTTGGATTACCAACCCCGGATTATACCCAATCAAAAGGTATATTAAAATCTGCTGGTGATCTTCTGAAAGAAAACGGACTTTCTATCAGTGCACAAGCGTTTAATCAGAAAATGATAGAGAAAGGCTACATGGTTGAACTAACACGTCCATCTAGTAAAGGCGTTGTGAAGAAATTTAAGTCTATAACAGGTGAGGGGTTGAATTTTGGAGAGAATCAAGTGAACCCCAATAATCCAAAGAGCACACAGCCTCTTTATTATGAAGATAAGTTTTTTAAATTATTGACATTGTTAGATTTGAAACAGATTGCTTAGATTATAATGTGCGCCCGTTTTTCACGATCCGGGTGCGCCTACCTTAGAGGCGTGTAGAAAGAAACGTGATGCCTGGTTTAAAAACAAATAACCCACAATTAGCCGGTTGTGGTTAATCAATACACAGGATATTTCTGTATCTTTGGTCATGGTAGTACCTTAGTGGTGCTATCGCGGGGTAGAGCAGTTGGTAAGCTTACTACTTTGACTTGGTAGAGGTCGCGTGTTCGATCCACGCCCCCGCAACTGATTATTTATTAATAAAATAGACACGATTATGAACGTTTTAACGCTTTCGATTAAACAGAAGTTTTTTGATGAAATTTTAGCCGGCAATAAAACACAAGAGTTTAGAGAGATCCGGCCTAACACTTCTCAAAAATATGTCCGGTATAAAGTTGGTGACAAAGAGTACAAGCATTTTGAAGAAGTGCCAGAAGATCAAGAACCCGAAGTTGTGCCGGTTGAATACGATGCGATTAAATTTCTCACAGGTGAGTATAAAGGCACACGTCCATTTGCGATCGTAGAAGTAAAAGGCGCAAAAGTAGAAATCTTGACAGACGAAGATGGCAACGATATTCCTTATGAAGTCGATGGCGTTGAATACGTAATGGCTCAGATCGTTTATGATCTGGGTAAGGTATTAGATAAATCCAATGTTTAACCATTAATATTTTTGCTGAGTCGGTAGAAGAACTAACAGAACAGGTTTTGCGACCTCTAATTACAGAGGCGGCCGTAGAGGTTTGACGGTACCAGGAACAAACAGAGTTTCTCAAGGTGGTAGATTCATTACAAGAAACCAACAGTACAGAAATGTGCGTGCAGGTTTAGGCATGAGTTCAGGATGACCTTGCTTGAGAGAACATATAGGACGATAGACTTCGTTAGAGTAAAATCTAATGAGGCTATCGTTTTTTGTTCTTTAGGTAAGGACAGTCTTGTATTACTGGATCTTCTTTATCCAAGGTTTGAAATGGTAGTATGTGTTTTCATGTACTTTGTCCCAGGATTAGAACATATCGAACGCTGGGTGAACTGGGTTAAGGCCAGATATCCAAAAGTAGAGTTTATACAGATTCCACACTGGAATTTGACCTATATTCTTCGATCAGGCATGTACTGTGTCCCTAATCCAAAGATAAAGCTGTTGAAGCTGGCTGACGTAGATAATGCTATGCGTTTAAAGTTTGGCATTGATTACGTGTTTTATGGGATGAAGAAAGCTGACAGTATGAACCGTAGGCTGATGCTGAATACTTATCCTGATTATGAGAGTGCAGGTAAAGTTTATCCTTTGGCCGACTGGACACAGAAAGAGGTTCTAACCTACATGAGGCAAAAAGGACTTCCCGATCCGATTCGGTATTCAAGTAAGGCTTCGGGCGGTATCGGGTTCAATCTTGACTGCTTTTTGTGGCTTCGTGAGAATTTTCCAGGAGATTTGAAAAAGATTATCAAAGCATTTCCTATGAGTGAAAGAATTTTATTTGAATATGACAATGGAATTAAGCAAATACATAAAGAGTGAATCAATTGAACTAAGCCGTTCGGCTATTCACTTCGCAGACTATAACCCTCGCAAGTTGTCGGACGAATCTCGTAAGACTTTGAAGCGTGGAATTAAGAAATTTGGTTTGGTTGGTGGTATTGTCGTGAATAGACGTACCGGTTTGACTGTGGTCAGCGGGCACCAGCGTCTGTCTGTTATGGATGATTTGCAGAAGTTTCCCGATAACGACTACTGTATTCGTGTGGATGTGATTGACGTAGACGAAAAACAGGAGAAGGAACTTAATATTTTGATGAATAACCCGAATGCGCAAGGTTCTTGGGATTTCGATACCCTTGCTCAGATTGTTCCTGATATTGATTGGAAAGACGCTGGACTGACTGATGCCGACCTAAACATGATTGGCGTTGACTATCTTTTGCAGACAAAAGAGGAAAGCTCTATTGCAGACGCTTTGTCTGATATGATGGCACCTGTCACCGAACAGGATGCAGCCGATAAAGCCGCCAAGCAGTTAGAACGTGCCACAAAGGTAGCTCACATGAAAGGAGTCAAGCAACAGGTAAAGGAGAATGCACAGAAGCAAGCCGAGAACATGGATGCTTACGTGATGCTGTCCTTTGATACCTTTGAGGCGAAAGCTGCTTTTATGGCAAGATTTGGGTATGATCCGGATATGAAGTTTGTAAAAGGAGAAGTATTTTCCGATCAGATAGAGAGGATAGATTGATATGGCTGTAAAATTCAGGTATAAAGAAACAGGATTATTTTTTTGCAAAGCTAAAGGTTTATCTACTGACAAATCATATGGAGAATACAAAAGCCGTGAGCGTTTCTTGAAGAGACATTTATCAAAGCGTGGGCGCATTTATGAATCAGCCACCGAAAAACAGAAAGCCGATTGGATAGGTAAGATGTATGTAGGTGAATTTGAAATAGTGGAGGTGTGATATGAGTAATAGTGAATCTCAAAATACAAATAGTCGTGGAGGAAGAAAGCCTAAGTTTGATTATATAAGCGAGGATTTTCTTTCTCTCGTAGAATCGTATGCAAAAAAGGGGTTCACAGACAAGGAAATAGCTTTTGCTGTTGGGTTAGCCCCTCAGACATTTTGCGAGAAGAAGAGTCAGTACTCTGAATTAAGCGAAGTATTAACGCGCGGGCGGGCGACCATAACGGCAACAGTCCGGGCAAAGTTCCTTGCTATGGCCTTAGGGGGTGTTAAGACAAAAAGTACCACTATACGAAAGATAAAGGATAAGGACGGGAATCTAACAGGTGAAGAAGAAGTTCAAACAGTAGAAGGCGAACTGGCTCCCAGTTTGCAAGCACAGTCGGTTTGGCTCTATCATTACGATGAAGACTGGAGAAAGGTTGAACGCAAGCAGGATGAAGAAACTGACATTCCTACCGACATAAACCATGGTATCAGTATTGATTCCTGGATTAAAGACAAACTGAAATGATAGAACCCCAGGCGACATATCACCCCCTATACACTGATACGGACAAATTTATAATCCTTATCACCGGAGGAAGAGGTAGCGGAAAAAGTTTCAATGCTTCCACTTTCATCGAACGGCTGACCTTTGAAATGACGGAAGCCGAGAAGATTGTTCATCAGATACTCTATACTCGATATACGATGGTTTCTGCCGGTATGTCTATTATTCCGGAAATGATGGAGAAAATAGAGTTAGACGGAACAACCAAGTATTTCAAGACTACTAAGACGGATATAGTCAACAAAATGACTAAGAGCCGTATCATGTTCCGAGGCATCAAAACTTCCTCAGGAAACCAAACAGCGAAACTGAAATCTATCCAGGGTATCACTACTTTCGTCTGCGACGAAGCGGAAGAGTGGACAAACGAAGAAGAATTCGACAAGATAATGCTCTCCATTCGTAAGAAGGGTATTCAGAACCGGATTATCATCATAATGAACCCTTGTGATTCCAATCACTTTATTTATAAGAAGTACATTGAGAACACTCACAGGCTGGTAGAGATTGATGGCGTGCAGGTTCAGGTCTCCACACATCCGAATGTGCTTCACATTCATACAACCTACCTGGATAACCTGGATAATCTTTCCCCGGAGTTTCTAAAGGAGGTAGAGGATATGAAGGAGAGTAATCCCGAAAAGTATGCTCATGTGGTTATCGGCCGGTGGGCTGATGTTGCGGAAGGAGCAGTGTTCAAGAAATGGGGTATTGTGAAAGAGTTTCCGCAATGGTGCAAAAAGGTTGGTATTGGTCAAGACTTTGGATATACAAACGATCCTTCAGCATCTGTTCGGTGTGGTATCGTGGACAATGCTTTATACTTGGATGAACTATGTTATCAGACAGGAATGTTGTCTTCCGGTATAACCAAAATTCTTAAGCCGTGGGGATTGAAGGTTATGGCGGACTCTGCCGATCCTCGTTTGATCCAGGAGATAAAGAACGGTGGTGTGAACATCTACCCAGTAGATAAGTATCCGGGTTCTATCAATGCAGGTATCGATAAGATGAAGGATATGGAATTATTCGTTACTGAGCGCTCATACAATCTCATAAACGAACTTAGAAACTATGTCTGGGATAAAGATAAAGACGATAACTATATCAATACTCCTGTTGACAAAGACAATCACCTGATAGATGCGGCTCGTTATTATGTATTGGGTATGCTTCTAGGCAAGATTTTGAAACCCAAAGATAATTCTGGAGTATTTGCACATTAAAAATAAGCGTATGAAAACATTAGAAGAAATATTATCACTCGAAGATGTAGAACGTAAAATCTACTATCTTAAGAAAGGCCGGAAAACTCAGCTTCCGGATCGGGGAAAACTATATGCTGATTGGGATCCGAATAAGCATGAAATTTTCGATAAAGAGAAATATCCCCAGATCGAAATCACAATTGAGCAGGAGAAGGAAGAGTATGACGAAAAGGCCGGAAAAAAGGTAACTATCCCGAAAAAGACTAAGAAGGTCGATCCTAACCGTATTGCTCTTCCCTTGGAACAGGATATCGTGAATATTCAGACTGCTTTCACCGTTGGTACAGAACCAAAGATGGATTGTACCCCTGCTGAATCGGAGAAAGGTATCTTCGAAGCCCTGAAACAGGTTTTGAAGAAGAATAAAATCAAGTATCAGAACCGGAAGATTGTTCGTGCCTGGCTTTCAGAACAGGAGTGTGCCGAATATTGGTATGTGACAAAAGATGATGGCTTTTGGGCTAAGCTGAAAGCGAAAGTAGCTAATCTGTTTGGCAAGTCTATGCCTCAGTATAAATTACGTAGTGTTCTGTGGTCTCCGTTCCGAGGGGATAAGCTCTATCCCTTCTTTGATGATTCAGGGGATATGGTAGCTTTCTCCCGTGAGTATAAGAAGAAAGACCTGGACGATCACGAAATCACTTGCTTTATGACTGTAACGAAAGATATGGTTTATCAATGGGAATTAGACAAAGGCTGGCAATTGGTTGCTGCCTTTAAACATGGATTCAAGAAACTACCGGTTCTCTATTGTTATCGTCCTGAAGCATACTGTGAGAAGATAAAGACTATCCGTGTCCGATTGGAGAAACTTCTTTCCAGTTATGCGGATTGTATCGATTACCACTTCTTCCCGATCCTAAAATTGTTTGGAGACGTAGATAAAATGTCTGGCGAATTTAGAAACAGGGTTGTCCAACTGACAGGGGAGGGAGCGGATGCCGCCTACTTGACCTGGAATCAAGCAAGTGATCCGGTAAAAGTCGAATTTGAAAATCACTTCAATCAGGCGTATGCACTTACCAATACTCCGCGTATCTCATTTGATTCATTAAAGGGAACGGGAAGTTCGCTTTCGGGTGTTGCTTTTGATTATGTGTTCATGTCTACCCATTTATCAGTAGAAAATCACGCTGAATCTATTGGTGATTTTATGCAACGGAGAGTAAATTTTCTTATATCCGCACTTGGCTCAATCAATACTAATTTTGAGAAAGCATCCGAAACGATAGATATAGATGTTGAAATACAACCTTATAAATTAGATAATATTGATGATAAGGTGTCAACTGCTGTGAAAGCAGTATCGGGTGGTGTATGGTCACAGAAACATGGTGTTATGTTTGCTGGAGTAGCTGACCGGTTAGAAGAAGAACTTGCCGAATTGAAAGAAGAACAAGATGTAAAACAGAAAGTAAATGAAAAAGAGGGGGATTAGTCCCCTCTTTTTTTATATTTCCAAATGAACCCACCGGCATGTGTTCGTCTATCATTGCAACATTCGCAAATATTTCCTTTACTTATACCTGTGCAGTTACTCGCTTCTTTTAAAGAAGAAAATTCGGCAACTATTTGCCCTGTTTTTAAAAATTGAAGAATTTTCTTGCATCTTTTTTCATTGTTTATGCGAGATTTAGCACTTCTTTTTGCCCCAGTACCATACTTTACATTTTCACTATTAGACATCCATTCTAAATTAGAAACTCTATTGTCTGATTTAACCTCATTTATATGGTTTATCGTTTCTTTATTGTTGAGATTGGGGATAAACGCCTTAGCTACTAAACGATGTACAACAGCAGTATATTTCTGGCATTTCTTACTCAAATAAACAGTTTTGTAACCTTTATGGTTAGTACCTAATTTTAGTATTCGTTCTTCTTTATGAAAGAATCCACCATTGTTTTCGACAAGCCTTGATACAGCTTTCACCCTACCTAAGTTCGACACCTGGTATAATCCTTCGTACCCCTCGATGTCTTTCCAAATTTCGTCCATAATTGTTTAATTTATAATTAAATAAAAGCTGCCTCTAAAGTGGTTCAGACGGCCTTTGATAATCGTGCGCTATGCTGCTAATAAATCTTTAATCAGAATATTAGTCATATTACCCTCTATGAAAGTCGTGTATTTCACGATTGAACGAATATCTTTGATTTCAATCCGATGAAGTCTATTATTTTCATCTATTACGGCAACAACCTCTTGCCCGATGAAGTCAAGCCAACCTATAATACCGTTCACGCTTACAATATCGTCTATGCCGACATAATCCGATTGGATAGGTTCAAATGTTCTACCTATAAATCTCATGGCTTACAGTATTATATCGTACAAGAAAGTCTCAATTCTAAACTTCAAAGGCAAATTAGCCTTATACCCTATTAGGTTGGTGACGGTGACAAAGCCGCCACAAGTACCGAAAGAACCCGTATATACTTTGCCGTTGTTCTCAACAGAGAACGTACTATTGCAGTAGTTAATTGATAGTAGTTTCATAGTTATGCTATCTTTACAAGGTTGAACTTCTTGAATGATCTGAATGCTTCTTTCTCGCAATCCCAGTAAGTAAAAAGATCATCATTCTTTCTACGGGTATCACTACCTTTGATCTTATCAGCGATAACTTCGTCTTTCATAGTACCGAAAGCCTGACGGATTTCGCCGTTTACCTTCTGATAGAAGAACTGAACTGTTCTTTTCTTCATTTCTTTAGCCAGCTTGTAAACCTGCCAAGCTCTTTTGAGGCAGTCAGCGAAACTTTCACCTGTTACTTTGAAGAAACGCCATGCGTTACTCATTACCTCTCTCATGCTGCTTTTAAATGTTGTGCTCATAATCGCTGTATGTTTAGTTGTTTGTATTATACTACTTAGTTTTATATCACACTGCAAAGTAAAACTAATTAGTTTAATAAAGCAATAAAGGCATAGTTAAATATATTTAATTATAAAACTAATAAGATTTATCATCATGCAAATATTAGACTATATAGTATTAATCCTTATATTTGCAGAATAAAACTATATAGTATTATGGACTTCAGAAAAAGAATAAAAGAGCTTTGCCAAGAAAAAGGTATTACTCAAAAGGAGTTGGCTGAAAAACTGGGTATAACAGATATCAGTTTAAATAAAACATTACGTGGAGAGTATCCTCAATTGCAATCACTGGAAAAAATTGCAAATGCTTTAGAGATTCCCATTTCTGCTTTGTTTGAAGATGTAAAGTCTTCTGATGGTAAGGTCGTTGGCTTCGTAAAGGTAGGAGATACCGTACATGAGGTGAAGTCTGTGGAGGATGTGAAGGATTTAGCTGGAAAATTATGAACCAATAAAAAATAGGAAGCAAATATTATGAAGACGATTTATTTTCATCCCAATGGATATACACAAGTTCCTGTAACTTCGTTGAATGACATCATTCAATATTGTGCAAGCATAGGACATCGGTTGTCAAATGTAGAAATTGACTATAGAGACGGAAAGTATTTGGTACTAACATCTTTTCAAGGCTCTTATGCTTGTATTGGACATGTAGATGACATGATATATTAGGGGAGGGTAGGATATGGATTTATCAATATTAACACCAATAGCTGCATTTGGAGGATTTGGGCTTGGAATAGTGAATTTAGGAATTACTATATATAAAGATTTTATAAGGAAAGCTGAGTTAATAGTTGAGCCCATTTTGTTTCGTACAAGATATACTACAGAAGGAGAATATCAATTTCAGTTAGATATTCGTCTTTATGCTAAAAATGGACTGATTACTATTAAAGACATGAAAATTAGAAATAAGGAAACTTTCACATCTATTGATTACATGGAAAGTAATGAGGTCCCTTTAAGAAGGGCTATACGAATGAATCTTTTTGATTTAGAAAAGGTGAAGAATAGCGATTTTGTTTCTAAAGTTACAAAGATTTTTGAATTACACTCATATCCAACTACCGACTTAAAATTACAATCAGATGAAATGAAATCCATTTCCTTTATTGATGAGATAACTACTATTCGACAATCTGATGGATATGATGAGCTACCTTTGTATCAGTGGGTGTTGGAGGTGTCATATAATACAGAAGAACCTGTTAAGATTCCAATAAAGTTAGAACCGATAGGAGAAGTGAGAGGTGTTTATTCTCATAGAGGAAGGGAGTTTGGATAAGCTCAATTAATCGTCTTTCTTCTAACGCGGATCGTATAGACAGCGAGTTGAAAGAGATCGAAGAGGATCAAGCAGGCAAGAATGAGAAAATCTTAAAAACAGAACATAAAAACGCTTCTTAGTCAGAAAAAATACGGGGTTTATAATTTCGTTATTTAAAAATAGAACAGTTGGCGGTTGCTCCGGTGGGGTAGCCGCTATTTTTTTACATATCAGTCTTATTTTAATTACGCAAAAGTTGCTCAACTGATATACTTTGTGTATCTTTGCTACATGAAACGAAAGATAAGAACATACGGTGGATACTTTGAGGCTTTTATGGATACGTTATCTGTAAAAGAGCAGGATAAAGTACAATATGCGCTACTTTTGCTTAAAACCCAAGATCGACTGCCAACCAAGTTTGTGAAGTTCATTAGAGATGGACTTTATGAACTGCGAATAGAATCAAATAGTAATATCTATCGTGTGTTTTTCATCTTTGATGATGGACAAATTGTGGTCTTGTTCAATGGTTTTCAGAAGAAAACACAAAAAACACCATCGAATGAAATAAAAAAAGCATTAAAAATAAAGGAGGAATATTATGGAGACAAACAATCACAAAATAGTGGATTATGATGTTGTGCTTGATGCGAAGTTTGGCAAAGAAGGGACACCAGAGCGGGCTGCAGCCGAGGAGAGAGCTAACGCTTTTTTCACTGGGATGATTATTGAGGAAGCTAGGAAGAAAGCAAAAATGACTCAAGCGGAGCTTGCTGAGAAGATAGGTACTAATAAATCCTATATATCCCGTGTAGAGAATGGAATTACTGAGCCTAAAGTTTCAACATTTTATCGTATTGCATCTGCATTGGGCTTGACTGTTGAGTTAACTCCTGCTATGTGATGGTTGAAATCAAAAACGACACTGAATATAAAGCCATTTGTCAAAGGATAGAAGAACTCCTTCCTATGACAAATAATGAAACACCTGCTACTGATAGGAGATTAGTTGAATTAGATATCTTATCAAATCTTGTAGCTGATTACGAAGAAGAACATCTTCCAATTGGAGAAGAATTGAAGTACCAAGGTTATTCAGGAACTGTCGAATATAGCAAAGAAGATGGTTGCTTGTTTGGTAAAGTTCTTGGTATGAAGAAAAGCCTTATAACCTATGAGGGAAGAACTCTAACAGAGTTAAGAAAAGATTTTGAACTGAGTATTGATTTCTATTTAGAAAACAGATAATAATAAAAGAGGCGCGATTCCTCCCCGGTTTCGCGTCTTTTTTATTTACTTTCCCACAATCGCCCGATTGTGGTTTACTACCTTCCTTAATATTTCCTTTCAATAAGTAAGCTATCTACTTTTATACCAAAGATTTTAAACGAAAATTCATACGGTATGAAAGAAAAGATTTTAGCATTACTCAAAACCAAATTCCCTGGGGTTGATGAAGCTACTTTGATCCGAATCGCAGAAAAGAAAGCGACCGGTGTAACGGATGAAAGCCAAGTACAGCCAATTGTGGATGGAGTAAGCTTTCAAGACGTGTTAAATTCCTATGGTGATTTCCGGGCTAATGGTGCAGTTTCTTCCGCAGTAATCAACTACGAGAAGAAACACAATCTGAAGGACGGTAAACTAATCGAGAACCCCAATCCGAACCCAGAAGAAAAGAAAGAAGATGTTCCTGTATGGGCGCAAACGTTGATTGATTCTAATAAGAATCTTTCGACTGAACTTTCGGCTTTAAAGCAAGAAAAGTTACAGGCTACCCGTCAAGAACAGATTTTGTCAAAGGCAAAGGAGTACGGTATTCCCGAAACACTTGTTCCCATGTTGAAAGTTACAGATGATGCGGACTTAGATGTCTTTATGAAGGACGCAAAGCAGACTTTCGTTAATGCGGGATTTGCAGAAGTGAAAAGCCCTGAAATAGGAGGAGATAACAAGACCGAAAGTGAAGCTATTGCCGGTATGATTTCGGAGGGTACAAAAACGATTGTTGAACAAAACAAAAATTAATTATGGCAGCAGGTACACATTATGATGTAACTCCGCAGTACGAACCGCAGGAGTTTTACCGTGTTGAAACTGGCGTTAGAAAGAGCGGCCCCTGGAAGTTGGACATTACCAATTTGCTTGTCGGTTCTTTCTTACCTGTATTCACTCCGGTTCAGGCTGATTTGGTAAAGCGCACACTGGTTCCGGTTCGCAACGTGAAAGTTGTAGAGGCCTACACCACTGAAGCAGATGCTTTATCCATCAAAATTGCAAAGAAATCGCTGGCTTATGTCGGCATGTTTATTGGAAGTGGCAAGAAAGGAGCGAAGGTAACCGCTATCGACAAGGCCAATAAGAACTATGACGTTCTGACCATCGAAGCCGCTTTTGGGGAGAATATCGCAAAGGATGCCGTTCTGTTTGAAGCGACCGCAGTAGGAGGCACAGCAAAGAAGAATACAGCAAACTTCGTTCTCTACGATGCGAAGAAAGTTGAAAGCGATGGCGTTGTTCTTTGTACTCTCCTGATGCAGGCCTATGAAGTGAAGGAAAGTAAGCTGATCCTTCCGATCCATGACCTGGATAAAGTCGGATTGACAAGCCGTTTCCAGTTTGAGTATTAATCATTAAAAGTTTAGATATGAATTTGACCATACAAACTTTATTTACAGATCCTAACATCGTCAAGGCGGTGATTGATCGTGTGCTCCAATTGAGATTGGATACAATCTACTGGAAGCAATACGGTGATTTCTTGGAAACCAAACAGCGCGTTTTCAAGACGTATATGGGGACGGTTACAGGTGTTGTTGCCGGTTCTATTCTTGGCAAGAATGACCAGAAGCCGTTGAGAGAAAGACGTAACCTCGGAAGTGGTTATACTGAAATCGCTTATCTAGGTGACCGTTACCAAATGGATATTGAACGCCTGTCACAGTTGCAGGATATCATTGACAAGTTCAATGCTGCTAACACTGCTGACCAGCGTACGATTTTGCAGGAAATTATTGACTTTATCGTTGATGATTATCGTCAAATCCTGCTTGCTCCGCACAAGCGTATGGATATCGTTGTTCCGGAGTTGATGATGACTGGAAAGTCTGTCGTTTACATGGCGGATAACAAAGAAAACATTGAACTGCTTGACATTGAGTTGCCGTTCCACTTTCTTACTCCGGAAGCCGCGGTAAAAAATATGTTTATCTCTTACTTACAGCAGGAGATTCAAAAGCTGAAAGCCAAATACGGTGTGTTCTCTAAGATGATTATGTCTCGGGGAACATTTATGAAGAACATCGTAGGGGCTTCCGAGTTCGGTGACAAGTTCAAGATGATTCTTGGCGAGCGTGAGTTCATGGTTAATGCAGGGTTGGTGACTGACCAGATGGCCTCCAGTGTTTTTACAGGCATCGGACTTCCAGCGATCGAGATTAAGGAGGATTACGTAGAGAATCAGGCGGGCGAGAACGTGCAGATTTATGCTGATAACCGTATTACCCTGTTGCAGACAGACAAGGTGATGAAGATGCGCCACCATAAGCCGTATGTTATGACCGATCCGGTTCCGGGACGTTCTTATAATACCGCTGAAGGTCAGATGTCAGTATGTAACTATCGTGACGAAGAAGGTCGATACATGGAGTATACCGCTGAGTGGATTCCTGAATTTACTTCTCCGAATAAGATTGTGAATTTCGATTTATCAACCATGAACGCTGTCCCGGAGGGATAAGGAGGATTCTATGAAGATTAAAGTGATTGATATTTTCCGCGACAAGTTTACTGGCGAAGTGTACAATCCAGGTACAATCCTCGATTTTGAAGACGAAACCCGCGTGAAAGACCTTTCGGAACGCAAACTTGCCGAAGTTATCGAAGAGAAGAAAGCCTCTAAGGGGATTTTTCTCTTCGAACAGGAGTTTGAAAAGAAAGACGTTGTAGAAGCATTGAAGTCTATCGGTGTCTCTGTAACTGCAAATATGAGAGAGGGAACACTTCTTTCTAAAGTAGGGGAACTGGATGAAGAAAAGACTTCTGCTTTGAAAGAAGCATTAGGTATCGAATAAAAGGGATAGGGTAGTATCTCTATCCTTCCATTGTTTAATTTTATAAATCAGTAAAGAAATGAAGAATTTTATTTTTGCCATGTGTGGCTTTTTGATGATGTCCTTGGTTTCATTGGGCGTACAGGCATCAAGTATTAGTGAACCTATTTTGCCAAAATCAGATGTCGTGATGGTTGATGTTGGTCTGCCGATGACTCAGAACGAGGTGGTTAAAATCGTTCCAATGGATTACTTGGTGTTAACAGCACCGCAACCTGTATTTGTTATTGCTGAAAGTCCGGCTATTCAAAGCAAGCTGGTTGCTGTTCCTAAATGTCCGTTCCGATACGTATATAAATCGAAGTATTGTACGCATTATAGTTACACTGCATATAGTAGATTGATTACACCATATTAAGATGACGGTAAACGACTACATACAACAGAAGTTTCAGACATTCGGCATTCAGGTGTCGGAGGCTGACCTTTTGGATATGTGTCTTACCTCGAAGATAAGCGGAGAGGATGAGATGAATGAGGATTGCTACGATCGTGTCTCTGTGGCAATAGCGAAGTTCATCCCCTCTCTTTTGCTTCGAGCAACCTCTATCGGAGAAAGCGGTTTTTCTATGTCTTGGAATATCCAGGGGATTAAGGATTATTATTCCTTCTTGTGTAAGAAGCATGGTTTGAAAGATGAGTTGAACACCAATAAACCTAAAGTTTCTTTCCGGTGATGATATTCGCTCCACACATATTGCAGGTTAAAGTGACTAAGCCGATGGACAAGGATGGTTTCGGTCGGCCGATTCCCGGTACCGGTGGTGAAAGCTGGCAGGATGTATGTAAGTGCCGTTGTGATGATGTGAGTGCGGAAAAGAAAGTTTCTATCAATGGTGTTCTGTATGATTTCAAATATAAGGTAGTCTTTGACAAGCCGATAAAGGTTGAAGCAGGTGAGGAAGTCCGTTGTTTGAATCTTGATGGAAGCATAAGAGGGGAGGGGATTGCTAAAAGTCCCTTAGAAACAAACTATTTTCCTTACAGACAGATATGGTTGGAGTAGATTTTGATTTCTCAGATGTTGATGATTTCCTCAATAAAGGGGAATGGGAAGTCGAGAAGAAGATGATTGATGTGGGCGATGAAGCCGTGAAGTACGCAGAGGAACATGGCGATTATAAAGACCATACGCTCACTTTGAGAACGTCCAATGATTATGATGTTGACCAAAGTGGTTTAACTCTGAAAAACGAAGCGGAATATGCTTCATTCGTAGAATCCAAAGGATTTGATGTTTTGAGTGGTGCCGCTTTATATGCAGAGAAACGACTAAAAGAAGAATTTGAATGATAGTAACTACCGACATTGGAAACATTCTTTACCAGGATTGCAAGGCTTTCGGAATAGACATAGTGCCTGACGGTGAAACGCTGACGGGTGAATTGAAGTCTGAAAGGATTGCTATCCACGCGAAGAAGCAACAGCCGGGGACTTATTGGAGAAAGTCTTTCGCGGAAGTGAATCTTTGCGTTCCTGATTTTAGCGAGAGCGAAGCGAATACTATCCGTTTGAATGAACTTGAAAGAGAAGCTATGAAACGGTTTGATAAAGTGGTAAGCTCCTATGACGGTACAACCTATTGTTACTCTATTGATGCTATCGGCACAGAAGCGGAAACAGCTTTAAAGTGTCATTATGTGAATGTGAGGATTTTATTTGAAGTGTTAAATGTAAAACTATAAAATTATGATTTCAGCAGTAGGAATTAAAAAAATCTTGTATGCCGACACAAGTGTAGTTACGGCAGACATTACTCCCGAAATTGCAAAGACTTTGATTCAGGCGGCTATTACCGCTAAGAATGAAGTACAGAATGTGCATGGGGAAACGTGGCAGATTGAAGAATCGGAAGCCTCCGTTACTGGTCACAAGAATCAGTTGAACGGTCAGAATTATCGCTATGATACTACCCCTGGTGACATTACGCCTTCTTTTTCGATTGGACAATACGATTGGAAAACGAAAGCCGATATGATGGGTGGCGAAGCGGTCAAAAAAGGCGGAAGTGGTGCAGATAAAGATGAAGTGGTAGGATGGAAACGTCCGACAGGCAAAGTCGTTATTAACAAGGCTCTTTTCTGCCTCACAGACGATCATGTTTGGTTTATCTTCCCTAATGCGCAGATCGTCGCCCGTGAATCGAATACAGACAAGGCGATTGCCATAGCTGTCAAAGGATTAGTACAGACATCTAAAGTCGCAGGCGTTTCTTCTGAATACAACTATGAAGAAAGCGCGGTTGGCTCCTTGGTTGCAGAGGGTTAATAGGTGATAGATTTAATAAAAACTAAGGGTGGGAGTGGCTTGGTTCACCTTCACCCTTTTTAATTCTAAGAGTTTATGAATCAAGCAGCAGAATTGGTGTCAGGTAGCCTGTTAGGTGAAAGTATGGCTACGATAATCATTGGAAGGAAAGTATATACGGTCAATCCTCCAGCAATAAAAGTTATTTGCCGCGCTTGCTCGGCTTTTGCAAAGATCAGGCTAGAAGGAGATTATACAAAGTTAAGTGTGATTGGAGAAATACCGTGTAATGCTCCGCATATAATCAAAGGACTTTCTGCTTTGATCGTAGGTGATGTTAAGCATTGGAGGTGGAAGGCTTATAAGGTAAGCCGATATCTACAATCAGCCACGAATAAAGAGTTGAACGAAGCCTGGGAGACTATTTATCCATTAATTGGTGGTGAGGATTTTTTCGCCTATGCGTTTTCCATGAAGAACGCCGTAAAAATGATAGCGAAGGAAAAGTTGTAGGAAACGAGACTATGCTAGGGCAGATCGCTTCGTTCATGGAAGAGCTTCACCTGTCATACAGAGAGGTCTTTGAGGTGATACCCTATCGGAATCTAATCATCATGCAGAAAGATAAACTACATGAGGCCCATGGAGAATTGGTCAAAAAAATATCAGGGAAAGAATTAGCTACAAAGAGAAGAAAGAAATGAGTAAACTATATTTCAAAGTAGGTAGTGACTGGCAAGAGGTTGTTCGTCTTCGTAATGAGATAACCAAGTTGGAAGCACAGATAAAGTCTATGGATGCAAATAAGGCTCCACAGGCTGTTGCTGTGCTTAATACCCAGATGCAACAGGCAAAACAACAGATGCAGGGAATGATAACCGAAGCGGCCAAAGCCGGGGCTGTGATGGACAATGATTTTAAGCAGAAAATCTTTGAAGCCTCACAGGGGGTAAATAGCTTTACCGAGAAGATTATTGCTCAAAAAGCAGTGGTTAAAGACGTAGAAGCTGATGTGAAACGGTTGGGCGAAGCCTATCGCTCTGCTTTGAAGAATAATCCTTTATCCGCTAATAGTAAGCTCTCCGAATATACATCTGCAAAGAAAACACTTAATGAAGAAAAAGCGGCATTGTTCGGACTAACTCAGGAACAGGCTAATGCTCGATTGTCTGTTAAAAAACTTCGGGATGAATACACATTGTTTAAAGACGATTCTCAAAAGATAGTCACCGTAAATGAGGGTGTGGGTGTATCATTTAAAAAGATACTGGCCGGCATTGGTGGAGTGGCGGCAATTAAACATTTGGGATCAGAGATTATCAATATTCGTGGTCAATTCCGGTCAATGGAAGTTTCTTTGAATACTATGATTGGAGAAACAAAAGCAAAGCCTCTTTTGACTGATATTAAGCAATATGCGGCTCTATCTCCACTCCAGTTGAAAGATGTATCTTCTGCTACTGAAATGATGATCGGCTTCAATATAGAAGCAGAGAAAACTCCGCGCTTCATCCGTGCGATCGGCGATATCTCCCGGGGCGAGTCACAGAAGTTCAATTCTCTTACTTTGGCCTTTTCTCAGATGTCGGCTGCCGGTAAATTGATGGGGCAGGATCTTAACCAAATGATTAACGCAGGATTTAACCCGTTGCAGATTATCTCAGAAAAGACTGGCAAGTCCATAGCTCAGTTAAAAGATGAAATGTCAAAAGGAGCAATCTCTGCTGAAATGGTGCAACAAGCATTTATTGATGTCACATCAGAGGGAGGAAAATTCTACAAGATGTCGGAAAACGCCAGTAAAGAAATGGCGGGTCAGATGTCTATGCTTCAAGATGCTATTGATAGTGTGTTCAATGAAATAGGTCAAAACAATGAGGGCGCTATTGTCAAGGGTATTCAGATGACAACCAAGCTTGTAGAAAACTATGAGACAGTTGGACGGGTATTAACAGGACTGGTTGGTGTTTATGGAACTTATCGGACAGCATTGATTCTTAACGCTGTTGTTGAACAAGGATTTAATAAGGCTATTTGGGCGAATGTTTCAGCCACAAAGGCTTATACTGCAGCACAGGTCTTATTGCAAAAAGTTCTTAAACTTAACCCGTATATTGCCATTGGATCCGCTGTTGTTTCTCTTGGCCTCGCATTTTGGGCGTTAGCAGATCATACAACAGCCGCAGAAAAAGCACAGGCCAATTACAATAAGCGAAAAGAAGAAGCAGCCCAAGTTGAAGATAAACACAAACAGGAGATTGAAAAACTTATCACTACTGCTCAAAATGAGTACTCTTCATCAATAGATCGGGTCGATGCTTTAAATAAACTAAAGGATGCCTATCCTGGTATCATTCAGAAATATATTGACGAAGAAGGTCATTTAAAGGATATTTTGGGTCTTAAAAAAGAAATAGCAGAAATTGATTCCCGAAAGATAATTGAAGATACGGATTCTATCGTTACAGATTATCAATCTCGAATCAAAACTCTTCAGGATGAGATTGCTTTTCGGCATCAAAACTACGGAAATGGTCAGTATAAAAATCCTCTCTTACAAAGTAAGACAACTAATCAATTAGAGAAGGAGCTAAAGCAACTGGAAGAAGATGTAAAACCTTATGCAAAAGATCAGCGTCAGAATCGGTTAAACCAGTGGCAAATTGATCTTAAAAAAGAAACGGACGCTAAGATCAAGACTGAACTTGACGAAGCAAAACGTCTGCAAGCTATGCGGAAGAACAATCCTTTATACACTTTAAATATAATGGAGGGTTCTTTGCGGGGCCAGATATCGGGTGAAGAGTTGAATACGCGTATAGATGTTTTGCAATCAGAGCTTGATCTTCGATCCCCAAAGTCTGAAACAAAGAATAAAGCCTATTGGGAGAAAAAGAAAAAGGAAGCAGAAGCTGCCCGCGACGCTTTGGGGGTAGAAAAGCAAAACTCAAAAGATTGGAATGAGTATTCCATGCAGATCAAGGAAGCCCAGAAGAATATTGATAAGTATTCTGATTCAAAAACGACTAAGCAAGAGAATCAGGCCGAAAAGCTTCGTAAAGAATCAGAGAAATACAAACTCTTTCTTGATAAGAATAAACGCATCCAGGATCGAGCGGAAGTCGATGCTCAGAATGAAATTACTCAAAGTATCATTGATGCTATGGAGAATGGTTCCGCTAAAACTTTAGCGCAAAGAGAACTCAATCACAAAAAAGAGATAGAAGCTATCCGTCGTGAAGGAGAAGACCGGAAACAACAATTGATTGACGGCGCTAGAACTGAATTTCAAGCTGATCCTGTTAATAAAAAAAGAAGCTTCGATCTTACCGAGTTCCTAAAAAACAAATCTGTTCAAGACCAATTTAAACGGATAGATGAGCAGACGGCTAATAAACTGGGTACGAAAAATACTAAATATGTCCGTGGTGATGATATGGTTGAACTCCTTGATGAATACAAAGACTATACGGACAAACGTCTTATTATCGAAAAGAAATTTAATGATGATATTGCTGTACTACAAGAACAACGTAAACAGGCTGAGAAAAGTGGAAACACGGGTCAGGTAGAGCGAATTGATCGGTCTATTGCACAAGCAACGAAAGATAAAGGTAAATCGCTAATGGGATTGGATTATGAGAAGTTGAAACAATCCCCGGAATACGTACGTGCTTTCGAAAATTTAAGACAGACATCGACAGAAACGCTAAACTCCCTGTTGTCCCAATTTGAAAACGCTAAACAGTCGGCGGCTCAAGTATTGTCGCCCGATCAACTTCGGGAATATACTACCACTATTCAGTCAATCATGGATGAACTGGATGAAAGGAATCCATTTCAGGCGTTAGCAGATAGAAAGAAAGAACTGGCAGATGCCGAGAATGAACTGGCGGAAGCAAAGAGACAACTCGATCTTGTAAACGATGGTGGTAAAATTGTTACTGGTGTAAAAAACTCAAAACTGGAAAAGGGTAAGATCAGCTTTGAAAACACTTATCTATCTTCTGCTGATGCACTTAAAAAATACAACGAGGCGAAAGATAAAGCTGCAAAGGCAAGTAATAGGTATCAGAAAGCGGAAAAAGAGGTAGCCGATGTCGTTGATAAACTATTTACCTCAATAAAAGATGTCGGAAGTACGATCGGAGGAACGTCTGGCGAAGTTCTTTCTTTCATTGGCGATATAGGCTTGTTTGTCACAAGCTCTATTAACGCATGGGAGACAGCAGCTAGTGCCGGCTCAAAGGCTGTTCAGGCGGTGGAGAAAGCTTCTGTTATTCTTGCTGTTATATCTACCGTAATACAATTGATGGAGAAGCTTTCTTCTCTATCGAAATCTGCCTATGAGCAATATGAAGCATTTGCAGAGAAGGTTAAAGAGATAAATTTGCTTACCGACGCTGTTAATGAGTATCGCATAGCTGCATTAGAAGCACAACAAGTAGAAAACAACTGGTTTTCAAAGGATAATCTCCAGAATTTACGCGATTATCGTAAGCTGCATGAAGAGGTTGCCAAAGCTTATAAAGATAAAGCAGAAGAGGATCAGGCCACATATCAGAACCAAAAAGGAGGAGGGTGGTTAACTGGTGGACTGAATGGTATAATGAACTGGCTTTCCCCTCTGGGTTGGTCTGGCATGTGGCAGAAGTGGACTAATCAGAATTACAAAGAGGGGACAACCGCAGCAATCGATAACCTTCGAATTGAGACAAGGAAAAAGAGTAAGGGTTTTCTCGGTACTGGCATTGGATCTAAATCTCAAAAAACTGAAGATTTAGCTTCATGGATTAAAAAGCAAAAAGGATGGGAAGATGAAGATTTATTTGATGAAGACAAGCTTATTAATGCAGGTTTAGCAAAGGAGGTTATTGAAAAGTTTGGAGATAAGTTAGTAGGTCAAACAAAAGAAACGCTAGAGGCTCTTATCGATCTTAGAGAACAGTACGATGAGTATCTGGATCAGCTCCATGAATATGTGAGTTCTTTGTATGAACCGCTTGTCGATAATGTCGTTGATAGTCTTTGGGATTGGCTGGATACGGGCAAGGACGCTTTAGATAGTTTTAAAGATTATGCATCTGATACATTTAAAGACATTGTCTCTGATATGATGCGTTCGATAGTTTTAAGTAAGGTTGTAGATGGCTTTGATAAGCAAGTTTCCGATTTATATGAGAAGTATGCTAAAGGAGATATTGATGAACAAGAATTAATGAAACAGGTTGCAGAAAAGACTGGTGAACTTGTCGATAGATACGAGCAGAATATGCCAACGCTTCAAGAGATTCTTGGTACTGTTAATGGATATTTTAAAGATGCGGGAATTGACTTAAAAGATAAAAATGCTAATTCTCAGTCCTCTTCTAAAGCTGTTTCTGTAATGGCTTCACAGGATTCTATTGATGAAACAAATGGACGTCTTACGGGCATACAGATGGCCGGTGAAGAAATAAAGGTTCAAAACGTATCTCAGTCCGAATCGCTAAATATCCTTACTGTAAAAGCTGATGCAATCCTGTCAGTTAATACCGATACAAGGAATATTGCCGATGAAATCCGAACTATTCAGGTAAACTCATATCTGGAACTGCAAGAGATAAGGGAAAATACAGGAAATTCGGCTAAATACCTGAAAGATATTAAAGCTGATATGGCAGAAGTGAAAAAGAATACTTCAGGCCTTAATTCAAGATAAAAATAGGGTGCTAATGTGTGGCACCCTATTTGTTTATTGCTTTGAAAAAGTTAGTTGTATTACGTAATGCCGTTCTTCATTTTCATCTATTTCTCCCATGATTATTTCATTGGAAGTTAGCTTGTAAGAATTTCCATTACGATGAATAACAACATCGCTTTTTGTGTAAGCAAAATAGTCCGAGAGAGAATAGGGCTCTTCTATGGAATCACTTTCATAGGGACTGTTTACAAAAACATACTGAATTGTTTTTTCCATGATAAATTGAATTTGAGTATATAAACAAAGGTACAAATAAAAATTATAAATTATGGCAGACTTAATAATTAATGGCTTTGATGCCTTTTTACAATGGGGTATAAGAATGGGCGACGGCTTTCTTGATGCAATCTTCGCCCCGGAACCTTTGAAGGAATTTATAGAGAATAAATCCCGGTTAAACAACGGTAAGCAAGTAGTCTATAATAACCCTAAGATCGATGAAAGAGATGTTACGCTGGTATTCACCTTAGAAGGAGAGACTCCGGATGATTACCTATCGAAATACAGCGCCTTTAAAACCGAACTTCAAAAGGGAAAAATAGAGATTAAAGTACCGGCACTTGGCAATCAGGTGTATCGGCTTACTTATCTCCGATCTGCTTCATTCGGATTAAATACTCCCCGTACTTTCTCAAAGATTTCGGTCAAATTCAATGAGCCTAACCCTAGTCAGGAAGGCAGGAAATAGCTAGTTTCCCACAAGGCTTTAATTGTGGGAAACGGAAACTCTAATTTTTAGGGCTTCTTTTTTTTATCACCGAAATTTGATGTGTTATGATTGACATCAAAGACACATCAAATAACAATCGTTTGTCGACTCAAGTTAATGAAGGGTCGATTTATAAATACACACTGCTGAAGGAAGAATATATTCTTTTGAAGTTCAGTGTGGAAAATCCTATCTATTTCCGGTTAGGTGACTATACAGATATATATGAAGGTTTATTTGAAATAGTAGATTTAGTTTTTCCGACTTACAACAAGTCTACTGGCGGATATGATTACGATCTCCGTATGGACGCTCATTATTGGAAATGGAAGCACAAAAAGCTTTTCTATGATCGTCAGAAGGGCAAAGAAGCCAAGTGGAGTCTTACTAGAACGCCGGATGCCCATATGTCAATTGTCGTTTCTAATATAGCGGCATTGGGTTATACCTATAAAGGGAAACCGTATGTATTTTCAATGGATGCTACGGTGAAGATGGAGCCTATTTTTATTCAGTATGACAATACTAACATCATAGATGGTATATCGATGATTGCCGAAGCCTGTGGTTGCGAGTGGTGGGTAAAAGAGAACTATATCTTTTTAGGGCACTGTGAAGACACGATAAAGGATGTCATTACTTTAGAAATGGGCAATGAATTGTCCGACATGACTCGTAGTGATAGTACATCTACTTACGCCACAAGAATTATTTCGTTTGGTTCAGAGAGAAATATTCCCAAAAACTATCGTCCTGATAGTGATGACTTAGTTATTGAAGGTGTTGTTCAGAGGCGATTAAAGTTGCCGGAAGGTATTCCATATGTTGATGCTTATCCTGATATGACAACCGAGGAGGCCATCGAAAATGTCGTTTTATTTGATAATGTCTATCCTAGAAGAATAGGAACGATATCAGAAGTAAACGAGACTAGAGGAAACATCGTTGATGAGAATGGGAAGCCTACAGGAGAGACTTATCCTATCTTCACAATTAGAGATGCCGGCCTAAAGAACTTTAAAAAAGAATACCTGCTTGATGAACTTCGATTTGTGTTTCAATCGGGGAGTATGAATGGTATGCATTTTGCTCTTGAATTGAAATCGAGTGATGATACAGGAACTGTCTTTGAAATTGAAAGGAACCAGAATTACGGTCAGTTCTTGCCGAATGACATAATGAAGCCTGAGAAAGATGGAACTTACATTCTCTACGGCTATGACACATCTTTCATATCAGATACACTAATTGGTGAAGCTGAACAGGAATTGCTGGAAGAAACACAGAAATACGTAGAGAAGAGCAAGATTGATCCATCTGTCTACGTCTGCCCAACTAACCCGGTAAGGTGTGCCGGTTACATAGACGGTAAACATAATCAACAGAAAGAAATTGATCTGGAGATTGGTCGTCGAGTGAAGCTTATCAATAATGCGTTTTTCAAAGATGGCCGCGAATCCCGCATCTATGGTTTTGAAAAGAAACTGGATAATCCGTTTGAATGTACTTATACCGTTGGAGAATCAACGCAGTATTCTCGTATTGGTGATATAGAAAACCGGCTGGATGAACTTAAATATAGTGGAAATACTTATGTGAATACAGGGGGAGGATCTGGAGGAATCTATGTTATTAAAACAAATGATTCCACGATTCCAACGGACCAGAATGTGTATTCCGCCTTAATGACTGACGCAAAAATCTACAAGGCTATAGAGGACAATTTACAAGACCTTGACGGCATGTTTTTGCGCAAAGATATTCCGGATACAGCGCATGGCGCGATTTCTTTTGAAGATATGGCGCAAAGTACATTGTTTGCCGAAGGTTACGAATGGGGAGCCGGTTGGGGGATCAATAATGAGGGATTAGGCTGGTTTGGAGAATTGAAGGTTCGGGATAATGTTTATATCGGTAAGATGTCCGGTTCTCCTTCGTCTGCCTCTGGTATGATGGGTTACGGTACTATACTGGATATGCAAAAAGCGTCTGGGGAATTTGATTATCTCCTTGCCCGTAAAGAGTTCCGTGTTAACACAATGGTCGTAAATGAAACATTGGGACTGAATGGCAATCGTTTTGTATCCGATTTCAATAAGATCGAATCTGTTCAGGAACTTTCGGATCGTTACCGTTGTAAGATTGACAAGATCGAAGGAATGATGTACATGAACATACGAGGTGACGATCTTATTTGTTGTCAGCAGTTCTCAGGTCTGTCATCCCATTATTATTATGGAGAGGTATTAGGAATTACAGAAGATTACTTCGACCTTAGAAAGCCTCTTTTAGATGGTCATTCTGTGCCGATGGCCGGTGATACGGTATTCCGTGCAGGTAACGATTCCGATCCAAATCGACAGGGTGTAATCTATTTGGCAACATCGGATACAAACGCGCCTTATATAGACGTATTAGATGGTCTGACATCTCCTGATATGACTGATAAAACAAAGGTTCGTATTGGTAACGTATCCGGGATAACATCAAAGTATAAGGGCAATTTAGGACAGTTGGGTTATCATCATGGTATTTACATCAAGGGCGGTATCTTTGAAGAATGTGATATCTACCTGGAAGATGGAACAACTGTTTACCAGTCATTCCAGATTATAAACGGGAAGTTGGAAAGTGAGATATCTTCTATCAGGGATGCTATCAACGATAACGGTAACAATATCCTGTCCAATCCGACATGGACGGCAGGACTGGATAAATGGGACTATACTCAGGATATCAATTTATTCTCTGCAACAAATGGGTGGCTGTGGTTTAATGCGGCTTTCTATTCTGATAAAAAGAGTTCAGTTGAGGTGATCCGGGACAGTGCATCCCGCGTTCTTCGTATGTATAAAAGCGGTATAACACAGGTTAATGCAAACCTGCAAAGCCGGGAATCTGGTACATACGTGATGCGTATCCGATACAAGGCTATAACAGCCGGAACATTGACCTATGGATTCTCAGGGAAAGAACTTTATAAGTCAACTCTGGTAACAGCCACAACAGACTATCAGGAAGAAACAATAACAGCAGAATGGGATGGTACTGGGGATTTCTCCTGCACTTACTCCGGTGACATATACATAAAAAGCCTTACGGTTATTTCAGATAGGATTGCAGCAATCAGAAATGAATTCGAAACAAAGATCGAACAAACGGATCAAAAGATAGAATTACTTGCTACGCGTGTCACTACAACAGAAGAAGGTGTAACACAGGCACAAGCGAGCATTTCTGTTATGGCTGATGAAATTGCATTGAAAGCTACAAAGGATGAGTTCAACGCTTTGGGCAGGCGGGTTACTGCGAATGAAGCTTCGATCACTGTAAATGCGGATGCTATTAAACTGAAGGTGTCCCAGATTGATTTTGACAGCTTGGGACGTCGGATTACATCAGCGGAATCGTCAATAGAGACAAATGCTTATCAAATAAGTTTAAAGGCTTCTCAGTATTCGGTCAGTAGTTTGACTGGTCGTGTATTATCTGCGGAATCGGCCATACAAGTCAATGCGGATAATATCAGTAGCAAAGTAGCTGTAACTGATTACACCGGGACGAATATTGTCAGTATGATCAACCAGACGGCTGATGCAGTGAAAATTATGGCGTCAAAAGTAGATATTCAGGCGTATAACTTGAATATGATCCGGAACTCGGGAGAGTGTCAGAACACCGTTTACTGGCAGGTAGACGGTGGAGCTTCTAATTTATCAGTATCGAATGGTTCTATTTCTGTTAATTTTTCAAACATTTCCGGGTGGTTATACAATCGAAGCCTGGCCGGTATTCAGTTGTTGGTACGCAGGAAATACACATTACGAATTAGCCTGTATTCTTCGGTATCTACAACTGTTACAGTATGGATCGGACCATATCAAACCGATATACCAGTATCGGTCGGAGACAGAGAATATACATATACGTTTACTGTTTCCAGTAATACGGATGCTCAATTCTTTTGTATGGCTTGTTCGACTTCCTGTAGAATGATGGTACACCGAGTAAAGTTTGAAGATGGTGAATACGCAACTCCCTGGACACCGAATCCGAACGATTCGATCTATTCTCTTGACTCCGATCTGGTAGCGGCTTTAAACGGTACAACAATTTCCGGAGGTTTACAGCTGACGACAAAGATAAAACTAGGATTGTTGTCGGGTGGTGTGTGGACTGAACAGGGTGGTATATCTGCGAACATTGATAATATCATGTTGTGGGCGGGCGGTACCTATGACCAGGCAAAAGCAGGAAATGTAAAGACTATACTTCGTCATGACGGCTCTTTAAAAGCAGAAGGTGAATTTGAATGTGGTTCAAAAACAGGAAATAGATGTTTGTTATCCGGTGACGGACGATTCAGAATGTTTCGTGGAGAGGTGGAAATACTAAACTTAGGGTATTTTGTAGAAAGTGATACATACTACTATCCTTCATTGAGTATGACAAGAAAAACAAGTTCAGGAACTGCTTTTGGTGGAGTGACTTTAAGTCCTACAGAATTGCTGTTTTCCAGTCCGGACGGACTAGGGTGTCTGTATGGAAATAATAATATGATATTTAATATAAACAAATTCCCGACTTCAGGAAGCATGGTAGGTGCCGTGTATAGGGATGGGAATACTTTAAAAATAAGAACATCATGAAAGTAAATTTTAATGTAGCGTTTAAGAATTTCGATGGAAAAGATGTAACTGAAACGTATCAAGAAGTTGTACGTGAAGAAGTGAACGGGGTAGTAAAAGATGTCGTAAAAGATAAGGTTAAAACTCAAATGATTTATCGTATGGTAGCCTCTATACTCTTTGTTGGCAAAGAATGTAAAGATGTAGATGAAAAAATGGCTTCATTCAATTTATCTCAGCGCATTTACAATGCAAAGGGAGCGATAGAGGTAACAACAGAAGAAGCCGCTTTGATAAAAAAGTTAGTTGCAAACTCTCTTATCGCTGGGGCTTATGCTCAGGTTGTGAATTTATTGGAAAATGGTACATCAAAAAAATAGTATTATGGAAATAGTATCGAATAAAATCAATCAGATAGCAACAACACAGGCTTGTGAAGGTGTAATAAATACGTACACCTATTCTCAAGATGTCGGACAGCCGGTAACGGATATCCGGATCGAAATATCTAAAAACGGTAATAAGGTTGCCGGAGCTAATTACATGGGTAGTTCTAATCGACTTTTGATCGACGTAAATGATTACAAGTTTCTGACACTCGGAGAGTGCAAGGCTGCTTTGTCTGCCATGTTGGATGATATTGAAACAATTCTTGCAGATGAAGATCGTATACAATAACATATTGCCTGTTAAGGGGTTCACAGCTATGAACCTTTTCGGAATAATCTTTGCCCGAAATGAGTACAAACCCCTTGCCCGGCGAATACAGAATCATGAAGCCATTCATACGGTTCAAATGAAAGAAATGTTGTACATTTTTTTTTATTTCTGGTATCTGGTGGAGTGGTTGGTTAAACTCTTTCGTTATGGTCGGAATGCTTACGAAAATATCTCATTTGAAAGAGAGGCTTATACATATCAGTATGACTACTCTCATTTAGAAAAGCGGAAAAAATATCATTGGATTAAACGACTATGACACAGGAAGAATTTGATAGTTTAGTTCAGCGGGTAACGAATGCGTTACAGGGAAGTTCAAAGATGGTAACCGATCTTAGGGTAGTAAAATCCCCGGTTGGTGTTAATCTTCTTCCGGGAGTACTCGGTGGAGAACTTGTAGCCTTGGAAGCTGCATCTTTAATGGGGACAGACGGTAAAACCCCATTATTTGAAGTTGGTTCTATTTCTTCCGGATTGGATGCAGATGCCTCTATTGAACTGTCAGGAACAGACCCATCCGGTAATCCTATTTATAAAATAGGTCTTGTACTGCCTAAAGGAGATGACGGTGCAATTCCTTTTTTGGAATTTGGAAGCATTTCAACAGGAGAACCAGATACGGATGCGTCAGCCACTTTTAAAGAAAATGGAACGACAGAAGATGGACGACCAAAGTATAAACTATTCCTTACTATACCACGAGGAAGTAAAGGGAATAAGGGCAATGACGGAAAAACTCCGGTAATGGAAGCCGGAAGTGCATCTAAAGGGCAGGAACCGTCTGTGTCTATAATTCGTAACGGTGATGATCCATCTGGTAATCCAAAGTATAAAATAGACTTGGTTCTACCACAAGGTGATGCTGGTAAAAATCCGGTTCTTGAACTTGGAGAAGTTATGACAGGTGAGCCAGGCTCAGAGGCTTCTGCCGTCTTTATTCCGGTCGGACAAACCCCAGAAGGTAATCCGAAATACTCTCTGAAACTGACCATTCCTAGAGGGGATACGGGATTGCCTGGTAAGGGTTCCGGGAATGTCTCTGTAAATGGCTCTGATTTAATCAGAGGAAAACAATATCTTTTTGTTCCTTCTTCCGGTGGAAGTACAGAAGGTTTTTTTGTTGAGTATATCCCTTTTAACGATGCAGAGTTGAGGGAAGAGATAGGACGAAATCTACAGTTGGCAAAAACATATACCAATGAGCAGATAGCCGGTATTGTTCAATTCGACATAAAAGTAGTCCTGGTACTGCCGGATACAGGAGTTAAAGGAACGATCTATTTAGTTCCAAAAACAGGATCAGGAAACGACGTTCACAATGAATATATCTGGAATGAAACTTCTGGCAAATTTGAATTGATTGGTTCTACTTCTGTCGATTTGTCTGATTACTATACTAAGAATGAAGCCAACGAACGTTATGTTTTGAAGGAAGCAGGGAAACGTTTAATGACGAATGCGGAAGGAGCAAAGCTGGAAGGTATAGAATCCGGTGCAAATAAGTTTGTCCTGCCAACAGGGGAGGGATATAACTTTATTCCGGCAGGTGGGGCAGTGGGACAGGTTTTAACAAACACTGCTCCAGGTGTAGCTGAATGGGGAAACTCAAATAGTGAATATATCGAAATAGGTGATGTTACTCAAATAAATAGAGTACGAACCACTAGTGAATTGGATTGGGGTTCATTTATAAACGGTAACACAATAGAGGATATGGAAAGGGCATATCAAGAAAATATACCTATATATTCCCGATCCGAAGGTCAGTATCATTCATACAAGAAAGGTTATTCCCGATGTACTTCCATCATGCAAAGATATGATGGGGAGGTGGTTCATTATTTGTTATCTTTTGTCATATCCGAAGGTGTTACAAATTCTGACAATATGTATCATTATTTGCTGGATTTGAGAGGTGTAACAGGCGATGGCTGGCGGGATGCTACTGTAAGGGCAGCATGTACATACGCCAAGACGGTCATTACTTCTGGTGAGAATATTCCTTTTACTGGCGGTTATGTGGTGTTTGATATGAGTATTAGCAAAAATTTGCTAATTGTTCCAGCAGGATTTTATCCACTTCATAACTCGGTTACTACTTTGCTAATTAGAAACACAAGTAGTTCAACCACTAAAATAACTTTTACCATCAAGTTAAATGCCAATGCTGGTTTAGAAGGTTCAAAACTGCTTATTGTATCAGAATTGCCAGAACTGGCAGGTAAAGAAGCGTGCGAACTTAGCATATTATGGGCGGACTGGAAATATACTGTTCGTGCGTCTGAACCTTTTATTTATAATGAATACGTAGAATAATGAACAGAAGAAGATCAATGCTTTTTGCTTCTGGAATGATAGAGGTCGCCCAGTTGGTGGTAATCAAATCATCAGGAATTTACATAGTACCTGCCAATACGGTAAAACTCGATGTCTTTCTGGTTGGTGCTGGTGGTGGAGGTGGTCTGCCAGTAGCATCCACATCTTATGGTTCCTATACAGCAGGATATGCTGGGGAAGGTGGTGCAGTTGTATATCAGGAAAACATGCCATTCATTAAAGGAGAAGAAATAAATGTTGTGATCGGACAAGGTGGGAGTGCTGCAACAACAGCCAATAATGCGGGAAACAAAGGAGGTGATACATCTTTTGGAACTCTCATTGCATTGGGTGGTAATGGTGGAACTGCCGGAACAAATTCATCGCCATCAATCGGGAGTGATGGAACAGCTTGTCCATTTGGAGATATAGAATCGGAAGCTGTTACGTCTTCTGATTTATTTGGTGCAAATGGTGGAGATGGAAGTACTACCACTACGGCTAATGTAGGAGGGAATACTGGCGCAGGAAAAGGGGCTAATCGTTCTACAGCTGCTGCTAATGCTGCTTTTTACGGTGCTGGTGGTGGAGGTGGCACTATTTATAGAACTTTTAGTAATACGATAAGAAATCCAGGATTAGGATATCAGGGTATTGTTATATTGAAAGTTACCCGTATGATAAAAGAAAGTGAAATACCCCTTGTTGAAAAATTTGAGATAATCACTGATATATCTCGGACCTCTTGGACTGTGCCTGACAATACAAAAAAAATAGACATCTTTATAGTAGGTGGCGGAGGTGGTGGTGACGGTTCAAACTCTGTAAACACTAATGGAGACTGGGTCAGTGGTGGCGGAGGTGGAGAAGTATTATATGTAGAAGATATTTCTTTCACAAAAAATCAAATATTTGAATTATCAGTTGGGGATTGGACTGCTTTATCGTATGGTGGTGAAAAAGGAAACCCAACAACATTTGGAGAATATACTGTAGCAGGAGGAGAAGCGGGAAAAGAAAGCAATGGTGGATATCCTTACACCAAAGATGGTACACTTTGTCCTTTTGGAGACTTATCTCATATAGACCCGGAATTGACTGCAACAACAAAATATGCGGCAACCGGTGGTTATGTAAGATATTCTAATGGTGAATTGCAGGGATATTCAGGTAATAAAACCGGCGGAGGTGGTGGCAGTATTAAGGGCAATGCCGGAAATGGTACATTCTATGGATCCGGTGGCGGTGGCATGGGAGTCTCTAGCGGCCAGTTTTCTCGTCCCGGAAGAGGGTATCAGGGTATAATAATAATCCGGTATTATGTAAGAGAGCTTGAATAACACCGAATTTATATGCAGATGAAAAATAAATAATCATGGCAACAACACGAAGAAAAGCACATTCGTAAATTGGTATTGTAGAAATATTAAATATAAAAATAATGGAGAACTACACAGATAAATTCCTTTTTGGGCTGATTGAGTTTTTTGCTTGGGCGAAATGGCTTTTCTTCCTGGCTTTAGTTTTGACGCTAGGTGATCTGAAGTTTGGTATTGAAGCATCTCGATACAGGAAAGACCCGATCAAACGATCGCGAGCTGTCCGGCGTACAATGGATAAGATTACAAGTTATATCATTTGGGTTGTAATGGCTTATTCGTTCGGCCAGGCTTTCGGGCAACCATTTGGGATCGACTTGCTACCGCTTATAATTCTACTCGTTATATACGGTGTTGAGTTAGAAAGTATATATGTCAACTACTTTGCTGCACGTGGAAAGCATGTAAAGGTGAAGTTCTTGAATTTCTTTGGAAAGAAAACAGATATAATAGAAATAGAAGGAGATAAAAATGAGACAGATAAATAAAATCATAATACATTGTACTGCATCACGTAAGGGACAACCCCTAACAGTTGCAGATATTGATCAAATGCACCAAACACGCGGATGGAACGGTATCGGCTATCATTACGTAGTTTATGCCGATGGATCAGTTCATAAAGGGCGACCAGTAGAAAAAGCCGGGGCGCACGTTTCAGGGCACAATGCGGACAGTATAGGTATTTGTTATGTCGGTGGACTAGATGGTTCCGGGAATCCCAAAGATACTCGTACAGAAGCGCAAAAGGCGGCCATCCGTGAATTGGTAAATGAATTGTGCCGGAAGTATCCAAACGTTGTAGAAGTAAAAGGTCACCGAGATTATTCGCCTGATCTGAATGGTAACGGTGTGATTGAACCTTTTGAATGGTTAAAGGCTTGTCCCTGCTTCGACGTACAGTGTGAATTTACATCGTTTCTCCCTAATGTAAATATAAAACCATGAAGGGGCTTGTATTACTCTGGTGTATGTTTCTTTTGTTTGGATGCGGAACAAAAAAGCAGAGTTACAGATCGGAAACGGTTAGTACGGCTGTCAGTAGTCAAAAGGATAGTACACATGTTACGGAATCTGTTCAACGAACAATTACGGAGCTATTGGAGTATAGCGGAACCGGTATCATAACTATAACAGAGTTATCCAAGCCGGACAGCATCGGGAATCAATATATTGTAAAGACTACCCAGATGGATATCCTTTCCGAACAAAAACGATCGGTGACAACAGAAGAGAATGGTGATAGGCAGGAAACAGATACATCTGTCAAAATGAAGGATGAAGGTATAAAAGATGTCGTTACAAATGATGTGTTGATTGATCGGGGGGCTGTTTTACCTAATTGGGTATTTGGGCTGATTGTTATTCTGTTCGGTTGCATGGGCTTGTGGATAGCTAAGAATTTTAAATAGTATTTTTTCTCATAGTAATAGTTTAGTTAGTAATTGTAGGCCGCTTTGCCTGAGATAGGTAGAGCGGTTTTAAATAAGTAAGGTTTTGAAAAAAATAGTGATATGAATAATTCCTTTGAACCACAAAAATTATGCTTTAGGATAAAAAAACATATATTTCATACTAATTTAGATAACTAAAACGTTATATATTTGCAGAGAGAAAAAAATGTTATGTTAGATACAATACGAAATATCATATCTTTTATAGCGACATTTCTGATAATCAGTAGTGTCTCTATATTATTTTTGAAGTATATTGTATCTTTGTTTGTTCATAAATATGATTATAAATATACAGGATATAAAATTATTTTGATTGGAGTAATTATAGCTTTAGCGTTAATGCCATTTTATTATTTCCCTTGTTAGTATTTTTCTCTAGAATTGTTTAATTCTTCGAGTAACTTGACTGCATATTCCATATTCTGTGGTGTACTCATATCTAATGAATCAAGTGAACTTTTAATGCTTTCCTTTAAATCTCTATCCACTTCTCTATCAAGATATTCATTGTACATGCCAATTAATCCATCAGTGGATAGGTCAAAATTGAAATTACCGGCGTTAATTTTCAATCCACCTCCATTGATTGATAAAATAGAAAGCCCAACTAGACCTAAAATTAAGAGATGTTTAGAACTTAAACGAACATTACCTGGAGATTCCAATTGTATCTTCATAACAAGATTTGCAGTTGTTTCAGGTATTCCATATTCAACACAAAAATTATCGACAATCTCAAAAATTTTGTATATGGCGAAAAAATTGCCAGCATTGATATCACCTTCTGTATTAATGCGGAGTACTAAATGAGTTTCATCATCTTTTACATAAAAATCATTTAATAAGCTGTCAATGTATTGAGCATAATCATCTACTCCCGAAATAATATGTCGTGAATTGAACATTAATTGTAATGAAGGATTTAATTTAAACTTGACAGTTGATTTTTTCCAATTGACTGTACGTCTTTTAGCAAAGGGACATAGGTCTGCTGAATGTAAATACTTATCTTCTGCCTCATATACATCACTTGTAATAATACCAAAACTAACGTAGTGAGAACTTCTACCAGGAACAACAACGAAATCTCCTATTTTCATGTCACGATAAAATTTGAGTATTTGCGATGCTGGATAACCTGCATTAGTTATATTTTCATTTCGGTCTTTCAGTTTCGTGGCAAGAACGTCTTTAGATAAATTATCACTTTCAGGAAGAGCCTTTAAATCTTCTGTGGTTATTTCATTATATCCTATAGCAATGAAACCATCCTCTACAAATTCTTTATAGAAATCTCCACCCATTGTTCTCATCATCCAATATTTGACTTCTGAATTGATCGATGGATCTAATATAATGTCTATTTGTTCCTCCATAGTAATAATAAAACTTATGTTTTGGAACCGGCATGTTCTTACTCCATAAGCTGAAAATATCTTTTAGCATAATTTGAATAGATGCCGCTATTCAAAACGGTTTACTTAACAATTGCAAAAGAACAAATAAAGATTTAATTTGACAAATATCAAAGTGTGTAATAAGTACTTTTCAATTCAATATTATTGGTGCTTTATTATAGTAAATAATTTTTTTTGTTAAATGTGTGAAATAATTCGTTGAATATTTGCGTAATAATCAAATGCTGATTATATTTGTGGTGTCTTGAAGAGACAGAGATGATTGATTTGATGGAAGGTTTCAAAGGCCGAGAGGAAATGCTTGATTATTTAAGATTCCTCTTCCGAAATGAAAAGGAACTCATTGAAGATGGGTGGTTTTCAGAATCGGAATTCTTTGAAGAAGTTTATTCAACAGTAGTTGTACTGGCGGAGGAACTAAACAAAGAATGAAAGTTTTAGGTGACCCCTTCGGGGGTTACCTTTAACATCCGTTAATATTCACATCTCTGTGCTCTTTGAGTTTTGTTGAACATTTATAATAAAGCTATGACCGAAGATTTGAGAAATAGAATAGATGGAATGATAAAAAGCATGCATCTATTACGTACGGAATCAGGTACGGTTGAATTTGACAAACTGTTTAACGAAGTAAGGGAGTTGGCTACAACTTCGGAAGAACGTAGGGAGGCTGGGCTATATCTTCGGGAACAGATGCGTATGCGTCGGAA
>Ga0129316_1000250_pt1 | contig 34839 bp, 30 predicted proteins | sample Cm1ome_2_FD_94429 | JGI IMG/M metagenome (GOLD analysis project Ga0129316, IMG submission 94429) | Eastern black-and-white colobus group fecal microbial communities from Wisconsin, USA - Cm1022B metagenome | ecosystem: Host-associated > Mammals > Digestive system > Large intestine > Fecal...
GAAGCATCTGGAGGCCATCATTGACGATGCCTCCATTGCCGGATAACACTCTTTCTTCAGAGACTGCAAACCATTTTGCGCATAAATCTTGACACTACCCCTCCTCGCTCTCATAGAAAGTCAGAATGTCAGGCAAAATGCAACGGGCAATGGCCTCGATCTGATGTTGTGGTATGGTGGTATTATTGATTAGCTTTTTCCTTCGGCCCAAAGAATCCCTCCATCCGGTCTGTCAGCTTCAAGTTACTGGTCACATTGCTGCTGTCAATCCGTCGGAGGCTTTGCGCCTTCCACCATACTCCTTCAAATTCCGCTACAAACTTCCACGCCCCTTCCTTTCCGTTCCGGGTAGACTAAATGGGAGCAAGCATAGGGAGTGTGGCCGCACTCCCATAAAATCTCCGTTTTCGGCCTGCTGTCGGAGCGGAGATTTTTCTTGTTGGGAGTATCCCAAACCCTCTCTTGATTGCTTCGCTAATAATACGCTCAAACTAGACGTTTCTACCCGCTATTTACAAAAAATTGTTGAGCGATTTCAAGTTGCGTGGTATGATAAAGATGCTATGAAACAGAAAGAAGTGGTGTCGAATGACAAAACTCAACGAAGTACGGCTCCATGCAAAGCCAGTGGATTGCGACGTTTGCATGGAGTAAAAATTGTCGCATAATCAATATGCTGGCTTTGCTGCTTGACAATCATCTCAAGGAGGAAGCCTGCATGAAATACATCAATGCAAAAAATCTTCTTCCCGATGCGCTGGTCAAGGAATTGCAAAGCTATATTCAAGGGGGCTATCTTTATGTTCCCGCCGATCAAGCGCAGCAAAAACGATGGGGAGAAGCTTCGGGCTACCGGCAGGAATTGCAGCAACGAAACCGCCAAATCATAGAGGAATTTCAGAACGGAAACTCTATGGAGGCGTTAGCGGAAAAATACTTCCTGTCCGTATCAGCCATTCGTAAAATCATTTATCAAAAATGAACCGGCAGGGGTTGCAGAAATGCAACCCCTGCTTTTTGTTTGATACAGATTGATTCGGTATTGTCTGGTGGATGGAAAAGCGTTCGTATCGGCAGTACGATAAAAACAACAAATACATCACAAGAAAGGAAAAAACCATGTGTACTCGATTTGTTTACCGAGGTGAAGATACCATCACCGGCTTCAATTTTGAGATTGACCTTGCCGTATGGGATCACAAAATCATAACAGAAAAAGACCGCTTTTATATCGGCATCCTACGGCCCGATGGGGTGCGTCATTCCTATCACGGCGTGAACCGCAACGGAAATGTCGGAACCCTGTTGTATGTTCACGGAAACCCGGAAGGGGCCTATCAGGATTCCAAAAACTGCATGACAATCGCAGACCTGACAGAACAGTTTGTGCAGGCAAAAATCAGCTTTGACGATGCACTGCAAATCGTACAGGAACGGAAGATCGTCTATGCTCCGGATGCCACCATGCAGGCCATGCTGTCCGACAGGCAGGGCCGCACCCTGATCGTTGAACCGGGTATTGGCTGGCGGGAAGATGATGGACGCTACTCGCTGATTACCAATTACTCTGTCCTTGCCCCCGAAAGCACAATGCCCTTTCTTGTGCCGGGTGATGACCGATACGAAAGGGCTGCTCGAATTCTGAACACTTACGGAAAGCAGTTTACTGTCACCGATGCGTTTTCTGTACTTCAAGCTGTCCGACGGGAAGGGATCTGGGCCACCAGAGTTTCTTTCGTTTATTCGGCAAAGGAACACACTGTTTACTATGTGGAGAACAACCATTTTTCACAGATTGAGAGATACGAGTTCTCATAACTTCGAGAGGAGGGAACGTTATGAATCCAGAGAATATTTATCCTCGCACCAACGACCACGAAACCGTTTATCTGAAAAATGTCATCAAAAATCCCAATATCCTTGTCGGGGACTTTACCATGTATAACGACTTCATCTATGACCCGCGGCAGTTTGAGAAGAACAATGTACTGTACCACTATCCGATCAACCATGACAAACTTATCATCGGAAAATTTTGTTCCATCGCCTGCGGGGCAAAGTTTTTGTTCACCAGCGCCAACCATACACAAGCATCCTTGTCCACCTATCCATCGGCAACGATGTGTGGATTGGATATGAGGCTGTGATTCTGTCTGGTGTTACCATTGGAGATGGAGCAATCATCGGCACTCGAGCCGTCGTAACAAAAGATGTGCCGCCTTATACGATTGTCGGTGGCATTCCCGCTAAAACAATCCGCAAACGCTTCTCGGATGATACCATCGCGGCCTTACTGAAAATTAACTGGTGGGATTGGCCTGAAGAAAAAATAAAGCGGCACATTTCAGATATTCAGGCCGTGAGAGTTAACCGTTTGCAGCCGTTATGCAAAGGAGAGTCCCATGATGGTTTATGAAGATACTGCGGAGCGCCACCACTTTGACTCCTTCTGCAAAGTTGTCCTGCGCCATGCAATGCTGGACTGTTTTCGGGAATTTTCCTGTCAAAACAAATGGCTGGTATCTCTGAATCATTTGCCGCAGCCGATTGTGGACAGAATCTACACGACAGATCAGTATCCCAGCGATTACATAACCTTTTCAGCGGATGGTTATACCCTGCAAATCAGCAATGAGCAGTTGGCAAATATCATTGAGAAGCTACCGCAGTCAGAGCGACGACTTTTGATTTTGCGCTTTGTGCTGGAACTGAACGATCGGGAAATCGGCAGGAGGATGCGCTGTTCCAGAAGCGCCATTCAGCGCCGCCGTACAAGTATTTTGCGGAATATGCGGGAACAACTGACGGAGAAACTTCCATGAAAAAATCAAGCGGCAAATACAAGCCCCCACCGCTTCTATCTGTTATCGAGGCAGCCCGCGCAGGAGAGGCCGATGCGATGGAACAGATTTTGCAGCACTATGATGCTTATATCAACAAGCTGTGTTTGCAGACAATAGTCGATGAAAGCGGGCAGACCCATAAGCAGGTAGACCCATATATGAAAGGTCGTTTACAAAGTAAGTTGATGCAGGCCATTACGAAGAAATAGCAAAGCCGGGGAATGCCGTGCAAGGGTCAAAATGAACGCTTCGCGCCCTTGACGTCATTCCCCAGTTTTGTTGTGCAGTAACCAAGTGGGTGCAAGCAGAAAGCTGCTTGCACCCGCCAATCAGTATCATATCTACGCATTTCAGACGCAAAAGGCGAAGTACTATGCGGCTTCTGGCGGTGTGTCAGCACTACGGTAATATAATTCCTTACGCTGACTGCTAGAACGGCTTTAAAATGCGTAGAAACAAGGAGGTTGGAGAAAATGAAAGCAGTTATTTACGCCCGTTATTCCTCCGATAATCAGCGAGAAGAAAGTATTGAAGGCCAAATCCGGGAGTGCACCGCCTTTGCCGAAAAGAACAATATCACCATTCTGCGCCACTACATAGATCGAGCCTTTTCCGCTAAAACCGACAACCGCCCGGAATTTCAGAACATGATTAAGGACAGCGGCAAGCGCCTGTTTGATATGATTATCGTCTGGAAGCTGGACAGGTTTGCCCGAAACCGCTATGACAGCGCACGTTACAAAACCGCTCTGAAAAAGAACGGGGTCAAGGTGGTATCTGCTACCGAGGTTATTTCAGACGGGGCTGAGGGAATCATTCTGGAAAGCGTCTTGGAGGGATATGCTGAATACTACTCCGCAGATCTGTCCGAAAAGGTAGTCCGGGGCACGACGGAGAACGCCTTGAAATCTAAGTACAACGGCGGCACCCTGCCTATCGGCTATCAGATCGACAGCGACCAGTGTTTCCAGCTTGACCCGCTCCCCGCCCCCTTTGTCCGGGAGGCGTTCCAGCGTTACGCCGAGGGGGCCACCATGACGCAGATACGGGACTGGCTCAACGAGCAGGGTGTGAAGAACACACGGGGCCAGAAGATGACCTGCAACAGCGTCCAGCACCTTTTGAACAACCGCCGCTATATCGGAGAATACACCTACCGGGACATTGTAGTGCCAGACGGCATTCCCGCCATTGTTCCCCAAGACCTCTTTGACCGGGTGCAGGAGAAGCTGGCGAAGAACAAGAAGGCCCCGGCCCGTCACAAGGCCGAAGACGATTATCTGTTGACGACCAAGCTGTTCTGCGGCTACTGCGGGGCCTATCTCTGCGGCGAGAGCGGTACCAGCCACACGGGGAATGTCCATCACTACTACAAGTGCGTGTCCGTCAAGAAGAAGCGCACCGAGTGCCACAAGAAGTCTGTCCGCAAAGAATGGATTGAAGATTTGGTGGTCAGCGAAACCATGAAGATGGTGATGGACGATGAGGCGATAGAGGCCATTGTGTCCATGCTGATGGACTTGCAGGACAGGGAGAATGTCAACCTGCCCCTCTATGAACAGCAGTTGCGGGAGGCAGACACGGCCATTCAAAACCTGCTGAACGCCATCCAGCAGGGTATCTTGACTAAGTCCACGAAAGGCCGTCTGGAAGAACTGGAAGCTACGAAAGATGAACTGGAAACCAAGATTGCCTGCGAGAAACTGGCGAAGCCCAAGGTCAGCGCCGAGTTTATGACCTTCTGGCTCCACCGCTTCCGCAAGCTGGATGTACGGCAGAAATCCCATCGCAAGATACTGATTGATACTTTTATCAACGCGATTTTCCTGTACGATGACAAAATGGTGATAACCTTCAACTACAAGGAAGGGACAACGACCAGCACTTTTGATGACCTCAAAACCGCATTAGCCGATCAGAAAACAGGTTCGGATTTGGATTGCTCAACTGCACCAAAAACGAGTTAAAGCGATTGCTTTAACTCGTTTTTTATAGACGTACACCCCTCTTGAGATCGGCTTTTCCGCCTTCGGCCCTAAAAATTTTCTGTCATCCCCAAAAGAGAAAGCAGTCCATGCCATGCGGAGGGTACTGAACGCGCAGACTCCAAAAGTGATTTTACCGCACTGCTGAAAATAAAAACATCCGGTCGAAAGACCGGATGTTTTTATTTTCTATAGTTTTCGTGCATAGAAACACCCGTTCTATGGGGGAGCTGGTTGAGTGCGGTCCGTGGGTTGGCCATTCGTCCGTTTCGCTCTCTCAGCGTGCGGTAGGAATCCACGCTTTCCTCATAGATGCGCCCTTGCTCTCCGGCGGCAGTTGTTGTTATTGGGCATAACGGGGGACGGACATCCTTCTATTTCAATCGGACAAACCGATATGATCCGAACTGTTTTTCTGCCAAAGATAGCTCCGGATTATTTGCTCTTCTGACAGATGAGAAAGTCTGTATTTCCCAAACAGCCTTATTAAGCGCCTGAAGATCGAAACCAAGAGGGATGGGAAAGAAGCAATCCTCATAAAAGGAAAGATGATATCGTGAAATACGCTGCTGTATCCTCTTTTATGCAGCAGCGTGTCCTTTTCCTTTGAAATGTATCTAAACAGACAGCCGCTTTGAACCAGCAAATCGTTGTTTTTCAACAGCAAGAGTGACATTGCAGTATGGTTTGAGCCAGCCGCAGAAGGCCTTGAAATCAGTCATAAATTACTTCACCCTCATACCATCGGGAATAGTGGAAAAGTTGAATAAAGCCATCGCAGGAATGAAAAGCGTTTCTATGATTTTCGCAACTTCTAGTCATTTGACGAATTTAACAAATGTCTTCTTGTCTGCGGCCACTGTTCCAATGGCCTTCCCATAAGGTTTCACAACTGACTTTATCCCTATGAGTTTCCTGACCGATATGTTTGCAAACCCGCAAATTTCCTGAAAAGTAATCAATCCACGAGCTTTTTCCGATTTTTGGGGTTTGACTTTCAGTATAGTTTCAGAAAATCGTTTGTTTTTGGAACAGAGATGAAACGCTTTTTGAAGAATAGCTCTTAAATTTGTTAAGAATTTATTTCCTCAACGGCAAAGACAAGCCATTTTACAGTGCACATGTTGAAAAGATGGTTGAAATTGTTTATAACTGGCAGTATAGCTCTAAACAGTGCATTTTTTTCGCGCAGAGGTCGGAAAATTTTCAGGATATTTCCGCCGGATTCGGACGAATCCCTTGTTTCGCCGCAAAAGCGATGCTATAATGATACCCAAAGTCGCATTTAACGACCGGCTTGAGGCTCGGAACCGCGCCGGCGCCAATCCAACAGGAAAGAAGGAAACACCCATGAGCAGCTATCAGATTAATACCGTCTGCGTCCAGGGGGGCTATACTCCCGGAAATGGAGAGCCCCGTCAAATCCCGATTGTCCAGTCCACGACCTTTAAGTATGCTACCAGCGAGGATATGGGAAAGCTTTTTGATCTGGAGGCCAGCGGTTATTTTTATACCCGGCTTCAGAACCCTACCAACGATGCGGTTGCCGGCAAGATCTGCGAGCTGGAAGGCGGCACTGCCGCCATGCTGACCTCATCCGGACAGGCCGCAAACTTCTATTCGGTTTTCAACATCGCCAACTGTGGCGATCATGTGGTTTCTTCCACTGCGATCTATGGGGGAACCTATAACCTGTTTTCGGTGACAATGAAAAAGATGGGGATCGACTTTACTTTCATCGATCCTGACTGCACTGCCGAGGAACTGGAGGCCGCCTTCCGCCCCAACACCAAGGCGGTTTTTGGCGAGACAATCGCCAACCCTGCCCTCACCGTGCTGGATATCGAGAAGTTTGCCCATGCCGCCCACGCGCATGGCGTGCCGCTGATTATTGATAATACCTTTGCTACCCCGGTCAACTGCCGCCCCTTTGAATGGGGCGCCGACATTGTCACCCATTCGACCACCAAATATATGGACGGCCACGGTGCGGGTGTAGGCGGCTGCATCGTCGATTCCGGAAAGTTCGACTGGACCAAATATGCCGATAAGTATCCCGGTCTCACCACGCCGGATGACAGCTACCATGGCGTGACTTATACCGAGCGGTTTGGACTCGGCGGCGCTTTCATTACCAAGGCCACCGCACAGTTGATGCGCGATTTCGGTTCCATTCAGTCGCCGCAGAACGCTTTTCTCCTGAATCTTGGATTGGAGAGTCTCCATGTCCGGATGGCGCGCCACTGCGAAAACGGACAGGCGGTCGCCGAATTTCTCCAGAGCCATCCGAAGATTGCATGGGTTCGCTACTGCGGCTTGCCGGGGGACCGCTATCATGAGCTGGCCCAGAAATATCTGCCCCACGGTTCCTGCGGCGTCGTGTCGTTTGGAGTCAAGGGAGGCCGCGGGGCTGCTGAAGCCTTTATGAAAAACCTCAGGCTTGCCGCGATTGAAACCCATGTGGCCGATGCGCGGACCTGCTGCCTGCATCCCGCCTCCGCGACACACCGCCAGATGAATGATGAGGAGCTGGCGGCCGCCGGTGTTTCGCCCGATCTGGTCCGTTTCTCCTGCGGGCTGGAGGATTCCCGCGATTTGATTGCCGATATTGCACAGGCTCTTGAGCAGGTGTAAAATTTGAAAATTCCCGCCGCGACCAATTCGCGGCGGGAATTTTACTCTGCCGCAGCGCAGTGAAGGCCGGAGTTATTCAGACGCTGATTCTGTATTGCGTGGAGGGCAGTCGGCGGTCAACAGAAATATGCTTTCTCCAACAGGCTTGAGCACAGCAAAACGGCAATGAATCCGAAAGACACAGGAGCGAAGCAGGACAGAACCACTGTTTTAGCGGTTGAGGTGCATGAGCAGTGCCGCCCTTCGCCCGGGCACCGCCTGCCGGGGCAGAGCGGATGGGCGGGGAGATAAGGAGTGGAGAGACAGGCGGCCTGCGGTGCAGGCGAAAAGTTATTTGGCCTTTTGAGAAGCAACCCGGCATCACTCCCTTTGAGGACTGGAGAAATCCATGCTTTCGATGCACAGGCTTCACTTCGACCGGATACCGAAGCCCCCGTCTCTTGCAGGATTGCGCTGCCTGTGATAATATAATACCGTCAGGAGTTTCCTGCAAAAAGGTTTCTCTCATTATGCCCCGCGAATTTCCCGGGCACACCCCGGACATGAAGGAGGAGTTTCTATGTTCCCGAACGATGAGCTTACCCTTGAGGCGGAGCGCGGCCGAAATCCGCTTTATAAACATGTCGCCAAGACCTATCTCTGGATGTTCTTTGGTCTTGCGATTACCTTTGCGGTCGGTATGACCCTCTACGCCAGCAATCTGGTGTTTTTCTTCTATTCCGTTCCAATGCTTTCTCTGGTTCTTCTGGTGGCCCAGCTGGGGCTTGTGATTTTTCTCAGCGCACGACTGACCAAAATATCGGTCAATGCCTGCCGCGCGGTCTTCGTCATGTATTCCGCGCTGACCGGCATTACCATCGGAGCGGTGCTGGCGGCCTATGGAGCGGGCGTTGCAATGCTGGCCTTCGGCGTTTCGGCGTTCTTTTTTGGCTGCATGGCGGTGGCGGGGCTGATTACCCGGCGTGATGTTTCCGGCTTCCGGTCTCTGGTCATCTTTGGACTGCTCGCCCTGATTGTGATGCAGGTAATCAATCTGTTTCTGCGGCTTGACAGCTTTGACACGATGATCTGTCTGGCCGGTGTCGCCATCTTTCTCGGAATCACCACCTATGATTCCAAAAAGACGAAGGACCTTTATTATGCCTTTGAAGGAAATCAGGAACTGCTCGATAAGGCCTCCATCTATTCGGCGCTGGAACTTTACCTCGACTTTATCAACCTCTTTCTGTACCTGATCCGGCTGCTGGGCAGAAAGAAATAAGAAAGGAAAGCGGGGCCGGCTGATCGGGAGGATCAACCGTCCCCTTCCCAATCCTGTTTGAAGGAGAAATGCAATGACCGAATGTACTCTGGCCCTCGCTCAGATTGAAAGCTCCTGTCTTGATCAGCGCGGGAATCTTGAAAAGATGATCGCCTATGCGCGCCGCGCGGAGGAAGCGGGCGCGGATCTTCTCTGCTTTCCGGAGGGCGCGCTGACCGGATACTGCACCGAGCGTGCGAGGGAATTTGCCCTCCCGCTTGATTCCACGCCCTGCCTGCGGCTTGCCGCCCTCGCGCGGGAACTGGGGCTTCTGATTGCGGTTGGCCTGCTCGAGCGGGCGCCGGATGGACGTGTGTTTATTACCCAGATGCTCTGCCGGCCCGATGGAATCCACCGGTTTTACCGCAAGACCCATCTCGGCGGGAAAGAGGCCGGATGGATTTCGGCGGGGGACAGGCTGCCGGTATTTGAAACCGCACAGGGCGTGATCGGCATGGCTGTCTGCTATGACACCCATTATCCGGCGCTGGTGGAAACTCTTTCCCTGAAGGGCGCGGAGCTGGTACTGGCTCCTTTCGCCTCTCCGAAGGATTCCCTGCGCCGAGAAACGTGGATGAAGTATCTGCCCGCCCGGGCATATGACAACCGGGTTTATCTCGGCTGCTGTAATCTGGTGGGCGGCAATGGAATCGGCGGACATTTTTCGGGCGGCACCGTCCTCTTTGACCCGGACGGCGAGGTTGTCTGCGAGAATTTTTCACAGGAGGAAACGCTGCTGACGGCCCGGATTTCTCCTGCGCTGCTCAAAGCGTATCGCGGGGGCGAGCCGTCGGTTCTGCCCTACCGTTATTTCCCGGCCGGCCGCCGGACCGCGCTGTATCAATAATGGGCGCTCGTTCGAAAAAGGGCGGGCCGCAGAAATTTTTCTGCGGCCCGCCCTTCGGCTTGTGTATCTGACATCCACCGGTTGTGCCGGCGGGCAATCAAATCCTTTTGCTGACAGGGGTTGAGCACAGTGAACGGTGCACCCTCCGCCCGGTCATGCCGCCCAGCTGGGCAGCGGAAAAAGGAACCGGAGCGGCAAACGGCGTCAGATCCCGTATACCTGTTCCCGACGGCGAAAACGGGGTGCTTTCCGCCTGGGCGCGGCCCTGATGCGTAAACGGCCCGATGTCTCCTGCAAAACGAGCCGGCGTCATGCAATTTTCGCACCGGCGCATCCCGCGTGTTCCAAACATGGTTTGATCGCCCTGTCTTTTACCGGTGCTTGTTAATTGCCTGCTGGTAGAGGTCGAGCAGATAGTTTGCGATCGAGTCGCTGCTGCGCTCCTTGACCGAATCGCGAACCCGTTTGGCCAGCTCAATCCGCTGTTCGGGGGTCACGGCAGCAAGCTGATGGATGATCCTGCCGAATTCTTCAGCCGTCTCGAAAAGGTAGCCGTTGACTCCGACCTTGATTTGATCGACATTGTCGGGATCGAGCCATTGAACAACCGGCAGGCCGGAGGCCTGCGCCTCCAGCATTGAAATTGAGTACATTTCCGAGAGGGAAGCGGTGGCGTAGGCGTTGCAGCAGGCATAATAGGGAGATACCTGCTCGTGGGGGACCGCTCCGGTAAAGATGATCCGGTCGCCCAGACCGTAGCTCTGAGCGAGCGCCTCCAGTTCCTTGCGAAAGGGGCCCTCTCCAATAATCATCAGGTAGAAGCTGGGATCGCCGCCGCACTGGGAATGCCAGAGCTTAATGAGGTTGTCAACGCCTTTCTCCTTCCCGATCCGCCCGCAGAAGCAGGTGACAAAAGCGTCGGCGGGAATGTGGTAGCGCTCGCGAATCGCGGCGCGCTGTTCCGGAGTGGTGGCCGTTTCGCTGTAATCGTCGAGCTCCACCGAGTTCGGAATGACATACACCTTGCGGTGCACTCCGGCGTTTGAGAGATAATCAAGGCACTTCTTTGAAGGACTGGTAACGATGTCGGCGCGGCGGGCGATAAAGCGCACATAGTTGTGAGATACTCTCCGTGCGATTCCGGTCAGCGGGCCGGGCGCAATATAATAGATGTAGTCATCATACATGGTGTGCAGAGTGTAGATGAGGGGCAGATGCAGGGCGCGCGCAGCCCTGACTCCGGCGAGACCGATGGAAAATTCCTGCTGAATGTGGATCACATCGGGGCGGAATTCTTTGATCCGCTTCATGAGGGTCAGGCTGATCGGGCTGGAAAGTCCATAGCCATAGATTTTTTTGACCTCAAGCGCGGGACAGCGCAGGACGCCGCCCTCGAGCACATGTTCTTTGACCGTCTTGTCGGCGGTGACGATCAGGACTTCATGTCCGTTATGAATCAGCCCTTCCCGCAGGATTTTCACATGGGTGACCACCCCGTTGAGATAGGGAAGATAGGTCTCTACAAAGATCGCGATTCTCATGGATCTGCCTCCTGATATGATTTATGTAAAAATCTTCCTAATAATAACCGTCAGCACCGGTATAAGCTTTTATGAAACGTACCGCAATTTTATAGGCCCGGTGCGTCAAGTGTTCACATTATACCACGGGGATGGGAAAAAATATAGAATCGGAGAAAGATTTCTTGCAGATACCGCCCGCCCGCCGATTGTATTTGAAATCAGAGACAGCTTCTAGTATAATAGGAAATACCATACAAATGATGAGAGCGGGTGCTTACACGATGACCAGTAAATTTGATATTTCTCTGGCCAAGATGATCCAGGATTTTAAATTGGAAACGATTTTTTTGCCCCGCCCCGCGGAGGAAATCAAGGTTTCGAGCACGGAGGTTAACCGTCCGGGACTCCAGCTCGCGGGATTTTTTGACGTATTCGATCATCACCGTGTGCAGATTCTCGGAAAAAGCGAGATTACCTTTATCCATTTGCTTGAACATGGAACTGCGGTCGAACGTTGTGAGCGGCTTTGCGCGCTGCGCCCTCCGGTCATGGTTGTCACCCGCTCGCTTGAAGTTCCGCCGATGCTGCTGGATGCCGCGCGCCACGAGAATATCCCGCTGCTGCGCACTTCTGACAACACCTGTGACTTTATGTCGGCGCTGATCTCGCAGCTCAACGTCGATCTCGGCCCCCGGATTACCCGCCACGGTGTGTTGATGGAGATTTACGGCGACGGCGTACTGATTCTCGGCGACAGCGGGGTGGGCAAAAGCGAGACGGCGATCGAGCTGATTGCGCGGGGCCACCGGCTGGTGGCGGATGATGCGGTGGAAATCCGCAGGATCAACGCCCATACGCTGGTCGGAACTTCGCCGGAGAACATCCGGCACTTTATGGAGCTGCGCGGCATCGGCGTAATCAATGCGCGCAGAATGTACGGGATGCGGGCGGTCAAAATCGCCGAGCGGATCCTGATGATCGTCCAGCTTGAACTCTGGGATGAGACAAAAGCCTACGACCGGCTTGGGGTGGATAACCCTCAGATGGATATTTTGGGAATCCCGATTCCCTGTGTCACTGTACCGGTCAAACCGGGGCGCAACCTATCGGTGATCATCGAGGCGGCCACGATGAACCTGCGGCTGAAAAAGCTCGGATACAGCGCGCCGCACGCGCTGATGAAGAGTCTGGGCATGCCGGAGGATGACCTTCCTCCGCAGGTGATGCCCGAGCTGCACAGCTACTGGCAGTAAATTGAACGGCGGGAGAGATTTGGATGAACCGGACAGAGCGATTGAAGGAACGGCTTGACGCCTTGGGCTGTGCCTGCCTCTGCGAAGAGCCGATGAGCCGGCACACCTCGTTTCAAATCGGTGGCCCCGCGGAGCTTTTTGTATCTCCGTCGGACCGGGAGCAGACAGCGGCGGTCCTTGCCGCCTGCCGGGAGCAGGAGATTCCCTTTTTCCTGATGGGGAACGGTTCCAACCTGCTGGTCGCCGATGAAGGGGTGCGCGGCGCGGTCATTGCGTTCGGAGCGCCGATGAGTCGGATTGTGCGGCAGGGTGACGCGCTTCTCGCGCAGGCGGGAGCCACCCTTTCGCAGCTCTGCCGCTTTGCCCGGCAGGAGGGCCTTTCCGGGCTGGAATTTGCCTGGGGGATTCCGGGCAGCGTCGGCGGCGCGGTGCGGATGAACGCCGGGGCCTATGGCGGGGAGACGAAGGACGTGGTGACCCGTGTAGAGGCCCTTTCTCCGGAAGGGGAGCCGTTTGAAACCGATGCCGCCGGCGCGCGGTTCGGATACCGCACCAGCCGATTTGCGGGCGGGGAAATTGTCTGCTCAGCGGTGTTTTCCCTTTCGTCGGGAAACCCGGAGGAGATCGATGCAAAGATGGCGGAAACGCTGCGAAAGCGCGTCGAGAAGCAGCCGCTGGATTATCCGAGCGCGGGGAGCGCATTTAAACGTCCGAAGGAAGGCTATGCCGCCGCCCTCATCGATTCCTGCGGGCTCAAGGGCTTTTCGGTGGGCGGGGCCAGAGTGAGCGAAAAGCACGCCGGGTTTGTCATCAACACCGGCGGCGCCACCTGCCGCGATGTCAGAGATCTGCTCGAGAGGGTGCAGGCCGAGGTGTTCCGCCAGACCGGCATTCTGCTTGAGCCGGAGGTTCAGCTGTTGGGCTCACGGCCGGAGCCGTAAAGGAGAGAATCGATGGAACTTTTGATTGTCACCGGGCTTTCGGGCGCGGGCAAATCACAGGCTATTCACACGCTGGAGGATATCGGCTATTTCTGTTTCGATAACATTCCGGCGGAGCTGCTGCTCGATTTCCTCGAACGGTGCCGGAAAGCGGGCCGGGCGGGACGGTTTGCCGCGGTGCTCGACGTCCGCAGCAACGCCTATTCGGGCGATGTAGGGGAGTCGGTACAAACGCTCGCGGAGGCGGGATATGCGGTCAAGGTTCTTTTTCTCGATGCGGCCGACGACGTGCTGCTGCGCCGCTACAAGGAAACGCGCCGCCCTCATCCCCTGATCCACGGGGAGGTTTATACGCTGGCGCAGGCTTTGGTGGTGGAGCGGCAGCTTCTGGCGTCGGTCCGCGAACATGCCGACTACCTGCTCGACACCTCGAATCTGAGCGCGGCGCAGCTCCGGGAGCGGATTATCGCCCTGTTCGGAAATCCCGAGGAGTCGTCGATGAAGATTACGATTCTGTCGTTTGGATATAAGCATGGGGTTCCGGCGGACGCCGATCTGGTTTTTGACGTGCGCTGCCTGCCGAATCCTTTTTACATTCCCTCGCTGCGCTCCCTGACCGGATGCGATGCACCGGTCTATGATTATGTGTTTTCCTTTGAGGAGGCCGGCGGACTTTACAGCCGGGTCCGGTCGCTGCTCGAGTATTCTCTGCCGCTTTACCAGCGGGAGGGAAAAAGCAGTCTTGTGATCGCTTTCGGCTGCACCGGCGGGCATCACCGTTCGGTTTCCTTTGCGCGCAGGCTTGCCGCGGAGCTCGACGGAAAGGGAGAAACAGTGGCGCTGATGCACCGGGATGTCAAGCGCTGATGCCAGAAAGATCAGGAGAGGTTGCGTTGTCCTTTTCAGCCAAAATCAAGGAAGAAATTTTTCAGAGCCGGCCGGCCAGAAAGCCCCATTACAGGGCGTTCTGCTACGGTCTTTTGCTGTTTGGCCGCCGGTTCGGACCACAGGGAATCGAAGCGGCGACCGAGCATCCCGCCGTCTCGAAGCTCTGCGGCTGGGCCATCCGGGATGCGGTGGGGGCGCGCCCGTCCCTTTCGGAGCAGAAGACGCTGCGCGGCCAGCCGCTCTATACCGTGGAGCTTTCCGACCCGCAGCTCTGTGAAAGGCTGCTCGCCTCTTTCGGACATGCCCCCGGCCGGGTCAATCGTGAACTGATCGAGGGGGAGTCTTTCCCGGCTTTTCTTGCCGGTGCGTTTCTCGTCTGCGGGACGGCCAGCGAGCCCGCCAAGAGCTATCATATGGAGCTTCTGCCGCCCGGCGGCGGACTTGCCGACCTGCTCTTTGAGGAGTTGAGCCTCGCGGGGTATCCGCCGAAATCCTCGGTGCGGCGCGGAGAAACGGTGCTCTATTTTAAGGAAAGCGAGCAGATCGAGGATCTGCTGACCATGATGGGCGCCCCCCACTGCTCCCTTGAGCTGATGGAAACAAAGGTCTATAAGGATCTGCGCAATCGCGCCAACCGGGCGACCAACTGCGAGACGGCCAATATTGATAAGCTGGTGCGGGCTGCTTCACAGCAGCTCGCCGATATTGCCCTGCTGCGGAATACGGGTGCGCTTTTGTCGCTGCCCGCGCCGGCGCAGTCGGTGGCGGTCCTGCGCGAACAATATCCTGACGCCTCCCTTTCGGAGTTGTCGGGCTATGCGGGGCTGAGCCGGTCCGGGGTCAATCACCGCCTGCAGCAGATTGCACAGGCGGCGCGGCGCCTGCGCGAAGGGGAGGAGCAGCCATGAAACCGTTTGTCCATCTCCATCTTCATACCGAATACAGCCTGCTCGACGGCGCCTGCCGGATCGACCGGGTGCTGGAATATGCCAAAAGCCTCGGACAGCCCGCCATGGCCATTACCGACCACGGTGTGATGTACGGGGTGATCGATTTTTATAAGAAGGCAAAGGAGATCGGCATCAAGCCAGTCATCGGATGCGAGGTCTATGTCGCACCCCGGACGATGCAGGACCGGGTGCACCGCATCGATTCCTCTCCCCATCATCTGGTGCTGCTCTGCAAAAACATGACCGGCTATCAAAATCTGATTTCTCTGGTCAGCCGGGGATGCATCGACGGCTTTTATCAGAAGCCCCGGATCGACCTTGAGCTGCTTTCTCAAAAATCGGAGGGGCTGATCTGCCTTTCCGCCTGCCTTTCGGGGCAGATTCCCCGGCTGCTTGCCGCGGGGGATTATGCCGGCGCGAAGGAGGCGGCTCAGCGCTACCTCGCGATCTTCGGGACGGAAGATTATTATATCGAGGTGCAGAACCATGGCATTGAGGAGCAGCGGCGGATTCTGCCGCTGCTGCGCCGCTTGGCGGGCGAGCTGGGGGTGAAGCTGGCAGCGACCAACGACTGCCACTATATCACAAAGGCGGACCACCGGATGCAGCATGTCCTGACCTGCATCCAGACAAACACAACGGTTGACAATCCGAGCATGGAGTTCGCAACCGACGAATTTTATGTAAAATCCCGCGATGAGATGGCGGCGGCGCTGCCCGGCTTTGAGGAGGCGCTCGACAATACCGTTGAGATTGCGCGCCGCTGCAACCTCGAATTTACCTTCGGAGAGCTGAAGCTGCCCTATTTCACCGCTCCCGACGGGCGGGATAACCGCGAATATTTCCGATCGGGGTGCTATGCGGGTCTGCGCCTCCACTACGGTGAGAATCCTGCTCCCGAGGTGGTCGAGCGGCTGGAATACGAGCTTTCGGTCATCGAAAAGATGGGATATATCGATTACTACCTGATTGTTCATGATTTTGTGGCCTATGCCAAAAGTCAGGGAATCCCGGTAGGACCCGGACGGGGTTCGGGAGCGGGAAGCCTCGCCGCCTACTGCATTGGCATCACCGGCATCGATCCGATCAAATACCACCTGATCTTTGAGCGGTTCCTGAATCCCGAGCGGGTGAGCATGCCGGATTTTGACATCGATTTCTGCTATGTGCGCCGCAGTGAGGTGATCGATTATGTAGTGCGCCGCTACGGCGCCGACCATGTCGCTCAGATCATCACCTTTGGTACGATGGCGGCCCGCGCTGCGCTGCGTGACACCGGCCGGGCGCTGGGAATGGGGTACCAGCAGGTGGATGCGATCGCCAAGCTGGTGCCGATGGAGCTGGGCATCACCCTCGACAAGGCGCTTTCCGGTTCCAAGGATTTTAAAAAGGCCTATGACGGGGACCCGGCAGCGCGGGAGCTGATCGACATGGCGCGTAGCATCGAAGGGATGCCCCGCCATGCCTCGACCCACGCGGCAGGGGTGGTCATTTCAAAGGAGCCGGTGGAGCATTACGTTCCGCTGCAAAATGGGGACGGTGCAATCGTCACCCAGTTCCCGATGACCACCCTCGAAGAACTGGGCCTGCTCAAAATGGACTTTCTGGGGCTTCGCAACCTCACCGTCATCGCGGACTGCGAAAAGATGGTGCGCAGGGGCGAGCCGGACTTTCGCGCCGATGCCGTCCCAATTGACGATCCGGAGACCTACCGGGCTTTTTCCAAAGGAGCGACGGCCGGCGTTTTCCAGTTTGAATCGGCCGGAATCCGGCAGGTTCTGATGCAGCTTGGGCCGGAGCACCTCGAGGATCTCATCGCGGTCGTTTCGCTCTACCGCCCCGGCCCGATGGATTCCATCCCGCTCTATATCCGCAACCGGCATAATCCGAGTCTCGTCACCTACAAGCATCCGAAGCTTGCCAACATTCTTGATGTGACCTACGGCTGCATCGTCTATCAGGAGCAGGTGATGCAGATCTGCCGCGAGCTGGCCGGTTTTTCCTACGGCCGGGCCGACCTTGTCCGCCGGGCGATGAGCAAAAAGAAGCACAAGATCATGCAGCAGGAGCGGGAACATTTTATCCACGGCCTACGCCGTGAAGACGGCAGCATGGAATGCCCCGGCTGCGTCGCCAATGGGATTCCGGAAGAAACCGCAAACGCGATATTTGATGAGATGAGTTCCTTTGCCTCCTACGCCTTTAACAAGTCCCATGCGGCGGCCTATGCCTATGTGGCCTACCAAACCGCTTATCTGAAATGCCACTATCCCACCGAATATATGGCGGCTCTGCTGACCAGTGTGCTGGATCATACCTCCAAGATGGTCTCATATATCGACGAATGCCAAAAGATGGGTATCCGTCTGCTTCCGCCCGATGTCAATGAGAGTGTCGAGGGCTTCGCCGCAGTCGGGGAAAAACGGATTCGTTTCGGCCTCCTCGCAGTGAAAAATCTCGGGCGCGCGGTGGTGCGGGCGCTGATCGAAAAGAGGGAGCAGGACGGGCCCTATGCCGATCTCTATGACCTGTGCAGCCGGATGTACGATGCCGAACTTCGCCGCAAGTCGCTGGAAACGCTGATTCGATGCGGTGCCTGCGATTGCTTCCGGCTGACCCGCCGGGCGATGCTAGCCGCCTCGGACTCGCTGCTGGCCGATGTAGAACAGGTGCAGAAAAGCAATCTTGCGGGGCAGGTCAACCTCTTCGAAACGACTTCGGAAAACGGAAAGGCCCATCAGGCTGTGATCGCTCCCGCCGAGGAATTCGAGCGTTCCCAGCTTCTCAAGATGGAGAAGGAGTCAATCGGCTATTATGTGTCGGGGCATCCGCTCGAGGATTACCGCGCGCTGATCGAAACGCTGCCGGTTGCGCCGATCAGCGAAATTCTGGAGGCGGCGGAGAACCGGTCCGAGCGTTATCGGGATGACGCACCGGTGCAGATCGCGGCGGTCATTGAAAAGAAGAAGCTGGCCGTTACCAAAAAGGGAGATACGATGGCCTACCTGACCGCAGAGGATCTCGGCGGCTCGATTGAAGTTTTGGCCTTCCCGAAAATTCTTTCCCAGTACGGACCGATGACCGATGAGGACAGTATTGTTCTGCTTTCGGGGCGGCTTTCCTTCCGGGAGGATGAGGAGCCCAAGCTGCGGCTTGAAGCGGTCAAACGCCTTTCTGAGATGAGGATTCCCGAAAAGCAGTCCGGGAAGGAGCCTCCTGCGGATGATAGGATGTTAGAAAAAGATGACGGAAGGAATCATCTTAACAGGAAAAACCAGGCAAAACGGCCGGGATTATATCTAAAAGCGGAGGAAAAAAACTCACCAAAATGGATAAAGTCACAAAAATATCTCGCAGTATTTGACGGGGATACCCCTGTCTATGTATACTTTGAGCAGGACCGGAAATTGGTCCTTGCACCGAGAAACCTCTGGGTCAGCACCTGTGATGTTTTGCTGCGCGTTTTGCGGGAGGAACTCGGGGAAAAGAACGTTGTTTTGGTGGAATCGTGACGGAAACGGCTTGCCATCATGCGAAATGGATTTTCACGTTTTCGTCGAAAATATAGGAGGAATCGACTGGTATGGGAAAAGAACGTAAAACAATCGGCGTTTTGACGAGCGGCGGGGATGCCCCCGGTATGAATGCCGCGGTCCGCGCCGTGGTGCGCATGGGGATCAACAGAGGCTTTTCGGTGGTCGGAATCCGGCGCGGCTATTCGGGCCTTCTTGCCAATGATATGGACGATATGGATCTGCGCAGTGTCAGCGATATCCTGCAGCGCGGCGGAACCGTCCTCTACTCCTCGCGGTGTCCGGAGTTTTCCGAGCAGCGCAACATCAAAAAGGCAGTGGAAAATTGCCGCAAGGCCGGGATCGATGCGCTGGTGACGATCGGCGGCGACGGAACCTTCCGCGGCGCTCTCGATCTCTGCCGCGAGGGCCTGCCCTGCATCGGACTGCCGGGGACCATCGACAACGATATTTCTTCCTCCGAGTATACGATTGGCTTTGATACGGCGGTCAATACCGTCGTGCAGATGGTTGACCGGGTACGTGACACCTCTCAGTCGCACGACCGCTGCTCGGTCATTGAAGTGATGGGACGGCATGCCGGCCATATCGCCCTTTACGCGGGAATTGCCTGTGGTGCGCTGGCTGTTCTGGTTCCTGAGATTGAATTTACCATCGAGCGGGATGTCGTCGCCAAGATGGTTTCCTCTCTGCGTCAGGGCAAGCAGAACTTTATTGTCATGGTTGCGGAGGGCGTCGGCCATGCTCCCGCCATTGCCGAGCAGATTGAAAGCCTGACCGGGATTGACACCAATGCGGTGGTGCTCGGCTATGTCCAGCGAGGCGGCAGCCCCACCGCCAGAGAACGGGTGATTGCCAGTCAGATGGGACATCACGCCGTTGAGCTGATCGAGCAGGGAATCGGCAAACGGGTGGTCGTTTTCCGCGGCGGCAAGGTGGTCGATCTCGACATCGAGGAAGCGCTGGCCATGCATAAAGGAATTGACATGGACCTGTATCGCGTCGCCAACGATATTTCGATTTAAGGATGGAAAAGGGCGCTGCAAAATGCACAAAGTGCATTTTGCAGCGCCCTTTTTGTATACGGGGTTTCTGCTGTCCGGCGGCTCGCAGCGGGAAAGATCTTCAGCCGTCCTGCTGTCCGGATTCCCGCGCGATGCGTCCGCATTCGATGTTCATGCGGCGCGCCAGCTCGGCAAAGGTGCGGTTTTTCGGGACGAGGATGAGCCAGCAGGCGGCAAAGAACGAAACCGCAGCGCAGAGCGCTTCAGTCAGCGCCAGACAGTAGAGCCAGAGCGGAGAACCCGCAAGAACCAGCGAGCCATTCAGCAGCCGCGGAAGGGTTGTGACGCCGAAGCCAAACAGATCGCAGGCGAGATATCCCCCAAGCAGGAAGAAGAAAAGCCCGTGCTGCCATCTTCCGCTGTACACCGCCAAAGCAAAGAATGCGGGCAGGCCGATTCCGAGCATGGCGCCGATCAGGCCGGATACCGTCAGCTCCGAACTGGCTGCGAACAACACCGAAAGCTTGTGCGCGCAGATAAACAGCATCAGCACCAGAAGAAGGGCCTTTTCCTGGCGGAGATACTGTTCCAGCCCGGGATGTTTTTTCAGAAACCGCTGTCGTGTCCGGCAAAGCTCGTCCTGTAAGTCCAACTGCTGCATCAGGCGCACACCTCTTTTCAAATCTTTCTGAAAGTAGTTTAACATTGAAAAGGAAGAAAGTCCACCGGAAAAATACAGGATCAATGCGGACAGAGCTTATGCCTCTTCCTTGTAATAGCGGCCGACCGCATCGGCGGCAAGAATGGCGGCGTAAACCGTCTGCGGGGTCACCTCGAAAGGCATGTTGCCCAGCGTATCCCCGGGGGCGGCCGCAAGGGTGGCAACCTCCATCAGACGCTTGGAATCCAGCTCTTTGACGCCGAGATCGGCGAGGGTGGTCGGCAGTCCCACCGCCATACAGAAATCGATCACTTCCTCCAGCTCTTCCTCGGGCGCGTTCTCGAGCATCAGCTGGACCAGCGTGCCGAAAGCAACTTTTTCGCCATGATAGAGGGCGTGGGTCTCTTCCAGCGCGGTCAGACCATTGTGAATGGCATGCGCGCCTGCGAGGCCGCCGCTTTCAAAGCCGATGCCGGAAAGATAGGTGTTCGCTTCGATGATATTTTCGACCGCCTTGGTGCAGACCTTGCTCTGGACCGCAAGGGCGGCTTTGACGCCGTCAGCCAGCAAGGTGTCATAGCAGAGGCGCGCAAGCTGCATCGCGGCGAGAGTTGTTTTTCCGCCGACGCAGTTGGTCGCGTTGGAGCGCTGGCAGGCGCGGGCTTCAAAATAGGTGGCCAGTGCGTCACCCATGCCTGAGACAAGCAGGCGCAGGGGAGCCTGACTGACGACATCGGTATCGACCAGAACCATGTTGGGGCTGGCGGGAAGGAAGAGATAGCGGTCAAAAACCCCTGCGTCGGAGTAGATGACCGAGAGGGCGGAGCAGGGCGCATCAGTGGAGGCGATGGTCGGAACGATGACAACCGGGCTTTTGGTGTAGTAAGCGATCGCCTTGGAAGTGTCATGGATTTTGCCGCCGCCGATGCCGACGACGAGGTCACAGCCGGAGGCGAGGTAAAGCTCCTTGAGGCGGCTGATTTCGCTGTCGCAGCATTCGCCGCGAAATACCTCATAGTGGGCAGTGCACTCCGTCTCCTTCAGGCCCTCGGAGATCGCGGGTTCGACGCGTCCGCGCCCGGAATTGCTGGTGAGGATAAAGAGTTTGGAGCCGAGCCGTTCGGCGTGCTTGCAGAGGTTTTTCAGTTCTCCCTTGCCCTGAATATACCGGGTGGGGCTTGCGATGATATTTGCCATCAGAAATTACTCCTTGCTTGTTTATTTTTTGTCAAATTCATTATACGGTATGTCCCGCAGGAAGGCAAGGGGAATAAACTCGAATTTTCACAAATTTTACAGTCCGGTTATGAGAATCGGACCGAACCTGAGCTGAGAAGTAAAAAGCCGCTCGGCCCGGACCGCAGAGGAAGAGGAAAATTTCCGCCGTTAGGGACCGGCTTCGCTGGATGAGGTTGCCGCAGGCATGAAAGGGGTATGGCTCCACAACGCACCCCGAAGCAGCTCGCTGCTTCAGGGCGTGTGATCCTGTTGTGCACAGCTTTTGAATAGAATCAACGGCTCTGCCGGTGAGGGTAAAAGGATTTTGCTTTAAGAATCGGGCAAATCAAGCTGCCCGTAAGACTCTTTGGATGAGCGGTGACGTCCTCCGTTAAGGTGCGGCGTGCACCGGGCGGGCGGAGGAAGGGGAACGAGAAAAAAGGGGACGGCCACAGGCCGCCCCCTTTTGCGGGCTTGTAGGACACAGGAGGTGCAGATGGAAAAATTTCGGTACCTCCTGAAAGACTTGCCGGTACAATGCCGACGTTGCAATAACCATAATTTTTCGGCAGCAGGCAGAGCGGCAACGCTATCGCACGTCAGTTAAAGCCCTTCCAGATCTATCATTTCAGGTCCCGCCTTTGCCGGGAATGCCGGGTTTGCGCCCCCCTTCGCCGGCGGCGCTTATTTCACCCGGTCACGGCGGTTGATTGCCGAAACGAGGGCGTTGACCGAGGCGGTAATGATATCATTGTGCCGTCCGGCTCCCCAGACGATCTTTCCGGAACCGTTGATGATGCCGACGTAGGCCATCGCATCGGAGGTGGAACCCTTGGTCATCGCATGCTCGGTGTAGTTGACCAGCGTATAATGGATGCCGGTCGAATCCTTGATGGCGTTGGAGACCGCGTCAAGACGCCCTGTGCCGACGGCGGTCGCCGGATGAGAAACCCCGTTGACCTTGAGGCCGACCTCGGCGAACATGCCGCCCCGCTCGGTGAACTTAACCGAATCAACACGGCAGGGCTCGAGGACGTTGACATATTCGCGACAGAAAACCTCGTAAATTTCCTTAGGCTGCAGCTCCCGGTGCTCGTGATCCGAGATGCCCTTGATGAGATAGCCGAAGTCCTCGCGCATCTTTGGGGGCATGTCGATGCCGAACTGCTGTTCGAGCAGATAACCGATGCCGCCCTTGCCCGACTGGCTGTTGATGCGGATGACATCCGCCTCGTACATCCGCCCGACGTCGGAGGGGTCGATCGGCAGGTAAGGAACGTTCCAATGCTCGGGATCGTGATCCTCGCGGTAGTGCATTCCCTTGGCAATGGCGTCCTGATGGGAGCCGGAGAAGGCGGCGAAGACCAGCGCACCGGCATAGGGCTGCCGTTCGTAGACATGCATCCGGGTCACCCGCTCATAGACCTCCTGAATGGAGGGCATATCCGAGAAATCAAGCCTGGGATCGACGCCATGGCAGTACATGTTCATCGCCAGCGTAATGATATCGACGTTGCCGGTGCGTTCGCCGTTGCCGAAGAGGGTGCCTTCAATCCGGTCGGCGCCCGCCAGCAGCCCCAGTTCGGCGTCAGCCACTCCGGTGCCGCGGTCGTTGTGAGGATGCAGCGAAACCTGTACGTTTCCGCGGCAGTGGAGGCGGTCGCTGATATACTCGATCTGGCTTGCATAGACATGAGGAAGGCTCATCTCGACAGTCGCAGGCAGATTGATGATGACCGGGCGTTCAGCGGTGGGTTTCCAGATATCGATGACCGCATTGCAGACGTCGAGGGCAAACTCGACCTCGGTGCCGGTGAAGCTCTCCGGGGAGTATTCGAAGCGGAAATTGCCGGGAGTTTTCTCGGCAAAGTCCCGGAGCATCTCCGCCCCCTCGACCGCCAGCGCCTTGATTTCTGCCATCGGTTTTTTGAAGACCTGCTCGCGCTGGGCGAGCGAAGTGGAGTTGTAAAGGTGAACAACCGCACTCTTGCAGCCCTCCAGAGCGGCAAAGGTCTTTTCAATGATATGCGGGCGGGCCTGGGTCAGCACCTGTACCGTCACATCGTCAGGAATGCGGTCCTGCTCGATCAGGGCGCGCAGAAACTCATATTCGGTGTCTGAGGCGGCGGGGAATCCCACCTCGATCTCCTTGAAGCCGACCTTAACCAGCAGATCGAAGAACTCGAGCTTTTCTTCGAGGCTCATCGGGATAATGAGCGCCTGATTTCCGTCGCGCAGATCGACGCTGCACCAGACGGGTGCCTTGCCGATATATTCCTTCTTCACCCAACGGTTGGATTCGCAGGGCGGCATAAAGTAGCCTCTCTGGTATTTCTGATAGTTTTTCATCTTGTTGACTCCTTTCCTGATGCGGCACAGAAGATTGCCGGGCAATAAAAAATCCTTCGTCTCTCTCAAAGAAAGACGAAGGAGGTTAATCCCGCGCGGTACCACTTTCATTCACGCCGAAGGCGGCGTGCCCTTATCAGATACAAGGCAGTGCCTGATATCCTTCCCTTCGCTAACGGTGGGATTCCGTCCGCGTCTACTCGGCGTATCGCCTTTCGGGCGGCTGCTGGGAGGTGAGTTCCAAATCCGACCCGCACCGTCTCGCATCGGCCGACGGCTTTCTGTGGGCTGGGACAGCTTTGTACTATTCCTCTTCATCGCATTTTGAAATATTGCTCTTATCATAGCCGAAGGAAGAAAGGTTGTCAAGAGTTTTTAGACAAATTTTGAGCGGAAAATTTTTGTGAAAAGAGAAAGCGAAGCTTTTCCTGCACGACGTGAAGAACAGCGGCCGTCACGGCGGCTCCCCCTCCTGAACCTTCAAAATTCCGTCGAGCGTTCCTTCCACGACCGGAAGAAATTCCTCCTGGCAAATCTCCAGCTTATGGGAAACCCGCTGACGCAGCTCGCTGTCTTCCGTCTCGGGCAGTGCAAAAAAATATCGCTCCAGCGGGAGCTTGCAGATGCGGACCAGCTCATAAAAAACCGGCAGGCTGGGCAGACTTCCTATATTCTCAATATTCGCAAGATAACGCGGGTCGATCCCCACCATCTCGGCCAAATCCCTGCGGGTCAGTCCCATGGCATTTCTGGCTGCTTTGATATCGCTTCCAAGACCGGATAAATTGGAGCGACCGCGTGATTTACGCATTTTACATCACCTACTTACATTCTATAATTCATAGTTTGAAAGTGGAATGATCTAATATGTGTTTTATATACATTAAATGGTTCGTATTTTAATTGACATTCGTTTTCGAGCATGGTATTCTGATTTTAGAAAGGAATTTGGACAGGGAAGGCGGGTGCCCCGGCTGTGATGGAAGAAACCAGCTATCGGATCGAGATTACAGGCAGAGAAAATTTTGAATGGCAGGGGATACTGGCCCGGAACGGAGAGCCTCCAGTCCGTTTTGAATCCCTGCTTCAGATGATTCTGATGATGGAGGGAAAAGAAAAACCAGATCGCGCCGGCTGGAAATAGGCGGGCGGAAAAATTCCGCCCTTTTTGATTTTATTTCTCCGAATCGGAATACAAAAATCCGCCGCAGAGTTCTGCGGCGGATTTTCTGTGCAGTGGCATTTTCAAACAGTTTAACGTCGTCCCTGGTTTTTCTTTGCAGCGGCTTCCTCTCGCTTGAGTCTGCGCGCGGCAAGCTTTTCAGCACGGCGTGCTGCACGTTCCTCGGGATCTCCCCGGTTGACAAGCAGGAAGAAGGTCGGCAGAAGAAGCAGGGTGAGGATGGTGGAGGTAATCAAGCCGCCGATAATAACCCAGGCCATGCCCTTCATCATTTCGGCATTGCCGCCCTGCACCACAACCAGCGGCACCATCGAGAGGATGGTGGTCATGGTTGTCATGAAAATCGGGCGCATACGCAGCATTCCCGCGGTCAGCAGGGCATCCTCGGCCGAGAGGCTCTGCTCCCGGCGCATGGTGTTGGCGGTGTCGATAAAGAGGATGCCGTTGTTGACGACGATACCGCCCAGCATCAGGAAGCCCATCATCGACGGCATGCTGATTTTGCAGCCGGCGACAAAGAGGCTGAGGAACGAGCCGATCAGCGCGAACGGAATACAGAACATGACGATCAGAGAGAAGATGGGCGACTCAAACTGTATGGCCATGACCATAAATACGAGCAGGATGCCGGTGAGGGTCGCCATCAGCAGCGAAGTAAGCTCTTCAATCTGGGATTCCATATTGGCGGACTGGGTCAGCTCGACTCCGGCAGGGAACTCGAGGGCCGCCACCTGCGCGTTGACATCGGTTACAATGGTGCGCGGGGCGTTGGAAGCAATCTGTCCGGTGACGGTGACAAGATAGCGGTCATTTTTCCGGGTGATGCTTTGCGGGCTGTTGGAATATTCGATGGAAGCGATGTCGAGCAGCGGCACCTCCAAACCGGCCGCGTTGGTCACGGTGAGGGAAGAGAGGTCGTTGACGGTCTGGAACCGCTCAGGCGGATATTCCACGATGACATCGTAATCGCGCCCGCCGGTGTGGAAGGTTGCAGCGTCATTGCCCTGCATGATGGTGTAAAGGGTTCCCATGACCTGCGCCGGAACAAGGCCGTTGGCACTCGCCTTGACCGGGTCGATGATGACCTCTGCCTGAGGGTCGCCGGTCGAGACGCTGGAGGTGACGTGCGAGAGATAGGGGTTTTTTCGCAGGAAAGCCTCAACCATCAGCGCAGCTTCGTCCAGCTCATCGCGGCCGGTCGCCTGCAGGTTGATTTCAATGTCCGAGCTGCTGCCCATCGAGGCGGTCTGGCTCGAGGACGAGATGGAAATATCGCAGTCGACAATATTTTTGGTGCGCTCACGCCATTCGTCGATGATCTCAGACGTGGTGCGCACCCGGTCGTCCTTGAGGTAGGCGGTGATGGTGGCGGAGGCCGAAGCGCCGCCGCTCATTGCCGCCATCGAGGACCCGGAAGAAAGGGAATAGCGGTCAAGATCTGATTCGGCCCGCACCATCTCCTCAAGCGGAATCAGCTTTTCATTCAGCTTTTCCACCTTGAGGCCGGGACGGGTGGTCACATCAATGGCGATCGTGCCTTCATCGCCCTCGGGCATCAGTTCCATGCCGATGGCGGGAACCAGTGCTACCGAACCGGCAAGCATCGCGACCGCAAGGAGCACAACGATGAATTTGTGACGGAAGGTATACGGCAAAAAGCGGGAGTAGACAGTTGCCAGCTTATCCATCACCTTTTGCACAAGGCCGACCTCTTTTTCGATCGGCTGCAGCCAGGAAAAGACCAGCGGTGCGACCGTCAGGGCGGAAATCAGGGACGCGATCAGGGAAAAGACAATGGTGAAGCAAAGCTGGCTGAAGAGCTGCCCCGACATTCCCTGAATCATGGCCATGGGGAGGAAGACGACGACGGTGGTAATCGTTGAGGCGAGAATCGAGGAGGCCACCACACCGGCGCCTTCAAGGGCCGCCTGCTTGTAATCCGCGTTCTTGGTCTTGAGACGGAAGCAGCTTTCGATGACAACAATCGAGTTGTCAACCATCATGCCGACTCCGATGACAAGGCCGCCCAGCGACAGGACGTTGAAGGAGAAGCCCATGAAGCTCATGGCGATCAGGGTGACAAGCAGCGAAATGGGAATCGACGAGCCGACGATCAAAGAGGCGCGCCAGTCTCCAAAGAAAATGAAGAGCACGATCATCGAGAGTAGGACGGCGTAAATCATCGTCTCCGCAACCGAGGAGAGTGAGGATTTGATGGTGTCGCTCTGGTCGGAGATCACACTCAGCTCAACGCCCATATTTTGGCTGTTGATTCGGTCGGCCGCCTTGCGCAGGGCGCCGGTGACGCTCATGGTCGAAGCACTCTGGCGTTTTGTGACGCTGATGGTTACGTTCTGTTCGCCGTTGTAGCGGCTGAGGGTGTCGAGCTTTTTCTGGGTTTGAAAAACGTTGGCGATATCCGAAAGGTGGATGATCTCGCCGGTGGAAAGGGTAAGGGGAAGATTTTTGAGGTCGTCGGCAGTCTTGTAGCTGACGCCGCCGCGCAGCGTCAGATCGTAATCGCCGCGTTCGACGCTGCCAGCCGGCAGGGAGAAGTCGGCGTTTTCGACCAGAGAAATCACGGTGGACATATTCAGGCGGTACTGCTTCATCTTTTCCTCAACGAGCTGTACCGAGATATAATCCTCCTGTCCGCCGTAAACGTCGATGTTCGCAACGCCGGTGAGCTTTTCAAGCTCCGGGACGATTTCCTCCTCGACATAATATTTCAGGTCGACGTCTCCGGTGGTGGTGGCGGAAAATACCATAACCGGCATCGAGTTCATATTCATCTCGATGATGGTCGGAGTCGAGGCGTCGTCGGGAAGCTCACGGGAATACATTTCGAGGTTGTTGCTCAGATCGACGTGCGCCTGCTGCATGTCAGTACCATACTCCATCTCGAGAATGACCAGTGAAATGTTCTCCAGTGAGCGGGACTGGATGTTTTTTAACCCCTCTAGTGTCGAGGCCGCATCCTCAATCTTCTGACTTACCTGTTCTTCGACATCCTGCGGGGCCGCGCCTCCGTAGGTAGTCAGGACGATGAGCATTGGAATATCAATGTCGGGAATCAGCTCAAGCGGGGTTGAGAAGATGGCGGAGCCGCCGAAGATAATCAGCGCCGCCAACAGGATGCAGATGGAAACCGGGCGCTTTAAGGCAAGTTTTGTCAGCACGGCTTAGCCCTCCTGACTGGAAGCGGCGTCAGCTTCGCTGGATTCCGCGGCGCCGGCCTCGCTGGAGCCGGAAGCTTCCGGCTCGAGAATTTCGATGGCAACGCCGTCGTTCAGGTTGGGGTTCCAAGTGGTGATCAGCTCATCCTCAGGGGAAAGTCCCTGCAAAACCTCGGCCAGTTCATTGTCGGAAACCCCCAGAGTGACCGGCGTTTTGACGGCTGTGCCTTCCTTTGCCACATAAACGTAGGCGTTTCCGCTTTCATAATAGACGGTGGAAAGCGGAATAGTCATTGCGTCAACCGCCTTGGCGGTAATGGCGGTGAGCTTCACCGAAACACCGGTGAAGAGGTCGGAGCCGTCCTCAAGCCGCGCCTTGACGGTGAACAGGCCGCTGGATGAGCTGGCGGCGTTGCCGATCTCTACAATTTCGGCGCGGTAGACGGTGCTGCCCGATTCCACCTCCACCGCGTCGCCGATGGCCATCGAGCGGGCGATGTCGGCGGAGACGGAAAACTCAACGTTGACAATCGATTTGTTCGAGATCACATAGGCGGGAGAAGAAGTGCCGAAGGTTGCGTGGGTGGTAACATACTTTTCCTCTATAATACCATCGATCGGAGCAGTCACCTGGGTGTAGGAGAGCTTCTGCAGAGCCTGCTGGTAGGCGTTTTCCGCAGCCTGGCGGGAAAGCTCGTAGGTTTCCCTGTTTTCGCCGGTCTGCTGCTTTTTATAGATATCGTACTGCTCCAAAGCGTTTTCATAGTTGGTATAAGCACTTTCGAAGCTGGTGACATAGGACTGATAATCCGTGTAGTCTCCGAGCAGATCATAGTAGTCGTCCTCGGCATCGAGCAGTTCTTTCCAGGTGCCGTCGTTCTGGTTTTTGTCATAGGCCTTGGTGGCATCCTTCCAACGTTTGCGCACCTTGCGGAATTCAGACATGTCAAAGTCGTCATCACTGGCGAGATCGAGGTTATCCCTGGCGCGTTCATAGGCCTGCTGGGCGGTGTCGATTGCGGTTTTATACTGCAGCTCTCTGAGAGAATCTCCCGAGCCGGATTCCGCGATCTCCACATTCTTGAGCGCGGTTTCATAGGCGATCTTCGCCTGATCGACCGCAAGCTGGATGTCGGAGGGATCGATTACGTAGAGCACCTGCCCCTTTCGGACCGTGTCGCCGACCTCGAAGTTGGTCTGCTGAACCGTTCCGCCGATCTTGCCGAGGACGGCAACCGTCTCGTCGGGAGAAATTTTTCCGGCAAAGGTTGCCCTCTGCTCCAGAGAAGCGTATGTAGGAAGCTGCGTGCGGACGGAAATCGCAGGATTTTCCTCAATGACTGCTGCTTCTGTGGCAGCGGGTGAGCATCCTGCCGCTCCGACCATCAAGGCGGCGCAGAAGATGGGCAGCGTTCGTTTTGTGAGCGATTCTTTCATGCCTGTTCGTTTCCCTTCATCTTGAATTTATGATACTGGTAAGGTGTGGCGGTCCTGTGGACGGAGGCTGGTGAAAGCCGGGTGACATCTTTGTGAGGATTTAACATTTAGCTAGTATAGCTGAATGATATGAACAAAGATTGAATTCAAAATTAGTTGATTATTACGAAAATTTTTTGAAAAAGCTTTCAACCAACATCGTGTTGTGTTACAATAAATCATATTATGATGGATGGATTTTCATTAGTCAATCAACAAATTTTTACAGAGTGTCGGAAAACGGGGAGAAGAGCAATGGGTAAGCGTTTGGAACAAACGATACAAACGAGGGAGAATTTGAAAACGGCTTTTTGGGATATTTATGAGCAAAAGCCGCTGGACCAGATCACCGTCCGCGAGGTTACGGATTTGGCGGGATACAACCGGGGCACCTTTTATGTTTATTTCAAGGATGTTTATGACGTTCTCGAGCAGACCGAGCAGGAGATCATGGAGATCTTTGAAAAGGATGAAAACTTTGGCTTTAACCCGCAGGATCGGGAGCATTTCTGTGAAACGATCCGCTTTTATATTGGCTTTATCGAAAACCATTACCGCTACCTGATGCTGCTCGCGGGGGAGCGCGGCGACCCCAAGTTCATGCGGAGCCTTCAGACGCTGGTGGAACAGAAGGCCTCGAAGCTGATGCGCCCCTACAGCAATCTGGATGAGAACCGTTTTTATTATGCGGTCAGCGCTCTGATTACTGCCGAAGCAAGCACCCTGATGCGCTGGTTTCTTCGCGGGAAGGATCTGCCGTTTGACGAACTGGCCGACCTGCTCTACGACCTGCTGTTTGAGGGCCCGCTGGATCTGCTGACGCGGGGAACCCACTGGAAAAAATGGTATTTGTAGAAGCCGTTTTGCGGCGGGATTGCAATTTGCGGCGGGACGCGGTATGATAGCGGCAGCTGTAAAATTTTATGGATGTGGAAAAATTTGCACAAAATCTGACACTCAACAATCAGGAGGAGCAATTATGAAATACTGCATCATCGGCTCGGGCGGAATCGGCGGGGCGGTCGGCGCGTTTCTCGCCGCTTCCGGACAGGAAGTAACCTTTATTGCCCGGGGAGCCCATCTGGAGGCAATGCGCGAGCACGGGCTGACGGTCCACTCCGGAATCAAGGGCGATTTCGTCGTGGAGCATCCCAAGGCGGTCACCGCCGGGGAATACCGGGAGACGCCGGATGTTGCCTTTGTCTGTGTCAAGGGCTATTCGCTCGATGATGCGGCTGAGCTTCTGGCCCGCTGTGCCGGGCCGGAGACGGTTGTGATTCCGCTGCTGAACATCTTTGGGACGGGCTCGGAGCTTCAGCGCCGCCTTCCCTCGGCGCATGTGCTCGACGGATGCATCTATATTACCTCCTATATCAATGCTCCCGGTGAAATCAGTCAGGGCGGAAAGCTTTTCCGAATCGTGTTTGGCGAGCGGGACGGCAGCGTTTCCCCCAAGCTGGAAGCGATTGCGGCCGAGCTTGAACATGCGGGAATCCGGGTGGTTTTGTCGAAGGAAATCCGCCGGGATTGCTTTACCAAATATGCGCTGATCAGCGTGATGGCGGCGGTGGGCGCCTACTACGACGTGCCGATGGATGAAATTTCCGCCGATCCGGAGAAACGGGAGATGGCCGCCGAGCTTTCCCGGGAAATTGACGCGATCGCATCGGCGATGGGCATCCCCTTTTCCAAGGATATCGTTGCCGGCAACCTTAAGATGATTGACACCTCTCCGAAGGGCACTACCGCCTCGATGCAGAAGGATTTGAAAAAGGGCGGAAAGAGCGAAATTGACGGCCTGGTATTTGAACCGGTGCGTCTGGGGGCACAATACCAGGTGGCTACTCCGGCTTTTGCAAAGGCGGCCGCAAAGTTTGGTTTCACTCTGGCGCAAAAGGATTGACATCTATATCGCTTTATGATATATTCGAAATGTGATATATCGAGATATGATATATCGAGATTCGAGTGAAAGGAAGCGGGAACGATGGGATTTTCCACTGAGGAATTGATCGAACGGTACCTGCCGATGAGTGAACAGAGCTTTTTGCTTTTGCTCTGTCTGACCGAACCGCGCCACGGCTATGGCATTATGCAGATGGTGCTGGAGCAGTCGGGCGGCCGGATTTCGCTCGGCCCCTCGACGGTATATACCATCCTTTATAAAATGGAGCAGGATGGCCTGATCGAAGTGGTCAGCGAGGTGGAACGCCGCAAGGTTTACCGCATCACTGCGCAGGGCAGGGCGGTGTTGGAAGCGGAAACCGGCCGGATCAGCGAGCTTGCGCGGTTTGCGCGCCACATCCTGGAATGCGAGCTGGTCTGTGCCGCATTGAAGGGCTGAAGGGGGATTTTATAGATGGGCGGAATTATGATTACGCTGATGCATTACATGCCGATGACCTGGCTGATTATCGCAATCCTGCTCGGAGTATTTGAGGCGATGACCGTCGATCTCGTGGCCATCTGGTTTGCGATCGGCGCACTGGCCGCAATCCTTCCCGCTGCCATCGGCGCTCCGTTCTGGGTGCAGCTCGTTGTGTTTCTGGCGGTCGGCCTGCTGACCCTGGCTCTGACCCGCCCGATGGTCAAGCGGGTGCTGCATGTCAAAAAGACCAACACCAATGCCGACCGGGTGATCGGCATGGTGGGGATCGTCACCGTCCCGATCGACAACGTGGCGGGAACCGGACGTGTCCTCGCAAACGGGCTGGACTGGGCAGCGAGGACCGACGACGGCGCTCCGGTCGAAGCGCAGGAGCGGGTATTGATTAAGGCGATTGAAGGGGTAACCCTGATCGTCGAACGGGTCGGATGACCCGTCATATCGTCGCAGAAGGCAGATGCCAAAAAATCATATTGTAGTTGTATAAGGAGGAGAATCTATGCTGCCAACTCTTATGTTTCTGATCATCGTGATCCTGATTATTACCATCGTCGGCTCCAACGTGCGGATTGTTCCGCAGGCGGTTGTCTACGTCGTCGAGCGTCTGGGCGCCTATCAGGCCACCTGGGAAACCGGCCTGCACGTCAAGATCCCTTTCATCGACCGGGTCGCCAAAAAGGTTTCGATTAAGGAACAGGTCGTTGATTTCAAGCCGCAGCCGGTGATCACCAAGGATAACGTGACGATGCAGATCGACACCGTCGTATTCTTCCAGATCACTGACGCCAAGCTTTATGCTTACGGTGTCGAGCGTCCTCTCTCTGCGATTGAGAACCTCACCGCCACTACCTTGCGCAACATCATCGGTGAGATGGAGCTTGACCACACGCTGACCTCACGCGATGTCATCAATACCAAGATTACCTCGATTCTCGATACCGCGACCGACAAGTGGGGCATTAAGGTCAACCGGGTCGAGCTGAAAAACATCCTGCCGCCCGCTGAAATTCAGGATGCGATGGAGAAGCAGATGAAGGCTGAGCGCGAGAAGCGCGAGAGCATCCTGCGCTCCGAGGGCGAGAAAGCCAGCAAAATTCTTGTAGCCGAGGGCGACAAGGAATCCCAGATTCTGCGCGCCCAGGCGGAAAAGGAAGCGGCGATTCTGCGTGCCGATGCGGTGCGCGAACAGAAAATCCGTGAGGCGCAGGGCGAGGCGGAAGCGGTTATGATGATCCAGAAGGCGGTTGCCGATTCGCTGCGGCTGCTCAACGAGGCTGCCCCAAGCGACCATGTCCTGGCGCTCAAGAGCCTTGAGGCCTTTGCCAAGGCTGCTGACGGCAAGGCTACCAAGATCATTATCCCTTCCCAGATTCAGGGGCTTGCCGGGCTTGCAACCTCTCTGAAAGAAGTGATGACCGACGTTCAGAACCCTCAGTCCTGATCGATTTGAAGACGGCCCCTTTACAGGGGCCGTCTTCTATTCTATGATGGGAGAAGGCCGGAAGGAGGCGCTCGGGTAAGGATGCGCTATTTTACATTGGACGCTCTGCGCGGTTTTGCGCTGATCAATATGGTCGCCTATCATTTTTGCTATGACCTGCGCTATCTTTATGGGCTGCCGCTCAGGTTTATGGATGAGCGGTCCGGCTTTTGCTGGCAGCAGATGATCTGCTGGACCTTTATCCTTGTCTCGGGGGCGTCGGCCGCCCTGAGCCGCCGCCCGGCGAGACGGGGGATGGCAGTGCTCGGCTGCGGAATGCTGCTGACCGTCGTGACCTTTCTGATTATGCCGGGCCAGCGAATCGTTTTTGGGGTGCTGCACCTGCTCGGCTGCGCGATGCTGCTGACCGCAGGGCTTCTCCCACTGCTGCAAAGGCTTTCCCCGGCGGCCGGAGCGGCAGGCAGCTTTCTGCTCTTTCTGGGAACCCGCTGGATTTCCTCCGGGCTTCTTTTTGGGGTGCGTATTTTCGAACCGGGGATGGTTTCCACCAACCTTTTTGCGCCGTTGGGGATCTACGGCCCGGGCTTTTTTTCTGCGGACTATTTTCCGGTTATCCCCTGGTACTTTCTTTTTCTGACCGGCTATTTTCTCTTTGGCGTGCTGCGTGCGGGGGGAGCCGGAGGCCTGCTTTCCCGCAAAATACCGCTGTTGTCGGCGGCGGGGCGTCATACGCTGCCGGTCTATTTGATCCATCAGCCGATTTTGATGGGAATTTGTCTGTTGATTTTTGGAGAAATTTAATTTGGATTGTCGTTTTCAACAAAGCGAAATGAGATATTTTGTAGTGCTTGCACTGGTAGAACAATCTTTGCAGGGAAATCTCTCCGCCCCTTGAATTTTGGAAACGAATCGTATATGATAAAATCATCGATGCAGGGGAGGGAGTCTCATGGCGTTGCGCTTTTTTGCATGGGGATCGGGCAGGATTTCCCGAGGATTCGTGCGCCTTTGCGCTCCGTTATGTTTTTGTGCTCCCAATTCTGCTCATCGGTAACAAAGGGATAGGTGCAGGCTGCGTTTTTCGCAGCTTGTTTTCTTTTTTCAGACGGAAAGGAGAAGAGACATGAAAAAGGTAGCAATCATCATGGGATCGGACAGTGACCTCCCGGTTCTCAAACCTGCTGTAAAAATGCTCGCGGAGCTGGAAATCCCGTTTGACGTGCGGGTGATGTCGGCCCATAGAACCCC